>Ga0074045_10004466_pt1 | contig 12385 bp, 9 predicted proteins | sample BogForMeECP23OM2_FD_94442 | JGI IMG/M metagenome (GOLD analysis project Ga0074045, IMG submission 94442) | Bog forest soil microbial communities from Calvert Island, British Columbia, Canada - Bog Forest MetaG ECP23OM2 | ecosystem: Environmental > Terrestrial > Soil > Wetlands ...
AGCGCGCGATGGCGACGTCGAGATTGTTCTCGATGGCCAGCGAAATCGCGTCGGTGAGCGAGATGTAGAGCTTGCGATCGCGAATGAGCTGATCCAGCCGCTTCGAGTTGGTCAACGTCGGTTCGGGCACGGTGCTGGGCATGTACGCGCCGAACGGCTCCCACGAATGCGGCATGGCGAGTTGCGGCGGCGTCTGGATATGCGTCTGCACCGGGGCATTCGGAGTCGCGGTTTCAGCGGGGGCCGGGGCCGTCTGCTGTGCCTGAGCACTGACGAGCAGCCAGCACAAGAACGTCACGAGCAGCGGAGACCGGGAACCGCGATCGGTCATGACCGGACCGCCTGTCCCGTAGACGCTAAGTTGGGATCGTTGGTGTCGCTGACCATCCAGCCATCGCTGAGATGGATGGTGCGGCTGCCATAGGACGCGTTCACGTCGGAGTGCGTCACCTGCACGATTGTCGTACCCTGGCGATTGAGCTCGCTGAACAGTTCCATGATTTCTTTGGCCTGGCTGGAGTGCAGGTTACCCGTAGGCTCGTCGGCCAGCAACAAAGACGGTTTGTGAATCACCGCGCGGGCAATGCCCACAAGCTGTTGCTGCCCGCCCGACAACTGGCTGGGATACAAATCTTTCTTGGCCACGATCTGGAAGCGGTCGAGCGTATCGGCCACCATCGCCTGGCGTTCGCTGCGCGCGATGTCTTTGTAGGTGAGGGGGAGATCGATGTTCTCCGCCACGGTGAGATCGTCAAGCAGGTGGTAGCTCTGGAAGACCATGCCGACGTTGCGTTTCGCCATCTCGGCGCGGTCTTTGCGCTTCATAAGGTGGACAGGCTGTTCGCGAAACCAATACTCGCCGGCCCATTGGTCGTCGAGCAACGCCAGCGCGTTCAGCAGCGAAGACTTGCCTGCTCCCGATGGCCCCATGACGGTAAGGAACTCGCCTTCGGGAATGGTGAGGTCGATGCGGCGGAGCACCCAGGTCTCGCCCGCGGCGGTCTTGTAACTACGCTCGAGGTTCTTTAATCGGATCATAATTGTTACTGGTGACTGGCAACGGGTAATTAGTCATGCGTATTTTTCGCGATAGCCCTACCCGATCGCGACACAGCAAATGCCGCTGCAGCCGTAAATGGCAAGTGTGTAAGCGTTCACCGGCCGGGCAACCAGTTACCAGTCACCAGTGTCCTGCTACCTACTGTGTCTCCTGCATCAAACGGCGAAGTTCATCTTCTGCAACGACCTTGCCGTCGAAGAGATGCACTTCCCGCTCGGCGTGGGCGGCGAAACGCGGATCGTGCGTCACCATGCAGATGGTGGAACCTTCGCGATGCAGCGTCTGCAACAACTCCATCACGGCTTCGCCATTGCGTGAATCGAGGTTTCCGGTAGGCTCGTCAGCCAGAAGGATTGACGGCGAACCGGCAAGAGCGCGCGCCACGGCCACACGTTGCTGTTGACCGCCCGAGAGCTGCGAAGGATAGTGCCGCAGGCGATGCGCCATGCCAACCCGTTCCAGCGATTCCACCACCCGGCGTTTGCGGTCGGCGGCGGGCATGCCGTCGCGATACGTGAGCGGCAACTCCACGTTCTCGTACACCGTGAGATCGCCGATCAGGTTGAAACTCTGGAAGATGAAACCAATCTCGCGATTGCGAATGCGCGAGCGGTCGGCGAAGTCGAGCTTCGCCACCGTCGAGCCGTTCAACTGATACTTACCATCGGTCGGAGTGTCGAGCAGCCCGATGATGGACAACAGGGTTGACTTGCCGCACCCCGAAGGGCCCGACATGGCAACATACTCGCCCTTGGCGATGGTCAGGTGAACTCCGGCGAGGGCGTGGGTCTCGACTTCGTCGGTATAGAAGACCTTGGTGAGGTTCTCGATTTCGATGAGGGGGGCTGCTGCTGCGCTCATAGTTTTTTCCGTTCTCTCTTAAATTCTTCGTCGTTAATCGAGCTTTACGCGGTCCGTGCTGTCCCAGCGCGACATGTCAGACAGAATCACGGTGTCGCCTTCCTTCAGTCCGCTTTCGATCTGGATCAGGTTCACCGACGCTCTGCCGGTCTTTACCTGGGTGCGTGTAGCGCCATTGCCTTCGCGATCGAGCACGAACATCGAAATCGTGCTGTTCTCCTGCCCGAACGCGGGACGCCCGACGTACAACACGTTCTCCAGCTTCTCCAGGTCGATGGTTCCATCGACGCTGAGATCCGGACGAGCGCCCTTGGGCAACTCGCCCGTCAGTGATACGTCAACCGTGACCGTTCCGTTCTGTACCGCGGGATCGACGCGGCTTACGGTGCCCGGAATCACCCCATTATGGGTGTCAATGGAGGCCGGCTCGCCGATCTGCACGTCGCGCGCCTGGGTCTCAGGAATCTTTAGTTCAGCCATCAAATGGTTCGGCTGCACAATCTTGGCCAGTTCGGTGCCCGGCAGGACGTGCTGCCCCACCTGCAACGGCATCTCGACCAGCACTCCCGCGACGCCGGCCCGCACTCTGAGTTTGTCGAGCTGCTTCTGCTTGAGTGAAGCCAGCGCCTGCATCTCGTCGATTTTGGCCTGCTGAACGGCGAGTTGCGACGTGATTGCGTCGCGATTGATCTTCAGCCGCTCATCTTCGATCTCGTTGCGGGTGACCAGTGCTTCGGCCTTGCCCTGCGACGCTTTTGCCGTCAAGCCCGACACCACACCCAGGTCGTAAAGTGCCTTATCGGTCTGCGCCTGGCGCTGCGCCTCGCTGTAGTCTGCATTAACCGTGGCCGCTCCCGCCCGTTGTGTCATCAAGTCGCTGTCGAGCCTCACCTTAAGGCTCTGGTACTCCGCCTGCGCTGCCTTCACCTGAAGCTGCGCATCCACTGCTTCCTGCTCCAGTTGCGGATTGGCCATCTCAACCAGAATGGTGTCCACCTCGACCTCCGATCCGGGCAGCTTCACGATGCGGAGAACCGTGGCCTCGGTTTCGGCGGGAATTTGCAGAACATCTTCACGACTGGGAACCAGCGACCCCAGACCGCGCACCTGGCGCAGCATGGAGCCGCGCTTCACGGTGTCGGTCCAGATGGTGGCGCGCTCCACGGTTGGGGCAGCCGGCTTCAAACGCGCGACTCCCACGGTCAATGCCACTATTAGAAGAACGCCGAGGCAAGCCCAGAGAATCAGACGGCGGCGCCTTTGTTGCTTATATTCGGGACGGGCGATATCCATTGCACGGATGAAAGAGCAAGCGGGCAGCCAATTCGGATTCTCGGTATTCCACTGAATCAAAAGGTGGTTACCGAGGCGGGAGCTTCATATCGGGAAAGCCCGGTGTCCTGCGTCGGATAAATGTGTTCGTTTCCGGACAGTGGCCCGCGCCATAAAACCTTTGCGCCAGGCACTTGCCCTGTATCCCGCGAAATAAGAATAATAAGTTACGATAATCCTGCGGCTGATGCCGGTAGCCGCGAATCGTAATGTCCACCTCGGGCACTGAAACTCCGGTCACCCCCAGCCGAGAGGCGACAGCATCGTCGCGGCTGCTTTCGCTCGACATCTTCCGCGGCGCCACCATCGCGGCTATGATCCTGGTGAACAACCCCGGGAACGACTTCCCCTATGCGCCGCTGGAACACGCCCAATGGAACGGCTGGACGCCAACCGACCCGATCTTCCCGTTCTTCCTTTTTATTGTCGGTGTGTCGTTGACGCTGTCGTTTCGCTCGCGCATGCGGCGCGGCGAATCGCGTCGGACGCTGCTCCTGCACTCCCTGCGCCGCAGCGCGATTATCTTTCTTATAGGTTTATTCCTGAACGGCTTTCCCTACTTCCACCTCAACACCTGGCGGGTGGCAGGCGTCCTGCAACGCATCGCGATCGCGTATCTCGCGGCGGCCGCGATCACCCTCATATTTAAAGCACGCGGAATTGCTATCTGGATCGCTGGCCTGCTCGTCGGCTACTGGATCGCGATGCGGTTCATCCCCGTGCCGGGGTTCGGTATGCCCGTCCGGGATGTGCCCCTGCTCTCTCGCGATGCAAACCTGAGCTGGTATCTCGACAGCCGATTTCTGCCCGGACGAATGTACGAGGTCACCCGCGATCCCGAGGGTATTCTCAGCACCTTTCCGGCGATCGCGACTGCGTTGCTGGGAGTGCTGACCGGCGAGTGGCTTTCCACCCCACGGGATACAAAACAAAAGGCGCTCGGCATGTTGGCCTTCGGCACGGCGCTGATCCTCGCGGGCCAGCTCTGGAGTCTCTGGTTCCCCATCAACAAGAAGCTGTGGACCAGCTCATTCGTGCTGTTTACCGCGGGCTGCGCGCTGGTCTGCCTGGCAGCCTGCTACTGGGTGAACGACGTCAAGCTGCATCGCGGCCTCTGGACCAGGCCGTTCGTGATTTTCGGTACCAACGCCATCGCCGCTTACACTCTGGCGGATCTGATCTCGAGCTTGCTCTATAACATTCGCATCCCGCAGGGTCACCGCGTTATCACCCTGCAGGACGATATCTACCGCATTGCCTTCAGTCACATCACTCCGCAGGAACTAGCCTCGCTGACGTACTCCCTGGCGTTTGTTCTGGTTTGCTGGCTGCCGATCTGGTGGATGTACCGCAAACGCATCTTCCTTAAGGTGTAAATCCTGCCCGCTTGCATTGACGCTGGACCGTAACCATGTCCTAATATGCGAGTCATGGCAGCGCCGTCGATTACCGTCGGGCAGATCCTGGGCAACTACCGCATCCTCGAGAAGATCGGCGGCGGCGGCCAGGGTGAGGTGTTTCGCGCCCACGACGAGCGGTTCGACCGTGACGTCGCCCTCAAGATCCTGCCGCTCAAGGCACTTTCCGACGACGCCGCCCGCAAACGCTTCCGCCAGGAAGCCCAGGCCGTCGGCAAGCTGAGCCATCCCAACATCGCCACCGCGTTTTATTTCGGCGAGGAAAACGGCATTGACTTCCTGGTAACGGAGTACATCTCCGGCGCACGGCTCGACGAAAAGCTGGCGCACGGGCCGCTACCGGAGGCGATGCTGCTGGAACTGGGCATGGAGCTGGCCAGCGGGCTGGAGGCCGCTCATCGCGAAGGCATCATCCATCGCGACCTCAAGCCGGGAAACCTGCGGGTCACCGAGAATGGCCAACTGAAGATCCTGGATTTTGGCCTGGCGGAACTGGTCGATCCAAAGATCGACGTCGCCTCTGCCGAGACCGTCACCCTGACGATGACGCTGACCGGCACTCTGCCCTACATGGCGCCTGAGCAGTTCGACGGCGTCTTCGACCAGCGAACCGACCTCTGGGCCGTGGGAGCCGTGCTGTATGAGCTGGCCACCGGCCAACTGCCATTTCCTGAAAACCAGTTGCAGCGTCTGAAGCAAGCCATCAAGCATCAGGAATCGAAGCCTCCGAGTGAGCTCAATCCCGCGATCTCACAGGGACTGGAGAGGGTGATCCTTCGGGCGCTGCAAAAAGATCCCAAACGGCGTTACCAGACCGCAAAGGCCTTGCACGACGACCTGGCGCGGGTCGCGGCAGGACGCGACATCAAGCACGACACCTGGCTGCGCCAGAACGGTCTGAAGCTGGCTGGTGCAGCGCTCCTGATCGCAGTGTCAGCCTACGTCGTCCATCGGATTTGGCCACCGAAAACTCCTCCCGGAGGAGACCAGGGCTATCGTGTGCTAGCGGTGTTGCCGATCGAAGCCGAAGGCCAGGATGCGTCGCAGAACGCCCTCGTGCGGGGCGTCGCTGAAGCCGTCAGCGCACGCATCGCCCAGGGCACGAACGGGCACAGGTTACAGTTGATCCCGCCCAATGAATTGACGGCCCAAGGCGTGAAGACCGCCGAAGCCGCCAGACGGGAGTTCGGCGTCGATCGGGTACTGGCGATCGCGCTGCAGCGTTCCGGGGACAGGATGCGCGTCACCTGCAGTCTTATTAACCCCAAGACACATCAACAAATGGACGCGCGCACGCTAACCGGTGACGCGAACGATCTTTTCGCCCTCGAGGACAACGCCGTCTCTCAAGTGTTCGCTATGCTGCCCGAGGACACTAGGTTGGAGCAGCCGACACCCTCGGAAGTCCATGCTGCAGGTCCAGCCGGGTATGAATCCTACTTGAAGGGTCGCGGGTACCTGCTGGAATACCAGGATCCGGAGAACATCGACGCCGCCATCAAACAGTTCGAGCAAGCATTGAAAGTGAGCCCGAACTATGCGCCGGCTTACGCTGGGCTGGGTGAAGCCTATTGGAGAGGCTATGAAGCCGACCGCGGCAAGCAATGGCTGGATCTTGCTTCGACTAACTGTAAAAAGGCCTTGGTCGCAGATCCGCGTTTGGCGGATGCCCATACCTGCCTGGGGAACCTCTACAACGACACGGGAAATTATGAAAAGGCGGTTGACGAGTTCAATCGCGCGCTCGGCCTGAACAAATCCATTGCCCAAACTTACAACGGCCTGGGGAAGGCGTACACCAAGCTGGGCAAAACCACCGAGGCCGAGGAAACCTACAAGAGCGCGATTGCCGCGTGGCCTCAGTACTGGGCGGTTTACAACTGGTTGGGACAGTTCTATTTTGGGCAGGCACGATATGCCGACGCCGCACCGATGTTTCAGAAGGTGATTGAACTAAGTCTCGACAATCAACGGGGCTACTATAACTTAGGAGCGGTACTCCTGCTAGAAGGCAAGTATGACGAAGCGATTGAGGCGTTCAATCGCTCCATCAAAATTCGACCAACAATGTCGGCCTACAGCAATTTGGGGGCGGCGTATTTCTGGCAGCACCATTATGCGGAAGCCATTTCAGCATTCGAAAAAGCGCGTGACCTAGATGAGCAGGACTACATGAATTGGGGCAACCTCGGCGACGCATTATACTGGTCGCCCAACCGGCGACCCGAAGCAAGTGCCGCGTACAAAAGAGCCATCGACTTGGCCCGAGCACAGTTGCAGGTGAATCCGAAGGATGCTAACGCTCTCGCCTATATGGCACAATACAACGCCATGGTGGGCACGAAACAGATGGCGGAAGTGCAGATCGAACAGGCGCTGGCGCTGGCACCTAAAAATGGCGAGGTCATGTTTCGAGCGGCGCTTGTCTACAACCAGCTCGGCGACCGTCACCGTACGTTGGATTGGCTGAAGAAAGCTGCAGCCGCCAATTACTCGCGCACGGTAATCCGCGACACCCCCGATTTCGCACCTTTGCAAGCTGACCGCGAGTTCAAGACGACCGTTGACTCCAAATAGTCTTCCGTCTGTTGCCAGCAGCGAAAGACTCGAAACGTTGAATTTTACCCGTCAAAGTGAACGCCGACGGTGCCACAACTGAAGCACGATCAAGACGACTGCACTTTGAAAACGGCAGGAACCCTACCTACAGGTCGGTCTCCCCATATTCTAAGGCTCGTTGAAGGTCGATTTCAGAAAACGCCTGTGGTCAACTGGAGGATGTCACGGCCCGACCTGTGGTGGCTGCCACTCCCGATAACGAAACGCAATTGTTGGTTCTGAGATGCGGGAATGAAATCTTCGGTCCTGTCGGACTAACCTTCTGCTCACACATCCGTTAGCGCGATATATTTCTCTAGTTGTCGACATGCACTCCCGGGTCTTGCGGATTACTGCAAGGCGTTCCGCCTATCGTTAAACTTTCATACAAATACACATCGTTCGGGGCTCCACTGGCTGGCGCTCCGGAGTTATCGCCATCCGCAAACGTGAACTTCGGGTTACCGTGACTGTCCACAAACGGCGTACCTATGTGCCCATTCGATGTCTGTGGGAATGTCACGACCAACGGTGCTGAGCCTCCGCCGGGAGCAATTCCTTTGACCCAGGTGACGCTGTCGCCGGGCCCTCTGCGGAGCTGTGGAAGCTTGGCAAAACCACCCGATGCAGAGTCGAGCTGCTTGCACGTGTGGTCCGAATTCATGACATCAACGACCTTCCACGTGATCGCCGTTTTGGGATGCGCACCCGCCATTTGTTCCGATTGTTCCGAACCTTTCGGTTGGTGAAAGAACCAACCGGCTGCGAAGCCAACAGCAGCAACCACAATGAGCGCGCCTACTAATGCTGTTCCCTTCATAGTCGCCCCTTTCCCGTCCCACCTCTATCTGGTGTGGGACACTAAATCGACACGATGCCGTGAACGACTTCAGAGTCCAAGTGTGTACACGGTAGCACGCCACACGTACCAGTCAAGCAAATACCTGCCGACCGTGGATGTGCGGCTGCCTCCCCCACTGCTCTGCCATAGCCCTGCCAGTTCTATGCTCAATTTAGCGACCCGTGCGACCCTGCACTCACTCGCATCGCACACCAGCCGGCGTCCGCGCTGGCGAAGTAGCGCGGCTGTCATTACGTCCCTACGACTATCAACTATCCGCGTTGTTTGCTCCGACTATCCACTTGGATAGACCAGATGTGGTCGAATCCGACGCCTAAGAGTTCTGACAAACGATCTGGACCAGCACCTGCGGCCAAGGACTGCTGGTTCCTAAGTCGCAACTGGAGAAGGAACTGCGGTCCTCCAACACCGGGGCCCGAGACGGAGTCGAAACTGAGATCGTAGTTTTGCGCTAACCTGCCTCAGCGATCACACCAAACCCGGAGTCCTCATCGCCCAAGGGTTCCATTTCGGGTTCGGGTACTTCACCCGTCGCAGGTTCCGGTAGACAAATCTAGTCGCCCGGTTAGAATGCAGAGTTGCCACTTTGAGCTGTCCGGTGGAGGGTCCTTCATGCTGGTCGGTGTTCCCCGCGAGATCTTTCCGGGGGAGCGGCGGGTCGCCCTGGTACCCGCAGTTATTCCCAATCTCAAAAAAGCTGGACTGGAAGTCGTCATCGAAGCCGGCGCCGGCGTGGAAGCCGGCTATCCCGACGCCGACTACATCGCCAAAGGCGCAACCATTGCTCCTGAGCGAGCCGAAGTGTTTCGCTCGGCCGACATCATTCTGCAGGTGCTGTGCTACGGCTCGAATGATGTGACCGGCAAGGCCGATCTGCCGCTGCTGCACAGGGGCCAGGCGCTGATCGGCTTTCTGCGTCCGCTCGGCGACTTGCACACGATCGAGGAGATCGCCGCCACCGGCGTGTCCTCGTTCTCCGTCGAGTTGATGCCCCGCACCACGCGCGCCCAAAGCATGGACGCGCTTTCGTCCATGGGAACCATCTGCGGCTACAAAGCCGTGCTTCTCGCCGCCGACACACTGCCGCGCATTTTCCCCATGCTCACGACGGCGGCGGGAACCATTACTCCGGCCCGCGTGTTGGTGATGGGCGCCGGTGTCGCCGGATTGCAAGCGATCGCCACCGCGCGCCGCTTGGGCGCAGTGGTTTCGGCCTATGACCTTCGCCCCGCGGTGAAAGAACAAGTGCAGAGCCTGGGCGGCAGGTTCGTCGAGCTTGCTCTCGAGGTCAAAGACGCGCAGGACGCCGGCGGTTACGCCAAGGCGCAGGACGAATCGTTCTATCAGCGCCAGCGCGAGTTGCTGGGGCAGGTCGTCGCCCAGCATGACGTGGTCATTACCGCTGCGGTGATTCCCGGCAAGAAGTCACCCTTGCTGGTCACGAAAGAAATGGTCGCGGCGATGGCTCCGGGCTCGGTGATCGTCGATCTCGCTTCCGAGCGCGGCGGCAATTGCGAACTAACCCGCACCGGCGAAAAAGTCGTCGAGCACGGCGTGTCGATCATCGGCTCCATCAACCTGGCCAGCAACGTTCCGTACCACGCCAGCCAGATGTACGCCAAGAACCTGACCAACTTCCTGCTCAACATGGTGAAGGACGGACAGCTCAAGCTGAACATGGACGACGAAATCGTCCGAAGCACGCTCGTCACCGAAGGCGGCGAGATAGTCAACCCGCGCGTGCGCGAATTCTTCTCGCTACCGTCATTAGTGGCGCAAACATAGGGAACCATGAACCGCAGAGACACAGAGCATCCGCTATTCGCCGCTCGCCATTCGTTCTTCGCTTTCGCGACAGTCGCATTCTTGCGAAAAGCGAAAAGCGAAAAGCGAATAGCCACCCTCGCCACCACTCGTCGTGAAATTTGGAGGTTGAATTGAAGGCAGACCTGATTACCAGTCTGTACGTCTTCATGCTCGCCGCGTTCATCGGCTTCGAGGTGATCCGGCGGGTCTCACCGCTGCTGCACACGCCGCTGATGTCGCTCACCAACGCCCTCGACGCTATCGCCGTCGTGGGAGCCATCATCCTGGCCGGTGAGCAGAAGAGCCAACTGGCCACGATACTCGGCACCATCGCCATTGTCGCCGCCACCAGCAACATTGTCGGCGGATTCATCATCACCGACCGCATGCTCAAGATGTTCAAAGTGAGCAAGACGCCCAAGCCATGACCGACCTCGTGGGTGGTGAATACGTCATTGAAGTCCTCTACATTATTGCGGCGGCGCTGTTCATCCTGTCGCTCAAGTGGCTGAGCTCTCCGGCCACCGCGCGTCGCGGCATCTTTGCGGGCGAAGCAGGCATGCTGCTGGCCATCGTCGGCACACTTTTCTACAAGGGCATCGTCGATTACAAATGGATCGCCATCGCCCTCGTGCTGGGCACCATCATCGGCGTGCCGCTGGGCCGCGTTGCCATGACCGCCGTCCCCCAGCGGACCGCGCTCAGCCACGCCTTCGGCGCCCTATGCGTGACACTAGTCGGCACCGCCGAATTCTACCTGCGCGCTCCCAACATCTCGAAATTCATGATGAGTGTCCTCTCGCTCGAAGTCATCCTCGGCTCGCTGACCATTACCGGCAGCCTCATGGCCGCGGGCAAGCTCCAGGAAGTCCTGCCCCAGCGACCTATAACTTACAAAGGACAGAACATCGTCAACCTCGGCTTCCTCGCTATCGCCATTGCGATAGCCGTGGTGCTGGTGCTGCTTCCCGACCACATGTACCTGTATCCGGCCATGGTCATCATCCCGCTGATTTTCGGCGTGCTCATGATCATCCCCATCGGTGGCGCCGACATGCCGACCGTGATCTCGCTGTTGAACTCCTACGCCGGACTCTCGGCGGCAGCCATGGGCTTCGTACTCGACAGCAAGCTGCTCATCGTCGCCGGTGCGCTCGATGGCGCTTCGGGCTTTATTCTCTCGGTGAACATGTCGAAAGCCATGAACCGCTCCTTCAGCAACGTGCTGTTCGGCGCATTCGGCCAGGTACAGCCCGCCGTCGCGGGCGCACAAGAGACGCGTCCGGTGCGCAGCGCAACGCCGGAAGAAGCGGCAGCGATTCTCGCCGCTGCCAACAAAGTCGTCATCGTTCCCGGATACGGCATGGCCGTCGCCCAGGCCCAGCACAAAGTCCGCGAACTCTACGACGCCCTCACCAAGCGCGGCGTCGATGTGACCTTCGGCATCCATCCCGTGGCCGGCCGCATGCCCGGACACATGAACGTCCTTCTGGCCGAAGCCGACATCCCTTACGACAAGTTGCTCGACATGGACGACGTCAACGCCGACATGCCGCAGACGGACGTGGCGCTGGTCATCGGCGCCAACGACGTGACCAACCCCGCGGCGCGCACCGACACCTCCAGCCCTATTTACGGCATGCCCATCCTCGACGTGGACAAGGCGCACACCGTAATGGTCATCAAGCGCAGCATGAGTCCGGGCTTCGCCGGCATCGATAACCCGCTCTACTACCTCGACAACAACCTGATGCTCTTCGGCGACGCGAAACAGTTTGTCGGGAACATCGTGAAGGAGCTGTCAGGGAATAGCGGGGGGCATTAGCGATTCTTGCCATTCGATCACTCACGCTTTAGTTGGTTGAGACACTGGTTCTTTCCTTGTATAAGAGAGTTGACGGAGTCAGCGCCACATGAGTCTCTGCATATCAGTTGTTATGCCTGAACACACCTGTCCGAGCCAGAAATCAGGAAGTTTTTCCAAGCAGCAGAACACAAAATCTGTTTTGCTGCGTGCAAGATGAATCAGAAATCTTATTCCGATGCGTCGTTGAAACACGGAGTCTGGACATTTCACTTACTGCAAGCATTCAACGGGTAAGTCCCTCAGGCGCTCGAGAACGGCCGATACTTGACCGCAAAAATCTCTTCAAGACCATCTACAAGCCGCCGTTCCCTTGGCGGTGCGAAAAGCCGAAGCGCACTCTGCCCCTCAGACCCCAATCATGTACGGAACTCAGACGGGAACTTTTTATATTGTCGACCTCAAGCCTCTGCTTGATCAAAAGATACTCGTCGATCCTTCATACAACGATGTAAAGAGCATCTTTTTGCGAAATCAAGAGACGATTTCGATCGGACGGCTGAGTGGATTTGAGAAGGGCTTTCACTCGGCTCCAACCAGAATAAGTGCGGCGGCCCGAAAATTTTTTGAGAATAAGTCGGCGG
>Ga0074045_10004467_pt1 | contig 12385 bp, 11 predicted proteins | sample BogForMeECP23OM2_FD_94442 | JGI IMG/M metagenome (GOLD analysis project Ga0074045, IMG submission 94442) | Bog forest soil microbial communities from Calvert Island, British Columbia, Canada - Bog Forest MetaG ECP23OM2 | ecosystem: Environmental > Terrestrial > Soil > Wetlands ...
GCACTATGCAGAAAGCCTGGCTACTTCACACCTAGCTCAACCCGCCGAACCGCCGTATGCGGACCCGCATGTACGGTGGTGTGGGAGGGGAGGACGGGCGACTGTCCCCCCTATCCCGATTTCTCCGCATCAGACTGCTGGAGTGAACGAGAAACGATTGAACCCAGAACCGGTTCCGGTTTTCGCCTCCGCAAAATACCTCCGCTAATGAGAGACGCCATGAATACTGAAGTGATGCGCCGCACGCTCCATGAGTCGGAAGCAGGAAGACTTACGTTTCCTCAGGTTATCGGAGCCCTGTCCGGCGTTGGTGTCGAGTCCTATTTGGCCGATCTGGCTCGAGCAGTGGATACCTTTTACCTGCCGACGGGCGAGACTCATGCCGAGAAAATGAGCCTTCCCGCAACGAAGATTGCCGAAGATTTCTCTCAGTCTGGAATCGTAGCCGCTATTCGGGCGGCACAAGCCGATGAGGTCCGCTACCCGGAGTTTCTCAGGCGGGCGATGGCAGCGGGAACCACTGCGTACTGGGTCTTCATCACTGGCAGGAGGGTCATCTACTTCGGCCGCAAAGGAGAGTTCCACGTCGAAGAGTTTCCAGGAGCAAAATCGTAAGGCTCAAATCGAAAGCTTTCAGATGTGGATCAATTGATCAATTGATCCGAAGGCACTACCTAGCGCAACCCGGGAGTCCCGCCGGGGTGTGCCCACAGTGCCAGCGGAAAACATCCACAAAAAATGAAAAATGCGGTAGTCTATAACACCCTCGCAACCGACCGGTCGGTTACTTTGCGCGAGGGTAGTGAAAACTATGGACGACAAGCACCATCGCGCCCGTATTACCAAACGCGTGGATTTTGCGCCCGATCTGTGGATGATCCGTATTGACCCAGGGGCGGAGTTTAGGTTTGTTCCCGGCCAATACGCGACGCTCGGGATTGAACGAGGCACGCGCCGGCTGGAGCGTCCCTACTCAATTGCTTCTTCTCCCTACGAGAAGGAAGTGGAGTTCTTTCTTGAACTGGTCCCCCACGGCGAGACCACGCCACCGCTGTACGACCTTCAGTTGGGCGATGAAGTTCTGCTGCGCAAGGTTGCGAAGGGGCTCTTCACATTCGACCGCGCACAACAGGAGCGTACGAACCACTTGATGGTGAGCACCGTGACCGGAATCGCGCCTTTTGTCAGCTATGTCCGAACCTTATTCAAAGACTGGAAAGAAGGCAGGTTTGCTGGCAACCACAAATTGTTTCTACTGAACGGCGCCAGCCGGTCGTGGGAGTTCGGTTACCGCGAAGAGCTGGAAAACCTCGCGAAACAAGCGCCGTGGTTTCGCTGTGTTTTCACGGTGAGCCGTCCGTGGGAGGATGAGAGTTGGAAGGGCGAGGTCGGCCGCGTGGACGAACTGATTCGCAAGTACGCCGACCAGTGGGGATGCACCGCGGCGAACAGCGTTGCCTATCTCTGCGGCCATCCCGAGATGGTCGAGCACGGGAAGGGCATCCTGAAGCGGGTCGGCTTCAAGAAAGACAATCTAAAAGAAGAAGTGTATTGGGTGCCGGAAAAGTGATGGGTAGAGACGGGGCTTGCCCCGTCTTCCTCGGACGCGGCAGGAGACGCGGCAAGCCGCGTCTCTACACCTGGATCCTATTCTTGTTCAGCCGGTGCGAAGAAAACCAGGACTTCGAGTTCTTCCTGGATGTCGTAGAACCGATGCTCCAGTTCCGCCTCGACAAAAACAACTGACCCGGACCGCACCTCTGCATGGTCGGAGCCGATTTGCATGCGGGCGCGTCCGCGGACAACGTAGTACATCTCGTCTTCGCGGTGCGGCGTCTGGGGATCGGTGCCGCCTTTCGCCAAGACGTAGACGCCAGCGCTCATTGCCGGCACGCGCAGAAATTCCAGGTAGAGCTTGCTTTTTCCCGCGCTCTGGCGGGAAAGATCGTCGATGTGGAAGAAGTGAGTCACGATTCTGGTCCGCTGTGTCGAAACCGCTGTCTGTGTCGAAACCGAGTGCCGAGGAGCTAAAGCTTCGTATCAGGGCATCGCTTTAGCGATGCCATAAATCGCAGAAATCAGACGCCCCTTTAGGGGCTGAGCAGCAATGAGAACTGAGAACTATCCCACCGCGCCGCGAAAGAAAATATCCGTGTACTGTTGCACCAGCGCGTCTCCGGTCAGCGGACCCTCGGGCTTATACCACTGATAGATCCAGTTAATCATGCCGACCAGGGCAAAGGCCGCGGCGCGCGGCGTGACCGGCGACTGCGAATTGCGCTTGCGCTGGACGTCGGCAATGAGGTTTTCGACGAAGTGCACGTAATCCTTTTTACGTCCGTTGATCTTGCGCCGGAGCGCCGGTGGCAGCGGATGGTTCTCGTGCAGCATGACCGTAATTTCACGGTCTTCGGGACTGAGCACAATCTGAATGTGCAGCCGGATCAGTGTGCGCAACCGATCTTCGGCTCCGGCAACGCTAGCTCCGTCGATGCGACGCACCACATTGATGACTCGTTCCTCCGTGATCTCCATGGCGTGCGACATGATGTTGTAAAGGATTTCGTCCTTCGACTGAAAGTGATGATAGAGGCCGCCCTTGGAGAGCTTGAGGGCGGCAGCGACATCGTTCATGGAAGTGGCATCGTATCCGCGCTGCTGGAACAGGCGTGCAGCGGCGCGCAGGATTTCCTGGCGAGGTTCCTGCCGGGTTTCCTGGCGAGTTTCGGTGGCAGCTTCGCGAAGCATCACCCCAGATGGTATCGCGGATTGGGCTCCGGGCTCTACAGGCGATTCTCGCCGCAGGCTTGGGAGGTAGCGAGGGACACTATTTTCGGCGGTTCTTGGCAGATTTTGACGGGGCGTTGGTTCGGCTGATGGAGCGGGCTCCGTCGATGAATTGCACCTTTTGCAGCATGTCGGGTGAGGAGGCGGTTCCGTTCCCTAATCGTAGAGGGGGCCGGTTGGGTCCGAGCGGAAGGCCGGCAAGAGATCGGCCAACGGAAGACCGGCCAGCTAAAGAGGGCAAGTCAGGATGTTCACGACGAATGTAGCGAGCATACGAGGCTGACCACACCAGGACATGCACTCGGGCTAGTTCGAAGGCCTCGAATCGAACCTCTTGCAATGCGTCGTCTTTCCTCGCGCGAACTGGTAACGGCACGGAATTTCCGTGCAAACGCCGGATGCGCGCCGAGGCACAGTCAACGACGCGAGCGAGTTCGGCACCGAATTCCGGCGCGCGATCATTTAGCAGTCGTCGCTTCGCCTTTTCAGCGGAAAACCAGGTCGGATTTCGATTCGATTCCTGCGGCGGTTCAAGCCAGGACACTTCGCAAAGGTGAACGGCGACGGCAAGCTCCTGCTGGGAAGACGGGGCAGAAGCAGGCCGCACGTTTTTCGTCGCAGTTGCAGCGTCAGTCTTGCGACGGAAGAAACGGGCGAAGGGGATTTCTTCGATCCGGCCGTGAACCCCAGCCTCTTCAAAAGCCTCGAGGGCAGCGGACTGGGCGTGTGTGAAGCCAGGCTCAACCCCGCCTTTGGGGAAAATCCAACGGCCGCCGCGAGTCTGAACCAGCAGGAATTCGAGGCCGCGCTTACGGATGCGGTAACAAAGCGCGGCGACCTGCTGCCTTCCTCTCGAAAGCCGTGACGATTGTAAGACCTCCACGGATGGACCAACACCCATGGCACTTAGAGTGCGCGATGCGATCCGCCTCTGGCTAGAGCAAGCTTGGTTCGCGGGTACGGGCTGTCGGGAATCCTTCTACATACTTGTGCCGCCGGTAGCGCCTTGGAGACAGTAGCGTGAACAGATATTGAAGCCACCGGGGACGGAGTTCTTTGGACAACTTGTATTGTCTTCGCTGCAATCGGGAACTCGAAGCCGGACAAAAATCGGTTGCGGTCTACCTGTTCGCGCAGACGGTGGGAGTAAGGCCGCGGCAGAAATCATCGGCACAGCGCATCTGTTTCTGCCCGCAGTGCTCAGTCTCGCTGGCCATGGGCCCCGCACCGGAGGGCGCGCTCAACCTCGCCGCCTGGCAAATGATCCGAGACATTGTCGGCGCAGACCCGGCCCTGACCGAGGCGGCATGGGAAAGCCTGCATGGAATTGAAGAAGGCTTGCTCCCGGCAACCGGAACCGCGGGTGGCGGACATCCTACGCGCACTGGCACCTACTTCGAATTTTGAGCGCGTTTACTGTGGCAGCAGCCCGAATACAGCCACGCCATTAGGAGTTCCCACGAACACTTTACCGTTCACGATGGTCGGCGTCATGAACTTGTTGCCCGCGCCGAACTGATCGCGGCCGCCGCTGGCCTGGTTGCTGTTGTAGAGCTCGTTCAGACTTGTAGCATTGTAAGCGTGCAGTACGGCGGTCAAGGCGTTCTCCACAGCCCACACAATTCCGTTGCTTGTGCCATTCGCCGAGATGCTCGGTGTTGCGCCGGGATACCCAAAGCTATTGGCGGTTTGGGCGGTAGCGCTGCTCGACAGCCTCGCGTCGGCAATAGTGAAGGCTAGGATAGGGCTGAACCGTGCTCCGTAGTTGACCGTGTTGTTGAAGTACGCGGGCATCGCCCAAACCCCTCCCGGCAGCGCTCCTACGAGTTCCTGATAGATGTTGCTATTATTCTCGCTGAATTTGCCCATGGAGTCGCGATTCACCACGTAAAGGTTGGTGTCTTTGCCGGCACCGACCGCCAGGTGCATGGTATGACCTGAGCCATCGCTCAGATCGGGCAGCAACATCGTCCCGCCGGATCCGAAGTCGGTGTCCTCATCGTTCTCCGCGAGTTCGTTATCCATCTCGAAATAGTCCGCTACAGCGAGACCGTTTGTAGTCGAGAGCTTCATGAACGCATTGCCATAGTCGCCTTGGCTGGGAAAGCCGTTGGCGTCCAACGTGGAGTCGAAGGTGCCGTTGGCATCGGCAAAATAGATGTTGCCCGAGCTGTCGGCGGCGGGTCCTGCCCCGGACATCCAGATGGCGCCGTCGTTGCCGTTGGGCGTCACATTCAGCACACTCGTCTGCGCCAGAGTGGACTCGCTGTAGCCAATGATCCATCCCGTATATGGCGGTATGTCATAGTGTGAAGCCCAAGTTGTGTAGATAACCCCGTTTAGCAACAGCAGAGCGCAGCGTTCCCTGTACTGCTTCGGATCAAACACCACATTCGCGCCGTCGCTGTTCGCACCCGTTCCTGGATACTTTGCTTGAATCTCGACCGGGCCACCAAACAACTCTCTCCCCAGAGCAAGATCGAGCGCGTGCAGGCGCTGGTAGTAGTTGCCCAGTCCGTCCATCGACGAGGCCACCACATAGATCGCGCCATTCGAACCGCTGGTGCAATCAATCACCGGTGTGGCGTTTATGCCAATTTCAGGACATGTCGCCAGACAACTTGGATCCTCCGCTGGCGTTTCGCCCGACTTCAACGTCGAGACCTGCCAGATCGTTCCGCCCGAATCCGCGTCGAAGGCATAAACCGTACCGTTTTCCGTGGCGGCAATCAGTAGATTGCGCGTGCCGTTATTCGGAACTGCAACGTTTGAGGCGTACAGCGGTTCAGCATCAACCAAACCGTCCATCGGATAGAAGCCAAGCTTGCCGAACGTTGCCGAATTGACGTTGCTGGTGGTGAGGAAGATTTCCGTCGGGTTTTGCCCTGTGCGCGCAACGTCGTCGTGTTGGGTCAGCACGTCGGTCGCAGCGGCTACCGTCAATGTCGCCGCACGGCTTGTTTCGTTCCTTGCCGGGCTGGAAACCACACGCTGAATTGTGAGCCGCTGTCGGAGGGTGTAGTCGCGGCCGTGGCGTAGCTAGCTGCGGCTGCTCCTGCGATAGGTGCGGAGTCCTTCTGCCACTGATTATTTCAGGGGATCCGGGCTCGTCGCCGTCACCGAGAAGGTGGCAGTCTGTCCGACGAGCACGGTCTGATTCGCGGGCTGGACTGAAATCATGGAGGCGGCCCCACCACATCCGGCGCCACATGCCAAAATTACGTAAATTGAAAAACAACAGAATCGATTTTCGAGTTGTTGATGTCCCATGGCCCTTGTGAAAGCGCCCAAGTCTACACGACGGTTTCGCATTTTGGGAAGTAAAGAATCGTATACGTTGTGGCGGACGCTCGCATCATGATTCACCGATCTGGCCCCCGCCCGATCAAGTCCTCAAGGCGCGCGGTAACGGGAGGTTGACCCAGGGTCGCGATCGCGCTTTGATTCGCGCGCCATCGCACCTGTCATCTGGCCAAATTACAATTGGAAGGCTAGTGGAGAAATCGGGGTGGAGAAATCCGGGTTGACACCGGACGTTCAGGTGGATAGCATTTCTTAAACCGACCGATTGGTCGGTTTTTGCTTTCAACATGATTCAGCATTTCAGCTCACATCCATAAGGAGTTTTTCAGTGGCCACAGTCTTTTATCAAAACGATGCCAATCCTTCCGCCCTGAAGGGCAAAACCATCGCCGTTTTCGGTTACGGTTCGCAGGGACACGCGCAGGCGCAGAATCTGCGCGACAGCGGATACGACGTAATCATCGGCCTAGATCCCGAGCGCGGCTCGGCCCATCAGGCGCGCGCCGATGGCATGACCGTGGTCGCTCCCGCCGAGGCCGCCAAGCGCGCCGACTGGATTCAGATTCTCACCCCCGACGAGACCCAGGCCGATTTCTACGAATCGGCCATCAAGCCGCATTTGCGCAAAGGAAAAATTCTCGGCTTCTCGCACGGGTTCTCGATTCACTTCAAGACCATCAAGCCGCCGAAGGATGTGGACGTGGTCATGATCGCGCCCAAGAGTCCGGGGCATTTGCTGCGACGTGTGTATTCGCAGGGCGGCGGCGTGCCCTCGTTGCTGGCCATCCACCAGGATGCCAGCGGACACGCCCATGAATTCGCGCTCAGCTACGCCCACGGCATCGGTTCTACGCGAGCCGGCGTGCTGCAGACGACCTTCAGAGAAGAAACCGAGAGCGACCTCTTCGGCGAGCAAGCAGTCCTCTGTGGCGGCCTGACTTCGCTGATGCAGAAAGGTTTCGAGACCCTGGTGGCCGCCGGCTACGCTCCCGAGATCGCATACTTCGAGTGTGTGCACGAGATGAAGCTGATCGTCGACCTCATCTACGAAGGCGGATTGAGCCGCATGCGGTATTCGATTTCGAACACAGCCGAGTACGGCGACCTGACCCGCGGCGAAATGGTTGTGGGAGACGAAACGCGTAAGGCGATGAAGAAAGTGCTGAAGCAAATCCAGAACGGAAAATTCGCCAAGGAATGGATTGCCGAGAACAAAAAAGGCGGCAAGAAATTCGCCAAGCTGCGCGAGGCTGCGAAGCAGCACCCGGTTGAAAAAGTTGGCGAGCAGCTGCGGGCGATGATGTCGTGGCTACCGTCGGATAAGAAGAAAGCAGCCGAGGCGAAGCCGGCAGCGCCGAAGGTGGTCAACGCGTAAATGGAGCGCCGGGCGTCCCCGCCCGGCCACCCGACTGCAGGACGGGCGAGGCGCCGGCTCTCCATCGTTTCATCGATTCAGCTAAACTGTCTGCATCATCATGGACCTCAAACATCGCAGTCGCAGCATCACCGACGGGCGCGACCAGGCTCCAGCGCGCGCCATGTACAAAGCCATAGGCTTCTCCGACGCAGATCTGGCCAAGCCTCTGATTGCCGTCGCCAATACCTGGATTGAAACCATGCCCTGCAACTTCCACCTGCGCCGCCTCTCGGCCAAGGTGAAAGAAGGCATTCGCGCAGCCGGCGGCACTCCCATGGAGTTCAACACCATCGCCATTTCCGATGGCGAGACCATGGGCACCGAAGGCATGAAGGCGTCGCTGGTGAGCCGCGAGGTAATTGCCGATTCCATCGAACTGGTCTGTCGCGGACAGCTTTTCGACGCTGCGGTCTGCATAGTCGGATGCGATAAAACGATTCCCGCTGCCGCCATGGCCTTGGCGCGCATGAACCTGCCCGGCCTCGTGCTCTACGGAGGAACGATTGCCGCCGGCAAGTACAAAGGCAAAGACGTCACCATTCAAGACGTGTTCGAGGCCGTAGGCGCGAATGCCGCTGGTAAGATGAGCGACGCCGACCTGCTGGCGCTGGAAAACGTAGCTTGTCCCGGAGCCGGCGCATGCGGCGGCCAGTACACCGCAAATACTATGAGTACGGTGATGGAATTGATCGGCCTTTCGCCCATGGGTTTCAACGGAATTCCCGCGATGGACCCGCGCAAGGACGAAGTAGCCTTCCGCTGCGGCGAAGTGGTGATGAATCTTCTGAAGCAAGGGATTCGTCCCAGCAACATTCTGACGCACGCTGCATTCGAAAATGCGATCGCGGGCGTGGCCACGACGGGGGGCTCGACCAACGCTGTGCTCCATCTGCTGGCGATATCGCGCGAAATGGGCCTGCCGCTGGAGATCGATGATTTTCAGCGAGTCAGCGAACGTACGCCACTGTTGGCGGATCTGAAGCCCGCGGGAAAATATGTCGCGGCAGACGTGGACGCGGCCGGTGGCATTCCCGTGATCGCCAAAAGGCTGCTGGACGGCAAGCATGCAAATGGTTCGGCGATGACGGTAACCGGAAAAACCTTTGCCGAAGAAGCGAACGCCTCGAAAGAAACCGCCGGACAAATGGTGATCGCGCCTCTGAATAAGCCGTTGAAGACGACCGGCGGCCTGGTGATTTTGAAAGGCAACTTAGCACCGGGGGGTGGCGTTCTAAAAATGACCGGCCACGAACGCGCGTCGCAAACCGGCCCGGCCCGCGTCTTCGATTCCGAAGAAGCCGCAATGCAGGCCGTAACCAGCAAGCAAGTCAAAGCCGGAGACGTGGTAGTGATCCGCTACGAAGGTCCCAAAGGCGGTCCCGGGATGCGCGAAATGTTAAGCGTGACCGCCGCGATCGTCGGCGAAGGCCTGGGCGAAAGCGTAGCCCTGATCACGGACGGACGCTTCAGCGGCGCAACCCGCGGTCTGATGGTCGGCCACGTAGCTCCCGAAGCGGCTCTGAGAGGGCCAATTGCCGCGATTCGCGAAGGTGACCGCATCACCATCGACACCAAGATCCGAAGGCTGGAGTTGGAGATTTCCGACGCCGAAATTGCACGCCGCCTGGCGGAATGGAAGCCCCCGGCGCCACACTACAAAACCGGCGTCTTCGCAAAGTACGTCGCGCTGGTGCGGTCAGCGTCCGAAGGCGCAATCACGACTCCGAAGCACTCATAGCACATGTCACAGGCATCGGCTTAACTCCCAATATTGTCATCCTGAGCGAAGCTGCATGGGCGGTTTGTATCAGGGCACGCTTCAGGCGTGCCGTAAGCCCGCGTTATGAACGCGCCTGCAGGCGCTGAGGCCATCCCTACGCATTGCCCTCGGCTCGCGACTCTGCCTACATGATCTCCTCGGGAGGCCCGTAACCGCGACCATGCGCTTGATCGGAGACCGCATAGATCTTCAGCTCGCTCGAGCTCCATCGACTCGAACTGGCCGGCCTGCTGCACGAACAGTACAGGATCCATCCTTCCCGGCCTCCTTCAACCAGAGGCATCAGGTGCGATCCGTTGCGGTACGGACTGAAACCGACCAGATACCGGGTGTGGCAGTGCGGGCACTCAACGCAATGGCGAATACGGAGGGTCATGGCACATATCAGTCAAGAGGCTCAATGGCATGCACGTTCGGCAATGTGCCAGTTGCCTAACATTAATACTTCGTCTACCATCAAAGTATGAATGTAGAACGCCACGCTGACGTGGCGGTCTCAAGAATTGCGGCGGCCATCGGCGAGCCGGCGCGAGCTCGCATTCTTTACTGCCTGGTCGACGGCCATGCACGAACCAGTACTGAGCTTTCGGTGGTGGCCGAAGTGAGTCCGTCAACCGCGAGCGTGCACCTGAATCGACTGAAGGCGGCGCACCTGGTCAAAGTGAAGGTGCACGGGAAGCATCGCTTCTACAGTCTGGGAGGGCCGGATGTGGCCAGCGCGCTTGAAGGGCTGAGCGTCCTTGCCGGCGGCGCTCGCGACAAGTTGGTGCCCAGCACGCCCAGCCGGCTCCGAGCCGCGCGCACTTGCTACGATCACCTGGCGGGCATGGTTGGTGTATCGCTCCACGACCACCTCAAAACACTGGGATGGCTGGCCGATTCCAGCGCCAATGCCGATGCCTACGACCTCACCCCAAACGGAACCAAGGCGTTCGAGGCTCTTGGGATTGACATCGAGGCGACCCGGGCGCTGCGCCGCCGCTTCGCGTGCGCATGTCTCGATTGGAGTGAGCGGCGGCCTCACGTCGGTGGAGCGCTAGGGGCAGCCCTCCTGAAAATCGCGCTGAAGAGAAAATGGGTGCTCCAGGATCTCGACAGCAGGATATTAGACATCACCAGCGTCGGACGACGCGAAATGCTGACTCGCTTCGGCCTTCACGTTTGAGAACCGAAATGAGCCGTCGCAGGGAACCGACGTCAGATGCGGGTGAGTGGTTGACCGAGGATTTCCGCCTTACTGACTCTTCTTCACGACACGCCCGTTGAGCGGCTGAAGCGGCCGGACATCGTGCGGATACAGCTCGGCGAACGCGTTGATCTCTTCTGCCGACATCTCCACCGGAGTCTTCAGCACAAACCACGGAACGCCCTCACTGCAGGGCGGAGCCGTCAGCGAGCCCAGGTACGTGTAATACGCAGCCTCGTGGGGCAGCAGGTCGGCGGGATTGACCTCGACTCATGCGACCTCCTCTTCTTCTTTTCCCGCGGTCTTTGGCATATGGTCCCAAATCCTCTGTATGGCGGCGTTCGCGGCGCCTGCCTTCAGAAGAACTGCGACTCCCGCAACCTTCCCGTCGCTCGCCTCGTGCATCAAGTGAACCTCCATATCGTATGGCTTACCGCCGATGTACTCTTCGCTGGGACGGTGAAAGTGGAATTGGGTCAGGTGGTAGCGCTTGTCTCCCACAATTAGAAAGCTTCCGCTTCTCGGGGCGTCGTGGTAATTCACTCGGATCGTGTAGCCGTTGTTGATTAAGTACTTGAGCGGACCGCTTTTGTATTCGAATCGTAGGGCGGGGAGGTCAGCTTTCTCCGCATTTTGAATGTCAATCGGAGACTGTTCCTTGCCGACGTTGCAGGCAGCGTACTCCGGATCCAGGTCACTCCAATGTTCAGCTCCGGTTGCCCCTTCGTAAGTCCAATGTGTCTTCCACTGCGCTCGTGAACCAGGCACCAAAACCGCCGCGACAACCAGCAATACAAGGGTCATCCAACTCTCTCTCAAATTGCACCTCGCTTTGCGTTCAATATTTGAGACGCACTGCAATGAACCTCGATTCTGACTGAAGCCCGTTCTTACCGGTACTCCGAAATGTACAGATTGACGTTCCGCGACAATTCGTTTGGCATCGAACTATGGCTGCGGCTTTTTCCGCAAGTAGCTAGTAATTGTGACAGTTCCCAAGCGGTCGCCGATATGTTGAGTTGTAGATAGCGTCCTCGACAGAATTGGGGTCGATAGTTAATTGAGCGACAGCCAGAGTTTGAAGTTTAAAGAGAGCGGAGCAAGAGTGATCGGTGGAAGTTTGTGCTGAGGGCTAAGGAAAACGAAGAGTTCGACAAATGGTGGCGACACTGGATCGCAAACGTCGCGCAGAGTCGCATGGCGGTAAAGCACCCGCCATCTGGAATTAAATCGGGTGACGACGCGGAACGCAGCGGCAGGTCAGGGGCAGTCCTGGATATACCGTGCCCTTATTGAGGAGTACCGCTTGATAGTGCTGACCTTTTCGAGTCCACAAAGTGCGGTGTCCATGCCAATCCGCATTCTTCTCGTAGAGGATTACGAACCGTTTCGGCGATTCGTCCGTTCGACTCTGCGAAAAAGACCGGAATTGCAGATCGTCGGCGAGGTCTCCGACGGATTCGAAGGGGTTCAGAAAGCGGAAGAACTGAAACCGGATTTGATTCTCCTTGATATTGGACTCCCAACGCTGGATGGATTCGAGGTCGCTCGCCGAATCCGCAAGCTCGTCCCCGAGTCGAGGATAGTATTCCTGAGCATGGAAGACTCCGCTGATTTAGTGCAGGAAGCTCTGAGCTTGGGGGCGCGAGGCTACCTTGAGAAAGCGCGATCCGCGGGAGAGATATTAGCTGCTGTGGATGCAGTCTGTCAGGGCAAGCAGTATGTCAGCGGTGGATTATTGGGTCTGCAGGGTCAGGGGCGGACTTGAGTGGACTGTTACCTCTGCGATACTAGTACTATGACCACATGAATAGTAATACAGATAGATACTTGTCAGCGGACAGGTCCGGGCGTATTGCTGGGGCATGAGAGACGGCAGGAAAGTTCAGCTGCGGTTGTCCAAGCCTGAGCA
>Ga0074045_10004468_pt1 | contig 12383 bp, 9 predicted proteins | sample BogForMeECP23OM2_FD_94442 | JGI IMG/M metagenome (GOLD analysis project Ga0074045, IMG submission 94442) | Bog forest soil microbial communities from Calvert Island, British Columbia, Canada - Bog Forest MetaG ECP23OM2 | ecosystem: Environmental > Terrestrial > Soil > Wetlands ...
ACCCCCTGCTGCTCGCTGGATTTGTCGCCGTCGACTGGTCGCGCGCACGCCTCGGGCTTACTACCTCGAACCAACGCGTGATCGCGCGAAAGCCGTCCTGAGCGGACGGCTCCATGACGGCGAGCTCCTCTCCCGTACCCTTGCTCCCGCACGTCGGGGGTTTCTCGTGTCCACCGGCGTTGCTCTGCGAACCCGCTGCGATTGTGCGGCACTTCCGTCACCGCGAGTGCCGCTCACCAACAAGAAGATTGCCGCTTGGGCACGAAAGCCTAGGGGCTGCAGCCGTGGTGGGAAGGGTCCTTGATCGCGGTCCTGCCTCGTCGTCGGCTTCCGCGGGGTGAGATTCCTCTCCCTTCAGATCGATGCCGCGGGCGCACCGGGCGTGCGACGCAGCGCGAAAGAGGTCATCGCATGAGCCGCTCTCGGCTCCCGTGGATCGCGGTTCTTCCCGCCGTTGCGGCCTGCGCCACGCTCCCGCCGGCCCCGGTGCTTCGAGCGGCGGCTGCGCCGAGCAAAGAGGAGAGATTCTGCGCGTGGTTCGGCGATGCACGCGACGGCGTACTCTACTTCGGCGAATCAGCGTTCTGGTCCGAGTACCGCGGCCACGGGAATGACCCCGCCGCGGACCTTCTGATCAACGGACCCAAGCGCATCGGTCGCTTCGATCTCAAACGAGAGGAGATGCTGGATCCTCTCGCCGTGGCCGAAGAGGCCCCGAGCGGCACATGGGATGTGCTCGCCCATCCGAACGGCCGCATCTACTTCACGAGCTTCTTTGAGCCCGCAGGCTGGGTCGATCCGGCATCCGGAGAAATCGGATCACTGACCGCACTTGGCGACGGGCTGAACGAACTCGCCCTGGGACCGGATGGATCGATCTTGGCGACGCGCTATGCATCCACCCGGTCGCGCGACGGGGCGGTCGTTCAGTTCGATCCAGACGGAGGGCTGATCGCCGAGTACCCGCTGCAGGGCCCCCCGGGCTATTTTGCCGCCGCGAAATCCATCACCTGGGACCCGATCCGGCGACGCATTTGGATCAATACGGATCTGGTGCCAAAGGGCAAAGAACCCGTGCGCTACGACGCACGGGTGTTCGACGAGCACGGACACGAACTCCTCCGCTACGACACCCCGTCGCTCCACTTCATGAGCTTCGGGTCGGATGGCACAGGCTACTTCGCGGAGGTCGAAGGTCGTGTGCTGCAGCTGCGCATCGTGCCGCCCGATCTGGAGGATCCCAATCCCCGCGCGGGGCGCGTCGTAGTGCTCGACGCGGACTTCCCCTTCGGCGATGCCGTGCAAGATGTCCGCGGGGACGGGAAAGGGCGCGTCGTGGTGACGCGCTGGAGCGGTCACATCCACATCGTCGGACCGGAGGATCGTGTCGAGACGCTCGTGCTGCCTCGCCCGGACCTGAACGGCCTTTACTACACGGGCGAGCTGACGGACGGGCGGGTATGCGTTACGTACTGCGCGGACGTAACTGTGGTTTGCGCGCCGCTGCAATGAGAGAGGGCAGGTCAGCCAAGACGGACGCACCGGGCTTTTGGGCCACCAGCCAGCAATGTCCGCCGAAGCGGTCGAGGTGACTACGCAGTGCCGTCTCCAGCCCGATCACGAAGGGCGTGAAGATCTCAAACGGCCGGAAAGCGAGCGGCAGCAGTTCCCAAATGAAGTAGATCCAGTTGAACGTGGCACCGTCGCATATCTCGAAGCCATTTGCTTGTACAGCGCGCTCGAGCTGCGCGAAGCGAAAGCGGTGCGTGACCTCGTCCTTCTTCCAGCGCGGCTGCACGGCGCGCGCGAGCCGCATGAGGGGGCTGTCCTCGACGCTCTCGAGTAGAAAGAGCACTCCGCCGGAGACGAGCACGCGATGGCTCTCGCGCAGGACGGCCGCGACGTCCGAGGCGTGATGCAGGACGTGGGAGATGTAGACCATCTCGAAGCAGGCGTCCGCGTACGGGAGCGCCTCGCCGCGCGCGACCGCAGCCGGAGCGTGGGACCTGGCCTTTTGGACTCGGGGAAGCGACGGGTCGATCCCGATCGGCTTGCCGCCGTAGCGCACGAGCCGACCCAGGTTGTCGCCCACACCGCAGCCCACATCGAGAACGCGCATCCCTTGCCGCGTGGCGATCATCTTGCGCTCGAGCGCGCGGTAACCGAAGACGTGCTCCTTCATCGCCGCAGCCCACACTCCGCGAGATTGTCATCCAAGAGCGCATCCTTGCGCGAGCTGTGGCGCCCGGGCCGCGCGAAGCGCATGGCGTTGTGCCCCTCCGGCAAGCCGCTTCTCCGCCACGAGCGCGCGGCTGCGCTCTCAGGTGACCCTGGCCTGCTCCGCGAGGATCGGCACCGACAGCCCATCGCCTTCACGACCGGTCGCCGGCCGGTGCCCTCTCGCTTGGGTGCGACCTAGCCTCCGGGCGCGCCCCTCACTCTGCTCTAAGCTAGCCGGATCGCCAAGCCAGCGACGAGATCGCCGGACCTTCAGAGCCTCCCTCCGCTCCGGATGCGCGGCTCGTCGTCGACCGGTTGGATCCCCGGGGAGGGGATTGGCGGTGGACTTCCCAGGCCGCACCCTCCGACTTGTCGCGCACTCTGTTGGCCGTGAGGTTTGCGCGCGCCGGCTTCAGCCGGCGAGAAATGCCGCAAAAACGCATAACACCCAGCTACAGAGGTAGCCGCTCAACACGGCGCGCCCCCAACGCGAATCGACCAACGGCTTTAGTCCGTTCGCGGCGAGAAGTCCCAGCGCCGGTACCATCGACAACGCGTATGTCGCCTTCATCGAGGTGAAGAAGGGAACGGTGAGGTAGACGTAGGTGATCCCAGCCACAAAGCACAGACCGCCCGCTGCCGATACTGCCAGGCCCGCCCGGGTCGAGGACTCCCGCGTCGCCGGAATAAGCACCGTCCCGGCAATCAGCGCGAGGCTGAGCGGTAGCGCCAGGGGTGCCAGGGCAACCATGAAATCATAGTTCCATGGGGGAGCAACCGATCTAATCATCGCTGAGCTTGCAAAACCGTCGAGCCAGAGCGTTGAGTAGAGACCATCCCACAGACCCGCAAGGGCCGCGTACATCGGGCGAGTGAGGGCGGTTCCGAAGCGGACCAGATCGGAGAAAGTGCGGTAGCCGGGATCCTGCCACCAATCGATGCCCCGCGCGGGATCCCATCCGCCGACAAAGGGACGCCCGAGGTAGATCCAGTTCCGGGCGTAGTACCAGCCCGAAACGAAACCCGTAGCCGCGACCCAGGCCGTTTCCGCTGCGAGCACCGAGCGCAGACCGCGGCTTCGGAACCGGTACCACAACACCCACGCCAACACGGGGGTGAGCAGCACCGCCGAAACCTTCGCCAGGAGGGCGACACCGAACAGTCCGCCGAGAAACGCTCCTTTCGCAAGTGGCGATGAACGGTCACTGCCCGTCACCTCCTTCAGGCAGAAATACAATACTCCTGCTCCCACAGCGCCAGCGAGAGGTTCGTTACCGACCTCCTGACAAATGTAGAAACTCATCGGCACCGTCCCGGCGATCACGGTGGCCACATTTTGTAGGTCGGGCCGCCCGCGGAACACGCAGAGCGCGCTGCGATAAGAGAGCTCGATCAGCGCGAGCCCCGAGAGCACCCCCACCAGTCGGGCCACGAAGTAGGCAATCCCATTGGGCGATCCCACGAACAGGGCCACGATCCAGGAGAGCGTTGCGGTAAGCTGGTAGTAGAGCGGCGACTGAAAAGTCTGCCAGCCATCCCCCGCAAGAGGCAGTCGGCCGTGCTCCAGAATGAACCCGACGTATCGGAGGTGCGCTCTTACGTCGAAGCCTGCGTCCGGGGGCAGCGAGCGGAGGCCGTTGGTGCATAAGACCAGCCACGCGCAAATCAGGAGCCAGCGCAGCCGTGAAGGGGTCACCGTCAGGGCGGGCCTCAAGTCTCCCCTTGCAGAGAGGTAGGCCGCGGCCATGAAGCCGAGTAAGAAGGCGGCGACCAGGAAAGGCGCCACCCGCAACAGCCCGTCGCGCGCCCTGGGGAAAGCGCCCTGCATCGGGTGAGCAAGACCCTCTGCGAGCAGTCGCGCGGGAGCGGCGGTGCCTCCATCCTTAGAAACCACTTCCCAGGCGGGGCTGGTGCTGAGTTTTGGCAGTTCGCCTTCCACGAGCAGCGCGGGGGGGCCCCGTGGGTTCTCGACGGCGATCGTCACCTCGTTCCGCCCCTCCCGCAGTGCGCCGCCGATCTGATAGAGATCGCTCGCTACCCAGTGCGGAGATCCCCTCGCTTCAGGCTCAAGTGGGATCCCGTTCACGAGCACCCAGCAGTCCCGGAACGATCGAACCCGAAGCGTGAGTCCTGGGGGAATCGTGAAGAGGTCGAACGTACGGCGAAAGACTGTGCGCGTGGCTGCTGTCTTGTGTGGCAGCAGGTCCATGGGTTGGTCGGCTTTGATCCAATGTGCAGTCGGCGTGTCGAAGAGAATGGCGGCATCTTGGGCCGCATACACGCGATTGAATTCCCAAGCGCTGATAGAAATCACGGCGAGCAAGGCCGTGAGTCCGACCAGAAGACCACGCATGACACGCCCCTGTCTTGTCCATCATCGACGACTGGCGCTTGGTGCGAAAGGGTTCGCCGTTCCCCTAGCGCGGAGAATAACGCTCCTCCCACACAACAGAAGGGAGCAAGCCCACAGATTCGGCAGCTTCCTCTCGAGCTCCGCGAACCTCTGAGAGCCTCGGGGAGACTCGCGATGCTGCGGCACTTTCACTAAGAGCCGCAGCGAGCCGTCACGCGAGCGACGGGGCACGCCGGCGGCTCGGTCCGCCGCTGTGCGCAGCGCAGTACGCGAGGTGGGCTGGGAGTGGCAGCGACCTCGAGCCCGACGAGGCGTGGACACAGCCGCAAAGGCCCGGTTCGATGTGCCGGGCCCCGCGGCGCCGCCAGCGCCTTCGCTCCCTTCGCGAAGAACTACTCCCCAGGAGGCCGTCCGCTCCAGGAGTCGGGCGCCCCAGGCCCGCACCGCGGTCGGGTCATTCCTCCCCGCCGCCCGGGAGCGTCGACCACCGAACACCAAGGTGGCTTCCTCGGCGAGGCGGAGGTTCTGGCACCCATGAATAGCCAGGTGCCCGGCTATCCTTACGACCACGATCACGACTTCGGCCCAAGATCCCGCGCCGAACTCCTGAGCGAAGCGTTCTATTGTGTCCTGCGGATGATGCGGGGCGCGCCCCAACCCGCCGTCTCGGCCGGAGCCTGGGCGGACGCACCCACGGCGAGTACCAACTCGACCGAGTGTCCAGCCCATGAAGACAGGTCGACAGACATCTCGCCCCAACGGCTGGCGATCGCAAGGTTCGAGGCTGTCACGTCTTGGGCCGCGAGCTCGTGCTCGCCATCGATGTCTTGTAGCGAAACCGTGAACCGAAGGTTTGGTAAAGCGGCGCCCGTGAACTGGTCGGGATTCACGCCGAAGCTGGCTTCGAAGCGATCGCCAGCGAGCGGCGTGACGTGGTAGCGGACCGTGACACGCTGGTCGGGTACTACCGTAACGCGCAAAACCCGGTTGAAGGGCCAGAGCGCCTCGCCGACTAGCTTTTCGCGCTCCCCGTCGAGCACCACGTGCGGAGGCCGTCCTTCCGAGACTACCGCCACCTCCGCTGACGACAGCTCATCACCGAGCAGTGATTCTCCAGCAGGCCGTTCCCTTCGACGAAGCGAGAAAAACGTGAACCCGTCCCAACCGCCGTCGAACACCCTGTCGATCGTGTAGTGATCGGCGAGGTAGCCGAAGAGGCCCGGCGCATACGCGGCCAGACGCGGGAAGCCAGGATAGCCGTTGGGTGTGTAGACGACATTCGCACCAGGGTTCTCTTCCAACCGCTGCACGACTTGCTCGTCGCGATGTGGTTCGCGCTCGACCGGCCACACGAGATAGAAGCGCGACAAGCCCGGTCGTGCAGTGAGGAAGTTCAGCATCGGATCGTACGGGAGCGTAAGGAGCGGCGTGTCATGCGCGCCGGCGGCGAGCTCCGCTACGATCGAAGCGAGCGGCGCCGCCTGCTCCGGTCGGGCGTAGAGGACACCGCGGGGGCTGTAGACCGGCGCTCGATAGACTCCCAACAGACTTGTCGCCATGAGCGCTGAGCTCGCGCTGGCAACGAGAACCGCAGACCCAATTCCCACAGCGACCGCACGTGGCAGGCGAAGCCCCGCAAGGAACGCTGCTCCGAGCAGAAGAATCGGTGGATACAACACCAGCAGATGCACCCAGTCCTGCGGCGGGTTGAAGGCGGCGAGAAACCCCACGGTGACTAGCGCGATCAGCAGCAAGCGCTGGCGCCCGACGTCGGGGGGGCGCCGCCTCAACGCAAGGATGGTGGGCAGAGTGACGGCAACCAACAGAAGCCACGGCAGGTAATAGATGACCTTTAGGACCAGATCAATGATCGGCGTTTGCTGGTAGAGGGCGCTCCCCGAGATCCGGCTCCAATATAGATCGACGAGAATCGCCGGGAAGTAGTTCCACGGGTCTCGTCGAATCTCCGCGCTCTGGCCCAGGAGCGGAAACAGGGCCGGACGTCGCAGGTGGTCGAAGTGTCCAACTGCGTACAGTGGGGCGAGAATCGTCTCTCGGATCAGATCCGCTCCGAATCCGCCCAACCAGATCGCCGCACCCGCGATCCCGAGCACCAGACCGCACCCTGTGGCAAAGAGGATCATCCTTCGAAGGCGCGTCTCACCTGCGGCGGGCCGACAGACAAGGAGCGTCAGCCCCAGTGCAGCGACAGTCGTCGCCCCCGAGTCCTGCTTCGCGAGGACCGCGGTACCCGCGACCATTCCCGCCAGGGAGAGGTGCCAGCCGCGCGGATGGGCGAGTGCGCTACCGACGAGCCAGGTGGCCAGAAGCACCAGCGTGACAGCCAGTGTTGAGTAGCTCAGCATCTGCCAGTGCGGATATGCCCAGACGCGGTAGCCGAGAAACAATCCAACTACGGCCAGCGCGCCGCGCCGCGTGTACCACCAACGCGAGATCAGATACGCGATCCCACAGGTTGCAGCGAACAGGAAGATCGTCAGCGAGCGCGCCGTCTCGACAGACGTCCCGAACAGCGCAAATGCCGCCGCCGTCAGATAAAATACGCCGGGGAGTGCGTAGTGGACAGCGTCTACGTAGAGATGGTGACCCCGCCGGAGATCGTCTGCGATCTGAAGGATCACTCCCTCGTCTGCCATACTGACCATGAGAAGCCGAAACGGAAGCTGCAGCAGGAGCAGGCTAGCGATCACCAGGAGGGTGATCGCGGTATCGCTCAGAATCCAGCGGGTCACTCTCAGATGCAGGGGATGCACCTACGAACAGGGCTCCTTCACGAAGAGAAACTCGATCTGCTGACCCAGTGTGACTGTTTGATCGGCGAGGCATCGACAGTGGACACGCCGACCCCACTCGCGTATCTCCTCTGGAACGTGAAAGCTGTTGTGGGGTACCAAAAGCTGATCCGCGAAGAAATTCCAACCGACGCGCGGTGAGATCTTGGCGAACCGACCGGAGATGGCGAGAAGACCAAGTTCGGTCACCAGTAGGAAGAGCGGTACGACCGTAAGTGCCAAGAAGGTCTTCCCACCCGGGACCGACGCCACCGTCCGACAGAGGGGGCTGAAGGTCTCGTAGATCCAACGATACACATGCCGCCGGTTGTAGACACGAACGAAGAGGTGCCCACCAGGTCGGGTTGCACGTGCTAGCTCCGCAAAGGCACGCTCGGGAGCTCCCGTGGTCATGATGACTCCGCGTGAAATGACGAGATCCACCGCATCCGATCTCACCGGGAGCCGCAGGATGTCGCCTTGCACCAACGATACGCCGCTCGATCTCGCCGCGTTCCGGCGCAGAGACCCGAGACTCAAATCGACCCCGATCACGCCGCGCGCTGGCGTGTGCTGTCGGACGAGGCGACACATGAGGCCTGTTCCGCAACCGGCGTCGACCACCAGGTCGCTGGTCTTGACCGCCTCGAGAGCTCGACCGAGCAGACTGTCTTCGAGCTGCATCGCATCATGCAGGCTCGTCTCGAAGTCGTAGGAATAGCGATCGTAGTGGGAACGGGTCGCTGTCTGGATATCGCTCATGGCTTGCTGAGCAGGAGATCTCCGAGGACGAGATGATCGATCCCCGTTCCTCGGAAGCACGCGATGGCGTCCTCTGGGGTGCACACGATCGGCTCACCGCGGACGTTGAAAGACGTATTCAGCAGCATCGGAACACCCGTACGCTGGCCAAAGGCTTCGATCAGTCGATAGTAGATTGGATTTTGATCGCGTCTTACGGTCTGGACTCGCGCCGTACCGTCGACATGCGTGATCGCGGGAACCCGAGATCTCTGTTCCCTGCGAACCGTGTAGACCGAAAGCATGTAGGGAGACTCTTTCACGCCCTCGAAGTAGTCGTTCGCGGCCTCGTAGAGGACGGAAGGTGCGAACGGCCGGAATGATTCGCGATGCTTGACTCGGTGATTGATCGTGTCCTTCATCGTCAGGTCGCGCGGATCGGCCAGGATGCTGCGATTGCCGAGCGAGCGCGGCCCGACCTCCATGCGTCCGTGAAACCAGGCAATGATCTTCCCGCCAGCCAACAGATCAGCGACGCGTTCGATGAGTTCCGCCGGCCGCTCGATCTTCACGTCGAATCTCGCAGCAGCCGCGGCGCATTGTTCGGACGAATAGTCGGGGCCGAGGTACGCGAGTTCAGACGCCTCAACGCGTTGCAGCGAATGGATTGAATGGGCGAGGAAGAGAGCCCCACCGAGAGCGGTGCCAGCGTCATTGGCCGCAGGAGTTATGAAGATGTTTTCGAATGGACCCTCACGCTCGATTCGCCCATTCAGCACACTGTTGAGCGCCAAGCCACCCACCAGGCAGAGGTTGCGGGATGGCACGAGCGTGTGCATGTGGCGCACAAGCGCCAGCACGGCTTCCTCGACTACGCGCTGGAGTGCTGCCGCAACGTCTTGATACGTGCTCGTCATGTCGCTTTCGGGCCGACGCCGTGGTCCGAAGACCTGCTCGAACATGGGCGATACCCAACGGGTCCACCCGGTCACGTGGTAGTCGAAATAGCGTAGGTTCACCTCGAACCAGCCGTCGTCATTCCAGTGCAGCAGCTCACACATCTGCGGGTAGTAGCGATCCGGATCACCGTAGGGCGCGAGGCCCATGACCTTTCCCTCTCCGCCCCACGGCTTAAACCCGAGGTAATCGGTGATTGCAGAATAAAAGAGACCAAGCGAGTGTGGCAGCCGGATACACCCGAGGCGCTCGAGGCGGGTTCCCACGCCTCGACCGAACCACGTCGTGATGTCTTCGCCGGCTCCGTCGATCGAGAGGACCGCAGCCTCCTCGAATGGCGAGGGGTAGAAGACGCTCGCCGCGTGCGCGAGATGGTGCTCGACATGTCTCATCCGGAATCGAGGAGGTCGATGTGGCGAGAGGAGGTCTCGCCTCAAGTGCGACTCCACTGCAAGAATCCTCAGGGCGTTGCCAGGCCGGTAGGTGGCGAACTGGATCAGGGAGCGCGGGAGGTAGCGGAGCGCGCGGGCTGTACGTCGCGCGATGAGCTGCCAGGGTTTCATGAAGAAGGCGATCTCGTCCACATCGGAGAGGTCCAGACCGTGCTTGGTCAGCAGGTTCTCCAAGGCGAGGTCAGGAAATGCGCCGGAGTGCTTCCGACGATCGAATCGCTCCTGCTCAACAAAGCCGAGGATCCGACCACCGTCCAAGAGAGCGACAGCCGAGTCGTGTGCGTATGCGCTGATCCCTAGGAAGTACACGCGAACGACGCCTCACGAGTGAGCAGACGGAAAAAAACCCGCCGTCGCGCGGGCCGCACGTTCGCTTTCTGTCAGCACGGTCTCACGGGCTAAGCTCTCTCAGGGTATCACGACCGGGACGGCGAGAATATAGGGGGCCATCGAGCAGGCCACAGGCGACGCCAGACATCGTACGAATCGCGCGTACCGGGTCCCGCCTGCCAGTTCTGTGGGCAGCATGGCAGGGAGCGTTGCGAAGCGGCTTAAAGCGCAGCCCTGCGAGGAGACTCAAGCGGGAGCGTCGGGGCCAGGATTGGGATCGTGCTCGGACGAGCCCCGCTCGATTCCCCCAAAAAAAGAGGCTGGGGATCAGAGACCGCAGAGAGGGTTGATGCCTTCATAGGAGCGCCTGTGTTGAAGAAGTGGAAGGGGATCTCCGCCCTGGGTCTCGTGCTCTGCGGCACGTGCGCGAGCCTGGCCGCCGGCGAGCTAAGCCTGCGGCTGATGGGCCCAAGGGTATGGGGACAAAGGATCGGCATCGATCTCTCCTATCCCTGGATCGCATATCACCCGATCCTGGGATGGGTGAGCCGACCTGGCGTTTGGTCCCCGCACCTCCTCATCAACTCCCTCGGTTTTCGCGGCCCAGAGATATCCGCCCCGAAACCGAGCGGCGCGCTGCGAATCGTCTGTTTGGGTGACTCCCGCACATTCGGCATTTGGATGGACAAGGGCGGCTTCCGCTACGACAACGACTACCCCGCCCTACTCGAGCAGTCGCTGCACGAGCGGGCGGGGACTGAGCACGTGGAGGTGATCAATGCTGGAGTCATCGGCTACACGAGCTCGCAAGGGCTCGCTCAGCTGCTGACGCAGGTGCTTCCACTCCACCCTGACATCGTCACGGTAGCTTTCGGATTCAACGATCACAATCTCGAGTGGAATGCTTCGCTCGCGGCCCGTGAGCCGCGCAACCCGTTCGCGCGAGAGGCGTTCTACCTCGCGAGCCACGCATACTGGTTCCAGCTGGGGAAGGCGGCGTATGACGCTGTCACCGGAAGGGGGGTTTGGGGAGAGGTCCCACCGCTCACCGAGCGCCGGGTCGATCCCGAAGCGTATCGGTACAATTTGCGCCGTCTCGCCGAGGTCGGGAGCGGTCAAGGAGTTCACATTCTCTTCGTGAGTCAGGCCCTGCGTCCCATCGAGATGGGGGACAGCGCCCAAGCCTTCCCGGGAGCACCACCGGACAGGGCGGGCCTCTACACCCTGCTCGGCGTGAAGGACCTCGAAGAGCTCCACCGACTCGATCGGGGTTACCAACAGCTGTTGTACAAGGTGGCCGAGGAGGAGGGAGTGCCCGTCGCAGACGCAGCCTCAGCCTTCGCCGAGCGCGGCGAACTCCTGTTCGGGCAATATGACCTTGTCCACTGTAACCCTGCAGGTGCTCGCGTGATTGCCGAGACCATCCGTAATAAGCTGCTTGAGCTCGGGTGGCTCCTGCCCGCGCAAGGTCTCAGCGGGGTCTCCGCATCAAAGTCGCTCACGGAACGCTGACAACAGCTCCTCTATCTGACGCTGGTCTTAGCGGCTTACTTCCCCTTGCGGCCGGTCTCGTAGAGGAACCAGACGCGCCGCTCGGCCTCGTCGATCCAGACCTCGATCAGGCTCGCAGTCGCCACGTCGCGGTGTTCTTTGCAGACGTTGTGCACCTCGCGCAGGCGCGACGTAAGCTGCTGGCTGTCCTCGCGCAGCTCCGCGAGCATGTCGAGCGGGGTCACGTAATCGGCGTCGTTGTCGTCTATGCGCTGCGACCGGCTGATCTGCCCGATGGAACGCGGCGTGGTCCCGCCGAGCTTGCGCACGCGCTCCGCGATCGGATCCGCTGTGGCGAAGAGTTGGTCGGCCTGCTCGTCCAGCAGAAGGTGGTAGTCGCGGAAATGAGGACCCGAGACATGCCAGTGAAAGTTCTTGGTCTTCATATAGAGTGCGAAGACATCGGCGAGCAAGAGGTTGAGCGCCGCGGAGATGTCCCTCACGGCCTCGGCCCCGAGATCTGTGGGTGTCTGGAGCGGCGCCATTCGCCGAGTCTTCGCGTCGGGTTTCCTCACTTCGATTCCTCGTCATTTCAGGGGCGGCGCATGCCCTAGGCTTCCCGAGGACGTTGGCAACCGCGGCCCTGCCTACCACAGCCTCAAGGGGGCGTGAAAATCGTGTCGCCGCACGCACAGCAAGTCGGAAGGGTGTGACCCCCGCGCAGACCGTTGACGCGAATATCGGAATAGAGTCTCGACTCGGCCTACGCTCGGGAGACCCAAAGCGACCCCGGTAGATCATGCCGCCGCCGAGTACGTGGCTCAGGGGGTTTGAACTTGCTCCGTTTCCGTAGACACCCCGAATCGCACGAAAGTGCGGTAGGAGTGTGTGATGGAAAAGCGGAAGCGACGGGCCTTTACGAAGACTACTAGGAAGCTTCATGCTGCATGGGCGTTGATCTCCACCTGACAGCCGAGATCTTCGAGGCGGCGCACGAGCCGGCGGATGGTCTTGCGCCGATCGAAGCGATCGAAGTGGTTGGAGCCG
>Ga0074045_10004472_pt1 | contig 12378 bp, 9 predicted proteins | sample BogForMeECP23OM2_FD_94442 | JGI IMG/M metagenome (GOLD analysis project Ga0074045, IMG submission 94442) | Bog forest soil microbial communities from Calvert Island, British Columbia, Canada - Bog Forest MetaG ECP23OM2 | ecosystem: Environmental > Terrestrial > Soil > Wetlands ...
CCATAGCCTCCATGCGCTCGTGCACCGTGATCGCGTTGGCGATTGCCTGGTCGCTCATCGCGTACAGCATGGCGTGACCCGTACTGTCGGATACATAGCACGCGCGCCATTTCTTGGTGCCCCCAAAGTCGCGTTGCATCACCAGCCCGTGCGCTTCGTCGCGCTCGGTGATCGTGACCTTCTGGCCGTTGATGATCACCTCCCGGTCACCCTTCTGCACGCGACTCCACGGCACGCCCCACGCGGCAAGCTCGCGTACCGCCTTGGGCGCCGTGTCGACGAACATGCGCACAACGCGCTGATCGGCGCCCCAATCGCTGCCCCGGACCGTGTCTTCGAAATGCACGTCCTCGTTGTCACCCATCGCCTTGACGACGTTGCCCAGGCTCGCCTGCATGCCGCCCTGCGCCGCCGCGGAGTGCGAGCGCTTGGGCGGGACGAGCGACAGGATGATGACGTCCTGGCCACGGCGCTTTGCGCCGATGCCCATGCGCAGCCCGGCGAGGCCGCCGCCGATCACCAGCACGTCGGTGTAGATCACGTTCACCTTGGGAACGGGGCCCCGCCCCCGGCGCCGGGCTGCGATAACGGCACCTGCAGCGCCGTGGGCACGTAGTGCTCGCCATAACGGTCACCGTGCTCGATGCCAATCTTGATATAGGCCGCCAGGGTCGCCGCGCCCAGGACCAGGAAAAACGCCGTGAGCGCCCATTTGGCGAGCTTGAGCCGACGCCGTACGGCATTCGCGTCGCCACCTGCGAACCAACCCCACTTTACGGCGATGCGGTATATGCCGACCCCGCCGTGCACCTCGACGGTCAGCAGAAGCACGATGTAGAGCGGCCAGAAGTGGTCGCTCCAGACCCGGTCCGCCGATTCGAACGGCCCGATGTGGTCAGGGCGGCTAAGCATCGTGTAGAGGTGCGCCGAGGCAAGGAAGAACAGCGCGAAGCCGGTGACCGCCTGCCAGAACCAAAGCGTTGTGTCTTCGTGGTGCAGCATCCGCATGTGACCGCGGAAGGTGCTGAACTGGCGATAATTGATTGGGAACTTGCGCACGGCCAGGAGGGCGTGCGTCACGACGAGCGCGATAATCAGCGCGACCGCGGTTGAGACAATCACGGGATAGGAGCGGCCGAAGAAGAAATATCCCTCGAAGAATTTCGTGACCGTCCACATGGCGTCCTTGCCGAGGAGGATGGACGAAACGAATGCCATGTGCGCCCACATGAAAAGCGCGAGCAGGAGACCCGAGGCGCTCTGCGCCAGGTCAAGCCTGGCTGGCCAATGGCTAGCCCGCGCCGGATCGGTCAGACCGACGCTGCCGATGGGCGGGCTGCGATGCTCCATCATGCGCTCCCTTTACCTGCCTGGTCGACGCCGCGCGCGTTTCGGGCTCTTTGCTCCCTGAACGGCCACGCTCGCGCGCCCGTGCGGCACAGCCCTCATAGGGCAAAGTGCGAAGCTAACGCGTGGTTCATCGGCGAGTGTTGACCTGCGTCAACATGGATTTCGGCAATCCGTGGAGAATCTTTGGTCAGGCGAACGTTCCTGCCCAACCAACCGGTCGGCAGGGTTTGCGGCGTTTAGCGGAAGCGACCAGACATGTTCCAGATCCGGATTCATGGCCGTGGCGGTCAGGGCGTGGTATCAGGCGCCGAAATGCTCTCCGTCGCAGCATTTCTCGAGGGGCGTTTTGCCCAGGCATTTCCCAGCTTCGGCTCGGAGCGCATGGGGGCGCCCGTGATGGCGTTCTGCCGCATCGACCACAAGGAAATCCGCTCGCGCGAACCGGTGTTGGACCCCGATGCGCTGATCGTGCAGGATCCAACGCTGCTGCATCAGGTCGACCTGTTCAGCGGGCTCCAGCCGCGTGGCTACATCCTGATCAACTCGACGCACAGCTTCGACGAACTCGGGCTAGGCGCGTTCGCGCGGGGCGTCGGGCGGTATCGCCTGTGCTCGCTCCCCGCCACCGAGCTCGCGCTCAAGCACGTAGGCCGCGCGGTGCCCAATGCGGCGCTCCTCGGTGGCTTTGCCGCGGTCACCGGCCAAGTCGCGCTTGCGTCGGTCGTCGCGGCTATTCGCCAGAAGTTTCCCACTGTGGTGGCGGAGAAGAACGTCGCCGCCGCCACGGAGGCGTTCGAGTTCGCCTCCAAAGCGAAGGATACGATCGATGCTTAAGCAGACGGAAGGTTCGCACGCGGTCGCGGAGGCAATCGCGCTTTGCCGGCCGCAGGTGATCTGCGCCTATCCCATCACGCCCCAGACGCATATCGTCGAGGCGCTGGGCGAGATGGTGAAGACCAACGAGCTGGCCCAATGCGAGTTCATTAACGTCGAGTCCGAATTTGCGGCGCTGTCGGTTGCCATCGGCGCATCGGCGGCGGGCGTACGCGCTTATACGGCCACCAGCAGTCAAGGCCTGCTGTTTATGGCCGAGGCCGTGTACAACGCCGCCGGTCTCGGGCTCCCGATCGTGATGACTATCGGCAATCGCGCTATCGGGGCGCCAATCAATATCTGGAATGATCACTCCGATAGCATGTCGATGCGCGATGCCGGCTGGATTCAGCTCTACGCCGAAACCAACCAGGAAGCGCTCGATTTGCACATCCAGGCGTTCCGTCTTGCCGAGGCCCTGTCCTGTCCGGTGATGGTGTGCATGGACGGCTTTATCCTCACCCATGCCTACGAACGGGTCGATGTGCCCACACAACAACAGGTCGACGCGTTTCTACCGGCCTACGAGCCGCGGCAGATCCTCGATCCGGCGGATCCGGTCAGCATTGGCGCCATGGTGGGGCCGGAGGCGTTCACCGAAGTGCGCTACCTCTCGCATCACAAGCAGCTGCGCGCCCTGGGATTGATTCCGGAACTGGCCACCGCATTCCAGAAACAGTTCGGCCGCGATTCGGGTGGGCTCATCCGCACCTACCGCAGCGAAGACGCCGAGACGATCGTGGTTGCTCTCGGCTCGGTGAACGGCACCGTGCAGGAAGTCGTCGATGAAATGCGCGCGGACGGTTCGCGCATCGGCTCGGTCTCCATCTGTTCTTTCCGCCCATTTCCGCTCGGTGTCTTGCGCGATGCCTTGCAGCATGCAAAGCGCGTGGTCGTGCTGGAAAAGTGCCTGGCCGTCGGCTTGGGCGGCATTGTCTCCGATGGCGTGCGCAAAGCCCTGTCGGGCATCGTGCTCAACGGCTACACGGTCATCGCCGGTCTTGGCGGACGCGCGATCACGCGTGCATCGCTAAGGAGGCTATTCGAGGATGCCGAGCGCGACGAGCTCGAACAGGTCACCTTTCTCGACCTGAATGCCGACGCGGTAAGCCACGAGCTGGAACGTGAGAGCAAGGCGCGCCGCACTGGCCCCACTGCGGAAGCAATCCTGCGTCGAATCGGCACGGTTGCGTCGCGGATCGGCTAAACCCAAGAGGAGATGCCGTGCACGAGCAGGAGCAGCAGATCAAGTTCTATCAGACCGGTACGTTCACCGTCGGAAACCGGCTCCTTGCGGACGATCAGCGCTCGGTGCAGGCGGACGTGCATCGCACGAATTCGCTCAACTCGGGGCATCGCGCCTGCCAAGGATGCGGCGAGGCGCTGGGCGCGCGGTACGCCATCGACGCGGCGATGGAGGCCACCGGCAATCAGCTTATCGCGGTCAACGCCACGGGATGCCTGGAGGTATTTTCCACGCCGTATCCGGAGACTTCCTGGCAGATTCCCTGGATCCACTCGCTGTTCGGCAATGCGGCCGCGGTTGCGTCGGGAGTAGCGGCGGCGCAGCGGGCGTTGGGTCGGAGCGACGTGCGCGTCATCGCACAGGGTGGCGACGGCGGCACGACCGACATTGGTTTCGGTTGCCTATCCGGCATGTTCGAACGCAACGACGACGTGCTCTATATCTGCTATGACAACGAGGCGTACATGAACACCGGCGTGCAGCGCTCGAGCGCGACGCCTCCGGCGGCCCGTACCGCCACGACCCCGGCAATGGGACACTCTCCCGGCAACGTATTTGGTACCGGCAAGTACGTGCCGCGCATCGCGATGGCGCACGGCATTCCCTATGTCGCCACGGCAAGCGTTTCCAATCTGCGCGACCTCGAGCGCAAGGTCCGTTTCGCGATGGGAATACACGGCGCGCGTTACATTCACATTTTCGTGCCATGTCCCCTTGGCTGGGGCTCGGCGCCGGAAGACACGATCAAGATAGCGCGCCTGGCAGTCGAGACCGGCTTATTCCCGCTGTTCGAGGCACAGCACGGCGCAGTCACGGCAAGTACCCCCATTCGACATAAAATACCCGTCACCGAATACCTCAAGCTGCAAAAGCGCTACGCGCATTTGTTTGGCAAAGAGCCGGACATTGACCGCATCGCACGAATCCAGATGATGGCCGATCGCAATATCGCCGAGTTCGGCTTGCTGCAATAGCGATCACCCATGGATAAGCCGTACGCGATCACCCTCGATGTTGGCTCGAGCCTTGCCAACAAGACCGGCGCGTGGCGCACCGACCGACCGCTGTACCTGGATCGCTTGCCCCCGTGCAACCACGCCTGCCCAGCCGGCGAAAACATTCAGGGCTGGCTCTATCATGCCGAGTCCGGCGACTACGAAGCGGCCTGGCGAGTGCTGGTGGAGGACAATCCGTTGCCGGCAATCATGGGCCGCGTCTGCTACCACCCGTGCGAGACCTCGTGCAACCGCGGCCAGGTCGATGAGCCGGTAGGCATCAACTCGGTCGAGCGCTTTCTTGGTGACGAAGCGCTGAAGCGAGGCTGGAAGCTCCCCTCGCCCCCACGCGAAAGTGGCAAGCGCGTCCTTGTCGTCGGCGCCGGACCGTCGGGCTTGTCTGCGGCATATCACCTGCGGCGCCTCGGCCACCGCGTCAGGATCGTCGAGGCGGGCCCACGCGCCGGCGGCATGATGCGCTTTGGGATTCCAAAGTACCGGCTGCCACGCGACGTGCTCGATGGCGAAGTGCAGCGCATCCTCGACCTGGGCGTGGAACTGGAACTGAACTCGAAAGTCACGAACATCGTCGAGAAGATGAGCACCGGCCATTTTGACGCGGCGTTCCTCGCCGTAGGCGCGCATATTGCCAAGCGCGCATACATTCCTGCGGGCGAGGCCGCGCACATGCTCGACGCGGTTACGGTGCTGCGCAGCATGGAGGGTGAGGAAAAGCCGATGCTGGGCCGGCGCGTTGTGGTGTACGGCGGTGGCAACACGGCTCTCGACGTCGCACGTACCGCCAAGCGTCTCGGCGCGTCCGAAGCGATCATCGTCTACCGGCGCAACCGCGAAAAGATGCCGGCGCACGACTTTGAGATTGAAGAGGCGTTACAAGAGGGCGTGTTGATCAAGTGGTTGTCGACCATCAAGAACATGGCCGATGAGGGCACGTTGACGGTCGAAAAGATGGTGCTCGACGCCACGGGCTTCCCCCAGCCGACCGGAGAATTCGAAACCCTCGAGGCCGACTCGCTGGTGCTGGCGCTTGGGCAGGACGTCGACCTGTCACTGCTCGACGGCGTGCCCGGGCTGGTCATTAAAGACGGCACCGTTCAAGTAGGGCGAAACATGATGACCGGCTACGCGGGTATCTTCGCCGGGGGCGACATGGTCCCGTCGGAGCGCACCGTTACCGTCGGGGTGGGGCATGGCAAGAAGGCGGCACGCCATATCGACGCCTGGCTCTCCGGCCGCGCTTACGAACCGGCCGCCAAGCACGAACTGGCTACTTTCGACAAACTGAACACGTGGTATTACAGCGACGCCCCCAAGACGGTGCGTCCACTGCTCGAACTCGCTCGCCGCACCTCGACTTTCGAGGAGGTCGTGGGTGGTCTCACCGAAGACAACGCGCTTTTTGAAGCGCGCCGCTGTCTATCCTGTGGCAACTGCTTTGAGTGCGACAACTGCTATGGGGTCTGCCCCGACAACGCGGTGATCAAGCTGGGACCGGGCAAGCGATTCGAGTTCAATTTCGACTATTGCAAGGGTTGCGGCATCTGCGTATCCGAATGTCCATGCGGCGCGATCAAGATGGTTCCCGAGACCAGTTGACAACCAGGTACGCTTCGACGGGCTTGCCAACGGCGGCAAGCGAGCGAGCTTTGGAGGGACGAGCGATGTTGCAAAAAAGTCATGACAAGGGTGAGATACGATGAGGGAGTCGATTCTGGAGATGCTCCGCCACCATCCGTTCGTTGCGGAATTCGAGCCCTGGCAGATCGAGAAGCTCGCGACCCTGGCAAGGGAGATTCGCTTCGAACGGGACCAGGTCCTGTTCCACGTGGGTGACGAGTGCTCGGAGTTCTACCTCATCATCTCCGGAATCGTCGCCCTGGAAATCGCCGCGCCGGGGCACGTTTTTCGCGTGCAGACCCTGTTCGCAGGCGATGAACTCGGCTGGTCGGCATTGCTGATGGGCCGCGGCAAGCACTTGCAGGCGCGTACGCTGGAGCGCGTCGATGCGTTGGCGTTCGAAGGCTCGGACCTCCTGACGGCATGCCAGGAGGACCCGCTGTTCGGCTTCACCTTCATGCGACGGCTACTCGGCGTCGTGGCCGAGCGACTGCAGGCGACGCGCCTACAGTTGTTGGATGCGTACTCGCCGGTCGCCGCGCGGGCGGGGGCGTGACCGTCCGGTTCCTTCCCGCAACGCAGGCGAGGATGCAGCGCGGATCGCGGGCGCGCCAGCGTGGCGAAATCGTCGCGCGAATGTCCGCCTGAGCCTGACGCCGTCCTGACGGCGCCTCTGCGCCAAGACCTCGCGTGAACCCGCTCGCGATCACATTGTTGCTTGCGGTCGCGCTGGCGGGCTTCGGCGTGCTCGCGTGGCGCAAGCTCGCCATCGTTGTCAAGCTCGGGCCCGAAGTACGCTGGGACCGCCCACTCGCGCGCCTCAAAGGCGTGCTGGCCAACGGCTTGCTGCAAATGCGCATGGTAGCCGGCGAGTGGAAACCGGGCCTGATGCACGCAGTGATCTTCCTGGGCTTCACGACCTTGCTGGTGCGCAAGGTGCAGCTTCTGGTTATCGGCTACGATGAGGGCTTCGTCTACCCCGGGCTCGCCGGGTCGTTGTTCGCGGCCTTCAAAGACTGCATCGAGCTTGCGGTGCTCGGCGCGGTCGGCTATGCGTTCTGGCGCCGGCTGGTGCAAAAGCCCGCGCGGCTCGAGCGCAATCGCGAGGCGCTGCTGATCCTGGCGCTGATCGCGGCGATCATGATCACCGATTTCCTGTTCGATGGCTTCCGCTTCGCGCTCCGCGTGCCCGGGGAAGCGGGTATCGCGCAGGAGCGCGCATTTGCCTTCGCCGGTGCCGCAATCGCGCGCGTGTTCTCAAATCTGTCAGAAAGCCAGCTCGCCGCAGGCTACCAGGCGTCGTATTGGATCCAGATGGCGACGGTGCTCGCCTTCCTGGTGATTCTTCCCGTCGGTGAGCATTTCCACATCGTCACCGCCCTGCCCACCCTCTTCTTTCGACGCGGCGGACCGGCTAACGTCGTGCCCGTGCTCGACCTGGAGGCGATCATGGGCGCAAGCGATGCGAGCGCCATCAAGATCGGCGTGCGCAGCGCGCGGGATCTGAGCTGGAAGGACGGGCTCGACGCGTTCACCTGCACCGAATGCGGGCGCTGCAAGGATGCCTGTCCGACGTTCCTGACCGGCAAGCCGCTCTCGCTCAAGTGGGTCCACGACAGCCTCAAGCACCATCTGCTCGCGCAGCGGGCGGCGATCATTGCCGGCGACGACGGCGCGCTGCCGGACCTGGTGGGCGCGGTGATCGCGCCGGAGACGCTGTGGGCGTGCACGACATGCGGCTACTGCGAGGCAGCCTGCCCGATCGAACTCGAGCATCTGCCGCGCTTTTACCGCATGCGCCAGCATCAGGTGCTCATGGAAGGAGCCTTTCCACACGAGCTCAAGGCGGTGTTCACCGCTTACGAGGTGCAGAGCAATCCCTGGGGCCTGCCCGCCGACACACGCGGCGACTGGGCCAAGGGGCTGGGCATTCCCGTGGTGCGGACGGTCGAGGAGGCGCTGGCCCTCGACTATCTTTTCTACGTCGGCTCGGCGCAGTCCTTCGATGCGCGCGCGCAGCGCATTGCCGTCGCTTTCACGCAAATTCTCAACCACGCCGGTGTACGCTTCGGCATCCTCGGCGCGCGCGAAACCTCGACCGGGGAGTGCGTGCGTCGTGCGGGCAACGAGGTGCTGTTCCAGCAGCTCGCGCGCGCGCTTATCGAGACGTTGAACGCTTTGGGTGTCAGGCGCATCGTCACTTGCGATCCGCACGCCTTCAACACGCTCAAGAACGAGTATCCCGCCTTCGGTGGCCACTACGAGGTCGTGCACCACACTCAGCTCATCGCGCGGCTGATGACCGAGGGCCGCGTAGCCGTCTCGCCGGCCTTCGAGCGCGTCATCTATCACGAGCCGTGTTACCTTGCGCGGCACAATGGCGAGTACGAGGCGCCGCGCGCCATCCTTGCACGGCTGACATCCGATACGCCACTCGAATTCGAGTTGCGCCGCAACAAGGCAATGTGCTGCGGTGCGGGCGGCGCACGCATGTGGATGGACGAGAACATCGGTCGCCGCATCAATATCGCCCGAGTTGAACAGGCGCTACCGCAGCAGCCGTTGGTGATCGCGACGGCCTGTCCCTATTGCGCGACCATGATGCTCGACGGCACGAAAGCACTCGGGCGCAACGAGGAAGTGGCCACCCGAGACATCGCCGAGCTGGTCGCCGAGGCGCTTAGAACTGATTGATCACCCAGCCCGGAAACACCGACAGGAGGAGCGACGCCAGCAGGCAGATGACGCTGGCGAGAAGCGCCAGGCGCCCCGGCGCCGCGCCGACGCCGGTTCGCTCTCCAGCGCTCATGAACAGATACTGGATAACGCGCAGATAGAAGTAGATTCCCAGGTAGCTGCCGACCAAGCCTGCGACTGCGTACAGGGTGTACCCCGCAGCGATCACATTCTTGAAAATGAGGAACTTGCCAATGAAGCCGGGAAAGGGCGGGATACCGGCGAGCGAGAGCATGGCGACGGCGATCATTAATGCGGCGAAAGGCGCGCGCTGGAAAAGCCCCTTCAGATTGTCCAGGCGATCGCGCGCCGCGTCGTTTGTTTCCGGCGGGAGCGACGCAAAGGCGAGGACATTCATCGGCGCGTAGGCGAGCAGGTAGAAGGCGACGGCCTGGAAGCGGCCTGGTCCCGCACCCAAAAGGGCGTAGAAAAGATAGCCGGCGTGGGCGATCGACGAGTAGGCGATCATGCGGCGGAAGCTTTGCTGCCGCATCGCCGCCAGGTTGCCCCAGACAATGGAGACCAGGGGCAGGATCGCGAGCAGATCGGCCAGCGGCCGCATCACCGGCGCGGTGCCGAACAGACGCACCGCGGTCAGGAGCACGGCGGCCTTCACGATGGTGGCCATGTAGGCGGTCACCGGGATCGCGGCGACTTCATAGGCGTCCGGCGCCCAGGCGTGGAACGGCACGATGGCTGCCTTGAGGAAGAGCGCCGCGAGCACGAGCACGACCGCGACGCGGGCCATGGTGTCGGTCGAGCCCAGCGCACTGGCGAAGCCGGAGATAGCGAGCGAGCCGCTCGCGCCGTAGAGCAGCGCAACGCCCATCAACAGCGTCGCGGTGGCGGCGCCGCCCAGCACGAGGTACTTCAATGCCGCCTCGGCACTCTCCGGTCGCCGGAAGGCAAGGAGCACCAGCGGGTACACCGGCAACGACAGCAACTCGAGACCGAGCAAGAGGGTTATAAAGCTGTCCGCCGAGAGCAGCAGACAGGCGCCGTAGAGCGAGGAGAGCAGCAGCACGGGAAATGCGCGTTGGCCGGTTTCGTCACGGGCGATAAGCAGCACGGGAACGGTGAGCGCCAGTACGATTGCCTTGCCCAGGAACGGGATCCCGGCCACGGAGTATTGGCCGGGAAAGGGCGCGGCGGCGTAGCCGGCGAACGCGAGCAGAAGCGCGGCCGCACACGCGGCGCCGGTGGCGGCCAGCGCCACGGCGAGCCTGCCCCGCGTCGATTGCGCGACGATGTCCTGGACGAGCAGGACGACGATGCCCGCGAGCAACAGGTGCTCGGGCAGCATCGCGGTGAGGGCGTCTTGCCAGCTCATCGCTGACTACCCGCGCTATCGGTCGCGACCGCGGGGGGCGCCGCGGCAGGCGACACGAGCGGCGCAACCGGGTGAATCGCCATCCGGGTTCCGGTTCGATTTCCGGCCACGAGCTGCTGGTATTGTCGTGCCGCAAGCTCCGTCTTGCGCAACGGATCTTCCGGAAAGAGTCCCAAGGCGAAGACCGCCACCAGAATCGCCCCAAGGATCGCTTTCTCCCTCAGGTTGAGATCGATGAGCGGCTGGTGCGGCGCCTTCGCCACGCCAAACAGGAAGCGCTGCGCAAACCCGAGCATGTAGAGAGCGCCGAGCACGACACCAGCGACGGCGCCCGCGCTCAAGAGCAGCGGATAGCCCACGCCCTGCACGTAATGCGGCCATGCCGCCCGGAACGCGCCCAGCAACACCAGGAACTCGCCGGTGAATCCGCTCGTGGTCGGCAGCCCGATCGCCGCGAGCGTCAGCAGCGCGAAGAAAACCGAGTACAGCGGCAGAAGTTTCGCCAGGCCGCCGTACGCGGACAGCTCCCGCGTATGGCAGCGCTCGTAGATCATGCCGACCATGAGGAAGAGCCCACCTGCGACTAGCCCGTGGCTCACCATTTGCACCACTGCGCCCTGGATGCCAAGCAGATCGAGACTGATGAGGCCGAGCATGACATAGCCCAGGTGACTGATCGACGAATAGGCGATTATTTTCTTGATGTCAGTCTGCACCAGAGCCAGGCATGCACCGTAGAGGATGCTGACCACGGCGAGCGTCTGGAACACGGGCGCGAACAGGCGCGTCGCGTCGGGAAACAGAGGAAAGGCAAGCTTCATGAAACCGTAGGTTCCCATCTTCAGCAGCACACCAGCCAGGATCACCGAGCCCGCCGTCGGTGCTTCGACGTGAGCGTCCGGCAGCCAGGTGTGCAGTGGCACGATCGGTACCTTGATCGCGAACGACAGCGCGAATGCGGCGAGCAGCCACGTCTGCACGGATAGGGGAAGCTCGGATCGGTACAGGTCGGCAAAGGCGAATGACGTCACGCCGGTCGTCGCATTGAGTGAATAGACGAGATAGATCACCGCGGCGAGCATCAGGATGCTTCCGAACGCGGTATAGAGCACGAACTTGAGCGTCGCATAGATTCGTCGCTCTCCGCCCCAGATGCCGATGATGAAAAACAGCGGGATGAGCATCGTTTCCCAGAACAGGTAGAACAGGAAAAGGTCCTGGGCGAGGAACGTGCCCAGCATCGCGAACTGCAGCGCGAATACCATCGCGTAGAAAAGCTTCACTTCCTTCTGGATGGCGCTGAAGGCGCCGGCGACGACTAGCGGGCCGAGGAATGTGGTCAGCAGAACCAGCAGCAGATTGTAGCCATCGAGTCCGATTTGGTAGTACACGCCCCACGCGGCGATCCAGGGAAACCGCGTTTCGAACTGCAGCCCCTCCGCGCCGGCGTCGAAGCGCGCGTACAGCCATGCCGCAAGCACAAATTGCACCAGCATCACGGCAAGCGCCGTCCAGCGCACAGCGTCATCCTGCTTTGCAGGTAGCGCGATGATGACCGCGATGCCGGCCAGAGGCAGGTACAGCACGAGGTTGAGAAGCCCGGCGTCAGCCACGGTAGGCGCTCCACGCGATCACCATGACGATCCCCACAAGCACGAACAGCGCGTACAGGTGCAGGTTACCGTTCTCTACGCGGCTCAAGCCTCCGGCACTGCGCCGCCCGAGCGCGGTCAGGCCGTGCAGCGAGCCGTCGAGGAGCTTCTGATCGCCGAGCCTGAAGAAGACTCGGTCGGAGACCCAGTACAACGGTCGTGCGAGCAGCCGGTCGTAGGCTTCGTCGACAAAGTACTTGCCGAAAAGAACGTGGTAGAGCCCGGGGAAGCGGCGACGCAGGCGTTCGGCGCGCGTCCCATCGCCTCCGTACACGATCGCGGCGGCGGCAAGCCCAGCCAGGGCAAGGGCGATCGAGACGACAACGAGCGGCGTCTCGAGAGCCTCGAGCCCGGACGTGACCTCGGGCAGTGGCAGCAGCGGCGCGAGGAACTGCGGCAGCGCCAGGAAACCTCCGATCGCCGAAAGCACGGCCAGCACGATCAGCACGCCGGTCATCGACGCCGGCGATTCGTGCACGTGGTGCTCGACTTCCGGACTCATCCGCGAGCGACCGAAAAAGGTCAGCCACAGCAGCCGAAACATATAGAACGCCGTCA
>Ga0074045_10004474_pt1 | contig 12372 bp, 16 predicted proteins | sample BogForMeECP23OM2_FD_94442 | JGI IMG/M metagenome (GOLD analysis project Ga0074045, IMG submission 94442) | Bog forest soil microbial communities from Calvert Island, British Columbia, Canada - Bog Forest MetaG ECP23OM2 | ecosystem: Environmental > Terrestrial > Soil > Wetlands ...
ACACAAGCCAAAATACACACCGAGGAAGCGGCGAACGCGTCTCATAGGCCTACACACAGGCGCGTGACCGGCAGTCCAGGGGAAGCAAATGCAACCCTGTGGCGGCCCGATCAAAACATACGTTCGCACTTCTCGCGGACCAAAACTTCGGCCCGGTCACTTCGATGTAAGGTGTTGTTGACTGCATCTTGACGCAGCTATCCGCGTTAGCAGAGCCATCACATGCATGAAGGTTCCGCGGTCTGGTTACTATGCAGATCCCGATGCTAAGAAGAGATCGGAGCGCTTCAACTTGCTTTACCTAACCCGCACTCCTACTGCGGGGAGTGGGTCATCCGCTTAGAGATCAGAGTTGCGTCGAGGACGCCGGACTTCTCCCAAGTACCCGTGCAAATCACGCGGTCCCCGTCTTTAACGTCGTCGGGTGTGATGTCGGTGACCTTCGTGTCGCCGTGATACTGACTAACCCATTTCGTCGAGCTGTCGTAGTGAACAGTTCTCTCTAGCGTGGAACCCTGCTTACGAACAGTCAGAGTCGATTTGTCTTTATCGCTTCTTGTAATATTACCTTCCCAGCGGTCCTGCTTCGCCTGGGCAGGAGCCTGTTGCGCAAACACCGCTGTTGCCAGTGGTATCGCAACCACAGACGCAAACAGCAGAAGGAGTAACTTCTTCTTCAACATGTCTTTCTCCTTATGATCGATCAAGATGTACCGTGTCTTACGAAATACATGACTCGGGGAAACGAGCAAGCTATATCTTCAAAGCCAGCGCATGTCAACACTTTTGAGGTGAGCCCCACTGGTTTAGGTGTTGAAGAAACATTCGGGAGGAACAGGATAGGCACGATCGAGTACGGTTTTCCATTGCTTGAGAAGGGTTGTCCCCAGGGTCCAGAGTCGGACGGCCCGATAACACCTCCTCGTCTATGATATGTAGTTCCGATCGAGTAAGTCACATCTGACGAGGAGCTCGAAAAAAGGATGCGTCGTAGGACGTAGCGCGTACGGGTTACTTTAGTGAGCCGCTCGCAAGCTTCAGATTAGACTTGCAGAAATGGCCGACAGCAGCGTAGATTCTGAGCACGTTTGCGAGGAAGGAGCCATCATGCACACAGTTAAACGGCGATGGGACGGAATATTCGCGCTTGGGCTGATTTGCATTTTTATTGGAGCTGCGGTACGGGCGGCCGACGACGCCCCATTAACAAAAGAGCAGATAAAGCAGTTTCTGTTAACTGCCAAAGTGATCAAGAGCCACGAGTCCAGTAAAGGGGTGACCCACACGTCGCGGTTAACGCTGAGCAACGGGACGATTACGCATGACGCCTCTTTCCAGCCCATCGATGAGCACAAGCCCGTAATGAAATTGCAGAGCGGCACAACAGTTTTTAATTTCGTGGACTCCTACAAGTATAATCTCGCGGCATATACGCTGTCAGAAATGTTGGGCATCGACGACATGCTGCCCGTTTACGTGGAACGCAAATGGCAAGGCAATATGGGATCGCTCAGTTGGTGGCTCCCCGTGACCATGGACGAGGCGGATCGCGTGCAAAAAAAGATCCAACCACCGAATCAGCAAGCATGGAATAACCAAATGTACCGTGTACGTGTGTTCGACCAGTTGGTCGACGATACAGATGCCAATCTGACCAACGTGCTGATTGGACCGGACTGGCAGATCTGGCGGATCGATTTCACGCGTGCATTTCGCACAAGCAAGGATCTGCGAAACCCTGCGGACCTGGTACGATGCGAACGGCATCTGTGTGAGAAGTTAAAGCAGCTGAACGGCAGCGAAGTGGCAGAAAAGACGAAGAACTATCTGACCAAAGAAGAGGTTCATGCGCTAATGGCAAGACGGGACAAAATCGTAGAGCATTTTGACGCACTAATTAAAGAGAAGGGCGAGGAACAAGTACTCTACTGAAAGACTGTCATGCTATATAGGGGACTAGTTTTGCGAACAAGTTGCCGCAGGACTTCTTTTGTCGCGGTCTCTCGAGACCGTGGAAGATAAACAGCTCCTCGGCGAGTTCTCTGGGCGACCGGAGGACGAAAAGTCCTTCAGTCTCCTAAGCTCCGAGCCGTGCCGGATTTGAGCAAAACATCATTGGCTGCCAAAGTTGCACAATTTGCCCCCAACCGACTAGCGCACAACATCTCAGTGCAAAAGCACGCAGGAATTCAGGACCGATTCGCTCGCGACTACCGCGGTAGGCGTAGATCGATGCGCGAGGCGCGAAGGACACCCTTGGCGTCGACCGTGCCAAGGACAATTACGAACTGTCCTTCCTTGAAGTCGCCCTGGTCGGCGGGCTTGCCCTGCTTCGTCCACTGCGTGGAGCTATCAAAAGCGATCTTGCGCATATCGCTATCGCTAGTGGTCGTGCCACCACGAATTTCCATCATCGATTGATCTTTCATAATGTGAATGATGGTGCCTTGCCACTTGGTTTCTTTTGTCGCAGCTGGTGGCGCAGCCTGTTTGCCGGGGTCGGCAGACATGGGTTGCACCTCGAGCAGAATTCCAACAAAGAATAAAGTCAACACGATCGCTACTAGTCTCATTTTGTCCTCCATGATCTAGACGCCCACACACCAACAAAACTCCGGATGCCAGGTCCAATCGTCGTGAGCATAGACCCAGCGCACGAGCGAGTAAAGTCAAATCTATCAATGATGCGCGGAGGTATGCAGCGAGCGTAATAGATTTACGGCAATGAGCCCCGCTTGGATACGGCGACCTCGCTCGGAGACCTTGCCGCATTGCCCGGTAATCGTTTTGAAGCTTGGGCTGGCGAACGCAAGGGAATGGCGGGTGTGCTTCGCGTGGGAGGGCCGGTCGCCGGGGCCATCAAACGTGGAGATTGTTGATTATCATTAGGAGAATTGCTATGGCATCTACGGCTGTCCACCCAGGCGAACACCTGGCCGAAGAACTGGACGCTCTTTATATGAGCGCTGCGGAATTGGCGCGACAAATTGACGTACCGACGAATCGTGACAATGGCTGCTGTTTCTGAAAGGGTAATCATCAAGGATTCCGATATTTTAGGGGGATGAGCCCGTCTTTCGCGGAACCCGAGTTCCCTTCAAAATCTTAATTGAATATTTGGAGGGAGGCACTTTGGATCAGTTCCTCGAACAGTATCCAAGCGTTAGCCGCATTCTCGCAATAGCGGCCATCGAGGAAGCACGCCTGAGTCTTGTAGCCAACCTCAAATGAGAGTGCTTATCGATGAATGCACTCCGAGAGCTCTCAAGAAACTCTTTATGGAAGAGGGCCACGAATGTAGCACTGTGCAAGAGGCTGGCTGGGTTCGGAAGCAGAACAGCGAGCTTCTGCGTTTAGCCGAAGCTGCGTTCGACGTCTTGGTCACGATAGATACGAACCTTAGCTAGCAACAAAACTTGGCCGGCCGCAAAATCGCTATCGTACTTCTCCAATCGTCATCCAACTGTCTAGATCACCTCCGTCAATTCTTCTCGGCCTGCATTTCGGCCCTCGATAAGGTCAAGCCCGGCGAAATCATTCGCGTCGGTAAATCAAACTAGTAAGAAAAAGGGAATTTGGCTCCCCGGGCTAGATTCGAACTAGCAACCCTTCGGTTAACAGGTTCGATTTCAAATCCATAAGTCGTTGCTCAACCATCGCTTAGGGTTATTGGGAAGCCAATCTTCTCCCTCAAATGTTCCGAAGTTGTTCCAAACTGAGTGGCATGATGTTTACTATTACTTCTTTTTCCTTACCTTCCGAGCAGGAAACTCCAACAGGAGTTCATCGCCTTCGGCAGGAGGATTTCCCTTGCCCACGCGAGCTAGAATCCGGTTGACCCTTGCCGGATCGGCACGTCGTGCGCGTTCCTCAAAGTACTCTTCCGTGCGCATAGCAGAAACCTTTTCCGCGAGTGCGAGCGTGATCAGTTGGTTGAGAGCCACGCCTTCCGATTCAGCGGCCTTACGCGCTTCGGCCAACAGCGTGGGCGGTACACGCAAAGCAAAATTGCTTCGTCTCATGAATTCGCTCCTTCGCTTGCCATTACTCGGCTTCCTCTACCAGTCCTCGGACGATTTCCCCGGGCCGAACCACCGCACATCGAAAACGCGCCGCCACGGGTCTAAAATCCCGCTCGTTGACAGTGACGATGGCATCGGCGCGAACATTGATGGCCGTTTCCAGAACCATCTCGTCGTTCGGATCTGGTAGCATCGGCCGTGTGCGAATCATTAATTCGACTCTCTTCCCAACCAAGGCCAGTTCGTCGAGCACAGCAGATACATCTTCTCTGCTCGCTCCGCAGGCAGCAAGGTGTTCTGGGCGAGTCAGAACTGATTCGTATTCCAGCATCAAGGGTACAGACAAAAGCAATTCGAATCGGTGAGCCCGCGCCGCCTCGAGCACTTGGCGCGATGCGCCAGCATCGCTACGGAAGGCCGCTACCAGTACATCCGTGTCCAAGACATATGCCCTCATGCAACAATAGGATATTGCCAGCAATATTGCCCTGTCAAGCCTTACACCTCGACCCCGACATGCGCAAAACACCAAATCATGGCCATCGTGACAGAAATTGGACGGTGGTGCGTGGTGCTTGTCCGCCCCACCCGTCATAATCTTATAGATATGGAAGTTCGCAGATCTAGGTGCCGGATTAATGCTGGATAAAAACGGTTCTGAGGAGCAACTGAAATCCGCGCGAAAAGAAACTGAACGTCTTCGAGCGGAGATTGCACCTCCGAGCAATGCTCGGGATCCCGGATTCGGCTGTCGAAAGAGGCTCTCCGCCAGAAGTCTATGCAGTAGAGACTCTTAACAGTCGCGCTATTGAGGGTTTGACCCCAGAGAGAAAAGTTGCTCTTTTTCGAAGCCTGTTTCGCGGTCGAGAAGACGTTTACGCAGTACCCTGGGAAGGAAAGAGTGGCAAGTCTGGCTATTCTCCGGCTGGTGTCATGGACTGGCGCGCGATTCACGCTGCAAGACCGGAAGAACGAAAAAAGGTCTCACGGAAGACACGAGCGCTTCAACCGCTCACCGATAGCGCAATCCGCGATCACCTCACTGGGAAGCAGACCATCGGCGTCTACCCTCTACTTCCCGACGAAACCTGTTGGTTTCTCGCGGTGGATTTCGACAAGAAGTCTTGGATGGCAGACGCCGCAGCTTTTGCTTCCACATGCCGGCGGTTTCAGGTCCCCGTAACCGTCGAGCGCTCGCGATCAGGAAACGGTGCGCACATTTGGATTTTCTTCAACCACGCAGTGCTCGCTGCAAATGCCAGACAGCTTGGTTGTGCCTTGTTGACCCGGACGATGGAAAGCCGCCACGAAATCGGACTGGATTCTTATGATCGTCTTTTCCCTAGCCAGGACACGCTGCCTAAGGGCGGCTTTGGCAATTTGATAGCTTTACCGCTTCAAAGACCTGCCCGAGAGCAAGGCAACAGCGTATTCTTGGATGAATTCTTCCAGCCCTACGCCGATCAATGGAAAGCCTTAGAGTCGGTTCAAAAAATACCAACGGATAGGCTGGCGCGCATGACTCAGGAAATAGCGCCCAGTGGAAACACGATTGGAGTGCATCTTAGCTTTCCCGAAGAAGGAAGGGACGAGGCTCCCTGGCTGTGGAGCCCATCGCAAAAGCGGAAAGACGGGCGAATTGCAGATCCATTGCCATCTACAGTCCGTGTGGTGGTGGGCAATCTTGTTTACATCGAAAAGAAAGATCTACCGTCCGCCATGCTGGATCGATTAATTCGCATCGCCGCCTTTCAGAATCCTGAATTTTACCGAGCCCAGGCCATGCGACTCTCGACCTACGGTAAGCCTCGCGTCATATCCTGCAGCGAGGACTTCCCAGAGCACATCGGCCTTCCGAGAGGGTGTGTCGACGAGGTGCTTGCCGCATTCAAATTCCAAGGGGTGGACGTGGAGGTGCAGGATGAACGAACTATGGGTCGGGAAATTAGAGTCTCCTTCAACGCTAAGCTGCGGCCTGAACAAAAGGAAGCCATCAACCAGGTACTTCACTATGACCAAGGCGTACTCAGCGCACCAACAGCATTTGGAAAGACCGTCGTTAGTGCCTGTCTGATCGCCAGGAGGGCGGTCAACACATTGATCCTGGTGCACAGGCGCCAGCTAATGGACCAGTGGCGTGAGCGATTGTCTGCCTTCCTGGATATGCCAATTGGAAGCATCGGTCAAATTGGGGGAGGAAAGATCAAGCGAGCCGGCGTAATTGATGTCGCTGTGATCCAAAGTTTGCAGCGCAAAGGAGACGTCGAAGATTTCGTCGCCGACTACGGCCACGTCATCGTAGACGAGTGCCATCATCTGTCCGCCGTCACTTTTGAACGAGTCCTTCGCCAAGTAAAAGCAAAGTATGTCTTGGGCTTGACGGCAACGCCGATCCGGAGAGACGGGCATCATCCGATCATTTACATGCAATGTGGTCCCATACGGTTCCATCTCACGGCGAAAAAAGCAGCAAAGACGTCGCTCCTTGAACACAAAGTCATCCCACGTTTTACCAACTTTGCTTGGGAACAGACAGAAAACGAAATCACAATTCAGGATCTTTACGCCGCACTCGTCGGGGACCAACACAGAAACGAGTTGATCGTACGGGATCTTCAGAGTGCTTTATCGGCTGGGCGATCGCCGTTCGTTCTGACGGGCCGAATAGATCATCTCAATTACTTGGCCGGACAATTGCATGGGATATGTTCGCACGTCTTCATCTTGAAAGGTGGGCTTGGCGCAAAGCAAAGAACGAAACTGACTGAGTCCCTGGCTGTCGTGCCTGCCGATGAACCGCGTGTCATTCTTGCAACCGGAAGCTACCTTGGTGAAGGTTTTGACGATGCCCGCCTCGACACACTTCTACTTGCGATGCCGGTTTCCTGGAGAGGAACTCTCCAGCAGTATGTCGGCCGCCTCCACCGACTCCATGAGAATAAAAAAGAAGTCCAAGTCTACGATTACGCGGATGTGCTGGTGCCAATGCTCGCTCGAATGTACAAGAAAAGGTTGGCAGGCTATGCCGCGTTGGGCTACACCCTCTCCGATGCATTGAATGTTTGAGCTCGCCATGGAATCAGCCCTGATGTTGCACCCATTGCACCCAACGAGCGGTTGGAGGAATTCAGACAAAGACTGTGTATTTTACTGAGTCTAGGAAAGATCCGCTAACTCTGCCATCAGGGTTGGCGCAGACACCCTTCGGCTTACGACCGAATGTTAATTGGCCAAAATCCACAGTTTGAAGAAACGCAAATGATTGAAAAAGAAAGGATTGGCTCGCCCTGGCGGACGATTTCAGAACTTTTGAGACGCCTTCAGTTCCTTGTCCCATCCGAACGCCCGAGACCGTAATCCGCTGGCGTTGAACCGTTTTTTGGTTTGCAGACTATTGGTTTTGCACGGCCTCGGAGAATCGAAGAACCCAACTCCGACGCAGCTTCTCCGAAACAGTGCTCCTGCGTAATAATGTCCCTTCATCGGATTGGGGTATTCGCGTTTGCGCGGAGCCTCGACAAAATTTCCTTCCCCCTCGATCTTGCCAATCAGATTTCCGCTTTGCCGCAGACCTTTTTCTTTCCTGCGTGAGATTCGGCGGGTCTTACTCAGTCATCTTTCTCGGGCAGCAGCGCATGCGCGTATGCCGGTGCTTTTCCGGCATCTTCGTGTTTGCAGTAGGCATACACATCCACTCCCTTGCGAAGCCATTCTTCAAAGCGCTTGCTCCAGGCCGCCAACTGCTTTGCAGTGTAGCTTTCACGTCGAAGACGCACATAAGTGAAATCGGCGGTGAGGACTTCCAGAGGCGTCTCTTTGTCGGTCTCGGCCAGACAAAGGGCGGTTCCGTGCCGGCGAAGTATGGCGTAGGTTTCCTCGGTGTACCACGATGGGTGGCGCACTTCAAAAGCAAACAGAAATGCCGGCGGGCGAAGGGCGAGAAAATCTTCGAGCAGCGGCTGGTCAAATTTGAAATTGGGCGGAAGCTGCACAAGAACGGGGCCGAGGTGGTCGCCGTCGCTCAACACGCTGGCCACCTCCAGGAAACGCTTCAACTTGTCTTCGCAGCCGCGCAGCCTCTTGATGTGGGTGATCTGCTGGTTTGCCTTCAGAGCAAATTTAAATCCTCCAGGAACGCTTTTAACCCACTGCAAGAGAAGGTTTTCCGTCGGCATGCGGTAGAAAGAATGGTTGATCTCGACCGTTTTGAACTGTCCGGCATAATAGTTCAGCATTTCGCGGTCCGGCAGCTTTTCGGGGTAAAAACTCCCCTTCCACTCTTTATACGAGTATCCAGAAGTGCCCACACAAAGTTGACCCTTGCGAGGAATAGCGAACCTCCCTTGTTTTAGCATTTAATCACAGCTGCGATGCGGGGAAAAGGCAGCAGGAGCGCATTGTGATTATCCGACCCGGAACAAAGGGAATGATGTTGCACACGATGTTCTATTGAACGAGATTCGCCCTGCGGAATCTGTGGGCGACCGAGTAGCCACCTTGGCCACCTCGGCCACCTCGGTCTCACTATTGACAAATTATAACAATCTTGTTATAAGTGTGGGTTATGACACCACATGAATTGAAGACTGCGCGTCTAAAAAAGGGCCTGGTCCAGGCTCAGGTTGCCGAGTCTCTGGGCGTTTCTCAGGCGTATGTCAACATGCTCGAAAACGGAAAAAGAAGGCTAACTCCTAGACTTACTCGTCGGGTCAGCACGCTTTATGGCCTTTCCCCTGAAACACTGCCAGTCTCAGAAGGATATGCGCCAGCACATACGGATGACCAACAGCTAGCCGAGTCGTTGGCGAAACTCGGGTATCCGGGTTTTGCCTATATGCGGACTCGGGTATCGAAGAAAAATCCTGCCGAGGTCTTGTTGACGGCACTAGGGCAGGACAGACTTGAAGCCCGTGTCGCAGAAGCTCTCCCCTGGGTTGTGATGAAATACGGTCACCGTACATCGAATTGGCTGGTTGAGCAGGCTAGGAAATTTAACCTTCAAAATCGCTTGGGGTTCGTCGTTAGTCTTGCTCTTCAAGTTGCTGAAAGAGCCCCTGGCAACGACAACACCAGAGTACAATCGCTTCGTGAACTCAGGTCTAAGCTCGATGAAAGCCGCCTGGTTAAAGAGGATGTTTTTTATCGGCCGCCGCAGACTGAAGGCGAGAAACAGTGGCTGGTTCGGAATAGATCGCAAGAAGCGGTGCATTGGAATCTGCTGACGGATTTGAGACCAGAGCAACTCCAATATGTTGACTGATCCCAAGTCCAAGGCGGGTGATTCGCTTCCGTCACCGTGGAAAAAGTTCCTATCAGACTTTGATTCAATGCTCCCGGTGCCGTTGGACTTGCACTGCATCGGAGGCTTCGTTATCTGCTACTTCTATGGCTTGCCTCGCCCAACGGGTGATATCGATTATTACTCGGCTGTGCCGGCCAATCTCAATCTGATCGAAATGGCGGGAAAAGATTCCGCTCTTGCCAAGAAATATAAAATTCAGTTGCACCACGTCGCCGTTACGAATCTGCCAGAGGACTACACGACAAGGTTGACTGAACTGTTTCCAAAGATGTTTAGGAGCTTGCGTCTCTTTGCACCGGACTCATACGATTTCATCTTATCGAAGCTAGAGCGAAACAGTGCGAAAGATCGAGACGACGCTGATTACATTTTCAAAACAGAGAAGCTCAGTTCCCAAATTCTCCGCGAGAGGTATGAAAAAGAATTACGGCCGTATCTTTCGAAAGAGAACTGGTACGACAACACACTCGAGCTGTGGATCGAGATTTTCGAGAAGGCAAAGTGAATCGGGGGTTTGATACTACCTTTGATGTCAAGGCGTGTGACAGCGGCTCGATGACTGCGACCAACATTTGCCCGTTTTTGAGATTGAAGTGGCAAAAGCAATGAGCCTAATTGAGAACGGGATTTAAGGTTGGCTCCCCGGGCTGTACGATTTGCGAACCCTCCAATTTCAGTTTCGCATCTACCTTCGAAAGCAAAGAGCCACTCTGAACTGAGCGAAGGTACGCGTTCATGCCGCTTCGTATGGCCCTAAGGCCGAATTCCGTTGCTTTTCAGCGCCGGGGCGAAAATCGGCATAATGCACGTTGAAGCCGTATTGCGTGCTTGATCAGATTCCGAACTGCACCGGTTGCGTTAATGGCTCCGCAGATACGCTTGACGTAACGGGTAATTTTTGTAATTCTTGGGTAGTGATTCTAAGCTATCGGGATAAGAGGACCAGAGACTTCGCCCTCGGGAAACGGATTAAGGCTTTCTCTGGATTTGATCGTTCTGCTCGCCTGAAGCTTGACCGTTTGGATGCGGCCACGTCGCTCGGAGACCTTGCCGCATTGCCCGACAATCGCTTTGAAGCTCTGACGGGCGACCGCAAGGGTCAGTACAGCATTCGCATTAACGATCAATGGCGTGTTTGCCTCGAGTGGGAAAGCAGAGCGCCGGGGCCATCAAGCGTAGAGATTGTTGATTATCATTAGGAGAATTGCTATGGCACTAATCGCTATCCACCCAGGTGAACACCTGGCCGAGGAACTAGAAGCGCTCAATATGAGCGCCGCAGAACTGGCGCGACACATGCACGTGCCGACGAATCGCGTTACGCAAATCCTGAATGGTACGCGCGCCATCACCGGTGATACGGCATTACGACTTGCTCATTTCTTTGGGACGGGCGCGCAGTTTTGGCTCAATCTGCAGAGCCTTTACGACCTGCGGCTTGCCCAAGAGAAGGTCGGAAAATCCATCAAGGCTCTTCCCACGCTGAAGCGGCACGAGTCCGTTCACGCATGACCGGGAGACTCAAAACGATTACGGATTGAAGAAATTGGCTCCCCGGACCGTACGAATTGCGAACTCTGAGTTTTGCGTTCCCTATCCGATTCCGAAAAGCAAAAGACCTCTTTCGCAAGATCCTTGTCCTTTAATAATAATCCGTACGATCTCCGGTTCATTTGAAAAGTGATGTTATATGCGATATCATGATTCTTGCGTCTCGTGCTTGATACCGATGTGTTGGTGGCGGCTATGCGCAGTCGTTCGGGGGCGTCATGGCAACTTGTGGATCGAGCGTTAGCTCAAGAGTTCACACTGTTGCTATCGGTTCCTCTCGTCCTCGAATACGAAGCTGTGCTGACCCGTGAGGAACACAGAAAAGCGCACCATCTTTCCGTACCACATCTTGAGGAGATAATAAATTCGCTCATCAAGGTTTCTGAAGCGGTACAGATCAGATTTCTATGGCGTCCTCTGCTTTCTGATCCGGACGACGATATGGTTCTAGAAACCGCTGTCAATGGTCGCGCTGATCTGCTGGTCACGTTCAACCAGAAAGATTTCGCGGCCGCAGCGAAAGGTTTCGCGCATGAGACTATGCGCCCTTCCGAAGCGCTAATTCGATTACGGGCAGAGCGAGGGAAGTGAACTTATAGAACGCGGAGCACAACGATGAGACAGAGTAGTTTTCCACTACGGTTGGCCAGTTCCCTACAAGAGGAGGCCCGCAAGACAGCTAAAAGCGAAGGGGTATCCCTGAATCAGCTTATCAACTTAGCTGTTGCGGAAAAAATCTCTGCCCTGCGCACAGAAGAGTTCTTTCTTGAGCGAGGATCCCGAGCGGATGTGACCAAAGCTCGCAAGATTTTGAAGCGAGCAGGCAACGAACCGCCGCAGGACGGCGATGAAGTTCTCTAATCTAATTTTGCGCCATTGACTCACAGATCTGAACGTCTACAGAAAGTCTCTAACTGACTTAAGTTGAGAGAAGATGGCTCCCCGGGCTAGATTCGAACTAGCAACCCTTCGGTTAACAGCCTTGAGACTAACTTAATCACGAGTTGCCGGAGCCGAGCAAAATCGAGGGGAATCAGCGAGTTCTGATCAAATGGGTCTAACTAAGATTCGCTTTCTCTTTTCAGTTTTTGCCGTCATTTGCCGCCATTCATCACCATTCGCATGACACCTACATGACACCACTCCCCCACCTGCGAAATCGCTGTGACGTGGACTTGTTCACGCTGCTCGACCGCTCGTAGTCGGAATAGACCAGTTGCATCGAAAATTGGTTTCCTTGGGGGCGGTTCCATGGTCGTCTCAATTAGGACCTGGACAATCCTCAGCCTGTATTTTCTACCGAGTGTTCAGAATCGTAGCAGGACGGGTAATTCTGTGGAATCAAGGGCGAAATAACAATTCGCCAGCCACAGGTGCGGATTCCGGGGCATGGTGATCAGTGATTCCGGGCGATCATGATCACGATTCCGGGATGATCGTGATCAGTATTCCGGGATGAAGATGATCACTGGTTCCGGGATGATCGTGATCAGTTTG
>Ga0074045_10004475_pt1 | contig 12369 bp, 10 predicted proteins | sample BogForMeECP23OM2_FD_94442 | JGI IMG/M metagenome (GOLD analysis project Ga0074045, IMG submission 94442) | Bog forest soil microbial communities from Calvert Island, British Columbia, Canada - Bog Forest MetaG ECP23OM2 | ecosystem: Environmental > Terrestrial > Soil > Wetlands ...
GTGATAGCGCCATTCCTGGCTTGGATCGCAAGCGTGGCTTCGCTGGGATCGTTTTTCTATGGCTATGCTTTCAATCCAGCGGCGGAGTGTTATCACTTTCCCTACCGAAATCCTGCTGCTTATCCCTGGTTCATGGGACTGATGTTGGCGAAATTCCTCGGCATCAAGCATGGCGTGCTGTTCCCGGCGCTGGTTGGGATGGCCCTAGTAATAGTCCTTGCGGGGGTGTTAGTCCGTAACCTCTGGCTTGTATGGAAAGACGGCACTGCCCAGTATGGCAGTTTGGTTGTAGTGATCTTAACCGGCTACAGTCTCCTCTATGCAGCGGCGGCCGCGATTGGTCGAGTATGTCTTGGGATGGAGGCTGCCGGGTCCTCCCGCAACCTTACTCTCCTGATCCCAGGCTTCCTCGGAATCTACTTCCATCTGCTGATGAGCCGAAGTGGTTACAGCCGGACGCTGCTGTTGACTGCGCTATTTGTGGCCGTACTTCCCGCCTGTATCCAGCGCAATCACAAGGAGATCGAAAACTTCTCGGCAATGAAGCACGCGTGGAAAGATTGCTATCGCGCCTCTGAGAATGTGCAATATTGCGACAGCTCTAGCCGCCTGCAACTGTATCCGTGGCCACCCGCCATTCAGGACAAACTTAACTACCTGAAACAGAACCGACTGAACCTGTACGCGAACGCACAGTGACGGGTCTTAGGAACGCTAGAAGAACACCGCAACTCCGAAACTGCTAAAGCGATTCCAAAGTTGCGGCATCCACGTAGAGCGGGGCTTTGCGGCTAGAAATTAACATGCCGCAAAGCCCAGAACAGCGTGGCCGAGAGCATGATGGAGACGGGAAGCGTAAGGACCCAGGCCATCACCAGGTTGCGCACCGTGGCCCATTGCAGGCCCGACTTGTTGGCCATCATCGTCCCTGCGACTCCTGACGAGAGCACGTGCGTTGTACTCACCGGCAAGCCGAAGTAGTCGGCGGCTCCAATCGTCACCATGGCGGTGATTTCCGCAGCGGCGCCCTGGCCGTAGGTCAGGTGGTCCTTGCCGATTTTCTCTCCAACGGTAACCACGATCCGCTTCCAGCCGATCATGGTGCCGAGTCCGAGCGCCAGCGCCACCGCGACTTTTACCCAGGTGGGAATGAACTTGGTGGCGTAGTCAACATGCTTCTTGTAATTCGCCAGCGTCTTGAGGTCGGTTGCTGAAATCTCCACATGAGATTTCTGCATCAGGCGAATGGCTTCGCTCACCAGGTACATATCGTTACGGAAGTTGCGTACCTGGTCCTGGGGGATGTAGCGCAACTCTTTGAAGTTCACCACTTCATTGCCAATGTCGTTGATCATGGTGCGCAGTGCCAGCACCGTATTGGGTGTAAAGTCCTTGGTGCGCACATAATTCGCGACGTCCTCGTGCGGGTCGCCGATGACCGCATCCGGGGAGACGTAATGTCCTACCGCGTTGGCCGCATCGCGCGACACGGCGACAAAGTCATCGGATTGCTTGGGAGTGATGGCATGGTTCAGGGCGTAGGCCGTCGGCACGGTGCCGATCAGGATGAGCATGATCAAGCCCATGCCCTTTTGCCCGTCGTTGGAGCCGTGGGCGAAGCTCACACCGCTGCAAGTCAAGATCAGCAGACAGCGAATCCAGAAGGGCGGCGGCGCCGAGCCTTCCGGCGCCTTGTAGAGGGCCGGATTGGGGATGAGCACCGTGAACACTTTGAGCAGCAGGAAGGCGAGCGCGAAACCGACGATCGGCGACAACAGAAGCGACTTGCCCACGTTCAGGGCCTGTCCCCAGTCAACACCGCTGGTCGCGGTGCGCGTGGCCATCAACTGGTTCGCGATACCCACCCCGATGATGGAGCCGATCAGCGTGTGCGAACTGGACGATGGCAGGCCGAAATACCACGTTCCCAGGTTCCAAATAATGGCCGCGGTCAGCAGAGCAAAGACCATGGCAAATCCAGCGCCGGCGCCGACTTGCAAAATCAGTTCAACCGGCAGCAGCGAGATAATGCCGAAGGCCACCGCTCCCGTCGAGAGCACAACCCCGAGGAAGTTCAATGCGCCTGATAATGCAACCGCAATGTGCGGGTCAAGCGAGTGGGTGTAGATCACCGTGGCGACCGCATTGGCCGTATCGTGAAAACCGTTGACGAACTCGAATCCCAAGGCCACCAGCAGGGCGACGCCGAGAAGAACAAATGGGTAGATTGACGGCGAATGCACGACCGAAAGATCGGAGATCAGGTGGGCGGCGGCATAGATAAAACCAATGGCCAGCACCGCCAGGAAAATCGCGGTTCCAATCTTGCCCGGTGACTTGTTGAGCTTTGCGTGAACTTCATGGGTTGCCGGAGGCCCTGATACTGCTGACTCGAGCGGCGCAGGAGCAGTCGCCATGCTTTTTCCTTTTTCCTGTTCTTGTTGGATTTTCCCGGTTCGACCGGGCACAAAGTCGAAAACGATGTCAGCGAAAGGTACTATGCCGGAAGCCGCTCCAGCATTAAGAACAGGTGAATGCTGTGTGAAAATCTGGTGACAGACGGCAGAGCGGGCGGCCGGGTGAGAATGACCGACTTGGGAAACAAAGCCCGGTGGCGGGTGACGCAGGCTTACCGGATAAGCCTTACCACTGGAGCGCCCCACCCTTGTCTCCTGCTTCTGGCGACAGGGTGGGATAAAGCGCTCACAAGTCCCTGTAACCTCCGTCACAGCGCATCCTCGGGCAGCAGCGTATGGTCTCTTAGGACAAGATTTTGTGCCAAGAAGCACGGCGTCAACAGGCGGAAAAAAAATGGTGTTGCCTGCCAGATCACGCCGTATACTGCTGGACGACACTAGCGGGCCTCTGGCGAACTCCGGATAGGTGGTCCGGGAGCGCAACTGAGAATAGGTGAAGGGACGCCTCATGCACATCTTCAGATTTGTTGGTAACCGCGGCAGGATGACTACCCCAGCTTTGCTTTCAGTTTTACTTCTTACGCTGCCCCTCCCCGTAATGGCGGTTCTGGGCGACAACGCTGCGTCCGTGTTGACCGACCAGGCCCAGATGAAGGGCACTCTGCGTAGTGTGGACAATCACACCTACGTGACGCATGAAATCACCTCGGGTTCTGGTACGGTCGTCCGGGAATTCGTCTCGCCTGCGGGAGTGGTGTTCGGCGTCGCCTGGGAGGGACAATTTCCGCCCGATCTCCAGCAGCTCCTTGGTCCCTACTATCAACCGGCGCAGCAGGCGACAACGCCTGAGCAGCAACAGGGCCGGAGGCGCGCTCCGGTCGTGATCGAAACCCCCGGTCTGGTCGTGCACGAAAGCGGGCACATGCGGAGTTTCCAGGGACGCGCCTACGTTCCTCAACTGGTGCCACAAGGCGTTGAGGCCAGCGAAATCCATTAAAAGACGACACCGCGCCCGCAATTTCTGGATGTTGCTTGCTGTGGCAAGCGAAAGGAAGACATCGAATGACAGGCCGTCCCGGGTTGTTGCTTACAGCTCAGAAAGTTGTGTGGTGGGTCGCGCCGCTATTGGCGCTGACTCTGGCCGGCTGCGGCGGTTCCGAATACCGCTTCCCCGGTCATAAACCGGAACCGATGGTCTTGTCTGTCAGCGTAACCTGCTCGCCCTCGAGCATTCCATCCGGCCAAACCAGTCAATGCTCGGCCACTGTGACGGTCCAAGGCAATGCCGCTATGTCGGTTACATGGAGCGCGACTGCAGGTCAGATTTCGAGTTCGGGTTTGTTTACCGCGCCACTGGTGACATCGCCGCTATCCGTGACCATAACCGCCATCTCACAGTGGGATCCGACCAAGTCGGGGACCGCTACGGTCACGGTGGGTGGTACGCAGCCGCCGCTCGGCAACGTGCTGCCCATCGTGGTGGACGCGGGGCCAGCGCCCCAAACCTTCGCGACGGTGAATGAAGCGTTCGCTACGGTGACGGTTTGTATTCCGGGCACCCAGAACTGTCAAACCATTGACCACGTGCTGGTGGACACGGGCTCTTACGGCCTGCGCCTGTTGTCTGCAGCAGGGGGCGGTGAACTGACCCTCGCGCTTCCTAACCAGCCCGCCGACTCCAAGGGCAACCCCTTGCTGGAGTGTACGGTATTCCTGGGCGGCTATACCTGGGGCAACGTAGCTCAAGCAGACGTTACCCTGGCTAGCGAAGTCGCGTCCTCGGTGCCGGTGCAAGTGATCATTCCTTCGACCAGTTCGCCGGCAGTCCCGCCAAGCTGCTCCAGCCAAACCACTGGGCCGAACATGGGCAATAGCGTAATCGCTCTGGGCGCCAACGGCATTCTCGGTGTCGGACCGTTTCAACAAGACTGCGGTGTTGCCTGCACGACGCAGAACTCAACCATTCCAAACGTTTATTACGATTGCATGCGTTTCGGATGCAGTCCCACCTATGTCACTCTAGCCCAGCAGGTGACGAACCCGGTCACTTTATTTGCCACCGACAATAACGGAGTGCTGGTTCAATTACCGGCCGTTCCCAACGGAGGTTCGCTGGACCCAAGCGGCAATCTGATCTTTGGCATCGGCACCCAATCGAACAATGGCTTGGGCGGCGCCACGGTCCTTGCCGTGCCGGACAGCGGGACCAATATTGGAATGGTCATCACGACCTTTAAGGGGGTAACCTATCCCGACAGCTTCTTCGACAGCGGCTCGAACGGACTTTTCTTCCTCGATACCGCCACCACCGGCATTGCGACCTGCAAGGGACAACTCTCGCCTTGGTATTGCCCCTCCAACTCACCGGTGAATTTGTCGGCCACCAACCAGGGACAGAATGCTAATGGCAATCCGGTTGGAACTCCGAGCACGGTCAACTTCAGCATTGAGAGCGCGTCTTACCTATTCACCACAGGGAATACAGCTTTCAGCACCTTGGGCGGACCGGGCTTTGGCGGCTTTGATTGGGGTTTGACATTCTTCTATGGCCGGATTGTCTTTACGGCCGTCGACAACATGAGCACTCCCGCCGGCCCCGGGCCGTACTACGCGTACTAACTTGGTGGGCGAATGGAGAACCGAGATAAGTCTACATTGGGGTGCCCCACCCTTGTCGCCTGCTTTTGGCGACAGGGTGGGAACAGTCCGCACAAGGCGTTGTAACCTGCGTCACAGCGCGTTCCCGGGCGCCAGCGTATGGTTTCTCTGTGCCGCGAGGACTGAAACGTTATCAGCAGGCCGGTGACCTGCACTTCATCACCTTCAGTTGCTATCGTCGCCAGCCGCTGCTGGGAACTCCGCAGACCCGGCGTGTATTCGAACAGACCCTGGAGCGGGTGCGCCGCTGGTACGGATTCTACGTCACCGGTTACGTGGTCATGCCCGAACATGTACATCTGCTGGTGAGCGAACCCGAACGCGGCAGCCTGGCGGTGGCTATGCAGATGCTGAAGCAGATCGTGGCGCAGAAACTAAATCCCACCCTCTCGCCAAAGGCGGGCGAGAAGGATGGGGCACCCCCAAAATTGCGGGGGCACCAGGATGCTTGAAAGGAAAGGCTGGGCCACCCGCCAGACGATGCCGTCAGGGGACCAGACGGGGCAAACCGACCAGCCCCTTGACGGAATCAGGAGAAGGGCTATAGTAAAGAAAGGTAGAATTTTTTGCAGAAAGCTAGAAGCACCATGAGCCTGAATATCAAGGATCCGGAGGCCCACCGGCTCGCGCAGGCCATCGCCCACGAGACCGGCGAGACGATGACGCGCGCAGTCACGGAAGCGCTCCGCGAGCGCTACGAACGTCTGCAGCGCCGGCGCAGCAAAGCTTCCGTCGAGGAGTTGCTCGCGATCGCAGATCGCGCCGCCGCTCACGTCAAGCGTCCCTATGTCGATCACGCCGAATTGCTCTACGACGAACACGGCCTGCCCAAATGATCGTGGACACTTCCGCGCTTGTCGCCGTTCTGTTCCGGGAACCCGAAGCCGAGATATATGCCCGGCTCATCCACGACGCCGACCGCAGCCTGATCAGCGCCGGCAGCTACCTGGAACTCTCCATCGTGCTTGGACGCCAGGCCGGGCCCGAAGCCGAGCGCCAACGCGAGATGTTTTTCCGCCGCGCCGGCATTGCCATCGAACCTTTCACGGTGGAGCAGGCGCACATCGCGCGGCAGGCCTTTCATGATTTCGGCAAGGGTCGCCATCCCGCGGGATTGAATTTCGGCGACTGCTTCGCCTATGCGCTGTCCAAGTTCACTGGCGAGCCTCTTCTCTACAAGGGAGAGGATTTCAATAAGACGGATATCATCTCCGCCCTGTGACACGCCGCTGGCGAAGGAACGCGGAGATTGGAAGTGGAGTAGTTTCCGGCACTATGCGTTCCGGGAGGATTCCGAGACTATACACCTAATGTCAGGTGTCTGCACAGTATTCCTAGCTTGTCGCAAGGTCAAGCACTATTCTAATTAATTCTTATGACTCGCTCTTTTTGGTCTTTGGCAGGCCCTCGTGCCTGCTACTAGTCCCTCTTATACCCCGCTCCGTGCAGCGCGGCTCCAAACGCCTGAATAAAATCGTCCACGTGCTCTTTCGTCGCCGCGTTTGCGAATAAACGCCAACTGGTCGCGGCATCTGCATCCCATTGGAGCTTACCAGCCGCAGGCCGCTATCGACGCTTTGCACGCCGGGTCGGTTTTGCAGTTTCTACCGCTGACTCGCGCGAGCGATCATCCGCTACAGGAGAGGCGACGACCTCAAAGTGCACTAAGGTAGCAGCCGTTTCGCCTTCTTGACCCTGTGCCGTTAGTTCCACCGTTGCCGGTCCTACCTTGGAGGGATGGACACGATAACTGCCGGTCGGAGAAAGCAAGGTCTTTTCCTTGTCATACTGCAGCGTCACGCCCGTCGAGTTACTGGTCTGCCAGTGAATGATCACAGGCTCTCCCAGGTGCACTGAATTCGAGCCCGGCCACGCCTGGATAGTTGGTGCTGGCATGGCGGCGACATTAGGTTCATTCGTACTGCTAGGCTGAATAGGCCTACCTGAGACCGCCAACCAAACCGCCACTCCCAACGCTAAAACAACAAAAGCAAATGCCGCCCCTATCCACCAAATTGTCCTGGATCGTCGGGGCGGTGTTGCAGCAAGCTGATGAGTAACCTGCCGCTTTGCCTGTCCGCTTTCCAAAGGGGTTGACGGCATGGCAGGGATGATTTTACCCAGCATTTTCATTGGAATAGCGGGGTTGCCGGCGGCGTCGCAGTACAGGTTCGAAATGTCGATATGTTCCCCATGTTTTACCTCGGCAATCCCGAGTTCGTGGATCATCGGCGCCCAATGTCCGTGTTGCCGAAGGACATCAGCAATGGACGCCGCAAGGAGGATGTGGCCTGCATCCCCACAATCCATCACTCGCTGAGCAAAATTCACGCCGCCGCCGGCGACGTTTGGTTCCCCTTTAATGTCCGGAACGCGATAAACCGGGCCGCTGTTGACGCCCATTCGCAACTTGATTCGAGGATGGTCCCTCAGGCCGTTCGCGATCTCGATGGCACAGTGAACCGGCGCTTCCGGACTCCCGAAGAAGGCAAGCGCCATACCATCCCCGGTGTGCATCGAGATCAGGGATTTCTGTTCATCAGCGGCACGGTACTCCGGTGTCTCGGAGACCGTCTGCTTCAGTTCATTGATGATGCATACCTGTTCTTCAATCGGAAGAGTGGAATAATCCACTATGTCCATGAACAACACGTGAGCTAACTCCATCTCCGGCGATTGTGCACGAGTCGTTCCCGAACTTCCCACTTGCTTACTCCTCCCCAGGAGCGCGTAACCTCGCGATTCTGGACGGGCGCGCTTGGCTTGAATTCATGGATTGGTCTATAAAATGTCGCCAATTGTACACCCATTTCGGCCTACGGAATAACTACCCATAGGTGCCGATTTCTGTGTACAACTTCCGCCTAAGATGCTACAAGTATCTCTACGCTTTTCCACCCCACGGAGGAACCATGAACAACCTGATCAAGGTGCTGTTGTGTGTAATCCTGCTCTGCGGCGGCATTGCCATCGCGCAGAAGCCCGCCCAAAACGTCAATCCGCATCGCCATCCCAACCTGGCCGCAGCACAGCGGCTTTCGGCGCAGGCGTATGAGAAAATCAATGCCGCGCAGCAAGCCAACGAGTGGGACATGCAAGGTCACGCCAAGCAAGCCAAAGAACTGCTTGAACAGGCGAACCAGCAATTGAAGCTGGCCGCCGAAGCTGCGAATCAGAAATAGACTGGAGCGACCCTAGCTTTGCTCGGGCAGGCTCTTCTGGGCTTCTTTTGGCGAGAGGGACCTGCCCCAAGCTTGTGGAAGGGTAGCGACGGATTTTCAACTACGCTAGCCATGCGTGCGCTGGTAGTGACGGCGGGCTTTCTGGCGGTTGCCGCAGACCTTCATATCGCACCAGCGGCGGCTGCGATTGCGGCTCTGGTCGAGGAAAAGCCAGGCGCAGTCGGGCGCTTCACACATGCGTACCGTACTGAGTTGCGATGACGTGAGAAGTTCCGTCGCCGACTGCGCAACCAGCCACAGAATAAGGTCGGACATCGTCTTGTCGTCCCACTGCGATTGCCAGCGATAGCCATGGCCAACCTGCACCAACCGGCGATGCGCCAGTGCCTCGATGGCGACGTGGTTGATTCGCTCCAGATCGCCGGGCTGCACTGCTTTGCGGTGAACCAGCGCGGAAAAGGCACGATAGAGACTCTCGCGATATAGGAGCGCCCGGCGCAGAGCATGCTTGGCCTCGCGGGGGTGCAGCCGCGCGTGGGCGCGCACGTCAGCGGCCCACTCGGGTGTCAGTGCCTTGGATTGTTCGGCGAAAGCGATGAGGTCGTCGTAGCTGCGCACGTGGTCGGCCGCGCCTTGGTCAAGCTTGCGCCAACTGACCGTGTTGGCGAAGTCGAGGCAGAGGACCCCGCCGCTCAGGTCAAATGCGTATTCCGGGGCAGTTTCGTGGGAATGCACTGACAGGCATTATAACCAGTTAGTGCCCGCTACCGGTTACTCTCTTTCTGCCCGCCGGGGGAGTTGTTCCTCGGTTCTCTTGCTTAGCTATCAAAACTGAGAATCACACAGATGGTATATGTTTAGCTTGCAATATTAGTAATATAAATGGTCCAAGTGGACCAGTCCAACAGCGTTTTATCTGTCTAAGTCATTATTTTACAATATTTTGACTATAAATTATTTTGAATCAATATTTTGCGACAGATATCATGCGTAAGTTATTGATTCTTCGTGGAGCGGGGGGAGGGGCCGGTTGACCAAGTTTCGTTTCCCCAAAAGCTGCGCGAGGACTCCTGAGTCGAAGAAATTCTGTTTTGGAGGTTTTCGCGACTCCTATTTTGCTCCGCATTGACATCTAGCTTGCTTAAGAACGATTAGTCCGCGACAGTGTTTAGAATAAGTAGGATAATCGGTCTGAAACGCGCATAAAGGAGCAACACGCCGTTTGCAGATGGCATCCGTTCGCTAGGAGCAAGCCAGTGAGAACTACAAGTACGCGATCGCAAGTTTTGATTTCGTTCTTCCTCTTCACTCTCTCGATAGCACTGCCGCTGGTCGGACAGGATAGCGGCGACCCTCCGGGACGAGTGGCCCGGCTCAGCTATATGGAAGGTGCTGTTTCCTTCGAGCCTTCCGGTGAGAGCGACTGGAGCCAGGCGTCGTTGAACTATCCGCTTACTACCGGCGATCGCCTGTGGACGGACAAGGGCGCGCGGGCGGAGCTGGAAACCGGCAACATCGCACTGCGGATGTCCGAACAGACTGATCTGACCACCACTAACTTAACTGACCAGTTGTTGCAACTCGGGCTGGCGCAAGGCTCACTGCGGATTTCGGCTTACGATCTTCGTCCCGGCGGCCAAGTGGAAGTCGATACTCCCAACGCGGCGGTGACACTCGTACAAGCGGGCAGCTATCGTGTGGATACTTATCCCGACCAGAACCGGACATTGGTCACGGTCAACCGCGGACAGGTGCAAATCACCGGCAACGGTATCAATCAGACCATCAACGGCGGACAAGCCGTGATGTTGACTGGCACCGACTCAGTCCAGGCGAGTGCGGTCGCGGTTCCGAGCCCCGACAGCTTCGACGAGTGGTGCGCGCAGCGCGATCCGAAGTATCAGAATGCGCGCTCGCGGCAGTACGTCAGCCCATATATACCTGGTTACTACGATCTTGATCAGTACGGAAGCTGGGACACGGTCGCCGAGTATGGGCCAATCTGGTATCCGTCCGGACTGGCGGTTGGCTGGATTCCGTATCGCTACGGACGCTGGGCCTGGGTCGAGCCCTGGGGCTGGACGTGGGTTGACGACACGCCGTGGGGATTCGCTCCCTTCCATTACGGGCGCTGGGTGCAGATTGGACCGCGGTGGGGATGGCTGCCCGGGCCGATTGCAGTTGCGCCTATCTATGGGCCTGCATTCGTAGCGTTCGTTGGCGGTGCGGGATTTTCCGTGGGCTTCGGCGCTGGAGGAGTTGCGGCCTGGTTCCCGCTTGGACCGGGCGAGCCATTCTTCCCCTGGTATCACTACAGTAATAACTATCTGCGCCAGGTGAACGTTACCAATGTGCGTAACATCAACGTAACCAACATCACCAACATTACTAACGTCAATAACATTCACTACCGCTACCAGACGGTGGCCACGACCGCAGTCTCTGCGAATACGTTTCGCAGCTCGGAGCCTGTGGCCCGCAACCTGGTGAAAGTCAATCCCCAGCAGCTTCAGCGGGCGCAGGTGATACCGCACCCGGAGATCAACCCCACGCCGCGTGCCATTGCAGCAGGCCGCCCGGCAACGCGTCCGCCGGTGCCGGCGCAGCGGCCCCAGATTGTGACGCACCCGCCGGTGGCAGGTCATCCGGGACAGCCCAGTACAGTTGCCAGAACGGGTCCGCCGGCAACCACGCGACCGCCCGAGACTGTTCGTCCAAACGAGACCGTGCATCCGAATCAACCTGTTCCACCGAATCAGAATATGTCGCGGACGGTACCGCCGAACGAGCGTAACGTGCCGCAGCCTCCTAACCGGAACAATGCCGAGGTCCCCAAGGCGTACCCACCTCCGCCGGCGAGCAATCCTCCCGAGCGTCGGGGCGGTGCACCTTCGAGTCCGCCTGCTCTGGTAAGCAGAACGCCGCCGCCGCCGGAGAGACTGCCGTATCAGCAGAAAGCGCCGGCGATGGAAGAACATCCGGGCCGGCCGCTGGAGCCGCAACAGAGAGAGAACCTGCGAGCTGGCCAGCCCGCTGGGCCGATGGTGGACCGTGAGGTCCCGCAGCACGCGGCCCCTCCGCCATCGCATTCGCAGCCGGCTCCGCGGGGCGAGCCGTCGAAGCACTGAGGGAGACTATGTTCAGCCCCAGGGGTATAAGCTCGGGGCCGCGAATTTGTATTCTCAATTGTGCGGGGCTACCCTATCGACAGTCTCTCAGGAGGCCTCATCGTGGCGCTGATTGTCTGGCTCGTGAAACCGAACCGGCAGCGAGAGCCAGTAAATGTCTGACTTGATGCTGCCGTCTACGCCGACAATTCGTCCGAAGCAAAAGCCTAATCGCACACCCGCGATTGTTGCGCTCTCGCTCTGCATCTTTTTTCTGTTCGCCATCATCTTCGCCCAGGCCACGTTCAACCTGACATTTCTACAGCCGGACACCAGCGAAGAGACCATCATCTTTGCCGCGGTGTCAGCGCTCATTTTTCTGCTGTTTGTGGCCCTGACCTTCGTCTTGCTGCGCACTTTGCTGCGACTTTACGCCGAGCGCAAGGCGGGGGCACTAGGATCCAGGTTTCGCAGCCAGATGGTGCTGGGCGCCCTGCTGCTGTCGCTGGGCCCGGTAGTCTTCCTGTTCCTGTTCGCCTACGGACTCATGAACCGCTCGGTCGAGAAATGGTTCTCGCGGCCGGTGGAAGAGGTGCAGTATCGTACCAACGTTATCGTGTCACTGTTGACGCAGTATGCGGCAACCAACGCCGATGCCGAGGCCAAGCGCATCGCCGCCACACCGGAAGCCCAGAAGTCATTTCAAACCGGCAATTTCTCCTTCATTCTGGACGAACTCCGCCGCAGCGAGCTGACGCTGCAAGGCGGGTTCGCGTTCGCCCTTGTGGATGGCCGGGCGGAAGCCAGCTTTCATGCTCCCGAAGCCTGGCCTCTACTCCAGCAAACGGTGCCCCTGAAGGCGCCTTCCGGGCAAGCGAAGGCATTTGACATCCTGGGCCAGACCTATGTTCTGGGCCGGTCGCATATTGGCAACGGCGAGGTCCTGGTCGCCATGCCATTGCCCTCTAACTATTCGGCGGTGCTGCGCGACCTCGAGAACAGCCA
>Ga0074045_10004476_pt1 | contig 12366 bp, 13 predicted proteins | sample BogForMeECP23OM2_FD_94442 | JGI IMG/M metagenome (GOLD analysis project Ga0074045, IMG submission 94442) | Bog forest soil microbial communities from Calvert Island, British Columbia, Canada - Bog Forest MetaG ECP23OM2 | ecosystem: Environmental > Terrestrial > Soil > Wetlands ...
CGTTACCAGGATACCGGGGCCGGGTTCCCATCGTGGTTTGATTTCCATCCGGCCCGATGTCGGAGCGCTAATACGCCGGAAACAGCCCCGCCATATGGCCAGCACGGAAACCGCGACAGAGCCCGCATAATCGAGAAATTCCAGGTTCAAATTTCTCGTTCCAAACGGCAGCACCTGCACGTACCGGCGCTTTTCTCCATCCAAGCAGCAACATGACATCCAATGGAAAGTCAGAGACACGTTGAACCGCCTCAACAAACGCGGACTACTCGCTTCGGACGGCGTTGGCCACGGCGTCCTTTGGCGGATCGCCGATCAGGCGGCCTGACGAAGTTCCTCCCTCCGGCGATGCCGCTGCCAATATCCCGCCCAGGCCCGCGATGGCGGATGGCCCAGGGCCAAGCGGCCACATGCATTGAATTGGGTTCCGGTGGCGGTGCGGCGCATGTCTTCGCGCCACGCCATTTCGCCGGCATACTGACCGAGATGAGGCCCGGCAATATGGTGATGCTGGCCAATCTCCGCGCGCCGCAACCGCGAGATATAGCTTTCCGCCTGGTTCGTGCAGGCGCCGTCTTTGCTGTAGGCTTCGCGATGATTGATCCGTTTCATTTCAAAGCTCGCATGGAGATCGTCCCAAGCTCTTGCCTCGTCGGTGTGGACGGTGCTGCCTCTGGCGACGCGACGACGAATGATCGGGACGGCCTCGGCCTCATGTTTCACGACTGCCGTCACGGTCGGGCCGCCCCGCTGGCGCATCACCACGACGCAACGGCGCTTGCCGCTTTGATGTTGGCGTCGACGCCGATCAACGCGAGCGACCCGGTGATTTTCTGGCCGGACGTGGCCGCCAAACCACCCGCCATCGGCCTCAACGACCCCGCTCAAACGGGTTGTCGCGAAGTTCGACGTCAAAGCGCATCGCAACTTGTGCAGTAAGACGAACGCGGTCTTCGCATGCAGCCCCAGATGGCGGCTCAACTGAAGACTGCTGATGCCCTTGGCAGCGTTGACGAACAAGCTGAAAGCCATGAGCAGGGTCCGAACCGGCAGCTTTCGGTACGCGAGCGAGGTTCCGCTGGTCGCCGAGAACTGCCGGTGGCAGGCCTTGCATTTGAACAGCCGGCGACACCGATAGGTATAGACAGCCGCGCAGCTGCAATTGGGACAGATCGGGGCGCCGTCGGTGTCGGGCCACCGCATCGCGCAGAGCATCCTGTGCGCTGCGTCTTCTGACAGATCGCAAAGATCGACCAGCGACAGCGTCCGCGCCGCCGCGGACATGAGAAAATGTTGCGCCACGGCAGCGGTCCAGGAAAAAGGCCATGGCGTCTTACGGTGTGGCGGCGCCGACGTCCATGCTAAGAGTCCGTCCGGAGACTTCATGAGGGATTACAGAGTTTTCTGAGCATCAGGCGAATGGAGGCGAGGCGCAGGAAGGCGAGCGCATTGTGATTGAGGTTCTCCCAGTCCTTGGCAAGCCGCCGGCAGCGATTGAGCCAGCCGATAGTACGTTCGACAATCCAGCGTTTGGGCAGCACGACAAAGCCCCTGGCCTGATCGCAGCGCCTGACGATTTCGGTGACAAGAGCCGGCAAGGCGGTTGCCAGGCCGTCATGGAACACCGGCCCGGCATAGGCGCTGTCGGCAAACAGTTTCTTGAGAAACGGGAACTGCCCGAACAAGGTGGACAACAGCAGAAGGCCGCCGTCGCGATCCTGAACGTCGGCCGAGGTGACCAGTGCGTGCAGTAGCAGGCCCAGCGTATCGACGAGGACGTGGCGCTTCTTTCCGTTGATCAGTTTGCCGCCATCGAACCCGTGCGGATCGATGCAAGCCCCTCCTTTTTCTGCGCTCTTGACGCTTTGGCTGTCGACGATGCAAGCGGTGGGACTGGCCTCGCGTTCGCTCTGCTCGCTGCATTTGACGTACAGCGCGTGGTGAATCTGCTCCAGTGTGCCGTCATAGCTCCAGTTGCAGAAATACTCGTTCACCGTGCTGCGTGGCGGCAGATCCTTCGGGATGTAACGCCACTGGCAGCCGGTGCTCAGAATATACATCACGCCGTTGACCACCTCGCGCATGTCGACACGCCGTTTGCCGCCGCCACGCTTGGCTGGCGGGATGAGCGGTTCGATGTACGCCCATTCCGCGTCGGTCAGGTCGCTCGGATAGCGAAGCCTGTCACGGTTGTAGCGGGGGCGATTCTCGGTGGTCCACATGCGGCACCTCACAACTGGTGCCATGCGAGGAATCACAGACGGGCCGAGCCGTTCAAGCCGTCTTTCCAGCAAACGGCAAACGACTTATATGATTCGTGAAGTTCCCGGACGGACACTAAGTGCTTGATTCCGTTGCTTGGTGTGAATGCGCCATGATACCGTAGTTTTCTAGGTCGCGATTTGCTATATTTAGGCGATGTCCATTTCTCTCACACCTGAGCAGCAGGCTTGGATCGAGACGCATGTGAAGCGCGGCGAATTCGCCTCGGTCGAGGAAGCCGCGCAGCAGCTCATTGACGAGCGCATTGCCGAGCGGGCCATCGAGGACGATGACCTCATGTGGGCCAAGCCTTATATCGACGAAGCGCGGACGGCCGTTGCCCGTGGTGATGTTATCAGCCGCGAAGAGCACCGGACGCGCAACGCGGCCCGCCTTGCCTCCCTCAGGGATTAATGGCGCGGGTCGTTATCAGCTCACCGGCGGATGCCGACACCGCCGCCATTCTAATTGATCTTGCGACCAAGGCTGGGGTGAACACGGCGGCCAAGTATGACCGCCTCTTCGATCGCCTCTACGACCGCCTTGCGGATCATCCGGCAAGCGGCCCGCGCAGGCCCGCGCTGGGGCCGGACACACGCATCGGCATCGTCTCTCCGTATATCGTGATCTATGATTACAGCGAGGGCGACGACACCGTGACAATCCTTCGCATCGTGCATGGCCATCGCGACATCACGCGCAAATTGCTCGGCAACCGCGACTAGCGAACCGTCTTATCCTTTGGCGCGTTGGGACGCCTTGTTGCATAGATCAGCTGTGCTGATCTATGCAACAAGGCGACGCCGAACGACACCGTGCCGGCTTGCGAGTTGGAACGTCAGTGACTGAAGGCACGGCCAACCTCCTGGTCAATCGGCGGATGAACAAGTCGCAGCAGATGCGATGGACTCGACGAGGTGCCGACCTGCTGCTGCAGGTCCGGTGTGCGGTCTACAATGGCGCGCTCGGATCCGGACTCGGCCACCTCTTTGGGCCGGTCTCCAGCCCAGGACCACGATTGGCAATGGCGGCCTGACCGCCCAGTTTCTGGACACTCCCGCGAAGCGCGAACTCTTGCCTGATGTCCAGCACCGGAAGAGCCGCTACCTCAACAATCGGGCCGAGAACTCGCATCGACCAACCCGGCGTCGACCCTCCGCCTCGTGAGCCTGCCTCATCAGTCAGGTCCGCTTCTGGCACATCGGCGGCCGTGCTAACCGCCTGCAGGATCGTCCGACATTGGGGAGTATAGCAGAGGCTTTGCTGAGATGCTTGCGACGGGTCAGAGCTGCGCCATAATTTACGCCCCCCATCCTATCCGCTGTTGGTGTTGGAGCCGTGCTCCGGAGCATCGGTGCGGGTCGCAGCCTTGCGCAGCTTTTTCGCCTGCTTTTTTGCCGCTTGCGCCGCCGCCATTTGTTCGATGGTCCTGACCGGGTCCGGCGCCGTCTTGCCGAAGCGCTCAAAGTACAGCTTGGCGATAAGGTCCGGCAGCGGGAGTTTCCACGGCTCCTGCTGGTGATTCGCTAGCTTCCCAAATTTTTTCGGGTTCAAGCCAAGTTCAAACGCCATATGGACGTGGGCGTGCGAGAGGTGGAACCGTCGTCGCGCATCGATCCACGGCTCCAATCGGTTTGGAATGACTAATCTCGTTTTCGGCATTGAACAGCTTGCCCGGTTGCGAAACATCGTGCTGCACGATGGATGGCCTCATGTCGATTGAGGCCACAAGCCATGAGGCGTTGTGCCGTGCCATGCACCGGAATTTCGTCTCCTACTACTGGTTGCGGGTTTTTGATTTTGGATGCGCGGAGAAGGCGGTCGATCACGCAAATTCGTGAGGCCGTTGTTTTAAGGCAATGGTTCTGTAGTCATGCGCGCCGTGAGATGGTATTCCGTCGGCGCATCGACATGCGAAATCTCCGCGACGCGCCCATCATAGTCGGAACTCGGACGCTCGGTTAACCCTGGCAGAAGTGCCGTAGGTTGATCATCGTATAGGCCAACGTCTTGAACGCATAGTGCAGCTGGCTCAGGTGCTCGAACCGGAGCAGCAGGCGGCGGAACTTATCCTCCCAACTAAACACGCGTTCGATGGTGTGGAATCGTTCTTTGAAGATGGCAGCATCGAAAAGCGGCTTGCGGCCTCGCCTGGTGGCTTTCCTGCCTCTGGGATTGGCGTTGATGTTCGGAACCATGCCGCGATTGAAAATCGCCTTCCGATTGAGCCGGCAATCGTAGACGCCATCCAGGCTCACAATCGCCCCCTGAAGCTCAAGACCAACCAAATGGGCAACGCGCATCACCGTTGGTAAAGCCTCGCGCAGGAGCGGAGACTCATTACGATTACCAGGAGCCGAAACAAACGGCGCGATGACATTGCAATTCCGGTCGCAGAAGGCAACGACCTTGTCGCCTTTGACCTTCTTGTGCGCGTTAAATCCGATGTTGTCGCCGCCCTTCTTCGCCGCTGTCGTCGTGCCGTCGCCGTGGATGACCGAGATGTCGAGTAGATCGGCCTGATGAAGCTTCAATACCGACCCCGCGAAGATCGCATCGAAACAGCCATCCGCCTGCCACCTTCGAAACGCGCCATAGACACGAGTGTAGTGAATCTCCGGGCGTCCGTCCTGATCCTTTTCAATCGGCAATTCCTTCCATTGACAGCCGGTGTACAGCAACTTCAAAATGTAACAAAAGAGGGTGTGCAAGGAGAGCTTCGGCGCCGGACGGTCGCTCTCGGCGAACGGAGGCTTATTGCCGCCGTAGACCGAAGACGAACTGGCATAGACCACGTGCTTGCAATCGCTCAGACGCCGCGCAAATTCGATGACGGCAAGATGCCCGACTATGTTGGAACGCACATAGGCAAATGCGTCGGTGAGCGAGTAACGGACGCCAGCCTGGGCCGCCAAGTGTACAATCCGCGTGATGGCTGGAACTCTTGATCCTATGCTTGCAAGCACGTCAAGATCGGCGACGTCAGCCGTGTGGAGAAGGAACCCCGATCGGCCCTCGAGCCGCGCGACGCGCTCACGCTTCAACCGTATATCATAGTAGCGGTTGAAATCATCGAGGCCGACGACGGTCTCGCCCTTCGCAAGCAGCGCTTCGGCAACGTGATACCCGATAAGCCCGGCAACTCCCGTGACCAGGGTGGTCATGGTTCTGAACGGCTAGCTTGATCCGCGATAAGCCGATCCTCGATCATCTCAATGAGAGCGTGTCCGATGGCGATGTGACATTCCTGGATACGAGCCGTTTCGTGAGAAGGCACAATCATCGGGTAATCGCACAGCGTCGACGCAGGCAGTCCCGTCGAGCCCAGCAGCCCCACCGTCGTGATGCCCAACTCCCGCGCCGCCTGGAGCGCGCGGACCACGTTCGGCGACCGCCCGGACGTCGTGAGCGCGAACAATACGTCGCCGGAGCGGCCGATGCCTCGCAGCGGACGCTCGAAGATCGTCTCAAACCCGAAGTCATTTCCGGCGGCTGTCAGGACTGTCGGATCGACAGTAAGCGCAAGCGCCGCGTAGGGGGTTCGGTTCACGGCGCTTCTGAACCGCACGATGAGCTCTGTAGCGAGATGCTGGGAATCGCTCGCCGACCCGCCGTTGCCGCAGAACATCAGCTTGCCGCCATTTGTCAGGGCACGCACGCACATCCACGCGACCTCGCTCGCCATGTCGGCCATGGTCTCGGCGAGGCCGATCTTCAGCTCGGCGGAGGCTAACTCTAAACGGGTCTGCGGCGGCTGCCGGAACGTGTTGACCCCCAATCTCTGGACACTCCCGGTGCGATTTTCCGAACCGGGGTCGAATCCGGGAAGTTGGGTTAGCGAGGGGCTGGCAAGACAAACCGCGCGGGGCAGAACGGCCAGCGTGACGACCTTGAGCCCGCCCGATCCGGGGGCTGATTTAAACGCGGTCCCCCAAGGTTTGGGATAGGAAGTCGTTCAGCGCGCGATTGACCTCTGCGGCATGGGTCATGTTGGAGGCATGCCCACCACCCGGAACGACCACCAGTCGGCTGTCAGCGATGCCGCGCACCACGACCTGCGCCTTCGCCAGCGGGATCGACGCATCGCTGTCGCCGTGCACCACGAGCGTGGGCTGGTGGATGTTGCCGAGCTGGTCGGTGATGTCCTGCCGCGTGGCCAGGGTATTGAAGATCTGCAGCAGCGTGGCGGGGGCGATGGCCTGCCATTTTGCGACCCAGGGCGCCGCGTCGAAGGTCGGCCCGCCGATAAGGTTGACCAGGGTCGCGGCCGTCGCAGGCGACAGGCCCTGGCTCGCCCAGGCCTGAACCATCGCGGTGTAGACCGGCAACTGCTCGGCATCCTCGGCGCCGGCCTGCGAGTCGAGCATCACCAGCGCGCGCACAGCTCGCGGATGGCGCAACGCGGCTCGCAAGCTGAGGAAGCCGCCCTGGGACATGCCGAGGAAGACCGCCTCGGACAGCCCCAAATGGGCCAGCAGCGCTACCGCGTCGTCGGCCGAATCCTCGTGCGTGAAGGGCCCCGGCGTCGTCACGGTGAGTCCGTGACCCCGCTCATCCCAGGTGATGCAGCGATAGCGGTCGCGCAGCGCTTCGACCTGGGCTTCGAACATCGCGCCGTCCATCAAGAGCCCATGTGAAAACAGCAGGGCCGGACCGCTGCCACCGGTGTCGGTGTAGTGGATGGATTGGCCATGGATAGGGGCGTAGGGCATCAGTCTCTTCCTCGTCGAGATTGGGTCCGTGATTTCCGATTAAGCACGCGAGATCGATCGACTCGCGAAGGTGTAGTTCCCAAGCGCCTGGGCCAGCGCGCTGTCGTCGCCCTGCGTGCGGAAACGGGCGACGATGCCCGTCCCGGCTTCCTGCCGTACCGTCAGCTCGACCAGTTCGACGGCGGCAGCCCGGGCCTCGGCGCGCACGACGCCTTCGACCTCGCGCATCACGAGGCTCGGCTTGAAGATCTTGCCCACGGCGGTCAGCGGCAGGCCGGAGAGCACCACCACGGCCTTGGGTATCGCGGCGCGCTCGCCGATATGCGCCTCGGCGAATTGCAGCAGTTCACCCTCCTCGGCCGAGCGGCCCGGGCGCAGTTGGACATAGGCCACTGGCACCTCGCCCGCGTGCGCGTCCGGCCGCCCGACGACTGCGCACAGGGCCACGTCGGGATGGGTGAGCAAGGCTTCCTCGACAGTCTTGGGGTCGATGTTGTGCCCGCCCCGAATGATCAATTCCTTCTTGCGCCCGGTGAGCCAGAAATAACCGTCCTTGTCCTGGCGCCCCAGATCGCCGGTGTTCAGCCAGCGCTGCACCGCGCCGTCCTGCTTGCGGTCTACCCAGGCCTCGGCATCGTGGCCAGGGTCGAGATAGCCGGCAAAGACATTCGGACCTCGCAAGGCGATGACGCCGACTTCGTTGGCAGCGGTATCGCGCAGATAGCGGCCCTCGCCGTCGAGGACCAGGGCACGCATCTCCTGCCAGGGCAGGCGTAGACCCACGGAACCGATCCGCGACTCGCCGTCGGCAGGCGAGAGCGAGCAGACTGCCGCCGATTCGGTCAGGCCATAGCCCTCCAGGATTTTCACCCCGGTTTCGGCCTCGAAGCAGCGGAACAATTCCACTGGCATCGGCGCCGCTCCGCAAATCGCCGTCCTCAGGTTGGACAGATCATGACCGGCGCGCGGGGCCTGCAACAGGCCGGCAAACACCGTCGGCACGCCCATGAAGGCCGCCACGCGATGCTGGGCGACGATTTCCCAGAAGCGTGCCACCAGCCCGGGGGCACGGTAGCCCGCCGGGGGCCCCAACAGCACATGGCCTCCGTGCGCGAACACCGCCAGCCCGGTCGCCAATTGGGCGTTGCAGTGGAACAGCGGCAAGGCCGTGAGCACTGTGCTGCCCGGGGCGAGGAAATGGCTCCCGGCGACGACGCCCAACTGGACGCAAATCGCCGTCTCGTTGCGGTGGTTGTGCACGGCGATCTTGGGCAGCCCCGTCGTGCCGCCGGTACACAGGTAGGAAGCGATGTCCTGGGCTCCCGGCACTTCGAATTCCAGCGCAGCGCCCGTCGTTTGCGCCAACTCGCTATGGAAGTCGAGCACCGGAACCCCGCTGCACGATTCGGGCAACTCCTGAGCGCGCCCTTGACGCATCGTTCCCTTGGCTTGACCGGGTGTGTGGCGAGCAACGTCAACGGCCAATATGCCCAGGACACGATGGCCATCGCCCAGGCACTTCAGTGCCGCAGCGACGCGACCCCAGATCTCAGCTTCGAGTTTCGGGCCGGTGGTGACGATCCAGCGCGCCTGGGCCGCGCGCAGCAGTTCGGCCATCTGGGCGCCTTCGAGCAGGGGGTTGACGGCAAAGGCAATGCCCGCCGTTTCCGCTCCCCACAGCATCAAGTGGGTCTCGGGCAGATTGGGAAGAACCAGCGCAACAACATCGCCTCGCTGTACTCCGAGGTGTCGCAGCAGGTTCGCCGTGCGCGTCAGGTCGCTCAGCCATTCACCGTAGGTCCAGCGCGCCGGTGTCGCGTGGTCTTCGGTGCGCGCGAAGAAGCTCAGGGCCGGGGCCGCGGGATCGCGTTCGGCTGCAGCGCGGATCAGTTCGAAGGTGCTGGCGTGGGCGCCGAAAGGATCCGGCTGTGCGCGCTCCGCAGCCTCGATGTCGCGGAGATGGGCGATCTTCATGCTTGCGTCCCTCTAGCGATTGCCTGGTTGGGTCGGGCCTGCTTCAGGTCATCGGCTGTTCGCGTCGCGCACAGCGCGAGGTTGTGTCCACGCGCGGCGAACAGGCTCGCCATGCCGGCGCCGATTCCGGAACTGGCGCCGGTGATCAGGATGTTTTTGCGTTCCGGATTCATGGTTCAGGTCCCAGCGCGACGCATCGCTTGGCGGCAGCGCCGATGCAGTTCGTGGATGATGATCCAGAAATGCCTGAACGCGGGGTTGCGGGTCTGGCGATGGAAGTAGCGGAAATAGATTTGCTGCGCGATGACAGCGAGCCGGAACAATCCGAAGACTTCGTAAAAGGCCCAGTTGTCGGCGCGCAGTCCCGTCCTGCCTAGGTAGTAGTGGAGCACCTCGTGGCGCTTGAGCATGCCCGGTAAATGGGTTGGCTGGCGCCTCATTGCCCGCATCAGGAAGTTGTCGTCGGCTTGCGTCCAGTAGGCCAGCAAGCTGCCGAGTTCCATCAGCGGGTCACCCAGAGTGGCCATTTCCCAGTCGAGCACGCCGATGATGCGCGTCGGATCGGTCGGGTCGAGGACCAAGTTGTCGAAGCGCCAGTCGTTGTGGATGACGCAAGTCCGGCTGTCGGCCGGCGCCTGCGCCTTGAGCCAGGCCCGCACCTTCCTGAAGCTGGGTACGTTCCAAGTGCGCGCCGCTTCATAGCGTTGGTCCCAGCCCTCGACCTGGCGCAGGCAATAGCCGGTGCCCTTGCCAAAATCGGCTAGGCCAGCGGCCTGGACGTCGACCTGGTGCAGCGCGATCAGGGCGTCGAGCATGTTCAGGCACAGCCTACGCACCTCGGGTTCGACCAGGCGAAGCTCGGGCGGCAACCGTGCCCGGGGAATGACGCCCTCGATGCGCTCCATCACGTAGAAGTCGCAACCCAGTACCGCCTCGTCCTGGCACAGCACCACCATGGTCGGGACGAACGGGAAGTAGGGCTTGAGGGCGGCTTGCACCCGGTATTCGCGCACCATATCGTGCGCCGATCGGGCCTTGGTGCCGGCCGGCGGGCGACGCAGGATCAAGTCGTGGCCGGGGTAGCGCAAGCGGTAAGTCCAATTCGACGCACCGCCGGAATACTGCGTGACGTCGGGCGTCCCGGTCAGCGCCGGCACCTGCTGTTTCAACCACCTATCGACCGACGCGATCTCGAGTTCCTCGCCCGCGCGCACCTGCGCGCCCTCGTCGACCCCGGAGCGCGACACCATCTGGCTCATGCGGTCGGTCCCTGACGTCGGCCCCGCATTCGCTGGGTCGCGCGCTCCATCATGCGCCTATAGACTCGATGCGGCACCAGGCGCTTGATCATCCAGGCGCGCCATCCTTCCCGGGGCCGCAGGATCATCAAGCGCCTCCGCGCCACGCCGTCGAATACCGTCTGCGCGATCTCTTCCGAGCTCAGCTTGCCGCGCTCCATCAGGCGCTGCATCTGCTGCCTCATGCGCATGTCGCCGGTGCGGGCGCGGTCATCGATGCGGGACTTGAAGAACGAGGGACAGACGACGCTGACCGCGATGCTATGGTCGCTCAGTTCCTGCTCGAGCGTGCCGCTCAGGGAGACGACCGCGGCCTTTGAGACGTTGTATGACGACATCAGCGGTACATCCAGCAGGCCGGCCATCGACGCGATGTTGACGAGCAGATCCAGGCCGCCCCATTACTGCACCAGTCTGTCGGCCACCGCCTGGACGTCGGACTCTTTCGTGACGTCGGCGTGGATGTAGCAGGCCTGTGCGACAAGCCCGGCCAGTTCGGCCCGCGTCGCCTCGCCAAGCGTGTCGTCGAGGTCGGTAATGCAGACACGGGCCCCGGCGCGCGCGTAGCGCAGCGGCCAATGCACGGCCCAGCCCGCTGGCGCCATCCGTGATCAGTACACGTAGGCTTCGATGGCCGCCGTCCATCTCGTTCATCCGTTGTGGCGCCGGGCGGTGTCGGGCTTGGGCTTGCTGTAGCCGCGTCGCTTCAGCTCGATGCCGGCGATCACGCTCTTGTGGACCTCGTCGGGACCGTCGGCCAGACGCAGGCTGCGTGCCTGGGCGAAGAAGCCTGCGAGCGGGGTGTCCTGGGTCAAACCGGCGCCGCCGTGGATCTGGATCGCCATGTCGACGACCATTAGCAGCACGTTCGGCGCCACCACCTTGATGGCCGAGATCTCGGTCATGGCCCCGGCCGCGCCGACCTTGTCCATCTTCCAGGCCGCGTACAGGGTCAGCAGGCGCGCCTGGTCAATGGCGATGCGGGCGTCGGCGAGCCGCTCTTTATTGCCGCCCAGGCTGAGCAGAGGCCCGCCAAAGGCGTTGCGCTGCATGCCACGGTCGACCATCAGTTCGAGCGCCTTCTCGGCGGCGCCGATGCAGCGCATGCAATGGTGGATACGGCCCGGCCCCAGGCGGCCTTGGGCAATCTCGAAGCCTTGACCCGGGCCACCGATAAAACTGTCGGCGGGAACGCGGACGTTCTCGAAGCTCAGCTCGCCATGGCCGTGGGGCGCGTCGTATTCGCCGAATACCGGTAGCATGCGCACGATCTCGACGCCTGGGGCGTCCAGCGGCACCAGCACCATCGAGTGTTGGTGCCTCCGACTCTTCTCGGGGTCGGGCGTGTGGGCCATGAAGATCGCGATCCGCGCGTGCGGATCGCCCAGGCCGCTGGTCCACCATTTGCGACCGTTGAGCACGATCTCGTTGCCGTCGAGAACGGCCGTGGCCTGCATATTGGTGGCATCGCTCGAAGCCACCTGCGGCTCAGTCATCGCGAAGACCGAACGGATCTCGCCCGTGAGCAGGGGCGCGAGCCAGCGCTGCTGCTGCGCCGAACTCCCGTAGCGCCAGAGCACCTCCATATTGCCGCTGTCGGGCGCATTGCAGTTGAAGACCGTAGGTGCGAGCAAGCTGCGGCCGGTCTCCTCGGCGACGCGGGCGTATTCGGAGATCGTCAGCCCGGCGCCCAGCTTGGCGTCGGGAAGGAACATGTTCCACAGGCCCTGCGATCGGGCCTTGGCCTTGAGCACCCCGAGCAGCACCGGTTCGCGCCACTGGCGCCAGTCCGGGTCACGGCCTGTCTTGGCCACCTCTGCCCAGTAGCCGCTTTCCACCGGTTCGATTTCCTCGCGGATGAAGGCCCGCGTGCGCTCGAGGAAGTCTTCACCTCTTGGGCTGTTCTCGAACTGCATCGCTTTCCCTTCGGTCTGGAGGATGCGCGCATCGTAGACACGCAGGCGCGATTCATGAACTGATATTTCATCATCACTTATCACTAGTGTCCGGTTCGTTGAACCGAGTTTCCCGGTAAGCGCTTGACACACCGGGGGTTTCAGCACTTCGTTGCTGGGGCGGATTTGAATTGCCGGAGGCTCTCCCCGACGATGGCGCGGGGA
>Ga0074045_10004477_pt1 | contig 12365 bp, 10 predicted proteins | sample BogForMeECP23OM2_FD_94442 | JGI IMG/M metagenome (GOLD analysis project Ga0074045, IMG submission 94442) | Bog forest soil microbial communities from Calvert Island, British Columbia, Canada - Bog Forest MetaG ECP23OM2 | ecosystem: Environmental > Terrestrial > Soil > Wetlands ...
ACGTTCGGATCTTCAATAGAAATCCCAAGGTATTTTTTTATAAGACCGGCCTGCACTTTTCGCTGTTCCAGTTCGTCCTGCGGAAGGTCTTCATACCGCTTTACAATCTTCCATTCATCTATCCATTCCTCAGGGTGCAGTTTAGAACCGATGCTGTGAATGAGTTTATAACGTATTGTGGAATCGCCCACCGACGCCCCTTTTATGAGCAGTTTCTTCCTGATGTTCTCCTTCCCCGGATCAGGCTCCTTTCCCACCCAGGAACTTATCCAGTGCCGTCCCCAACTGGAAAATTTTTTATCCGGAGACAGACTATGAAGACCGAAGCAGGAAGCATTGCACAAATCTATACTCCTGCGTTTTCCACGCGGATGAAGTTCGCCATTTAGCAGAACATACTCTTGGTTTTCCATCTCGAACATTTTTGCCGGGCACGCCTTGTCGCAGATAAGGCATTTTTTGCAGTATTGATCGATGAAATATTTCGGCTCAAGCATGGGATCGCTTTTGAGAACCGCATCCGTCACCACCGTCGAGAGATAGACGGCCGCTCCATATTCTTTGGTCATGACATTGCCGGACATCCCCTGCCCTCCTATGCCGCTGACAATCGCTCCGAAACGATGAGAAAAACTCGGATGCGTGGAATAGACGTCCAGCGAACGGCGATAGGTGTTATTTGTCGGAACCGGGCGGGCCCGATGACCCCGTTTATTGAGATAATCCGCAAGCCGCCCGGCTATGTGGTGGATTTTCTGATTCATGATCAGTTGATCGGTGTTATGAGTAACCGGAGTTTTTTTGGATAAAAAATCATAGATGGCATCCACATCCATGGGCATGGCGAAACATATGATAGATTTTGCCCCGCGCATCGTATAGGCAGGATCAAGAGAAGGAGGGCCATCAAGTCTTTCAGGGCCGGCTATACCGATTACCCTGACGCCCTGATTTTTTAAATAATCCCTGATATCTTCCTCTAGAAGACTCATTATAATTTCCTGTTACTCATTTAAATCTTCCCGATCTGCATGATAAAAAAACGGCATAGAAACATCATGATTCTTAAATCAGATCTTTGCTTAAATCTTTCCCGACCGTGGTGCTCTGCAATTTTAATCCCGATAGAGCCGCCGCGGTAACACCCAGATCCGCGATACGGATATGTCTTTCATGAGTGCCCTTCTTTCCGCCGGGTATCGATATCACGGCAACAATGGGAAGCGTATCCACCGATCCGTGGCCGCCATTATAAACACGCCAGGCAGGGGACCATTTCGGCGCTTTGATACCGACATTGGGAATCTGTCCATTATAAACAGGAATCTGCCAGCCGTTTTTCGCCAGGACAATGAGATCGGGCCAGATGATGGTCTTCTCCTTATCAATATCTACATAGTAGTTATGATAAAGTTCGCCGGGCAGACATACTTCTTTCACGCCGTTTTTCATATCCGACCGGTCCAAAACCCACCACGGACATTCTTCTTTTTGGGTCTGGGGGTTGAGCGCCCTGTGAGCCAATAATACTTCTTTCGCCCTGGCGACATTTTCCTTATTTTCCCGCCAGTATAAAACTCCGTAACTGCTCACGCTGAAGGAATACATATCCTTTTTTTCCGGTCCGCCCTTCCCGATTATCCCCGCACTCTCCAGAATACCCACGCAATCGGTGGAGGAAAAATCTTCGGAATAAAGATGATTGACCGCGGAGTGGTCGCTCAGGAGAATGATATTCGCGTTATCAAGCACACCCTGCTGCTTCAATCCGTCTATTAGACGCCCGAATTGTATATCCACATCCCGGATAACATCCATGATGGATTCTTTGAAAAGAAGCTTGTTCCTGCTGCTGACCAGCTGATATTCGGACTTGTTTTCACATCCATACGGCGGTTTATACGGCGGATCGACATTGATAAACTCCGATGGATCCCATGCCGACCCGATGGTATGTCCCGCATCGTCGCACTGGGCAAGGAGAATATAGGCCATATCGGGCGCCTCACGATTGAATATTTCCAATGCCGAATCTACAATCCATCTGTCATGCGGAAAATGTTCGGGGAAATTTTCCATCTGCCAGGTCAGCTGCCCGCCCTGACCTGTAAAGAGCCGCGTCATGATGCTGCTTGGACTCATGGATTTCCCAAAAAATCCGAGATGCCCCGATTCCGGCTCGCAAGCCGCATTCGTGTCCGTGTCAGGGTGCGCCATACTTTCCTTTTGCGGAGGTTTTAAATAGTCGGGATGATCAGTGCCTGTTACCAGAATATCAATGCCGGACGATTTGTTCCCTTTATCACGGAACATCTCTCCCACCCATTCCTTACCCGTAATGAACATGGTTTTGGATTCAGGCCACCGGCGCTTCCATGCCCTAAAGAGAGTATCCACCGGCCTGCCCTTGTCATCTCTGGCAAAAGACATGCTGGTGCGGGTGATTACGGCATCTCCGTTCTCATCCCATCCGGTGGGCTGCGCCCAGACGCTGATAATACCGCTCTGCCCGGAAGATGTTCCTGCCAGCGCGTTTAAATGATTCATGTCCGTTGCCGCGGGAAGAAATGACCGGGCATTTTTGTACCATAATGACTTTTTCAGGAAGGCGTTGATATTGGGCATCAGCCAGTTGCCCTCGCTGCCTCCCGGCAACCCCCTGGCATCAAGCCCGAAGTATTTCGGGTGAAGGGCATCAATGGCAATGAAGATGAGCTTTCGGGGATTATTATTTCCGTTTATAGCAGCCGCAACGCTTTTGAATGGAAAAAAACTCCAATTCATTACGGTTATACCGCCCAGAAACGCGGTAACTTTTTTCAGAAATGATCTGCGGCCTACCCGATTCTTTATGAAATTATCACCTTTGATATGATCTTTTCTCATAAAATCTTTACAACCTCCCGCCAGTGAATTGTAAAATGTCGTTTTAAGCCGGGCCTCTCAGGAGTGCTTATCGAGCCAGGCAATCACATCCCGAGATACTTCATCACGATTAATCTCATTGAGCGATTCGTGCCGTCCGTTTTCGTAGAACTTGAGAGTCAAATCGCCGATACCCGCGTTTTTTAGCGAATTATATACCTGATTAACGCCTTTTGTATTTGCGCCCACGGGGTCTTTCGCGCCGGAGAACAGATAAATGGGCAGGTTTTTCGGAATCTTTCCGATATTTTCCTTTTTGTTGATGAAATCCAGACCTCCCAGCATGTCACAGAAAAAACCTGTTGTGAAAACCGCTCCGCACCATGGATCATTGATGTACTTATCCACCTCGGCGTTATCTCTGGAGAGCCAGTCATAATCAGTCCGGTTGGGTTTGAACGCGCTATTAAAAGCGCCGAAGGAAAGTTTGTTCATTATTTCGCTTTTTGCTTTTCTCCCGTGAAACATGGCATCCATTTTCGCGACAAAAAGACCTATCTTCCCGATAGCGCCCGGATCGCCGCCTGTGCCTGAAAGAATAAGCCCGGTAAGCTCGCTTGCGTAAAGCATAGAGTAGTGGCGTGAGAGGAATGAGCCCATGCTGTGGCCGAAGAGAAAAAACGGCTTATTCGGATTTTCCTTTTTTATGATGCCGGTCAGTGCGTGCATGTCTTCCACAACTTTTTCCCAACCGTTTTCGTCAGCGAAATAACCGATATTATCCTGCGAACCGGCGGTTTTTCCGTGTCCCCGGTGATCGTTCGCGTATACGGCATATCCCGCTTTTGTCAGCGCGTCGGCAAAGCGCTCGTATCGGGCCGCATGTTCCGCCATTCCGTGAGCTATCTGGACGACACCCTTAACAGCAGAAGCTTCATCCGGCATCCATCTGTATGTGAATATCTGAATCCCATCCGACGTTTTAAAGGTAAAAGTATCGCTTTTCATCTTTATCCCACCTCCTGCGTTAAGTTAAGGAATTATAGGAAGAACGGATTTGTATGTCAAGGAAACATTGACCGGAAAAAAAGGTCTGTAATGTGGGTAATAAGATCAGTTTACAATCTATCTTAATGTTTTGAGGATCACCTTTTATACTGCCGATAATGTTTTTGCAGCCGCTCCGGCTGTTGCCGGAATTTTAAAAGATAACATCAGATTCACCAGGTGTTTAATGTTTTCTTCCCAGACGCTTCTTTCGGACGATGGCAGATACTCCATTGGATATTTAAGCCCAAGGGATTTATATTTTTCAACGCCGAGTTGTCTATAAGGCAACAGCTGCACTTGAATGACTTTCCTGTGAAGTTTTTCAATGATAAATTTCGCGGTTGCTTTTATGTTTTCGTCACTATTATTATGGTCCGGTACTACCGGTATGCGAATAATAAGCTGCTTGCCCGCTTCAACTGTTTTAACAATATTTTTTAGTATCAACTCATTTCCGGCTCCGGTGTATTCCTTATGTTTTTTCGCATCCATGTGCTTAATGTCGGTGATCATCATATCGGTGAGTGGATAGGCTTGTTCAAGAATTTCCGGACGAATATGCAATGACGACTCAAGGCAGGTGTGTATGCCATTTTTGCGGCACTCTTTTAACAATTCAAAAGTATATCCCCACTGAACCAGCGGATCGCCACCGGAAATCGTTACGCCTCCGCCTGATTTCTTATAGAATTCCGAGTCGGCCAATATTGTTTTCATGACACTGCCGATCGTTAATTTTTTACCCCACACCCAAAGCGCATTGGAAGGACAAGCATCAGCGCACTTGAGACACTCTGAGCACACATTTCTGTTTATTCCGGAGATATGATTGGCTTCAGGGATGAGAGTACCCCTGCCAAGTTCGGGGCACGCCTCCAGACAGTATCCGCACTTGTCTATGCCAATACAGCGGGAGGAATAGACCCCGACCGCTGGATGAAGATGTATACCTTCCGGATTGCCGCACCATCTGCATCTTAAGGGACATCCCTTCAAAAATATTTCGGTTCGTATGCCAGGGCCGTCATGAATCGTATACTTTTGGATATTGAATACGTATCCTTCCTGTGGCCATGCACGCTCAAATTCCCTGTTTAAATTTTCGCTTACACACATATCAAAGATTGCTTTTCCCCTAACCTGTGTCCATACAGGAATTGAGGCTCATGAAAAATACGGACTGCATCCGTAAATCATTGACAAAGTCCGTATTTTTGCAAGTCAAACATTAGTCAAAGGAAAGTTCAGTTCTTCCCAGTATGTCGTACTGCAGCGGTTTACTCAACTCGACAAATAAAGCACTGTAACCGGCAACGCGAACGAGCATATCCTTATATTTTTCCGGATTCTTCATGGCATTTTCCAGGGTTTGCCTGCTGATGATATTAAACTGACTGTGCATTCCTTTTCTATCGAAATAGGTATCTATAAGTGAAATAAAATTATCACGCCCAATCTCACCTGCCACAGCGGATGGTGTAAACTTCCAGTTGAGCAATGTACCATTTCCCGCTCGAATATGGTCCAGCTTGGAAACAGATTTGGCGATGGCGGTTGGCCCATTTATATCATGAGATCCAAGCTGTGTATGAACCGGTCCAACGCAATCCGAAACCGGTTCAAGGGCTTTTCGCCCTTCAGGAGAAGCCCACTGGACCAGGCCAAGTGCCACGTTGGCGGAAACCGAGTATACACCCGGAACATATTTCCCGCCCCTGGTGTTAGGCCTGTTTTCTATATGCTTGCAATAGGTATCTGCGGCAAATTTAGCAAGATCGTCGGCATAGTCGTCGTCATTACCGTAGTGATGCACTTTATCACTGTTTACAAGAGCATAAAGCGGTTCGCGACCCACCCAGTTTTTCTCACAGGCATCCAGTAATTCCCTCCCGCTTATCCGCTTCTCTTCGAAGACCAGCTGTTTTACCGTTGCCATACCATCGGCAACAGTTCCTACTCCAACTGCCTGTGGACCGGTAAAATTGTAAACAGCCCCGCCGGCCGTCACATCTATCCCGCGCTCGATACAATCATCAATAAGGGCGGAAAGATAGGGAAGCGGTTTTTCCCGCTGGTGTACGATGTCCATGATTTCAATTCCCGCTACCATCTGGTCCGTCCAGTATTTCATCTGCTTATCATAGGATTCCAGCACCTGGTCGAAGGAAGTGAAATCGGCGATGCTGCCGGTTTGAGGTCCCAGTTGTTTCCCGACACCAGCGCATTTATCCCAACGCATGCAATGAGATCCGCATCCGATACAGCGACCGTTGTTTATAGCAAGTTCATATATTTTTGCCATGCTGAAATAAGACGCGTCGTGCCACCCGTATTCCTTGCCGCCGGCATCTATCTCGACGCATCCCACGATGTGATAATTATTCGAATCTTCAGGCGTTCTGCCCGCACGCAGCGATGCCGGTATGGCTGCCTGATCGTTGAATATCTTCGGCTGGCCGGTGCCAATGCGTATGACATTGGCTGTCTTGATTTTTAGATCGCGGGGAGTTTTCTCATGCCATCTCACCGCGAGCCATGGCGTTCCCAAACGTGTATGCGCGTGAGCGTCGAGACACATGTAAGTCAAGTCGTTCGTCGCGTCGTTCCCGTTTTTGTCAACACCACCTATCGTCAGCGAATCGCCGCCCATACCCCTCCCGGAATTGGGAATGACCGTCAATCTGTCGCGAAGTTTCGTCCACCAAAGATCCTTGATATAAAGGATTTCTATAAGTTCCTGCATGAATTCCTTTGTAGTGGTTCCTTTTTCCAAATCTCTGCGATAAAAAGGATACATGTATTGGTCAAAGCGGCCAAAGCAGACGGAATGCCCGTTCGATTCAATTAGAAGTATTGTTATTGCCATGTATACCAGCTGCAGGGCCTCCCAAAAAGTGCGCGGAGGATTTTCTGAAACCCAATCACAATGACTCGAAATCTTCAGAAGATCTCCTTTCCACCCGGCGTTTTTCTCTTTAACGGCCATCTTGCGGGCCAGTTCGGCATACCGGCGCAAGTAATGGCTTGCCGCTTCAAGGACTATCAACTCGGCCTGGTAGAATTCCTTCTTTTTCAAATCATCGGGCTTCGCGGCATCCAATGCCTCCAGTTTTTCTCTGACTTGCTTTTTCAGACCACCGTAACCGAGTGCGAACAGTTTTTCATAATTTCCCTGAAGATGCCCGACTCCGCCGAACATATAGAGATTCAAGAGATACACATTGCGTTCAAGGTTTGTACCTTTTTTTTCGTCTTCGGTCATTGTCGACTCAATGATTTCCGCAATATTATTTCCCCTCCAGTATTTTTCGAGTCCGAGGAGCTTCTTCTGAGATTCTTTGGTTAAATAGTAGTTGTCATGCAGCCTTTTATTCCATGGATGGTTTTTTATTTCGTCCACAATCCAGGCAAACGAATGCTCGGGGAAAATCGGCGCGCATTTCATCGGTGCAGCCATCTCCCCTACAAGAAGTTCATCAGGGAGGATTCGTATTTTTACATTCTCTAATACATGCGCCAGAGCTTTTGCGCATTTGAGTATCTGCGGCAGGTTTTTATGTTTTTCATAGGCTTCTGTTAAAAGGCACGCCCTCTCGTGATCTACCGTAAATTCAGTATCAAAAGTGAGCTTGCGTAAACGATTTACCCTCGGAAAAGGCGAGTGAGTATCACCCATGCTGGTGACTCCCACACCCCAGTCCTTGTCTAATGGCTCAAAAATTGGCGCCTTTGGTGAATTTTCTGTTACTCTTTCCATTACCGCTCGCATAATTTTCCTCCTATTGAATGTAAGGGGTTTTATTATTCCTTCTGAGCCGACATCTTGCCGAGTGCCGTTAAAAACCATATAAACTCTTTGTAGTCACCCTCAGAGTAAAGCTTTTTTTCAGTCATGGCAGCCACGATCGCTTCATCATTTCCCGACGACATCACCTTGAAAGCCGTGTCACCGTCTGACCATACAAGAGCGGTATCAGCATTTAAAAAATCTCCGGCCTTTGAACTAAATATTCCATTTTGCAGAATGAACGCGCGTCCTTGTTTGCCGTCTGCTGTCTTCATAAGGACCTTAACATGTTTCCCCTTTATGAACTTCTGGAAAGCGGGGACGCTCTTTGCTGCTTTTTTTAATTTTTGGCTTAAGATAAATAGCAAAAGCTTAAACTTCATAAACACCTCCATAAAGATATTTTAGTTGACATTATGGAACACCGTTGTTATAATTAATAACAGCGTTACAATTATTTGTCAAGCATTTTAAAATTGTTTTGTAAAGCTATATATTATTTAATGATTTTATAATTTTTACTTGCTAATGGACATTATTTGTTTTAATTGGTCAACTGATAAATGAAGTATATATGTAATGATTATTTAAGATAAGAGGTAAAATACTAATGGCAAATAAAACGAGATCACCCGAGGTTATTGATTTTGAAAAGCGGCGAATGAGTATGGTGGCTTTAGAGATAATAGTTAAGGACGGATATAACAACCTCAGCATTCGAAAGCTTTCAAAGAGGCTCAATATATCCCCAAGCACAATTTATAATTATTTTAAGAACAGCGACGAAATCTATATTTATGTTCTGAACAAAGGGTTCGAAATGTTGTTCAATGAATTAAAAAAAGCTTATGACTCTCACCCTGACCCTGTTGAAAAATTGAAATTAGTTTGCAGGGCCTTCTTTTCCTTCTCGGTCCGTGAACGCAATCTGGCATTAATTATGCTCGTGCTTGATGTACCCAAATATTACGATTATATGGAAACTGATTATGAACCTTTCATGAGAATTGAATTAGCTAACGCCCTCAAATGCCGGGACCTCATCATACAGATAATGATTGATATAGCTGAAAAATACCCATCTTTTCCCAAAGAAGACATATCGCGTTTTGCTTTGATTATCATTAATCAAGTTATCGGTCTCATCACCATTTATAACAATAAGATCATGAAATATATTACAGAAGATATTGAGATTGGGGTTGAGTTATTACTCGAAGAAGTTACGCGTCCATTTGAACTTATCAGAAACATGGATGCAAAAAAAATGGATGTCGCTGTAAAATAAAATATCAACCATCTCTGAAATTACAACCAATTTACTATCGGTGTAACTTTTTCTTTTTGTGCCGATATCTCCGAAAGTCATTTTGATCGAAATCCAGACAGCTGTGTCTTATAGGATTTGGATTATCGAATTGTTAATGGTGAGGTCAAGTTCTGTTCGTCATAATTTAAAACTATCATTAACCTTTGCAAATATGGCTTCTGATGAAGGCCGCGATTTCTTTGTTCGCTTTCCTTGCTTCGGGCAGGCCTGTCACCGTGTGGAAAACATGAAAGAGATCTTTCCATTCTTTAAGCGCGCAATCAACACCGGCGCGCGTAAGCGCCTCTGCCATGCGTCTGGAATCGTCAAGCAGCATTTCGCTTGTTCCCACGTGAATCAGCACCGGGGGCAAACCGTTCAAATCCGCGTATAAAGGAGAGATCAGCGGCGAGCGCAAATCCGCATCCCTCGTGTATAGAGAAGCCATATAATACAACCCCGATTCGGTTATTATGGGATCAACTTCAGCTTTCGTCACAACGCTCTGCCCTGTAGCGGCGAGATCAACCCACGGCGATATGGCAAAGGCGGCCTTAGGCAGTGGATCGCCCTTCCCTTTGAGTTCCAGCATGGTTGCGAATGTCAGGCCTCCTCCGGCCGAATCGCCTCCAATGACAATGGACTTTGCGGACACGCCCTGTTTCAGCAACCAGCGATACGCATCGGCAGCGTCCTGAACAGCGGCGGGATGGGGGTCTTCCGGAGCAAGACGGTAGTCAACCGATAAAACTCTGATTTGTGATAAATCGCTCAACGTGCCGGCAAATGCTGCGTGCGTCTGAGCAGACCCCATCGTGTAACCTCCGCCATGAAGATACAAAATGGTTGCTTTGTCGTTATTCCCGGAAGCGTCCACCCACAACGCATCGGGGCCTCCGGCGTTGATCTTTTCGATTTTGCATCCCGCGGGCGGCATGGAAAACGACATCATATCCGCCAGCCCCTTACGGCAAAGCTCGATAGGAAGTTCGCGAATATCCGGTACTTTCATTCTGGCCATAAAGGCCATAACATTTTTTGCGTCCTGACTGATCATTATTGAATTCCTTCCTTTGGTATAAAATAAAGATTCTAACAAAAGGGAATTATAATACGATGTGTTGCATGTCAATTAAATATTGACATGCAAAATATGAAGCACCGTGATTTTAGTGATTACGACATAAAGCATTCTTCAAGGGATTTAATAATCAGATATGCCGTAGCCGTATTTGTCGCCAATGGGATATTATGAACATCACATATACGCATCAGCATAAAAATATCGGGATCATGCGGATGGTTTCCCAAGGGGTCGCGCAGGAATATAACCGCCTGAATTTTTCCATCAACCACGTCGGATGCAATCTGGGCATCGCCGCCGAGAGGGCCTGAATTTTTCTTCTCAACTTTCAGCCCCGCTTTTTCAATATGGCTTCCCGTAGAACCTGTAGCAACCAGGTTATATTTTTTCAGTATATCAAAGTTGTCTTTTACGAAAGCAACCATTTCCGCTTTTTTTCCATCATGCGCTATTATAGCTATAGTCTTCATCGTAATTTTTTACCTCTATGTTAAAAGTTCAGTGATTTAATCAGGGTTCCGGATAATCTTAACCAAACAATCCCGAACATATAGATTAACCTAAATACTTATCTATTTTTTCCAGCAATTCCTCTATTTTATACGGTTTAGACAAAAAATAATGCCCGCCGATAATGTTCTTGTGTTTTATCTCTTCATCTTTGGATAATAATGCTGTAATAAAGATTATAGGAATATCCTGTGTCTGAAGGCTCTCCTGTAACATCTCCACGACCTCTCCCCCTTCAATATTAGGCATATGAATATCAAGTAATATTAAATCGGGACTTTCTGTTTTTGCAAGCATTATGCCCTCTTCCCCGCTTTGCGCCGTCATAACGGAAAACCCGTTTTTGGTCAGATCATGCTCCACTATCTTCAAAAAAATTCTGTCGTCATCGACAGCCAGAATTCTTTTTGCGTCAGACACCGCGCACCTCCTTCCTGACTTCCTCAAAAACGGCCCTTAGTTTTCCGATATTGCTTTTTATAATATTAATGTCCTGTTTTTCTACCGATCCTATTTCTATTTCTTTTGCTATTGACTGAATTCCTATGATGCGCAGGTTCCCGGCCGAACCGTGAATCAGATGAGCGCTTTTCCGGATTTCTTCATAATTTTTATTATCTACGATTTCCTCCAGTGTTTTCAAGGCCGGTTCTGTCTGTTCTATAAACATATTCAACAATTCATTATACAGATCTTCCGGCATATCCAGTTCCCGAAAAGCTTTTTCTCTGTCAATCAGCATTATACACCCATTATATGCAGGACCGTTTGCCATCAACCATCGGAGCAGCTTCGGCAGTTTTCATTATAACCGAAGGATGACAGCTTCTGGATTCATTGATTAATTATATACTAAGTCTGCATAATTAAACAGCCTTTAATTAAGTCTTTCTTTAAGCTTAAGGATTGTTTCAAATGAATTGTTTTTGTCCCTATGACGCGGACTTTAAAAACTGCACAGCTTTTTCCAGACCGTCGAGAGTGAGTTCGAACATGGGGAAAACCTGACGGATTATTTCCGTTGTCCTGCTGTAACGCCATTCCTGAACCGACATGGGATTTAACCAGACACTGTGGCGGAAAGTTCCGGCCAGGGATTTCAGGCGTTCTAAACTAACGCCCGTTTGTTTCGCGTCTATATAAATAGCTCCGTTGGGATGAACCAATTCATAAGGAGCCATGTTGGCGTCCCCCACAATTATAAAACGGGTTTCCGGATCCCAGCGAATAAAATCGTCAACATCCTGCGGTTTATAGTATCTTTGCGGATCTGACCAGACACGGCTGTAGATTGTGTTATGGAAAAAGTAAATTTTTAAATCCTTAAATTGAGAACCGGCGTAATGAAAAAGAGTCTGGACTACATCAATATACGGGTCCATGGACCAGCCGCCGTTGTCAATCAGGAGCACAACCTTCAGGCGGTCGGCCAGGCGGCGGTCGAAGATAATGTCGATTTCCCCGGCATTGCGCATGGTTTCATAGATGGTCTTGTCAACGTTCACGATATCTTTTGGCCCGGTGGGCGCCATGCGGCGCAGCCTCTTGAGCGCCTCGCCCATTTGAGACTGGGTCAGGGGGCCTTCCTGGGAATAATCCCGGTAGCGCCGCTCCAGGGCGACTTTGACGGCAGAATGGTTTCTCGACTCTCCGCCGACACGCATTCCGCCCGGATGTGTGCCGGAATGTCCCGTTGGTGAAGTTCCTTTGGTTCCAATCCATTTATTGCCGCCGTGGTGAGCTTCGGTCTGCTCCTTCAG
>Ga0074045_10004478_pt1 | contig 12364 bp, 12 predicted proteins | sample BogForMeECP23OM2_FD_94442 | JGI IMG/M metagenome (GOLD analysis project Ga0074045, IMG submission 94442) | Bog forest soil microbial communities from Calvert Island, British Columbia, Canada - Bog Forest MetaG ECP23OM2 | ecosystem: Environmental > Terrestrial > Soil > Wetlands ...
AAATGTATTCCTTCTGCGCGATGTATTCCTTCAGGATGTCGTTCTGGATGGTGCCGGAAATCTTCTTCCAGTCCGCGCCCTGCTTCTCGGCGACGGCGAGATACATGGCCCACAGAATCGACGCAGGAGAGTTGATGGTCATCGAAACCGTGGTCTTCTCCAGGTCGATGCCGCTGAAGAGGATCTCCATGTCTTCCAGCGAGTCGATGGCGACTCCGCATTTGCCGACCTCGCCCTCGCTGAACGGATGGTCGCTGTCGTAGCCCATCAGCGTGGGCAGATCGAAAGCGACCGACAGGCCCATGCCGCCGTGTTCCAGCAAGTACTTGTAGCGCTGGTTGGTTTCCTCGGGCGAAGCAAAGCCCGAGAACTGGCGCATGGTCCACATCTTGCCGCGATAGCCAGTGGCGTGAATACCGCGCGTGTAAGGTGGCTGTCCCGGATAGTTGAGGTAGTCTTCGTACTTCCAGTCGGCGGGAAGATCGGCGGGCGTGTAGAGCCGGCGAATCGGCAGGCCCGAAATCGTGGTGTAGCGAGCGCGGCCGTGCTCATCAACGTTGACGCCGGTCGCCGCACCGATGGGCTTCTCCGGATTTTTCTCGACCGTCGGCGCGAGCGTCTTCTCGGCCCACTGCTTTTCAGAGTCGGATGGCTGGCGGCCGTTCTCGAACAGATCGGTGATGGGCGATTCAGCTACAACTTTTCCGTTGGACTTGCGGTTCTCGGACATTGAAGCACCCCAATCAGACGGACTCTACATGCTAGTAGATGTGGGGCAGGGGAGCAAGAAGCGGATGCGCAAGGCCCACTCAGGCCTGTGCCCCTAACCCTGCCACCGCCACGCGGCCTCGTGAAATTTTCCCACTCGCACCCAGCACCAGCGAAAGCTTTTTTTGTGGAAAGTTTCAGGTGAATGTCTCATAATCAGCACATGCGCCTGCCCGTTCTCACAATGGCATATTTGGACCTTCCAGATTGGGAACCGGCTCTAACCTTTCCCTTCCCTGCCAACCCCGATCCTGCTTTACTTTTCAAGGCACGCGACAAACTTATCGAGATTCTTAACTCCGTGACAAACGACCTGGGGCAGGATGATCCCGAAGGAGCGGCGCATGGAATTCAATGCGCTGCTGCCCGCCTGACCGAAATAGCCGATTTGGCACCCGCTGCCATTAATGCTGACCTTGAAGCGAGCCTTGACATTGCAGCGAAGTTTCGTACCACACAGGAAGAGAAGAGCTTGAAAGGCTTCCGCAGAATCAACATTGAATTGAAAATCAAGGGTTTGTAGGGATTACCTGGGACGAAGCGATTATTTTCTAAAAGGGGCCCTAAAGGTGAGCGTTAGTAGCCCCCCAACTTCACCTATCGTTGCCCCGCCGAGCCACTTCAACAGTCCCACATCGATGCTAAATCCCTTGAAATGGAATCCCTCCAAGAAGAAAATCAGCATCGTGGTCACTATAAGAAAACCGTATGCCCAGAATAGAAAGATGAAGATCCTCGATTGGTGCTCCAGGGTCCGTTCCGCGACTGCTACAGTTACCCATTCTTTGGCAGTCACCACCGCCGGTGGCAAGAGTTTGCTCATCGCGCCTCGCTAACCTACTCCAAGCTTTGGAGCAGGTGGAACCAGGGTCATCCACCTGCTTTATCCTCATGCACTTGCGATATCCGGCATTACTACTTTGTGCTTCTTCGATAGGCTTTGCAAAAGTGGGGTGATCAACACGCGGTAAGTTTCATCAGAGTCGTTCACTGCTGCTATTTCATTACCTTGTTTCGTCTCTTCCACGCACCATTCAAATATTGATAGGGCGTTGTTCACAAGCGTCTTCATGTCAACGCCAAGGGCCCCTTGAAGCGCCTTCAGTTCCTTGACGCGTTCTTCAGAAAATTCAAAATTCAGTCGCATCGTTTTTGGCTCCTTTTAAATCGTGTATCGTTCGTGTTTGCTCCCACCCACAAACCTCACACGTATCTGATGCGCGGCTAATGAGTAAGGTGCACTCATGTGAAACACATATTTGCAGCGTTGTTTGCAGGATGTCAAGCACAAAATACTCATTTCCAACGTTTCCTATGAGTATTGTCTTACTTGTATCAATGTAAACCATTATTTTCCAATAGCTTACATTATCATGTAAATAATTGTAAATCTCCCGCCTTCCCTCGCCGAATTGCAGAAATTTTGACCGATAGGACGCAGCGCACGCGCGAACGACAGCAAGGCCCCCCGCATTGATCCGCAAGACCCGGCCTGCGCAGCAGGCGAGACAATCGAGACCGCAACCAAAGTTTTCGAAAGCCTTTTCTCCTTCCTTATGCAAGACGCCCCAAAACGCCGAGCCGCCGCCAGCCATCAAAGCTCCCAAGCGAAGGAACATTACATCAGCTAACATAAGCGCATCGTTCAGAGGCAGCAGGGAGCGGGCGCGGCGCCAGGGAGCGCTCAGGCGCCGGGCTCGGGGCGCTTCCGCCGCAGGGCGGCTGGTTCGATCATGGTTTGGAGATTTTGTTCCACCGCTGGAGCGCTTTTTCGGTTGCGACAAGGCCTGACGGTTGTCACTGCTCCGGGCGGAGGTCGCGCAATCTGGCGTTTTGCGCGTTGGGCTTATTGGACTTGACGATGGCGCCTGTAATGTAGGTCCAGCACACGACCCAAGGCACGATGACGGAAAAGAGCAGCCGAGCGGCCACCGCACGCAGAGACTTTGCCCGCAAGAGATTCTGCCAGTCGAGCCGCAGGGCAAAGTAGAGTTCCAGCGGCAGCACACATATCAGGGGAACCGCGGTCTTGGGGAGAAGCGCAAGCGCTGCCACTTCGGCGACACACCTGGCCAGATGCCTGAAGAAACGAGCTCGCCTGATGCCGGCAACGCCGTCCGCAAATCCGTATCGGGTGAGCTGGCCGACAGCGCTCTTCAGAGTGTGCTGAGGGCGGTAGAGCGCCTTGGCATCTTCCACGTAAGTTGGCCGGCAAATGCTGCGGACGCGCAGATCGAATCCCGAGTCATCAATCAGAAAGCTGGTTTCCGGAAAGCCTCCAACCCGCTTCCAAACTGCTTTGCGAAACGCCATGGAGCGGGCCGTGCAGGATTTCGTCGGGGCGTCGGCGGTCAGGGAGATTCCGAAGAAGGGCGCCGACGCAACGTCCCAGATGGTGCGACCGATTGGGTCGATCCAGGACCCGCCAAGCACATATTCGGCTTTGCCCGCAAGAATTGGGGCTGTCAATCTCGCCAGCCATTCCGGGGCATACGCGCAACCCGCATCCGCACACGCGATCACGTCGCACGACGCCTGCGCAATAGCGACGTTGCGGCCGCGACCGATCGGGCCCGGAGATCCCTTCAAGCTACAACTCTCGTCGCGGATTGGTTTCAGGCTGGGGCATCTAGACTTCGCAGCCTGCAACCGCTCCCACGTACCGTCAGTGGAACCACCATCGACGATGATGATTTCGGTTGGGACCAGTGTCTGGCCTGAGAGGCTGTCAACCAGAGCATCTATCTCGGCGACCTCATTCAGGACCGTGGAAATGACGCTCACCGCTGGCATAGTTAGACGATACTCCTTCCTCAATGCGGGGGTTGGGGTTGCGGCGGCATCTGCCCCGGGTTCTGCGGCGGCGTGCCGGGTTGCGCCGGGGCCGTAACTCCCGGAACCGGAATGGGCGTCAAGTTCGGCTGGGTCAGGTCGTTGGTGTTCGCCGGCACGACACCCGGGACCTTCGGCGGATGCTGCACCTTCGCGGCTTCGGCGTCCGACATATCGATGCCGAGCCTTTTCAACGTGTCAGCGGTTGACAGGTCAAGCTGCACCCTCGACTTCTCATAGTTAGTGGCGGAGCCGAGAACATTGGACTCCGCCTGCGTCAAGGCGCTGGAGGCTTGCAACACCAGGGTGGTGGTGGAAGCCCCCATGCGCAGCTTCTTCTGTTCGGCGTCCAGGTTCTGCGCAGCATAGTCGCGCGCCGCAATCGCAGCCCGGAGCGCGACATAATTCTGTTGCAATGCGAACTGTGCCTGCCGGACCTGCAGCCGGATGGTGTTCTCGGTTTGCTGCAAGCTCATTTGGGCTTGGCGGTATTCCAGCACCGAGCGCACCTGGTCGGCCTGGATCTGGCGGTTGCGCAGTGGAATATTGATGTTCACACCCACGCCTTTATCGGGCGCGGTGCTGTTGAACAGGTTTTGGAACGCATCGCTGTAGCCGGTGGTCGGGATGGTCCCCGGAGGCAGGCAGGTCCGAGTGGCCGTATTCACACAGTAAGAGTTCTGCGGTCCTGCCAGCGCTGAGGCGCCATAGAAAGCATACAAATCAACGGTCGGCAGCAACTGGTTGCGTATTGACTTGCGTGAGATTTCGGAATTTGTGAGACCAAGGCGCGCGGTGGCGATTTCCGGGCGTTGCTGCAACGCCTCATCGACCAGGTCTTCAACCGAGGGCATCTGGTATGGTTCGCTGATATTCAAAGTGTCGGTGGGAATCACCGGCGCCACCGCCAGGATCGGGTCCGCCATGTTACGCGTAATGGCGTTTTTCATGAGCAGTTGCTGGAGCTGAAGATTCACTTGCGCGGCAACCAGGTTCTGCTCCCCAGTAGCAACGGCGCTTTGCGCCTGCACCACCGTAAGCGGAGCAAGTGTCCCGGCTGCCACCTGCTTCTGATCGTCAGAAAGGGTTTTGTTGGCAAGATCCAGGGCGCGCTGCTGCACTGTGACGTTGGCGTATGCATTTACCAGGTCCCAGTAAATATTTTCGATCTGCGAAACCGTCTGGATGACTTGTAGCCGGAAGGTCACGTCTTCGATTTCCTTGTTGTTTCTGGCAATGCGGATCCAACGCAGGTTCGGATCGAAGCCGAATCCGGAGAGCAGGTGCTGGCGCAGTTCAAAGCGGAAGCTGGGAGTCAGGTTCGGATTCAGCGTGTAGGAAGGGGAGTTGGTAGCTAAGCGGCTGTTATTGAAAGCCACGGTCATCAAGGTCCCGGTGGAGAATCCCTGGCTATACAGGAAGTTGGCCGTCGTCGTGTTCTGGTCGAGCTTGGGGATGCCCGTGAACACCGTGTTTGCCTCGGGAGTTACGGCATGCTCAATCGATACAGTTCCCGTAAGCACAGGATCATAGTTGTCGATTGGGGGACCTTCGCCTAGCGTGGAGGCCACGATGCCGCCCACACCCGCGCCAGCGCCGCCAACACCGATGGTCGTGCCGCCGACGCCTCCGCCAGTCGAACCCGTCGTGGATGTCCCCGTGCCGCCGGCCGAAGTCGTGCCCGTCGTTCCGCCGGGCGTTCCCTGCACCAGGCCGGCGTTCACGCCGAGCGCTACCGCTCCCGAGCTGGTCCGCAGGACATCAGTGTCAGCAATCGACAGGTTGTAGCGCTGAATGCCGATGTCGAGATTGTCCTCCAGCGCCATGGCCACCGCGTCGTTGAGCGACAGATACATCTTGCCGTCAATGAGCAGATGGTCGATGCGTCCGCTGTTCGCTACGTTCAGCGGCGCAACTTCGCGCACGTCGTACACGACAAAAGGATTTGGCCATTGTTTCTTGCCCCGGCTGTAATCCTGGTCGGAATAGAGATGCGCGTTGCGCTGCGGAGCCGGCGCTTGCGGCAAAGGTGTGAGCGGTGGGCCGGGCGGAGGAGCCGTCTCGGGCGCTGGATTCTGGCCAAAACTCGCGGCGGCGAGCAGCCAAATTGCCAACAACGCGAGCAAATTTGCCGAATTGAGGTGCTTAGAAACAGACATGCCTTCGTCTCCAAGAACTGACGTTTTGAGTTCAGCGTGCTTCATGGTTTCGTTGATTCTGGTCGCCGATCTCTCCTACTGGAAGAGTCGCGAAGAATCGATCTCAAGATGACATCGCAGGGGACAGAATTACTTGCAACATTGCAAGCTGCAGGAATGGCATAGTATAGCTGACACAAGGACGCGATTAGGCACGCTTTACACACATTTACACAGCTTTACAGATGTACACAGCAGCCACGTAACCGCTAATGCCTGTGAGCCGCAATTTCAAAATATCGCTGGCCTATGACGGATCGGAGTTTCACGGATGGCAAATCCAACCTGGACTGCCGACCGTGCAAGGCACTCTTGCCGAATGTCTTAAGCGACTCACTGGCGAAGAGGTACTGCCGCAGGGTTCGGGCCGCACCGACGCCGGAGTTCACGCGCTAAGTCAAATCGCGTCCGTGCGGCTGGAATCCCCAATTCCGGAACGCAACCTGGTCATCGCGCTCAACGACGCTCTTCCGCCGTCGGTGCGCGTGAATTCGATAGAGGTGGTTAGCGACAGCTTTCACGCGCGGCATTCGGCCAAGGCGAAGATCTATCGGTACCGCATTTATCGCGATGCTATTTGTCCTCCGTTTCTGGCCCGTTACGTCTATCACGATCCCTACCCGATGAACGAAGAAGCGCTGCTGCATTCTTCCGAGCACGTCGTCGGCAAGTATGACTTCACGTCGTTTGCGGCTTCCGATCCGGAGCGCAGCGCAAGGATTGCAGAAGGTCGGGAGGAAGGTGAAGAGCAGGGTGCTTCGAACGTGCGCACCATCCATTCTTCGCAATGGACGAGGACCGACGAAGAACTGGTTTACACCGTGCGCGGAGATGGATTTCTGCACCACATGGTGCGGAACCTGGTGGGCACCTTTCTTCAGGTTGGTAAAGGCGCATTGAAGATCGAGGATGTTCCCGGGATTCTCGCAGCGCGTGATCGCAGCGCCGCCGGCCCGACTGCCCCCGCTTGCGGACTTTATCTGCTCAGCGTTGAATATTAGACATGGGTACTCAGGCAACCGTCGTAGGGAACAACACGATTGTCACCACGAATCCGGCGACGGGCGAGGTGTTGGCCGAATTGGCGTGCGCCAGCACGAGTGACGTCCAGAGTGCCGTCCTTCGCGCAAAGCAGGCACAGCCGTTGTGGGAGGCAACGCCGGTAAGCGAACGGATCGCCGTGCTGCGCCGGTTTCAGCAGCTCTTGCGAGAGCGTCGCGACGAGGTGGCCAGTCTCATCTGCCGCGAGGCTGGCAAACCGGTGGTTGAGGCGCTGGTCACGGAGGTGTTGGTCGTCCTCGATGCCGCGGAGTTCGGCATCCAGAATGCACACCGGTTCCTGCGCGAAGAACGGCTCCCGCACGGCAACCCCGTGATGAAGATGAAGCGCGGCAAGCTGGTGCGCGAGCCCTTCGGCGTCATCGGCATCATTTCGCCCTGGAATTATCCCTTCTCGATTCCCGCCGTCGAGACACTCGCGGCGTTGATCACGGGCAACGCCGTGGTACTGAAGCCTTCGGAGTTCACTCCCCTGATCGCGCTCGAGTTGCAGCGCTTGTTGCATGCTTCGGGATTGAATCCCGATCTTATGCAGGTGATCGTCGGCGAAGGCCCAGCCGGTGCGGCCCTGATCGAGTCGCCAATTGACAAGCTCATGTTTACCGGAAGCGTCGCAACCGGCAGGCGGGTTGGCGAAGCGGCTGCGCGGAAGCTGATGCCGGTGGTGCTGGAGTTGGGCGGCAAAGATCCGATGATCGTGCTCGACGGCGCCGATGTGGACATCGCTTCCAGCGGCGCCGTGTGGGGCTCTCTGATGAATGCTGGGCAGACGTGTCTCTCGGTCGAGCGATGTTACGTCCATCGCAGCCTCTACAACCAATTCCTCGAGTCCTGCCGCAGCAAGATTGCCAAGCTGCGCGTAGGCAACGGAATCGATTCCGAAGTCGAACTGGGTCCGATGATCAACGAGCGTCAATTGCGCATTGTGGACGAGCAGGTGAGAGATGCTGTGCTGCATGGCGCAGGCTTGCTGTTGGGCGGCAAGCGGCTTACTGAGCTCGGGCCGAACTTCTACGCGCCGACGTTGCTCGCAGACGTGAGCCACGAAATGCGGTTGATGCGCGAGGAAACTTTCGGGCCAGTTCTTCCGGTCGCGCCCTTCGACAGCGACGATGAGGCAGTCCGCCTGGCGAACGACAGCGATTTCGGCTTGGCCGCCAGCGTGTGGACGCGTGACCGGCGCCGTGGCGAACGTATGGCCGCCCGGCTCAAAGCCGGGACGGTGATGGTCAACGACGTCATCTCATGCTTCGGGATTGCGGAGGCGCCGCACGGCGGCTTCAAGTTCAGCGGCATCGGCCGCACGCACGGCGAGATGGGCATGGCCGAGATGGTCCAGGTGAAACACGTGGATGTGGACCTGCTCCCACGCGTGCCCAAACCCTGGTGGTTCGGATACGACCGCAAGCTCAAGCAGCAGATGGACGGGTTTATCGACCTGCTGTTTGCCGGAAGCTGGGGAACCAAGCTGAAAGGGGCGCTGCGCTCGGTGGGGCTGGTGCGGCGTGGCAACCGGATCTGAAATAATGCTTGGCCGTACACAAGGTATCGGCGAGGGACAGCAGTGAAGAGCCATCCGATGACGATTCTTCTTGTTGGGGCAATTCTAGAACTGACATCGTTTGCTATTGGACAAGCTTCTATTGAATGCAATTCAACACGAAAGGCCGATGAATGGCTCATAGTATGCACAGGCAACGGATATAAGTCCGTTTTGCAGTGCGATGCGAATGGGTGCAACAGCAAAACTGGCGAGGATGTCGATTACACCGCTGAAGCACTGCAAGAGTCTGCCCGATTGCGGGATCTCTGTCTGACGGAGCTGAAGTTTGGTTCGAAGTCCTACTCTTTTTGTAAGGATCTCGCTGATCGTGAAGATTATTACGGAGAGGTTTACGAGTCTGACACGCAGGTAGAAAAGATTTTTGGAGACGTGTGTGATCTTGAGAAGCAGAGCAAGAAGAAGAACCTCTTCTTGGATGGCTGCTTGCAGTTTGCCTGGGCTAGAAAAAACAAGAAAAAGGAAGAGGAAAGTCAACGTCTAACTGCGGAAGTGCTCTCCAAGTATCATGACCGGGAGGATGAGCTTCGTTTGGAGCTGTGTGCCAAAGGAGTGCTTGAAAAACCGTACTGCGACGAACTCCACAAAAGACTGGATGCCAAAAAGCAATGATGATGGCTTGAAAATCCGGACTGCTACACCGAGCCAAGTAAACAGTTGCTTTTCCCATCTCGAATTCGGAGCGTAATGGACGGCACGGCGGTTTATGTCTTACTGGTTATTTTTGTCGCCACACTGATTCGATCTGTCTTTGGATTTGGCGAAGCCCTCATCGCTGTTCCACTGCTCGCCCTCCGCCTTCCGGTGAATGTTGCCGCGCCGCTGGCGGTGCTGGTTTCGATCACGGTAGCCGCCGTCATCGTTGCGCAGGACTGGCAAAATATCCACCTACGCAGCACAGGATGGCTGGTGCTTTCGACGCTGTTCGGTATTCCGCTCGGTCTCCTGCTGCTGACGGCCGGCAATCACCATATTGTGAAGGGGACCTTGGCGGTCATCATCATGGCCTTCTCGGCGTACGCCTTGCTCGGCCGCAGACCGCCGGAGTTGCACAGCGACAGTCGCATATGGCTTCTCGGCTGTGGCTTTTGCGCTGGTGTGCTCGGCGGAGCTTACGGGATGAACGGACCGCCGCTCGCGATTTACGGTGCGATGCGCCGCTGGTCCGCACAGCATTTCCGGGCCACCTTGCAGGGATACTTTCTGCCCGCCAGCATCATCGGCATGGTAGGTTATTGGCTGGCGGGCCTGTGGGTCCCCCTCGTGACTCACTATTATTTGCTGTCATTGGCTCTGGTGTTGCCGGCGATATTGCTCGGCCGGTTCGTCAACCATCGGCTGCGTGGCGACGCCTTTCTCAAGTATGTTCACTTCGGTCTGGTGCTGATCGGGGCAGCATTGCTGGTGCAGGCGATTCGAGGGTAGGTCCTGAATGCCAGGTAAGTCTTTTCCAATTGAAGAATGAGCCTGAAGGAAGCCTGAGGGGATGGCGGAGGAAAGCTCCTTTCTTGATTTTGTATTGAACGAGTCTAGCAGCCGCCGGGGCGGTTGGAATGTGGGAATCGCGAAGCGATTTCCAAGGTGGGTGCGAAACCCGCAGGGTTTTGCATGCACCGTCATTTCCACAGCCCTTTCCACCGCCCGGCTGGCAGCGGGGTTTGATAGCGTCGGTAGTGGCGCCGTTGACGGCCTTTCTCGTCGACCTCGATATCGGCTTGGGCGCAGGGGCGATGGTAGTTCAGATTGGGATTCAAGTGCGCGCTGTAGAACTGCTGGATGCGTTCCGCGTGTTCGGCATGGATGTAGTTCTCTTCGCTGGCGTTGAGAAAAGCCTCGATCTAATCCAGGCTTAGTTTCCCGGCTTCGTGCACCTTGGTTGTCAATCCTCAGCATGCCACGCGCCCCAGGCTCATCTTGTATTGGAAACTGTCTCCTCCTTCAGGCTCATCTCGCATTTGGAAGAGACTAAGCCTTTGATTCTGCCTGTGATGTCCGTATACTTGGCTCAGATTCTCCGGTTTGCCAGGATTGCAATGTCAGAGATCAAACCCCGATATGAATTTCGTGTATGGGCGGAGGCGCTTACGCCCATACGAGAAAGGCTCGAGCGTCTGGCTTCGCCGAAGGAGACGGTCAGCCAGGAAACTTACTTGATCTCCGCTGCAACCGACCAATGCAATGCCAAGATCCGTGCCGCATTGATGGACATCAAAGTCCTGGTGGCAGAAGATCGGGGGTTGGAACAGTGGAAACCTGTTCTGAAAGCAGGATTTCCACTGGAGAGCTCCGTCATAGCTACCCAGGTTTTTCCCAGTCTTGAGCTTCCACCCCCTGTCCTAGCAAAGTCTGAATACACCTTGGACGAATTTCTGGGCGATGTAATGCGAGCAGAGCCGGGAATCACCATCGTGGATGTTTCCAAGACGCGATATCAATTCAACATAGGGGTGTGTGCGGCCGAGTACGCTCAGATCACGCTCAATGGCGTACCGCGAGACACCGTGGCGGTGGAATCGGTCAATCCTGATGCCGTACTGAAATTGGTTGGGGACCTGGGCATCGGCGAGGCCAACATCAGCTACATACGCGAGATTAAGCGTGCACTTGGCTTGGCGGGACACCCGTCTGGCTCACGATAGTCGGGAGAGAATCACATGGGAAAAGAGATCGAGCGCAAGTTCCTGGTAAAGAACGAATCTTGGCGAGGTCAGGACAGTGGCAAACGCTATCGTCAAGGGTATCTCAGCACCGTCAAAGAACGTACAGTTCGCGTACGCACTGCAGGCGACAAGGCATTCCTTACGATCAAAGGCATTACCGTGGGCGCAAGCAGGTCTGAATATGAGTATGAGATTCCTGTGACAGACGCCAACGAAATGCTCGACCGGTTATGCGAACAGCCACTGATTGAAAAGACCCGCTATCGGATATCCCACACCGGTCTGATGTGGGAAGTCGACGAGTTCGAGGGTGGAAACCGCGGCCTGATCACCGCCGAAGTTGAGCTGAAGGATGAACATCAATCGGTTGCACTTCCTGGCTGGATCGGGGAAGAAGTAACCGGCGATCCGCGATATTTCAACGCAAATCTCGTCGCGAAGCCCTTCACCACGTGGTGAGAGTCAATCTGCAGGGAGACTCGAGAGGAATCGCAGCTTGCGTATAGAAATCACCCAGGAAAGAGTTGTCATACCAATAAATAACCGCCACTGAGGAGCGACAATGCCAACCGCCACAGCAACTGCACCAAGCCCTACAAAAGACCGCCATCAACCGCCAAAGAAGGAGCCTGTAACCCCGAGTTGGGTGGGGCGCGTCCCCCAGCTCAGGCCGGGCCAGTATGCCGACGGCATGCCCATTCATTCGCCCGAGTACATCTGCTGCAAGCTCATCCTGCGGCCCAACAAGTTCCACTCGCGCGAGAGCTTCTTCGACTTCGGTAAGGTCTTTAAGGAGCCCGCCAAAGAACACGGCGTGAAGTACACGACGGAAGGCTTCATCGAGCAGCCGGTCAAGATCCGCGAAGTGCTGTTCGTTGATACCGAGGACTTCCGCCTGTACAACAACGCCTTCATTCTGCGCCGTCGAATCCCCTACAAGGACGGCTTCCCCATTGGTGAGCCCGAGATCGTCTTCAAGTTCCGGCACCCCGACTTGCAGATGTGCGCGGAAACCGACGTGCGGCCCAACATCCTGGGCGATCACCGCGTCAAGTTCAAGGTCCAGGCCCTGCCGCTCAAGGAGAAGCTGGGTGGCATCCGCCTGCTCTTCTCCCACAACGTGCAGTTTCCGCGCTCCGCGATCGGTATTGGCCGGATTGGCCAGGAAAGCGCGTTTGACATGGATGCAGTTATCAAGGTCTTTCCGGTGCTCGCCCGAGTGAGGAAGCAGCCGGCAGAGAAGATCAAGTTGGTGAGCGACACCATCATCGAGGAGGTGTTGCAAG
>Ga0074045_10004481_pt1 | contig 12361 bp, 9 predicted proteins | sample BogForMeECP23OM2_FD_94442 | JGI IMG/M metagenome (GOLD analysis project Ga0074045, IMG submission 94442) | Bog forest soil microbial communities from Calvert Island, British Columbia, Canada - Bog Forest MetaG ECP23OM2 | ecosystem: Environmental > Terrestrial > Soil > Wetlands ...
CAGGAAGTACCAGGGCGCCTTGGCAGGGTTGGGAGTGTGCATCGGGTCGGCGAGCTCTTCGAGCGGGGCGTCCCAGATCAACGATACGACGACGAGCGCGATTGCCAGGGCCTGCACCGCCACGACAGCCCGCAGGATTCCTTCCGGGTACGTCATGACGACAGGGTCGTCCGTGGCCTTGACGTGCGGCGAAGTCCGGCGGGTGACAAACGCAACACGCACCGGTGTGCGCCGGCTATCCGAATCCATCCCGGCCGCGAACTTCTTTTCGGCATCACTCATTAGAGTCACCCGGGCCCGTGTACAGGCCACCGTCCTTTCGAATGCGCCAGAAATGGATCGCGAGCAACAGCGCGGCGGCCACCGGCAGGATCACGCAATGCAGCACGTAGAAGCGCAGCAAGGCGTTCGCGTTGACAGTGTTGCCTCCCAGCATTAGGAAGCGGAACTTCTGGCCCAGCACCGGGACGGACGACATCAGGTTGGAACCGACCGTGATCGCCCAGAAAGCCAGTTGATCCCAGGGCAGAAGGTAACCGGTGTAACTGAGGAGCAACGTCACGATCAGCAGCATGACTCCCACTACCCAGTTGAATTCGCGCGGCGAACGGTAGGCGCCGCGGTAGAACACTTTGAACATGTGAGCGAAGACCAGAAAGACCATCGCATGCGCCGACCAGCGATGAAGATTGCGCAGAAAGACTCCGGCCGACACGACGAACTGCAGGTCCTTCATGTCGGCGTAGGCTTGCGGCACCGACGGGTGGTAATACAACATCAGGAGAATGCCGGTGGTGGCGAGGATCAGGAACGTTCCGAGACTCAGGGTACCGAGGAACCAAGTGGCCCGGAACGACAAGGATTTGCGGCTGATCTTGACCGACGCCAGGTGCAGGAACACGTTCTGCTGGACAGCCATCGAACGGCGCAGGTTGTTCGCGCCGCTCCCGCCGCGGAAGATCGAACGCCAGGCGCGGGTGGATTGAAGTCCGCTGATATACGTCTTGAGGGTTTGCGCCATCTTAAGTCCTAAGGAACTGCTTCGGCAGTGTTGTCGCGGAGCGGTCCACCATCAGGTCACCTTCATCGCTGAGCCACACCCTGAGCCATGGCAGGCCGCGCGGCGCCGGGCCATCGATCTTCTCTCCCAGTTCGTTGAACTTGCTGCCGTGACACGGGCAGGCGACAATGCCCAGGTCGGCGTTCCATGCGGTCAAACAGCCCAGGTGCGTGCACACCGCGGAGAGCGCATAGAACCCCTCGGGACCGTGGATCACATAGATGCCGGTCTTCAGGTCTTGCGTCACCGAACCTACCGGGTATCGGTCCGGCTTGCCGGCGTTGGCGATGGGCGAAGCCTCGTACAGCACGTTGGGCGAGAGGAACTCGAAGCCGAACACCGCCGCGCCCGCACCAGCCAGGCACGCCGCTCCGATCCCCAGCTTGACAAAGGCTTCACGGCGGGTGCTTTCACTGTCCGGTTTCGGCCTTGAGTCCATGTTGCCTTCCTGGGACATGCCATCTCCTCCTCATCGCGAGGCCGGTATCGGTGTTTCGGGAATGGCGCCGATTCCGGAAATCTGGACGAGTTTCACGGGTTCGCTCGGGACCACGTAGTAGGCTTCCATCGTGATGAGCTTGACCGGGCACCTTTCGGCGCATAGGCCGCAACGGATGCAGCGCGTCTCGTCCTTGAGCATGGCCGAGCCCGTGATCAAGCCCAACTCCTCCGCGGCAACGTCGTCGAGCTCCACGCGGTACAGTTGCTCGTTCTGGCGGACTTCCTCCAGCACTTCCGGCGCCCACTCGATCTGCTCGAGCGGCACCAGACGGAGGCACTGCTCGGGACAGACATCAATGCACCCGCCGCACAGAACGCATTGGGAAGCGTCCGTCGGATTGCCCTCGAATACTGTATTGACCCAGCAGCGCAGGCACCGCCGGGCTTCCTGCATGGCGGTCTGCTCGTCGAAGCCGATCTCGACTTCGGTGACGCCGGTGCGGCGTTCGAGCGGCAGCATCGGGACCGGACGCCGGCTGAGCGCCATGTAGTCGGCCGCCATCCGGTGGTGATCCAGCACTTCGACCACCACTTCGGGATCGGGATGCCGGCGACCCGTGAGATACTCGTCCACTGCGATCGCGATACGCTTGCCATCGCCAACGCTGTCGATGATGAGCCGGGGACCAAACACGCAGTCGCCGCCCGCGAAAACGCCCGCCGCAGTGGTCATCAGAGTTCCTGGGTCGGCTACGATCAGGCCGCGCGGCGACACTCTGACTCCGTCTTCCGGCTTGAGAAAGTCGAGGTTGGGGGACTGGCCGATGGCCAGAATGACCGTGTCGCAAGCGATGATCCGCTCGCTATTATCGACGAAGGTGGGATTGAAGCGGCCCGACGCATCGAACACGGCTTGCGTCCGGACAACTTCAAGTCCCTCGACTTTCCCTTCGCGCCCTACGACCCGGCGCGGGCCGAAACCGTCGTGGAGGATGATGCCCTCGGCCTCGGCTTCCTCGATTTCCTCGAGCGCGGCCGGCATCTCGTGGCGCTTCTCAAGGCAGACGATGCCGACTTCCTGAGCGCCGAGGCGCAGGGCCGACAGCGAAACGTCCACCATCTCGTGCGCGGCCACTGCGGCGACATTGGTGTCGCTGGGGACCAGGCCTTCGAGATCAGCGGCGTGCTGCTTCAGCACTTCGCGAGCAGCGGAGCGCGCGACGTCCATCGCAACGTTGCCTCCGCCGATTACGACCACTTTCTTCCCGATGGTGAAGCGGTAGCCGAGGTTCGCGTTCAGCAGAAAATCGATCCCCTTGTGGACACCATCCAGGTCCACGCCGGGGATGGAGAGATCGCGGCTCCGGTGAGCGCCCACCGCGATCACGACGGCGGCAAAACCCTGTTCGCGCAGGCCGGAGATCGTGAAGTCCCGGCCGGCGGCGTGGTTCAGCTTCAGCGTAATGTCGCCCGATTCGAGAATCTCCCGCACCTGGGCGTCCACGACACTGCGCGGCAACCGGTACTCCGGGATGCCGAGGTGCATCATTCCTCCGGCGACCGGCGCGGCATCGAAGATGGTCACGGAATAGCCCAGTAACCCCAGGTCGTGCGCCGCGGAAAGGCCGACCGGGCCCGCGCCGACGACCGCGACGCGGAAGGGTTGGGGGCTCAACCGGGGGCGATCGAGGCGCAGCGGGCGCCGCGCCTCCGGGCCGTAACGTTCGGTGAGCAGGCGCTTCAAGGCGCGGATCTGGATGGGGCTGTCGATTTCTCCGCGGCGGCACGCGGTTTCACAGGGATGAGCGCACACCCGCCCGCAGATGCTCGCCAGCGGATTCGGATCGCGCGCGTAGCGGTAAGCGTCCTCGAAGCGCCCCTCCGCGATCAACGCCACGTAGCGGCCGGCATTGGTCCCGGCGGGGCACGCCATCATGCAAGGGAAGTTGCTGTTCAGCCAGGCGCGGTCGACCTTCTTATTCTGAAAGCGCGTCAGCATTCACGTCCCTTTTGACGGCGTCCCCCTCCCGAGGCTCACTTGGAGAGCGCAAAGTCCTGAGTGGCGTCGCCGTTGACGTTCACCGGCTTTGACTGGATTTTCATCCCTTCATGCCAGGCCGAAACGGTGTAGCTGCCATTCGGCACGCCGGCGATCTTGTAATTGCCATCAGCGTCTGTCAGCGCGAAATACGGAGTGGGGGAGACGATGATATAGCCTGACATCTCGGGGTGGACGTTGCACAGCAGCGGCACCACGCCGGGTGTGTCGAACTTAAAGCTGCGCTTCTCGCCGCTGGGCCAGGTTCCCATGTTGTGGCCCATTTTCTTGTTGCCGCTGACGGCCGGCCAGAAGATGTTGTGGGCGACCTTGTCGCTGTTGAGAAACTCAACGGTTGACCCGACCTGCACGACGACAATGTGTGGCTGGAACAGCAATGACTTCTGGTCCATGACCGGCACTGTCGCAGGTGGCGGAAAGGTCTTGCCGGCGATGGCTTCCACGTACACTGCGGAGTTGCCTTTACCGGCTGCCACTTTCCCTGTCAGGTTGCCTGCGCTCAGCGCGAGGCAGGCAATCAGGAAGACGATAACGAGTCTTTGCATCGATGAACTCCTTTTCTTTCGCTGTCGCGCGCCAGTTTCCACCATACGCTTCCCGCGCAATCAGTAGACGAACTCCAGCCCCACCAGGAATGTATTCACGCGAAAAGCGTCGGCCGCGGATAAGGGTGTCGTGACGCCGTCGCCCACGATCGTGATGGCCTGCTGAGGGCGGAATTGGTACTCAAACGAGGCTTTGATGTTCGGGTGTATCAGGAACTGCATCCCCGGCGTGAAGCGGTACCGGGTCGACTGGAACGCGCCAAAGTAAGACGTGTTGGTGGCCAGCGCGAGAGCGTTGATTTGGTCGGCCTCGGAGTGAACTCCATCCCAGCGGGCAATCGCCATGATCCACGGCAGTATCAGGTAATCCGCCTCAACGAACCCGCCGTTGAAGGTGGCGCGCCCACCGGACACGAATGACGCTGGATACGGACCGCTGGGAGAAAGCGGGAGTGGAATCAGCGCTCCGGTGGCGTCCACGGGCAGCATGTTGTTGTCGCGGCCGTACATGTAGACGCCGAAGAGGTTGAACGTGCGGTAGTTGAAGCTGAAGTCTCCACCCAGGCGCTCGTACGGTTCGTGCACGCTCAGGATGGGCTGCGTGCCGCCGGTCGTCGGGACCCCGAAGTATCTTTGCAGCGAGTTCCCATTCATATAGAAGGTCCCCAGACTCAGGTACGTGTGGTCTCTCGGCCCTGTCTGGCCCGCAGCCTGGACGGCGTTGCGGCTCACGGTGTCCCGCTCCAGATTGAAGCGATAGGAGAATCGGGCGTACACGTTCTTGAAGCTGGAGTCGGACGCGAAGCCGACGCCTCCGTTGGCTCCGCCGGTGGCGGAAGGCACGTACGGATTGGCGTTTGCCGATTGACTGACCCCGCTCGTGTTCTGATCGACGATCGCCACTGAGTAGTGGTATCCCCCATACGTATGTCCACCGCTCAGCTCGATTCCCTTGGCGGCGTTCGCAAACGTGAATTGGTTGGCCACGTTCTGCTGCACCGGCACCAGGGCATTCATCGCCCCGATGTTGCTCTCCGCGTAAATGTCATACGGGCTGAGGTTGATGCTGCGCGCCTGCGTGAACGGAAGATCCAGTTCAAACTGCCCGGCGCGCAGACTGAGTGTGTCCTTCGGCAGTTTCAGAAAACGGCCGATATTGACGAACTTCAGATAGCCGTCGCCCAGTCCGCCGGCGCCGTTGTCGCCCGCCACGCTGATGTCGTCATCCACCCAGAACGCGATGTCGCTCCCGAAATTCCCAGCGGTGAAAATGCTGAAGAATCCCGTTTCAAAATCGGTCGCCGGGATGTAGCCGGGAACGTTCGGTGGTGCGGCAAGAGCGTCGAATTGGGTCCGGGCCTTGCCTGTGAATTGGAAGAAGTTATTCATCCGCAGCCCGATCGGCGGCATGCCGGGGATTTCGCCCGGCCAGACGCTGTGCGGCCAGACATCCTTCTGCGCCGGAGCGCCCAGCATCACCGGCGCGACTTTGAGGAAGCTCTCATCGTCCTTGGGGAACTTGAATCCAGCGTCTTTAAACGCCTTCCCGAAGTCGTTGAGCTTCGGAAAATCGAGGTGACAGGTGGTGCACGAGGTACCGTATTGGCGCGAAAACGCGGGAATCGCCTTGCTGTCCTTGTTGAGTAACAACAATGACAACAGAGGGATCAACAGGGAACCAGATGCGATGAATCTAGCTGCGGACGACATCGACATAACTCGCCTCCCTTGGTCTTGCTACCCCTTGGGTTTGCTTGGTTTGCACTTAGAGGGCCAAATACGGATTGATGACTTTTAGGGACTCTAAGAACCAGGAATCGCCGTCCCGCGCGCAATTTGACCCAATCCACTGAGCCAACACACTCAACCGAACAGCGACGGGGACGAATTCCAACTCGAGGTCCCGATCTGAAAACAGGGCCAGTTAAGGTTGCCCCGGCAGCGCCCCTCGACGACGGCGTCAACAACCGAAATCGGAAGCTACCGTGCCGGCCGCTCACAATGCGCCTCGCTGGTCGTCGGCGGGAAAGTGGCACGTCCCTGATCCCACGAGGCCGGCGTCGTGGTGTAAGCATGCTTCCGCTCGACCTCCTCTTTGATGGTGCACAAGGCATGGTTCCACACCACGTCGTGGACGAAACCCGGAAACAACGCTCTGGCCGCGCCCCACACAACCCGGCCCGCGAAACTGCGGCCCTTCTTGTAGTCGAAGGCCGCGTAGATGGAGAGCCTGCCGTTTCCGTCCTTGGCGGGCGCAACATTGAAGATAAGTTTCCCGTGGTCCGCAAACCGCCCGTCGACCTGGTACAGCAGGGTCTCACGGCCCACTCTGCGGGTCAGGCGCAGCTGGGCGCTGAATCCGGCCAGCGGCACCCTGTAACGAACCACTGATCCGACCTCGTTGGGCTCCCCCTCGATCCGCCGGACCTCAATGAATCGCAGGTCGAGAAAGCGCGCGTCGGGGTTGCCGAACCTGGCCAACTGGTCCATAATCTCCTGCCTGCAGCCGCGGATCTTGATTACGTACATCCGCTCGAAATCGGGCGCGGCATCGAGTTCCATCCCCAGGCTGAACGACAGGCGCGACTTCAGCGCTTCGCGCTTCTCCTTCAGAACGACCGTCGGGTAGCGCCCATACTCGCCCCATTTCAGACCGAAAAGCGATTCGACCGCCACGTTCCGCAGTGTCACTGCCGCACCTGCGCAAATGGATCGCAGCACTCCATAGCCGCACATTTCCCACAACACTTGCCCGTAATCGGCCGTTCCGCTGGCGATCTTCCATAAGACGGTGCTCAGGGGCCGGCTGCCCTCGTCCCGCACCTTGCACTCGATGGCATACGCCTGGTAAGTGATGCGGCCGACCACGGGTGCGGTGAACGCCAGGCGGCTCAGGGCAAAAACGATCCGCCCGAAACGATTGTCCAACGCCAGCCACTGGATGGCCTGCCCGTAGCCTCTCGCGAGAGCCTGCCGGTCGATTCCGTCGTGGAGCAGGGTCTGCGCCAGCCGGCTCGCCGTTACATGAGCCGAGAACAACCCGTCCTTGTTCAACCGCGACCCGACCGCGTCGCCGATAATGGCGAACCGGTCCCCATAGGGTGATCGGGCGGTGGTCACGGTCATTCTCGGAGCGCAGGCGCAAGCGAGGGGGGCGGCCTCGATGCCCGGCAGGATGCGTTCGATCTGCGGCAGCTTCAGAAAATCGTGCACGATCTTCCGGCTGTCTCGCGGCAGGACCGCCTCGTCGATACACTTACCGAGCATCGCGACGGTCAGGAACCTGCCCTTGGGCACCAGCGCGGCATGTTCCAACGCGAGCTGTTTCGAGCCGTACTCTATGAAGTACATCTCCCGCTGAAGATTATGCTCGAGATACTCCTCGCCTACGTCGAGTTCGAAAATAAAGGCCTTTCGGGTCTTGCCCGGAACGAAGGCCGGATTCATCCGCCGGATGGAGGCGATCAGGGCATCCTCCCGATAATCCAGGCCGCAGTGGGCATTGATTCCGGTAGCGATGGTCACGAAGCCGGCATCCAGCGGCACGCTCTCTCCGGATTCCGTTCTCACTGTCAGCCGGGGCAACTCGTCCGGTCCATAGGCCATGGCCTCGACTCTGCCATACAGGACTTGCGCGCCTTCCTTGACCGCTTCACCCAACAAGAACCCGTCGAAGCCCGCGAGGCTCCCGATCCGCCGGCCGGGCAACGAGCCCCGGAATACGGAATACATCCGCATGTCTTTGGGAACCCGCAGCCGGAAGTTCTTCCATTGGCCTTGTATCCAGACGTAATCGAAGCGCCCCTGGACAATCTCGTCGGGAACGCTGAGGTCTTGCTCCGCGAGTATCTCGTCCAGTCGGGGTGAGATGCCACCCGCGCAAAAGCCGCATCCCCGACACTCCAGGGCGACGGCGTCGATGTCAATCGGACCTCGTTTCTCAACGATGACGACCTCGATGCGGCGATTGAGACGCCTGGCTTCCCGCAGCAGATGGATGGCGAAGAACGAACCGGCAGGACCACCGCCGACGACGGCAACGCGGTCGTCATCCTGGAGGCTCCCCCGTTGAGAAGATGCGCGGCGCATGGCCTGATTTAGTCCGGCAAGGATGTCGAGTCACTCCTTACGGCCGGCAGCAGATGCTTGCGGGATATATACAGTATCCTCATTGAGGCAAATTATAGCAGGGATTCTCGGATTGGGCTGTCCAGGCAACTTCTGAACCTCGAGGATGTCAATGCCGGCATCGAGGAGCAGCGTTGCAGTCCAGGCTGGCAGGCCCTGTGGAATGAAGATGCCGCACCGCACCATCCCGTCCGCCAGCGTAATCTGACGGGTTGCAGCAGGCGCCAGGCCCTGACGTCGCGGCCGGCGACGGTCCCGAATCCGCCGAAAGGCCCGTCCGCGGCGGCTTTGAGGAAAACTCCTTCCCGTCCCCAGAGCGGTGAAGCCTCGCGAAGGCAGGGCTCTCGCAGAGTGTTTGCCATGCATTTGTAGGATTCTTCAGCACAGCGGGAGAGAGTTACTCGGATCTAATGGGAATGTGCGATGGATTTTACTTCACCAGAAACCGATAGGGAGGTTGCTCCGTCCCTGGAAACAACCGTTCGAGAGCGGATTGCAGGAGGGACTTAGGGATTGCAACTTGCCAATGCGACGCGGGCCGCCGGCGCGCTGTACGAAGACCGTGTCAACCCGCAGTGGGTGAAGCTGCTGAATGTTCTTGAGATGAACGTGCGCTATCGCCACTGCGCAGGCACGGAATTGATCACCGCGGAAGGTCGGCGGATCCTCGACTTCCTGTCCGGCTATTGCGTACACAACACCGGGCACAACCATCCGGCGATCATCGAAGCAATCAAGGAGGAACTGGACCGGCGCGGCCCGGGTATGCTGCAAAGCCACGTGCCGGAGTTGGCCGGGGAGCTGGCGGCGAGCCTATGCGAGCGGGCCGGCGGGCGTCTCAAAAAGGTATTCTTTTCAAGCTCCGGGAGCGAGGGCGTGGAGGCGGCCATCAAGTTCTCGCGGGCGCACACGCGGCGCACCGGGCTGCTGTACGCCGACGGCGCGTTCCACGGCTTGACCTGCGGCGCGCTTTCGTTGATGGGCGATCCGTTCTGGCGCGAGGGATTCGGCCCCATGCTGAGCGGGACAGAGGCGGTGCCGTTCGGCGAACTGGCGGCGCTGGAGAAGAAGCTGGCCACGAAAAGGTTTGCGGCGTTTATCGTCGAGCCGATTCAGGCCGAGGGGGGCATCCGGCTGCCCGATGCCGTGTACTTCCAGAAGGCACAGGAGCTTTGCCGCCGGCACGGGACGCTGCTGGTGCTGGATGAAGTGCAGACGGGCATGCACCGCACCGGCGCCTTCCTCGCCGGCCAGCATTACCAGGCCGATCCGGACATGGTGGTGCTGGCGAAGGCGCTCAGCGGCGGGCTGGTACCGACGGCCGCCGTGCTGATGACCGACGATATCTATGCGTCGACTTACGGCTCGTTCAAGCGCGCCATCGTCCACACGTCGACGTTCAGCGAGAACAGCCTTTCGATGCGCGCCGGTCTGGCGACGTTGGAGGTGCTCGACCGGGAATGCCTCGGGGCGCGCGCGCAGGCCATGGGCGAGGTTCTGCGCGAGCGGCTGCGAACGGCGCTGGCGGGCTACGAAATGGTCGCCGAGGTCCGCGGCCTGGGACTGCTCAACGGCATCGAATTCCAGGCGCCGCGGAGCCTGAAACTGCGCGTTCCGTTCGAGGCCTTCATGGCCATCCACAAGGGAATGTTCGGCCAGGTGGTGGTGATGCGGCTGTTCCGCGACCACGGAATGTTGACCCAGATCTGCGGCAACAACTTTCTGGTGCTGAAGGTCGCGCCACCGTTGGTGGTCGAAGAGGGTCAGATCGACGAATTCGTTGGTGCGATCACGGAAGTGGTCGATCTGATGCACAACTCGGCCTCGTTCTGGGCAGAAGCGTTGGGACTCGCCCGGCGGGTCATCCACGACATATAGAACGGCCCGGAAACGGGCCGCACGAGGGACCGCAGTGGCGGGCGCCGCCGTGTACGCGGCAGCCGGCAAGGCCGGAGGGCGGCCGCTCCGGCGGAGGAGTGCAAGAAATATTTTGCAGAGGAATGTTTGGGTGAAAGGCGCCTGTAGCGCGATGGACGAGGGAGCTTGAATGAGTCCTGATTTCGATGTTTTCGTGATCGGCGGCGGCCCGGCCGGACTCGCAACCGCCATCGCCGCGGCGCAGCGCGGACTGCATGTCGCGGTGGCGGACGCCTGGGGGCCGGGCATCGACAAAGCCTGCGGCGAAGGGCTGATGCCGGATTCGGTGGAGGCGCTGAGCGCGCTGGGCGTCACGCTGCCGAAGGAAGCGGGCCATCCCTTTCCCGGGATCCGCTTCCTGGGCTGCGGCGTTTCGGTGGACGCGCACTTTCCCTCCGGGAGCGGGCTGGGCGTGCGCCGGACGGTGCTGCACGATCTGCTGAGCGTGGAAGCCGGGCGCCGCGGAATCGAGTTGCTGTGGAAGACGCGGGTGACGGGCCTGAGGGCGGGCATGGTTGAGTGCGAAGGCCGGTCGTTCCGGTCGCGGTGGATCGTCGGCGCCGACGGCGGACAGTCCGCCGTGCGCCGGTGGGCCGGGCTCGACGCCTGCCGCCGCGATGAACGCCGCTACGGATTCCGCCGGCACTACCGCATCGAGCCGTGGAGCGAGTTCATGGAGCTGTATTGGGGCGACGGGGATCCTCACGAAGCGTGCCAGATCTACGTCACGCCCGTGGGTCCGCAGGAGGTGTGCGTGGCCGTGCTTTCGCGCAACCCGCAGTTGAGGCTGGACCAGGCTTTGCCCTGGTTTCCGCAGTTGGCTCTGCGGCTGAGCGGAGCGGCAGCGACGAGCCAGGAGCGCGGCGGGATTACCGCGTCGCGCCAATTGAGACGGGTCGCGACGGAACGCATCGCGCTGGTTGGGGACGCCTCCGGTTCGGTGGATGCGATCACGGGCGAGGGGCTGTGCCTGACCTTCCACCAGGCCAATGCGCTGGCGCGCTGTCTCGAAGCGGGCGAGGCGCAGGGCGGGCTGTCACGCTATGAGGAACAGCACCGGCGGTTGCGCCGCCGCCCGGCCTTCATGGCCGACCTGATGCTGCTGATGGGCCGGCGGGACTGGTTGCGCCGGCGCACATTGAGTGTTTTATCCACACAGCGGAACGTATTCCCGGCGATGCTCGCCATGCATGTCGGCGGGCTCCCGCCGGTCTCGTTCGCGGCCAATTTTCTTGCACTGGGCTGGGGCCTGCTGACGCAGGCCTGAAGCATCCAATAAACATCCCTGGGAGGAAACCCGATGCTCATAGAAAACACCACAGGCGCCGCGGCCCGCCGTTGGACGGGCGGGCGAATGATGCTGATCGCGATGCTGGCGGCAGGCGCGGCCGCGCCGCTGAACGCCGCGGAGATGGTGTGGACCTTCGACCCGCCTCAGAGCCAAGTCCACTGGACTCTGGACACGGCGCTGCACGAGGTGCACGGAACGTTTCGATTGAAGAGCGGCAAGATCGTATTTGACCCGACGACGGGCAAGGCGAGCGGCGCGCTGGTGGTCGACGCAACGAGCGGCGAGAGCGGCAACGAATCGCGCGACAAGCGCATGCACACAAGCATCATCGAGAGCCGGAAATACACCGAAATCGTTTTTACCCCCGACCGCGTTGAGGGGAGCCTGGCGCCGCAGGGCGCCTCGACCGTCCAGGTGCACGGGAAGTTCAGGCTGATGAATGTCGATCACGAACTGAGCGTTCCGGTGACAGTCGAAGCGCACCCCGACCAGATTATCGCCAACGCGAAATTCAGCGTGCCCTACATAAAGTGGGGCCTGAAGAATCCGAGCATGCTGTTCCTGCACGTGAACGATCACGTCGATATCGAGATTCATAGCGTCGGCCGATCCGTCCCGACTCTCGATACTTCCAGATAGAAATGGCGCCCACGCGGGATCTCATTTGAGACGCCTGACCGGCACGGGCGCGTGAAACTCTTTCAGCGAGTGCGGCGGGCTATTTGCCTTGTCTCAGGTAAGCCAGGAGATCCCGCATCTCGGCATCCTTCAAAGTGGGCCCGGCCTGCCTGGCGGACTCTAGACCCGTTTCGGGATAAGTGTAGCCCGTCGCGTTCGGCCGCAATGAGGCCACTCCCGGACGGGGACACCGAGGGCCGCGGCGCTTGATCGACAGCCTCTGAACGTCGCGCCGAGGGAAC
>Ga0074045_10004483_pt1 | contig 12358 bp, 11 predicted proteins | sample BogForMeECP23OM2_FD_94442 | JGI IMG/M metagenome (GOLD analysis project Ga0074045, IMG submission 94442) | Bog forest soil microbial communities from Calvert Island, British Columbia, Canada - Bog Forest MetaG ECP23OM2 | ecosystem: Environmental > Terrestrial > Soil > Wetlands ...
CCCGGCATAGAAATTGCCGGAGGCTTCGGGCCGCTCGCTGGCAAGGTATTTCGGATCGGAGTAATGGGGCCTTTAGCTACCGAAGAGAACCTGCAGTTCTTTTTGAAAGAGTTCAAGAAGGCGCTCAGTGCAGAGGGCTACTCGATGTAGAAAGGAGAGTCCCCGCGCGTTACAACGGTTACGCCAACAATAGATTCTGCACCCGCGAACAGCGCCGAGAAGTCACCCAAGGACTACGCCTGAGGCCACAGCGTCATGACACTGAAGTCGGTAGACACGCTTCTTGACGTTCTACATTTCGCGGACAGCGCCACCGCGATCGTCGTCCCGGAACTTGGACTTCGCATTACCTACGACTCACTGCGGCAGCAGGTCCTCGCCATGGCCGACGCCTTGGCCTCCGCCGGGGTGCACCGCGGCGACGCAGTCGCCATCGCACTACCCAACGGTTTGCCCGCGATCGTCAGCTTTCTCGCGGCTTCCATCGCCGGCACCGCGGCCCCACTGAACCTGGCCTATCCGTATGAAGAATTTCTCTTCTTCCTGGGTGACACCAACGCTCGTCTTCTACTGTGCCCGCCGGTCGGTGCGGAATTCGCGCGCAGCGCGGCCGCGGACCGCAAGATCCCCGTCTTCTCGGTAGAAATGAACGAGCAGGGCAATGTGACTCTCACTGGCGCTCCCGCTGGAGCCAAGGCAACAGTGCCGACCGCGGACGATATTGCCTTGGTACTTCACACCAGCGGAAGCACGGGCCGTCCCAAGCGCGTTCCTCTGCGGCATTTCAACCTTGCTGTCTCGTCGGCCAATATCGCGAATACATACTCACTCACCGAAAATGATATTTCGCTTTGCATCATGCCGCTATTTCACATTCATGGCTTGGTGGGTTCCGTCATGTCCACGTTACTCACCGGCGGCACGGTGGTCGTGCCCACGAAATTCAATGCGCTTTCTTTCTGGCGTACGATTCGCGAGCACGGCGTAACCTGGTACTCCGGAGTTCCGACCATGCACCAGCTTCTGCTGGCCCGTACTCGCCAGAAGCCGGTGGAGGCGGAGTCGTTGCGTTTCATTCGTTCCTGCAGCGCGCCGCTATCTTCCGATCTGATTCACAAGATCGAAGACTTGTTCGGAGTGCCGTTCGTCGAAGCCTACGGGATGACGGAAGCGGCTCATCAGATGACTTCGAATCCTTTGCCTCCGCGGCATCGCAAGGCAGGTTCGGTGGGCGTGGGCGCGGGCCTGCGCATCAGCATCATGGACAAAGAAGGCAATCATCTGGGCACTAACCAGCGGGGCGAAGTGGCGATTCAGGGAGCCAATGTTTTTCGCGGATATGAAAATAATCCCGAGGCCAACGCCCGCGCCTTTGTGAATGGATGGTTTCGCACCGGCGATGAAGGCTACCTTGACTCCGACTGCTATTTGCACCTGACCGGCCGCATGAAAGACATCATCATTCGCGGCGGTGAAAACATTGCGCCGCACGAAGTCGATGAAATTCTTCTGCGGCATCCGGCCGTAGCGGCCGCGGTAACATTTGGCTGCGCTCATCCCACGCTCGGAGAAGAAGTAGCGGCGGCCGTGGTTTTGCACGAATCCACTGACACCGGTGAATCCGATCTGATCAAGCACTGTCGTGAATCGCTGGCCGAATATAAATGCCCTAAGAAGATTTATCTGGTGAAAAGCATTCCTACCACAGCGACCGGAAAAATTCGCCGCCGTGCGGTCGCCGCCGCGCTTCTGGACGATCACGGAGACGAAGAGTGAGATTTCTGATCGCAGGCGCCGGCGCCATCGGGGCCTACATCGGCGCGCGTCTCGCGCAAGCCGGCTTTGATGTCACCCTCTTCGCCCGCGGACCGCATCTTCGCGCCATGCAGGAGCACGGCGTGCGGGTAAAAAGCAGCGAAGGCGCCTTCGTCGCTCATCCCGCAGTAGCCGGTTCCCTCGAAGATGTTGGCCCGGTCGACGTGGTTTTTCTGGGCGTGAAAGCGCACGGCTTGCCGCAACTTGCGCCCATGCTGAAGCCGATTCTTGGGCCTGATACAGCCGTAGTCAGCACGCAAAACGGAATTCCGTGGTGGTACTTTCAGGGCTTCGGCGGCGAGTGGGACGGACTGCGCCTGGAGCGCATCGACCCCGCCGGAGTGATTTCTTCCGCCATCGAAGCGCGGCGGGTGATCGGTTCGATCATTTATTTCGCAACTGAGATTTCCGAACCCGGGGTGATCCAACATACCGAGGGCAATCGAATCACTCTCGGCGAACCTGACGGCACGCGCTCCGAGCGCATCCGTGCCCTCGCCGAAGCGCTCATTGCCTCTGGTTTTCGTTGTCCAGTGACCGCGCGCATCCGGCACGAGATCTGGGTAAAGGTCCTGGGGAACGCTTCTTTCAATCCAGTCAGCGCGCTCACTCGAGCCACGCTGGCGCAAATCGCGCGCGATCCAGGAACCGCTTTCGTGATTCGAAGCATTATGCAGGAAGTCGAGGAAGTGTCCAGCAAGTTAGGCATGGAGTTGCCGGTTTCCATCGAGCAGCGGATTGCAGGCGCGGAAAAAGTTGGGGCGCACAAGACCTCGATGCTGCAGGATCTCGAAGCCGGACGTCCTATGGAGTTGGAAGCGCTGGTTGGTTCGGTCGTAGAGTTGGGGGAGCGAGTCGGGCTTCCCATGACATGCACGCGCACCGTTTACAACTGCGCCCGGCTCCTGGCTCAGAGCTCTGCGCCGAAACCCTGAGTTTTTGGGGGACTAGGACCCTTTTGCCCGCGTCATCGGCGTTCCTTAATCTGGCCTACAAAAATATTTGCTTGCGGACTGAAGAACGGCGTATACTCCCTCCGTTGAGTGGTCCACTTATCGGACCACTTGGAGTTTCTCACATGGCTACCAGTCGACCCGACTTCGAAACCGTTCGCCGGAACAAGGTCTACGAAGAAGTCGCCAAACAAATTGAGCGACTGATCCTGAAAAAGTTGAAGCCGGGGGACAAGCTGCCCTCCGAGCGCGAGCTGGCGGAGTCGCTCCGCGTAAGCCGGAGTTCCATTCGCGATGCCATTCGCGGCCTCGAGTTGATGGGCTTGGTCGAGCCGCGCCAGGGAACTGGAACCATCGTTCGAGAAGTCTCGGCGGAGACTGTGCTGAATCCTTTTGCCGATGCGCTCAAGCGCAGGCAGGAACTGGTCGGCGAGCTCCTGGATTTTCGCAAGATGCTCGAGCCGCCGCTCGCGGCGCGCGCCGCCACCCACGCTTCAGCGGAAGAAATTTCTGAGATGGAAGAGATTCTGCATCGGCAGGAGCAGAAACAGCGGCAGGGAGAAGCCGCCATTGCCGAGGACACGGAATTCCATTACAACGTGGCTCTGGCCTCCGGCAATAGCGTGGTGCTGAAGGTGCTCGACGTTTTGATGGACCTGTTGCGCGATACTCGCCAACGCTCCCTGCAAGTGGAAGGGCGCGCGCAAAAATCGCTGGCTGGCCATCGCCGCATTCTGGCTGCCATCAAGCGCCACGACGCTGAAGCCGCGAAATCCGCGATGCGCCGCCACATTGAAGACGTAGAAGAAATTGTTCTGGAAAAATTCTGAAGATTAGCCTGATTTCCCGAAATCAGGCATGCTTCGTGTGACACTCTAGGCCGAGTGAGACCATGACGGAAATCACGACATCGTCGCCGCCGACAACTCTCACCCTCCGCGTGGCTGAGGCCCGTGTTGAGGATGTTGGCCATGCGGTTGCTCGCCTTGCCCCGGCCGACCTGCGGCGCCTGAAGATGCGGGCCGGGGACGTGTTGAAGATTTCCGGCGGCACCATCGCTTTGGGCCGCGCCGAACTCTCCGACGATGGCCACGAAGGCATGATCCAGATCGACGGTACCTGCCGCAGCAATTGCAGCGCCGGATTGCAGGAGCAGGTGCTGGTATCGCTTATCGAGTGCGAGCAGGCGGTCGCCGTTCGTCTGTCGCCCCTGTGGGTAGGAGCTGCGCCGGCAACCATCGCGCCGGAACGCATGCTCGGAGACCTGGTAGGAGTTCCGGTCATCACGGGCGCCGCGGTGCGGGTTCCGACATTCGCCAAAGCGGTAAACTTCCAGGTCGCGCGCACCATTCCCTCCGGGCCGGTTGTGATCGGTCCACGCACCGACATTCGGGTTGTCGAAGGGGAACAAACCGCGGCACGTGCTCCGTCCGTATCGTACGAAGACATCGGCGGCCTTGAGCGCGAAGCGGCGCGGGTTCGCGAAATTGTCGAGTTGCCGCTGAAGTACCCGCGCATCTTCGAGCGCCTGGGGATTCTCGCGCCCAAGGGAGTGCTCCTGTACGGGCCGCCGGGCACGGGTAAAACATTACTCGCACGCGCCGTCGCCGCTGAAAGCCGGGTGCACTTCATTCACCTCAACGGTCCCGAGATCATGCGGAAGTTTTATGGAGAGAGTGAAGCCAAGCTCCGCGAGGTCTTTGAAGAAGCCGCGCGCCATGCGCCATCGATTCTCTTCATCGATGAGATCGACGCGGTCGCTCCCAAGCGGGCCGAGGTAACCGGCGAAGTTGAGAAACGTGTGGTCGCGCAGCTTCTCAGCCTGATGGATGGCTTCGTGGCGCGCGGCCAGGTGGTTGTGATTGGCGCAACGAATATTCCGGAGGTTCTCGACCCGGCACTGCGCCGCCCCGGGCGCTTCGATCGTGAAATCGAAATCGGCGTTCCGAACAATCAGGCGCGTCTGCAAATTCTTAGAATTCACACCCGCGCCATGCCGCTCGCCCCTGATGTCGATCTGCGCGAAATCGCCGAGCACTCCCACGGATTCGTGGGTGCCGATCTGGAAGCGCTCTGCCAGGAAGTGGGCATGATCGCTCTGCGCGGCTTTCTCGCAACCACACGGCTGGAAGCCGATGGTGCCGCATCCACTGATCTCGGCGCATTGCAAGTCACGCGCGAGGACTTCCTCGCCGGATTGAAAGAAGTTGAGCCCAGCGCCACGCGCGAGTTTTTTATCGAAAAAAGTGCGTCAACATTCGCCTCGCTCGGCGGCCTGCATGAGGTCAAACGCTTGCTCGACGCGGTAATCGAGCACTCTCATGTGCGTGACGAAATCTACGAGCAGGTTGGCCTGGCGCCGCCCCGCGGCATCCTGCTCACTGGACCATCCGGCACCGGCAAGACTGCCATGGCAAGGGCGCTCTCCGGCGAAAAGCAACTCCCGCTCATCGCCATCGATGGCCCGCAACTTTATTCGAAGTGGCTGGGAGAGTCCGAGCGAGCGCTGCGCGAGGTTTTCAAGAAAGCCAGACGAGCCGCTCCGTGCATTTTGTTCTTCGACACGATCGATGCGATCGCGCCCAAGTTCGGAGCGGACCAGTTCGGCACCGATGTCTATCAAAGAATTCTCAGCCAACTCCTGCGCGAGATCGACAACCTGCGCGATGTAAAAGGCGTGATCCTGCTGGCGGCAACCAATCGTCCTGAGCGCATCGAACCGGCGCTGTTGCGCAGCGGCCGCTTCGATTACATTCTACCCTTCTCCAAACCCGACGCCGCTGATCGCGCCGCGATCATGCAACTGTGCTGTCGGCGTGTGCCGCTCGCGTCCGATGTCGATTTCGAAGACTTCGCTGCTCGCACGGAAACCTTTACCGGGGCCGATATCGAGAGCTTGTGCAAGAAAGCCACGCTTGTCGCGATTGCGGAATTTCAGGCCGCCACTCGCGTCGCTCCGTTCGTCGTTTTGCGCGACGATTTCCTGGCGGTTCTGGAATCCGATCGTGGCAATCCGAAGCATTTGCAATCAACGACTCCCCTTGGCACGAGCACCGGCGATTTATGCACCGGCGCATCGACAAACTATAAGTGTCAATGATTACGAGGTGATCATGAGCTACACCGAACTCACGGTTTGGACGCGCGGCATCATCATGGACAAGGAAGGCCGCGACATCGTTAATTCCATTTCTGCTTCCGCCCGCCTTGAGGGTAAGTACGCGCAGGCGATGGAGAATTACGTCGACAATCCCGATCGCACCAACTGCCCCACTCGCAAGTATTGCCGGGTGAGCGATCAGATACTCGAGAACGAACTCACTTACGAAAATGAACATCCCAACATCGTCGTGCTGGTTGAAGGAACGATGGTGAAGGGTTGGGATTACATGCGCGGCATGCCGCCCGGCGGAACGCTGGTCATCAACACGCACTACACGCCGGATTACATGATTCGTTTTGTTCCCGGCCCCGAGCGCCTGGCGCAACTTGTCTGCGTGGATGCCGCCAAGCTGGCCGATCACAAATGGCTCTACTATCGGCTCGGTGAACTTGGTCTTGATCGCTTATCTACCGAAGGCGCTGCCGAGCGTAATAAGTCGATCGCGCCCGATATCGCTGCGCCCCTCATCGCCGCCGTAGTTAAGACCACGGGCATCGTCAAGATGCAGACGATTGAGCCGATGATCGCGAACAAGCACGCATTTGAAATGGCGCTCGAAGAATTGCATATCATGCCGCTGAATCCAGTGGCCGTGTAGGAGAGGACTGAATAAATGTCGACTAAAGGAACTAAAATTCCCGACTGGCTCACCGTACCGTTCGCCGGTATCACGCCTGCGCCTTCGCAGGAAAAAGGGCAGGATCTTTTCCCCACCGGCAACTGGCGCTCGATTCGGCCGGTTTATCGCGACAAATTACCACCCTGCAATAACGCTTGCGGCACCAACGAAAAGATCCAGGGCTATCTCGACCTGGTGAAGCGCGGCAAATATCTCGACGCCTATGCGCTCATTAAGGAAGACATGCCCTTCCCGTCGGTCACCGGGCGCGTGTGCTACCACCCCTGCGAGCAGGCCTGTAATCGCGGCAAGTACGACGAAGCCATCTCGATTCGCGCGGTCGAACGTTTTCTCGGTGATCTCGGACAAGCGCTCACCAACGATGTAGTGAAGCCTGGCAAGCCGAACGGCAAGAAAGTCGCCGTCGTCGGGTCCGGTCCTGCGGGCCACAGCGCGGCGTATCAGCTTGCGCGCCTCGGCTACAAAGTCACGATCCTGGAAAAATCACCCAAAGCCGGCGGGCTCAATCGTGGCGGCATTCCCGACTGGGTTCTTCCTCAGGATGTTCTCGATCGAGAAATCGAACGTCTTGAACAACTCGGGATCACGATCAAAACCAACGTTGAAGTTGGCAAAGATGTCACCTGGGACGACCTGAAAAAAGACTACGACGCCTGCGTGCTCGCAGTCGGACTCACCGAACCTAACAGCGTGCGCGCCGAAGGCGAAGACAAAGCCGGTGTGCTATATGGTCTACCTTTCCTTCGCGACATCGGCATGGGCACTTCGAAGGTGAAACTAGGTGCGCGCGTGGCCGTTATCGGAGGTGGAAACACCGCGATCGATTGTGCCCGCGAGGCGCTGCGGCAGGGCGCCGTGGAAGTAACGATGATCACGGTTGAAGCGAATCCCCAAGAATGCCCCGCCGTGCCAGAAGATCTGCACGACATGCTCGAAGAGGGAGTGGAGCTCATTCATGGCAAAGCGGTGACTGCCGTGCTCGGCAACGGCAAGGTTGAGGCTCTGCAGCTACATCCGGCGCGCTTCTCGGGCGCGATCAACGCTTCACCGATCACCGTGAATCGAGATGTTGCTCCGGAAAAGTTCGCCGTCGATAACATGATCATTGCGGTTGGTCAGCACGCTTCAATCAAGTGGTTGCCGGATGAGTTCAAGAACGAGCGTGGCACCATCAAGATCGATAAGTTCGGGCGCCTTGGCAACACAAACTTCTTTGCCGCGGGCGATATCGTACAACTGGGCTCGGGTCAGCCGCTGATGGTGGTCAATGCCGTCGGCGACGGCAAACGTGTCGCCTTCAATCTCGACAAAGTGATGCGCGGCGAGTCGTTGCAACCCCGCACCATTCCAGTCGATGTCATCTTCGATTTGAATCGCATGAACATGACGTACTTCCCGCACTTTCCGCGCGTGCAGCAGGAGTTGCTGCCGCCGACCACGCGCAAGAAGACGCAGGACGAGGTGATTCAGGCGTTCACTGAAGAACAGGCAGTCGAAGAGGCTGGTCGCTGCTTCAGTTGCGGCACCTGCAACGCTTGCGACAACTGCTATCTGGTTTGTCCAGAGCCCTGCATCGCTCGCCCAGAGCGCTCGAACGGCATGTATAAAATTCTGGTCGATTACTGCAAAGGCTGCCGCGTGTGCATTGAAGAATGTCCTACCGGTTGTCTTGAAGGCGTTCCTGAGCTCGACTTCGATACCGGAGTTGTGCGCATGGATACTGCCTTCGCCATCTCTCCCGGACTGCACGGACGGCAGGCCGAAGAACTGCGTAACCTGAGCGACCGGGCGGCGAAAAACATTTAGCGTTCGATTCAAAACAGGATTAGCGAAACAGGATTGGTGAATTATGGCAATGCTTGCAGATGTGAAAAAGAGAACGGTCCGCATCAACGGCTGCGTTGCATCGGCCCAAGCCGCTAAATACGCGGATGTCGACGTGATTGCGGCTTACCCGATCAGGCCCTACACCGCAACCATGATGGCTCTGGCGCAGATGGTGGCGAATGGCGAACTCGACGCCGAGTACATCGTCGCCGACAGCGAGCACTCGCAATTGAGCATCGCTCACGGCGCTGCTTCCGCGGGAGCGCGCGTCTTCACCGGCAGTTCGGGCGTAGGCGTGCAGTTCGCTTACGAACTGTATTCGCCGATCTCCGGCAGCCGCATGCCGGTGCAGATGATGATCGCCGACCGCACGCTCGATCCTCCCGGCGACTTCGGCTCCGAGCATACCGATGCGCTATCCACGCGCGATATGGGGTGGATCATGGGCTGGTCGTGCGATGCCCAGGAGGCGTTCGACAATCATCTCATCGCCTATCGCATCGGCGAAGACCGGCGCGTGCTCTTGCCGCAGATGGTTTGCCAGGATGGCTTCTTCGTCTCGCACATCACGGGCGACGTCGAGTTGCCTGACTCGGGCCAGGTGAAAGAGTTCCTGCCGCCGTACAAGCATCCTTATCCGCTCGATCCGCGGCATCCGGTATCGCACGGGCCGCAGATTATGCCGGAGCAAGGTCCGCCGTTGCAACTCGAGCGCGCACGCGCTATGGAAGAATCCATGGCCGTGATCGAGGAAGTTCACGAGGAGTTCGCCAAGATCTTCGGACGGAAATACGATCCGTGGGTCGAAGAGTACATGACCGATGACGCCGAGGTGGTCTTCTTCCTGCAGGGCGCACACGCGGTAACGGCACGCTTCGCGATTCAACACATGCGCGAACGCGGCTTAAAAGTGGGCATGGTGCGGCTGCGCACGATTCGCCCATACCCAACCGAGCGCGTGAAAGATGTCCTGAGCAAATTCAAAGTTGTCGGCGTGATCGAAACCAACATGGGGCTGGGAGGAGTAAGCAGCGGCGGCGCACTGTACGCCGAGGCGGCCGCGGCTCTTTACGAAAGCCAGCATCGTCCGCTCGTGCTGTCGTTCATGGCGGGTATGGGTGGTGAAGCGATTGTACTTAAGGAGTTCTATTGGATGACCGAGAAGATGCTCGATGCGCAGCGGCGGGGCAAAATCGAGAAGCGCACGCACTGGGTCGGATTCGAAGAGTAAGAAATCATTGCAACATTTGATGCAGAGTCTGCGGCTTTGCACCTGGAGGAATTGATATGGCAACCATTGAAGTTCAGCGGCAACTGCTGCCGATTCTCGATAGCCCGAATCAGGGAGCGCGTTTCTACAACCCCGAATTACCTTCGTCCGAGCCGTTCGTCCCAGGGCATCGCACCTGTGCGGGATGCGGACCCTCGATTCAGTATCGGATGACGAGCAAGGCTGCGGGCGACAATACTATCCTTGTCGGGCCGACCGGTTGCATGTATGTGGCGAACAGCTCTTATCTGTGCACGCCTTATAACGTGCCGTGGGCGCACACGCAGATTGGCAGCGCCGGCAGCTTTACTGCCGGCGTCGCGGCCGCTTATGAAGCGATGATCCGCAAGGGCAAGTGGAAAGGGCAGTTTCCCAACATCATCTGCGAGGCTGGCGACGGCAGCGCATCCGACATTGGACTCGCATCGATCTCCGGCGCGCTCTATCGCAATCATGATTGCCTGATCATCTGTTACGACAACGAGCAATATGCCAACACTGGTATTCAGGCGTCGTCGCGCACGCCTTACGGCGGCATGACAACGTTCTCTCCTCCCGGGCCCGAAGTTCCGGAAGGCAAGAAGTTGTTTCCTAAAGACCTGGCGCGCATGATGGCAGCCGGGCATCCTCATTGCTATGTCGCGACCGCAAGCGTCGGCTATCCCATCGACCTGATGAATAAGGTTCGCAAGGGACTGAACCACAAAGGCGCTGCTTATCTGATGGTCTACACTCCGTGCCAGAAGGGCTTTGTGTATGAGACGCCGCGGTCGATCGATCTTGGTCGCCTAGTTGTTGAATGCGGGCTCTATCCGATGTGGGAGTGGAATCCGGAGAAGCGCGCGTTCGATTACAGCTTCCGTCCCGCGAGCATGCGGCCTGTGTCCGAATACCTGAAGCTGCAGGGACGCTTTGGTCACCTTCACGCCGAGCACATCGCAACCCTGCAGAAGTTTGCCAACGAGCAATGGCGGATGATGGGCGTGCAACTGCCCGAGGCATTGATTCACGCCGCGGATGCGAAGAACCTTACGAACATGGCGGCTGCAGCCGAAGCCGAAGCGGTGGCGCAAACTTTATGAATACGAAAACGAGTGCTCCCTTTCATCCTGTCGAGTCCGAGCCGGAAGTTGAGCCGGAGGGACAGGAAAGTTATATCGTTACCGAGGGCAAGAAGCGCGGGGCCACGCGCGACGTGCGCAATGAAGCGGCCTACGACCGCTTCTATACCGTGCTACGCGTGCATGCCGGCGATGCGATCCTGACCGACAACTGGCACACCAACGAAGTGCTTGACCATGCCCGTAACAACTTCGAGGGCGTGACCTTTGCCATGCGCACGCTGGAAGCGTGGGGCGCGATGATCGAGAACGACAAGCGCGCTTACTACACCGCCGGCGGGCGCATCTGGGTGATGGATCTGGAGCCGGCCTCGGGCAAAAAACCGCGGCTGCCGGGCACCGGACCCGCAAAGAAGTAGCAGACGATTGCGGCGCATTCTGCTCATCGACGACACGCCGGAGATTGCCGAGCTGCTGACGTTTTCGCTCCGAGACCTTGGCTACGAGGTCTTCGCTGAGGGATACAGCAACGCCGTCAACGAACTCATCGAGCAGCATCAGGCCGATGCGCTGGTACTCGACTGCACGGCTTACGATATGAGCGAGGCGCTCTTCGACTCCCTGCGGCATCATCCTGATCACGCGGACGTGCCTGTGGTCATCATCAGCGATACTCCCGAGAAAGCTGACGTGAGCCTGCGTTCCAGAAAGGCTAAGAGAGTTTTGCTTGTGCCAAAACCTTTTACCGGGACGCAGGTGGCTAACGCGCTCGCGCAACTGCTGGAATAACTATGCCGCTGTGGAGCATGGACGATTGGCAGTTTCTCGAGCGCGAGGTTGTCACCGACCCCAAGGGCAGGCAGTGGACCGTAGCGCTGATGGACGTGCTCGGTCAGCAAGGCGATCCTGACATGCCGAACAAGCTGCTCGAATTGCAATATTCTTCCGGCCGCTACTTCACTCTCATCTACGCGGATGGCGGGGCGCTGCAGCGGGAGCGTGGCTACGCTTCGCTGGCTGAGGCCACGAATGCCTTCGGGAACCTACTGGTTGGGGTGATCGATGGCAGCGTCGATCCGTCGCAGCCTGTGTTTCGTCAGGATCTGGAGGACTGAATAGGGTTGGTAGTCAGTCATTCCCAGCCTCAGGCCGATAACGGTGAGGCTTTGCAAGTCGGTATCGGTTAGCGGCCGGGGTCGAGATCTCTCATTACTACGCGAAGAACCTGGCTGGTTTGACGCGCGTCACGCTCGGAGATTTCCGGTTTCGAGGTCATCGCGTCGACGTCGACTTGGTCTCGGTAGGTTCGCGCGATCGCGGGCAGGCGGGCGCAGCCGCCGCGAATTAGTCCTGCGCGCTCTGCGACGGCGAGGCGCGTCTCGAACGACCAGTCGGAAATCTTCTCCGGCGGCGCGCCCGACGAGATCAGGGCAGTCAATCCTTTTTTTTCCAGCGCATCAGTCACGATCGCCTCGAGGATTCCGCACGACGTGAGCAGCGCCGTGTCATAGTCCCGCTGATCGAAGGCGGAGCGACTGTCGGTGTAGGCCTGCTCGACCACGGGACGAAGTTCGGGGTTGTGAACGAAGTCGAAGCGATGCGGAGCCGGCGCATGCGTCGATGCAGCGA
>Ga0074045_10004484_pt1 | contig 12357 bp, 10 predicted proteins | sample BogForMeECP23OM2_FD_94442 | JGI IMG/M metagenome (GOLD analysis project Ga0074045, IMG submission 94442) | Bog forest soil microbial communities from Calvert Island, British Columbia, Canada - Bog Forest MetaG ECP23OM2 | ecosystem: Environmental > Terrestrial > Soil > Wetlands ...
GGGCTGAAACTGTCGTCCAAAGTGAATCAGAAATTCGAGAGCCCTGGGGTAGACAATCTTGTAACCGAAATATCCTCCCGTGATGAACAGGGCGATGGTCGAAACCATGAACGGCACCACGTAGCGTTTTTCGTTGCGATAGAGCCCGGGCGAGATAAACATCCACACCTGGTAGAGGACGAAGGGCGAGGTCAGGAACAAACCAGCTAAAGCTGCGATTTTCAGGTAAAGGTTAAAGGGTTCTGTGGGATTGAGATAGACCAGCTTCTCCGACATGCCGTTGGCCTTCAGTACATCCATGATCGGGCGCTGCATAATGTCGTAGATGTACTCCACCTTCCACCAGCACGCGAAGAAGCCCACGCCGACGGCAGCGATGGAATACACAAGGCGCTTGCGCAGCTCTTCGAGATGATCAAGAAAGCCCATGGTGGGCATGGTTTCGCGGTTGGACGGATCGCCGGGAACGCCGGCCGCAGTGTCAGACATGCGAATCCTGCGGAGCTGGTGCCGGTGTCAGATCCTTCTCCGGCGCAGTCGCGAGCTCGGTTGCGCTCGCAGGCTCGCCAGCAGCGGCCTCGTCCACGGGAGGTGAGGCAGAGTCGACGGCTGATGTTGCCAGGGTAGCCGGGGCTTCGAGCTGATGGGTCACAGGTTGAGCAGCACTCTGGCCCACGCTGGCCACGGCGCCCGGAGGAGCCTCCGTCGGCGGAAGAATGGCCTGACTCTTCTGCGCTTGTTTCTGCACCTCTTTCTGAACTTCCTTTTGTACGTCCAGGTGGGCGATCTCGGCATCGATCTGAGAGCGGAACTCGTTGGAAGCGCGTCGCAGTTCGGCGAGAAGCTTTCCCGCCTGCCGTGCGATCTCCGGCAACTTCTTTGGCCCAAAGACGATCAGGGCCAGTACGAACAAGAAGATGGTCTCGGAGAAGCTCATGTCCCAATCATAATGCGGGAGCGCGAAAAGCGGCAATCGAGACCTCGCTTTAAGTAGCGCCGACATCCTGGGAGGGTACTCGACCAGCTTGAGGTAAAATCTCGTCCATGCAATACCTTCTCAAAACCGAGCCGACCGTGTACTCCTTTGCCGACCTGCAGCGCGATCAGTCCACCGTCTGGGATGGCGTCACAAATCCCGTGGCTCTGAAAAATCTGCGCTCCATGAAGCCGGGCGACCACCTGATCATTTATCACACTGGAGATGAGAAAAGCGCAGTGGGCGCCGCGACCGTGATGGGGCTCGAAGCCAGCGAGGCCAACGAGAAAGACCCGCTGGTGAAGATCAAAGCCGGCAAACCGCTGCCTAGGCCGGTGACTCTGGCCGAGATAAAATCCAACAGGCTGTTCGCGGATTCTCCGCTGGTGCGGCAGGGCCGGTTAAGCGTGGTGCCATTGACGGACCCGCAATTCAAATTCATCACCGGCAAGTGAAGGCTCGAAATCAACTTACAAAACTTTGCAAAACTCCGGCCGCCCGCTTAGCAACCCAGGATTACACTAGTGGTTCCTACTCTACTAATCAGGATCGTTGAAGGGGTGTATTTGTGCGCCATCCGGAGGTAGCCTTTCCCGCCGTTCCCTCGCGCCGCAGCTTCCTTCGCTCGGCTTCATTTGTGGCGACGACGGCGGCCTTCTCACAGGCCGGCATCGCACTCGCCGCCTCGCTCTCGAAAGAGAACACTGCGGACCAGCCGGAATTAGCCCTTGACCAGGAGCGCATGCGCGCACTTGCTGCCTGGACCGCACTAACGTTGGAGACGGAAAGCCCGGTGCCATTCGGGGCGGAGATCATACACACTAAAAGCGGCGAACGCTTGATGCGTGCCGCCAATGCGGTGGGGAAAGAACACGATCCCAGTGCGCACGCCGAAGTGCGCACCATCCGGCTGGCGTGCAATCAGCTCCAGTCGCCTTCGCTTCAGAACTACACTCTGTACACCACCTGCGAGCCCTGCCCAATGTGCATGGCGTGCGCCCTGTGGGCCAGACTCGATCGCGTTGTGTACGGCGCCACCATCGCGGACGCCGCGCGCTTCCTCCATCAAATTCAGATTCCTGCCGCCGAGGTAGTGCGGCGCTCCGATATGACCTGCTCCGTCGATGGGCCGGTGGAGCGCGATGCTTGCCTCGCCCTCTTCACAAATCCGAAGATGCAGGCGACTTTCAAGGTATGGAATTCGGCGAAACCCTGAGTTAGAGAGCATGAAGCTGAAAACTCGAATGAAACGACATCGTCAATTTTGTCTCGAATGTATATTCGCGATCTCTCTTTCCATGCTGCTATTTGCCGCGCCTTTGCGGGCCCAGGAGACAAGAGCAAACGTGCCGGCAAAAGACATTCAGGAAAAGATTGACGTGGAGGATGTTTCGCGCACCTTTCTGGTGCATCTTCCCAAAGGCTACGACCCGCAGCAGCACTATCCCGTGGTGATTCTCCTTCATGGAAGGAACCAGGATGCCGACGACATGGAGCGGCTCACCCTGTTTAACCAACTCGCCGACAAGGATGGCATCATTGCGGTGTATCCCAATGCCACGCGCGGCCGGTGGAATATAGGAGTGCGAGCCGAGCAGACGTCGCAAGAAGGGCCGCGGCGCGGCAACGGGCGGCGAGGCGGATGGGGCGGCGGTGGCGGAGGCTATCCTGGCGGTGGTGTCGGATACCCCGGAGGCGGTGGAGGAGGCTATCCCAGCGGCGGCCAGGGCGGCGGGCAAAATTCGGAAGAAAGCAGGAACCGACAGGAGCCGGCGGATGACGTTGCCTTCTTGAATCAGATGCTCGATCAGCTCCCGCTCAAATACTCCGTAGACGCTCACCGCATCTACGCGACTGGTTTGGGTGATGGCGGCTTCATGGCGCTGCGCGTGGGTTGCGCCATGGCCGACCGCGTGGCTGCGATTGCTCCCGTGGCGGCGGATTTGCCGAAGACCATGATCTGCTTGCCCTCGCGTCCCGTGCCGGCGCTGTTTATCGACGGAACGGAAGACCCTGTTATCTCCTACAACGGCGGTAGCTACAAACCAGGACAGTTCCATATGCTCTCCGCCGAAGACAGTGTGAAGGCATGGGCGAGGTTTGACCGCTGCGTGGAAAAGCCAGCGCAAGGGAAACTGCCCTCCGCGGATCCAAAGTGGAAAGAGACTAAGACCTTTACTTTTAGTGGCTGCCGCGAGGATGCTCAAGTAATACTGTATGCCGTGAAGGATGGTGGCAACACCTGGCCCGGGGGCGAGCAGTACATGATCGAGAAAGAGGTGGGTAAGGTCAGCAACGCTCTCAACGCCAACGAAGCCATTTGGAGCTTTGTAGGCGCAAAGAAACTTTCCGGCGAGAGCGCGGCGAAATAAACTCCCTTACTCGAGTTTAGGGTGGGCTCCGGGATAGAACCTCGCGATCATACGGCCTGTCATCAATCCCCCTTCGTATTCCGGAATGATCACCTCGTCGGCTCCGGAGTTGCGCATGGCCTGGGCGTAGCGCGACTGTCCGGCCCGTGTGATGATACGCGCCTTGGGATTCAGCGATTTCGCGGTCACCGTGATGTAGAGATTGTCGGCATCGTTATCAATCACAATGCACACGCCGCGGGCCCGTTCAATGCCTGCCGATTGCAGCACGTCGTGCCGTTTGGCGTCGCCCTGAATGGCAAGCACTTTCTCTTTCAGGAGCTCGCGGCACAGTCCTTCGTTGGTTTCGATCAGGACAAAGGGAATCTCCAGCCGGTTGAGCTGGTCGACCACCGTGCGGCCTACTTGCCCGTAGCCACAGATGATGAAGTGGTCCCGAAGTTTATCGATACCGATATCGTTCACCATGGTTCTCCAGGCCTCCCTACCTTGCCGGTTGAAGATGGTAACGGCCACGCGCTCCGCAACCCAGATCTGAAAGGCAAATACACCCATGTAGACAAAGAGCGAGAACAGTTTGGTCGAATTGTGCACGCGTTTGGCATCGATGGCGTGCGGCTGAATCATCCAGAACAAAGCGTCCTGCCAGCTGATCCACTCCAGGTGCCGGTAGATCAACACAACCCCCAGGCTGAATCCCGCGAACACGACCAGCGGCAGCCACAACCGGCGCAGGAACAACGACAGGATTCGGAGCATGGGGCAGAGATACTACAGGAAGTCTAACCGCAGAGCAACGGGTATGCCTTCGAATGAACGAATCTAGCTAATCGATTTCTAAAATCACGAGCACATTGAACACACAGATTTACCCCGTAGTCCTCTGTGTCCCCTCTGTTTAAGACTCGCCGGTCGGCTACACAAAAAACCACCCTCCGCCCGGGGTTCACGCGGAGGGTGGAGGAACGCATTCAAGCGACCAGTCTCGAACGCGCCCGGCAAACTCTAGTTGAACAGGTTCAGTGTGTTCGTAGCGTCGTCGACATAATAGAGACCCTGACCCGCCACCGGCACCAATCCAAACAGCGCGCCGTTGCCCGGAGGAGTCCCGCTGCTATCGAGCAATTTCTTGCTGACCTGAACCCCGTTTGCTGTCGTCGTGACCAGGAAGCCGTTGTCGCCATTCACGGTGAGAATGTTGCCGCCCGCGGAAACTGCGAGCCCGAGCGGATCATTCAGCGAGCCGCCCTGCGTGACCGTGGCTCCAATTCCGGCGGACGTAACACGGAAGACTGGATTCGGAATCGCTGCCACCCGATTGCTGAGGCTATCAGCGACGTAGAGCAAGCTGGAGTTGGGGCTAAGGCCCAGGCCGGTGGGCCCAATCACCAGCGCGGCGGGATCAGTCCGCTCCGGAAAACCGGACCCGATTACGGTCATCGACTGCAAAATCGGCATCGACGTATTCAGCCCGTTCAGAGTCAATCGAACCACGGTTCCACCATGCACCACGTTGCCTCCGCCGGCGACGGTTCCATTCAGCACATTGGTCACGAATAAGTTCGCGCTGCTGCCGGCGTCGAGCGCGGTCATATCCCACGGTCCATTGATCAGCGAACCGTAAATCGTCTCGGCGACATTGCCGCTGCTATCGAGCACTAGAAGGCATCCTGCCTCCACCGTGTCCGACATTCCGTCAGTAGTCGGCACGCTCCCCACAATCACCCAGCCGCTGCGCAGCACAGACAATGCCGTGGTTAAACCGACGCCGCCCGGGCACGGGCCCGGCAACGTCTTGACATCAATCTGCGCAAACAGGCTGACCGTGCCTTCCGGCGAAATCTGCACGATCGTGGTTCCCGTCCCTTGAAGGTTCAACATGCCGTTGAAATTACTTACCAGAATATTTCCCTCCACCAGCGCCCCCTTGCTCTGAGGCACCCGCGCGATTCCATAAGGATTCACATCGCCATTCACGGGAACGGTGGAGGCGACAACGCTAATCGTTCCGGCATTAAGAAAATTCGCCTGGGCACTGGCGGCCAAACAAAAGGCCGCGGCCAGAAACCCAAGACTTAGGCTGGTTTTTACTTTGTCAAATAACTTCACAAGATCCTCCTGAGAGTACGGCTTTGTACACCGCAGAACGGCCTGCGGAAGCGGCATCTGCGCGGGGATCAGTGTGAGATGAGACAAAAACGGGATTGTCAGAGAATTGTCAAATTTCTGTCACTTCTATGGAATCAGTTCTTGTCGTTGGGCGAGTAAACAATCTTCTTGAATACGAAGCTCTTTATTGAATTCGGGTCATCGCCGGTCTCTTGAACCGGCAGACCATTCGGTCATTACTGAATCAACTGCCGCAACTCCCGCCGCAGAATTTTTCCTGAGGCGGTTTTAGGCACGACCTCGACAAAATGCACTTCCCGCGGCTGCTTGTAGCTGGTGAGTCGTTCTGCGACGAACGCGCACAACTCATCTTCCATCTTCTTGCCAGTAACAAATCCCTCGCGCAGTGCGACAAACGCCACCGGAATCTCGCCCGCCGCGGAGTCTGGACGACCGACGACGCCGCACTCCCGGACCGCAGGATGTTCCAGCAACACCGCCTCCAATTCCGCCGGCGCCACGGGAAAGCCTTTGTATTTGATCATCTCTTTGCGCCGGTCGACCACGCGATAAAAGCCTTCGTGGTCCCGGGTAACGACGTCACCCGACCAGAACCATCCATCGCGCAGCGCGGCCGCGGTCGCATCCGGCTCGTTCCAGTAACCCTTCATGAATTGCGGACCCCGCATCACCAGCTCTCCCGGCTCGCCCTCGGCAACCTCCGCCAGATTGCCCGCAGAAACTTCCGGATCGCCCTGTCCAATCACGCGGCATTCCGTCTGTACCAGGGGCTGCCCGATAGAATCCGGACGGTACAATTCCGGCTCCAGATAACCCACATGCGTCACCGGCGAAGCTTCGGTCATGCCATATCCCTGGCACACGGGAATGCCCGTCAACTGGGTGAATCGTCGCGGCAAATCGGGCGCGAGGGGCGCGGCTCCGGATTTTACCCACAGCAGATTGTGATGCTCGGGGAACTCTCCTGCTTCAGCCGCCTGGCAGAGCGCAATCATTGCTGGAGGAACCAGCGGGATCATGGTGACGGCTTCGTCGGTAAGCAGTCGGGTGAGTTGAGCCACGCCGAAGCGCGGCATCAGAATCAGCGTTGCTCCCAGAATCAGCGCTGGGTTGAGCATCACATTCAAACCGTAGATATGATAGAGAGGCAGGAAGCAAAGAATCTTGTCGTTGGAGTTAAGCACGGTGCCGTGCGGCCCCAGAAGCTGAAAGACGTTGGCCACCAGGTTGTGATGGGAGAGCATCACCCCTTTCGGCAGGCCCGTGGTGCCACTCGAGTAAGGCAGCGCCGCCAGAATATTCTTGCTGTCTCCAACTTGCTCGGGCAACTTCGCGGTCACCGGCTGGAGCAGATCAGAAAACGGTTGGGCGCCGCTTCCCTGCTCTCGGGTCCAGAACATACGCCGCAGATTGGGCAGACCGGCGAAATCGATTCCTTCGATGTGAGTGCGGTCGGTGATCAGCATGACTGCGCCGGAATTTCCCAACTGGTAACGGACTTCGCGTTCCCGGTAGGAGGGATTCAGCAGCGTGGGGATCCCGCCGGCCAGCGTCGCCGCATGATAGGCCAGGCAAAACTCCCACGAATTGCACAGAAAGATAGCCAGCACTTCACCCGGCTGCAGGCCGGCTGCAACCAGCCCGCGGGCCAGGCCTTCCACCTTCTCGCCATATTCTGCATAGCTCAGGCGGCGTCCGCAGGAAGTATCCACCAGCGCCGTCTTCTGCGGATGCTGGCGGCAGGACTTCAAAACCGCATCGTGCAGAAACAAGCCGGCAGGATCGGCATAGAGCTCGGTCCGTAACATTGCCGGATGATTGTAGCGGAAGTTTGTGATTTGCGGCCTGCAGCTAAGCCCGGTATCGATCCAGGTTGCGGCTTTCGATTCCGACCTCTTCACCTGCGTTATCCCGAAGCCCCGCGTTTTCTACAGCGGGGCGAGGGATCTCCCCGCACGGTAGCTGCACCAGGAACGAAACTGCACTACTACCTTAGCCCGATTGACTTGCCCGATGCAGCAACGTACGATTTCTCACCTGTGATCGGGCGAATCATTTCGCGCTACCGCATCATCGAGAAGCTCGGTGGCGGCGGGATGGGCGTGGTCTACAAGGCGGAAGACACTCGGCTGCACCGCTTTGTCGCGCTCAAATTCCTGCCGGACACGGTCAGCGAAGACCCACAGCGCCTCTCCCGCTTTCAGCTCGAAGCCCAGGCCGCATCCGCGCTGAACCACCCCAACATTTGCACCATTCACGATATCGGCGGCCAGGCCGGCGAAACCTTTATCGCCATGGAGTTTCTGGATGGGCTGCCTCTGAAGCACCGCATTGCCGGGCGTCCACTGGAAATTCCGGTCCTGTTGGGCCTGGCTATCGAAATCGCCGACGCGCTCGATGCCGCCCACACTCACGGAATCATTCATCGCGATATCAATCCCGCCAACATCTTCGTGACTAAGCGGGGCAGCGCCAAGGTTCTCGACTTCGGACTGGCCAAGCTCACGCAAGGCGATGAACCCAGCGTAAGTGGCGAAACCTTTGGCGAAGTCACCTATTCGCCGGACGACCGCACTCGTCCCGGCGCGGCTCTGGGGACCATCCCCTACATGTCGCCGGAGCAGGCTCTGGGCCAGCCTCTCGACACCCGCACCGACCTGTTCTCGTTTGGAGTGGTCTTATATGAGATGTCGACCGGCGTCCTGCCTTTTCAGGGACAGACTACGGCTGCCTTTTTTGACTCCCTGATTCACAGCGTGCCGGAGTGGCCGCTACATTTTAATCCGGCGACTCCTCCCGAACTGGAGCGCATCGTGATCAAGGCGCTGGAAAAAGATCCAAAGCAGCGCTACCAAAGCGCGGCGGAGATGCGGGTCGACTTGCAGCGTCTGCGCCGCGACATCGAAACTGGGCAAAGCCGGCCGACGGGAACCGCTGCCCGGCCGGCAGCGCCCGATTCCAAGGAGAGACTTCGGGCCCTGTTCGCGACCGCCGCTGCCACCGCTGCTTCCCAGCCCAAAACGATCGGCGCAAAGTGGCTGGCTATGGGCTTGGTTGGAGGCGCTGCGCTTCTGGCTCTTTTGTTCCTGGTATTCCTGGGATCGCCGGAGTCCGCGCCGGCTGTGGTGTCTTCTTTGCAGATCACCAACGACGGCGCCTTCAAGCGCTCTCTCGTCACCGACGGAGCCCGCCTTTACTTTTCCGAATATCTGAGCGGACATTCGGTGCTGCGCCAGGTTTCGACTGGCGGAGGCGAGACTGCGCCGGTACCGATCTCGCTTCCCAGCGCGGATATTTACGATTTCTATCCTGCCCGATCGGAGTTGCTGGTGAAGGGGATCGCCGAGGGTTCGGAGACGGAGTGGCCGGTTTACATCCTGCCCCTGCCGGCGGGGTCGCTGCGTCCGGTAGGAAGCATCCTGGCTCACGCGGCCACCTGGGCGCCCGACGGCCAGCACATCGTGTATGCCCGGCAATCGAGCCTGTACGAGTGCAACCCCGATGGGTCGGATGCGCGAGAACTCGTCGCCGTCTCCGGAGTTCCGTTTGCACCGCGATTTTCTCCCGACGGACGCCGCCTGCGCTTCACCCTTCGCGATACTCAAAAGCGCACCTCGTCGCTGTGGGAAGTTTCGCCCGAAGGCAACGGTTTGCATGCGGTGCTGCCGGAGTGGAACAAGCCGGCGCAGGAGTTCGGCGGAACCTGGACGCCGCGGGAAGATTATTTTCTCTTTGAATCGACTCGCGACCACACTCAAAACATCTGGGCGCTGCGCGAGCGCTCTTCTTTTTTTCGCAAGGCCTCGGCCCAGCCCACGCAGCTCACCGTGGGTCCGCTCCTATTCAGCAATCCGACGCCCAGTCTGGATGGCAAGAAACTGTTTGTGATCGGCCAGCAGCGCCGCTTTGACCTCATCCGCCTGCAGGGCAAGTCGGAGCAGTTTTCGATTAGCCTTCCCGGCGTCTCAGCCGGCGAGGCCGACATTTTGCCCGGTGGTGAGTGGATGGTTTATGTGGCGCACCCAGAACTCACGCTGTGGCGCAGCAAACCGGATGGCAGCTCGCGAACTCAACTTACCTATTCCCCGATGCAGGCGCACATGCCACGCTGGTCGTCCGATGGAAAGCAGATCGCATTTATGGCCTCGCGTCCCGGAAAGCCCTGGAAGATTTTTGTGATGCCGGCTGAGGGGGGCACGCCCCAGGAAGTAACCGTAGGAGATCACAACCAGGGCGACCCCACGTGGATGCCGAAAGGCGATGCGATTGTTTTCGCAGGCATGCCCTGGCTGGAATACGGAGCGGTTAGCGGCCCCAACATTCATGTCGCCGACGTGAAATCCGGGCAGGTTTCTGACGTGCCCGGCTCGGAGAATCTTTTCAGCCCTCGCTGTTCACCCGATGGCCGCTACATCGCGGCCCTTTCGGCGGACTCAACCAGGCTGATGCTCTATGACACCGAAGAAAAGAGCTGGGCGCCGCTGGCCGAATCGCGTTTCGCCTTTGAAAACTGGTCGCGCGATGGAAAGAATTTGTATGCAGAAGATTATTCCGACAAAATCGATGACCTGGTACGCGTCAGCGTGCCCGGCGGCAAAGTAGAACGGCTGCAGAGCTTGAAGGAAATTCCCCGCGGCTTCGATCCCTGGGAGTTCTGGGTCGGATTGACGCCCGATGACTCGCCCCTGCTGATGCGCGATCGCAGCACGCAGGAAATCTACAGTTTGGATATACGCTTTCCGTAGCGCCACGCGGCGCTACCTACAAACGTGTCATCCTGAGCACATCGGGGCAAGCGAAGCGCCGCCCCGCGAAGTCGAAGGATCGCTGTACCCGCGACCAACCCGGATGCGGTAAGGCACTCTCTAGTGAGGCCCGGCAACTGGCAGCGCCGCTTCCCGCGGGGCAAAGCGCTCGGACCAGCGAATCCTGCCAGTGACCTGCATCACGACGAATAACGTGATAATAGCGATTACTGTGATCGCGAGTCCGGTAAATCCCTTCCAGAAAAATGCATACGAGAAAAGCACCAGGTAAATGAACTGGGCTGTTCCCGCCTCCAGGGCTGCGAAGCGGAGTCCCACCACCAAGCGCAAATAACTCACCACCAGCGCAACCGAAACTGCCGATGCCAAAACCATCGCCGCATGAATTGAAATATGATCCACGAGGTAGGCGAGTAGCAGGTGGAAGGCAAAAAACGCGGTGGCCAGGAAAAAATAATTCATGGGATGCAGATCAATATTGCGGATCGTCGTGATGATGAACATCAGGAAGAAAAAGAAGAACAATGAAACCGGCGCGGCATAGCTGATCTCTCCCGCCAGAGGACCGGGCTGCAGCTTCTGCGGCATGGTCATGCCGATCTGGAATCCTGACACCAGGCTTGAATACTGCCAAGTGAGTTGCCAGCCGCCCGGGATCGTCTGTTTGGAAGTGGGAGAGAGCGTGTCGTCGGCGAAGTCGATGTCGCGGAAATTGGTTTGCATCGTCAGAGCAAAGTCGCGGGCCTGCGCGACGCCGTTGGCCAACTGGTATCGCCAACTGTCAAGGCCCTGGGAGCGGTATGCGACGTGCAGCTTCGCGGTCTCTCCAGGTTCGAGGGTTGCGCGGCCAGTGGTGCTCTGATCGTCGCTGGCCAGCGGGATTAGCTCGTCGTTGATCTTCATCTCCAGGCCGTCGTAGATCGCTTTTTGCGCGGGAAATTTCAACCGGAAATCTACGGTCTGCCTGTCGTTCGTATCATTGCGGAAGGTATAGTCTCCAGCGAAGTCGACCGCGTAAGTGCTGTACCAGAGCAATCCCTTCTGCCGCGGACTCAAGTGAAGGTTCACGTGAATCCGGCTCGCTTCCAGGGGCAGCGGATACTGTCGTTGAATGTTTTCCCGGTGAATTACGACTTTACCGTTCTCGACTGTAGTCGAGCTAATCACTTCTGAGACGGCGTAAGTCGCGCTGGGCGGTGACTGTTGCTGGGCCGTGCCCCAGGTGGAGACTACGCGGCCCTGGAGTTGCTCATTGCTGCCGTAGGTGCGGAAAGAGATGGTAGCGCCCAAAATCACCCATGCAATCGAAGTGCAAACAAAGATGAAAGCCAGGGCAAGAATCTGTCGGAGCAAAGTCGTTCCTCCTCTTGCGATAGGTCGCACGACATCGGTAGCAAGGAGGTGGCCGCCGCGAAGGCATTGAGGACAGCCCAGTTATCGCTATCTCGTCGGCGTTGCCGTGTCAGCAGAGACACGTGTGTGTGTCATCGGCACACAACCTAAGGTGAGATTTGAGGAGCGATTCAGCTCGCCAATTTGCGTAGAAACTCGCGCTCATCCATGCGGTATTTGAAGGCTTTGCGGCCGTCGATGAACACGACCGGTACTTCGTCGTTGAACTGGCGGCGCAGTTCAGTGTCGCTATCCACATCCACTTCCTGCCAGGTGAAGCCGCCCCGGCGCGAGAGTTTGGCTAAACTTTCTTTCACCACCTCGCACAGGTGACAGCCCCGGCGCGAATAGATCACGACCTGTCTGGAGTCCGGCACGCCGCGATTTTACCGCTCCCACGCCACCGTCTGGCAAGAGAAAAAGAAGATGAGCAGATTCTCACCATGAGCCCCTCCCGAAGCAGGAGTAGAATCCGAAAATGATTTTTTCGGACTACAAACCCTTGCGCGGCAAGGCCTGCTTAATCACCGGAGCCGCTCTCCGCCTCGGACGGGCCTCTGCGCTGGCCCTGGCGCAAGCCGGCGCCGACGTTGCCATTACCTTCCGCAACTCCGCCCGCGAGGCGCAGCGCACGGTGGTCGATCTTTCCAGTTGCGGCGTCCGCGCCTTCGCCCTGCACTGCGACATCACCGACGAAGCCAGCGTTCGCTCCATGATGAAA
>Ga0074045_10004486_pt1 | contig 12355 bp, 9 predicted proteins | sample BogForMeECP23OM2_FD_94442 | JGI IMG/M metagenome (GOLD analysis project Ga0074045, IMG submission 94442) | Bog forest soil microbial communities from Calvert Island, British Columbia, Canada - Bog Forest MetaG ECP23OM2 | ecosystem: Environmental > Terrestrial > Soil > Wetlands ...
CCCGGTGAACCCTACCTTAAAGGTAGCTTTCACCGGAAGCACCTTGGCATTGGCTTAAATCAACGGGAACAACGTTCGGGTGACGATCTCGTACAGCCGCATCACGCCGAATTCAGGTTTAATATTCAAGGATTACTCGTCCCGAACGTCCCCGATACGTGAGTATGAAGTCTGCCAGTCCTTCACGGCCTAAAATAACGCGATCTGATCCAATATTTACGCCAATAAAGCGTTGAGACTTGGAATAGGTGAGAGTCGGAATCGTTAGTTGGGCAGCATAAACTGGAGCAAGCGCCGGACCGCTCGCAGTCTGAATCCATTGATCGTCAATGTGTCTAAGATGCAGCACGCCCGCCGCCAGCGTGGCCTCGATCAAGTTCCATTCTGAGCCCGTATCGATCAGTGCTGGTAGCTGCCTATGGATCGGGGCTACTGCGCTGCGATTGTTGATAACGATATCGAGCGAAGGACCTTCGCGCACGAGGTCGTCGCGACCCGTCGAGCCGCACTCTACGCTCGCCAATGTTACGTGTTCCTTTCGATCTATAAAGAACGGATTACGGAAATTGAGACGTGCTTTAACGCCGCATCCCCGACTTTGCGGATCAAGACCGGATTGTCTCCAAAATCACGAAGCGCAGCATAGTCCGCAGAGTCAAAATCATCGAATGCGCCTACGAGCTGCCCGCCGTGGAAAACCACAAACTTGCCGGTGTATTGCTGTTCCAAATCGGCTCGTCTCTCATCGTATGCACGTATGTCTTCTTCTGTAGGCATGGCCACGCCTCTAGGACAAAATCTGTAATCTATCCTAGAAGCGCGCGCAATGCGGCGGAAGAACATTTTTAACGTGCTTTGCCCATTTTTCCGCAACGTCCGACGATCAGCCTGAATTTGCTCAATTGATATACTGACGCCGCAAGGGCTACGCTGAGTTCTGCCCCATAGATAATAGAGGGGGGCAGTCTGATGCGGAAAAAGAGCCTTGCGTCCGCCGGTCGTTTCCATTCGTACGCCGTCCGTTTTATAGGCGCCTTCACGATTGTCGCGCTGGCCCTGTTCTGTACGAGCCGGGCGTCGGCCTACACGCCGAATATCGGCGGGGTCTATGCGCTCGGCAATGCGCAGAATCCCGATTTGCCCGAAGCCATACTGTCCAATCCCGCCGTCGACGGGATCGCGCTGCGCTTCTTCTGGGATCAACTCGAACCCTCGGAAGCTGCCTACGACTGGTCACTGATGGACCGCCAGGTCGATAGCGCGCGCGCGCACGGCAAGAAGGTCTCCCTGTCGGTAACACCGGGAGTGCATACCCCCGCGTGGGTTTATGCGGCGGGCGCGGCGCCCTTCACCTATACGTGGAACCGGCCGTTTGGCTTTGCTCCATGCAGCCAGCAACGGATCCCGATTCCGTGGGACAGCGTGTATCTAGCGAAGTGGAGCGCCTTCGTCCGCGCCATGGGCCGCCGCTACGCGTCGAACCCGGCCGTCGTGATGGTCAAGATCACGGGAATCAATTCAGGGGCGGCCGAGATGAACCTGCCCCATGGCGGTGGCATGAGCCCCATGAACTGTCCCGGCGGTAGCGACGACGACGCCAACTGGCGGCGCGTCGGCTATTCCAAAGATAAAATCAAGGCGGCCTTTCAGGCGAGTGGCGACGCCTTCGCGGCGGCGTTTCCCAATCAGGCGCTCGCGGTCGGCATGACCCCCGTGGGCTTTCCGCTGCTCGACAATGAGGGCGCAAATGGCGGCGGGTATGGGCAAGGCGGAGGCGGCTTCCGGCAAGGCGGTGGAGGCTACGGTCAAGGCGGTGGAGGCTACGGTCAAGGCGGAGGTGGATACGGCCAAGGTGGTGGAGGCTTCGGTCAAGGTGGTGGTGGTTTCGGTCAAGGTGGTGGTGGTTTCGGGCAGGGCGGCGGTGGCTTCGGTGGGGGTGGTGGGATGTTTGGGATGCGCCGCTTCGGGCAAGGTGGCGGCGGCCAGGGTGGGGGTGGTGGTTTTGGCCGGGGTGGGCTTCGTGGCGACATTCGCCTCTCGCAGGAGCTGATGGAGGAGGGCGCGAGCCGCTATGGCGACCGCTACGTGCTGATGACCGGCGGGCTTTCCGCGTTCAATGCCTGGACGCCGCGCGGGGACCTGGCGGGGCGCGTCAAGTTTGGCGACCAGATGCTGTCGAGCGTGAGCCACGATCCGCAGTGCCATATGAACCGGGGCATGACGCCCTGCGACCCCCATGAAGTGCTTCAAGCCGCGGTCAATCGTGGAATCGACTCAGGGGCGCTGTTTCTCGAAATCTATACCGATGACATTCAGAATCCGCGCCTTCAGGATATCCTCCAGCAGGGCCATGCGCGGCTCGCGCCGGGGGGTTCGCGGCCCGCGCCAGCCTTCTGACAGCCGGTAAACGAAAGCCTATCTACGAACGTCTATTAGCGCGGGATGACAACCCGGGGTGAGCCCGTGGAATCGATGACCGTCGGAGCGGTGAATTTTGGGCATTAAAGTTGCGTCTACTATGCCGAGGATGCGACGCGATTAGCCTAAATCTCGTTTAGAGGCGAAATCGTTTCAGGGTAGCGTCATAATCGATTTACGTAACCAGGCCCGAACCGTATACTTTTTGATCGGTCATATTCGGGCGTTTGCATTGGGAGTGGGTTTATTTTGATGAGGCAACGGATCTCCGTCGGATCGATTCTCGCGTCGTTACTTGCGCTCTGCGTTTTGGGGGTGAGGCCAGCGCTTGCTCAGACGACGACGCTTACCAACGCCTCCGATATCGCGACCACCACGGGCTCGGTCCAGCTCGCCAATGCGATCAGCCTGTCATTCCCGACCAATCCGGCGTCGACTAACACGATAGTCGTGATGGTGGCGTATACCAACGCCGCTAACGCTGGAACGCTGGCCGTCAGCGGCTTGACTGCGACATGGACCACCGGGTATTCGCCCGCTTTCACCTCCGGCCTCGGTATAGCGTTCTTTTATGGGACGAACCCCTCGGGCTCCCAGAATGCGGTAGTCGTCACGGCCGCTCAGCCCGATAATCTCGTGGTGGTCGCGCAGGCTTGGCAGAACCTTTCGGTGACCGAAGATCCCGGCACCCGGGTCCTCAACGCCGGCCAAAATCAGAGCCCGACCGTCACCGTCAACACCTCCAACGCCAATGATGTGATCTTCAACGTCGTGGGCTTTCTGGGGACGGCCTTGCCCTCGCCACCCTCGACCGGCTTTCTGGACATCGGCCTAGTACCGACCGGTCAGTATCCGCCTAATGTCACGGGCGGTCTCGGTATCGTTGATACCGCCGGCACCTATACGAATACGTTCAGCACCAGCGCGTCGGTAACCTGGGTGAGCGCCGCGGTCGCCCTTGAGACGGCCCCTGGCGACAGCAATGTCACTTTCACGGCGACTCCGCTCACCGATTTTTCGTCAGGTGAGCTCTATGCCACTTTTTTCCCGGGGATGCTTTACAACGACTCGAACACGGCCGATGCCGGGCATGACAATGACGGCCTGACCGCGGCCTCAGCAGTTGTACCGCTCGATCGCGATGGCAGTCCCGCCGTCGACGGTAAAATCGGCTGGGTCGGCATCGGCGGCAGCAACCTGACCGCGGACCTCTGCACCAGCAATTTCATAACGTCGCGAAATGCGGCGCAATGTAATCCCAACACTTTCTTCGATCAGGCCAACAAGCTCGCGAATATCAATCCGAGCCTGGTCCTCGCCGATTGTGCGGCCACCGGCCTCTTTGCCAGCAACTGGCTGAATCTCGGATCGGGTGGCTGGACCGGATGTCTGGGGACTCGGCTTCCCGCTTACGGGATCACGCCGGCGCAGGTCGAGGTCGTTGCCATCAACGACGACGATGGACTCACGACGGCGCCAACCCTTGACCAACTGGCATCGAGCGACAATGGCCTTTGTCCGACCGTTCCGACGCAAGGCGTCGACCCCGACGCGTGTGTTTACGAGGCCAATCTCGCGGAACTCGTCAGACTGCTGAGAGTCGAGTTCCCCAATCTCAAACAGATTTTCCTCCAGCCTCGCACCTATTGCGGCTATGGTTCGGCGGAGCCGCTCTGCTACGAAAATGGCTTTGCGATCAAGTGGTTGATTCAAGCTCAAGTGGATGGGGTCGAAGGAACCACTAATCTGGCGGGCAGCAACGATGCGTTGGCGGCGCCGGTCAGCTACGTGTCCTCGGCCTGGATGGCGTGGGGACCCTATCTCTGGAGCGCCGGGGCCACGCCCCGCCTGGACGGACAGAGCTGGCCGCCGAATGATTTTCAATACGACGGCTCCTCGACTTCGCAATGCCAGTATTACGGCGTCAATTGCGGCAGCGAGCACGACGCCGACCTGATGATGGCCTTCTATACGACCAGTCCATATACGGCGCCCTGGTTCGTCACGACCCCGTCGACGACCTACAAACTGACGGTGTCGCCGGCGTCGATCAACTTCGGGAAGCGCGATATTGGCCTGACCGGCGAAACGAGCAAGGCCAGGACCATCACGATCCGGAATCCAGCGGGCTCCAAGCGCCCCACGATAACGATTGGTACGCCGACGACAACCGGCGATATCTACGGCAACTATCAGATAACGGGCGGCACCTGCACTACCGGCCTTGAGCTCGCGCCGGGCAAGTCATGCACGATAACTGTCGTTTATACACCGCTGGGTCCGGCGACGAGCTCCGGCAGCCTCACGCTTGCGAATAACGGCAGCGGACTTGCCACGGTTGCGCTCAAGGGCACCGGCACAATCGCGGAAGTTACGGTTTCGCCCCGTACGCTCACTTTTGCGAAGACCAGCGTGGGCACGACCGCTAAGGCGAAAACCGTGACGCTGAAAAATTCCAATAACGTGCCCTTGACGCTGGCGCCGTTTATTCTCGGTGGCGCTAATGGGGGCGACTTTGCCCAAACCAGTCTCTGTCCCGTGATCCTGAAGGCGCAGAAGACCTGTACCATTTCGGTTACTTTCACGCCCGCCGCCACAGGTTCAAGCAAGGCCGATATTGCGGTCACGGCGAGCCTCGACTCGACCAGCATCAGCTTGTCGGGAAGCGGCAAATAACGCGTCGCGGGTCGCGCCGAGGCCAGGCGTCAATCCGCTAACTACGACACGACTAAACTGGCCTCCTGTCGCCCTACGAAGCGGCGGGAGGCCAGCACTCCTGCGGGATAAAGCCATTCTAATTCGCGCGAACACCTTACCGCCTGGCCCAACATGAGTCCTCGATGAACCATTCAATCCGCGCGCTACAAAATGTATTGAAACAACGCCTGACCCCTAATAATCTTTAAGGAGCCTCGATACGCAGCGAGGGTTGGTCGTAAGTGGGTTTGGAGCGGCAGCGCTATCGCTTGGTGTCCGAGGCTGGTTCGCTTCATTCGAGCTCTCGTTTGGCACCCCGCGCGGACACTTTCGCCGCGACCGGTAAAACTCCCTGGGAACTGGTGCTCGATTCCGGTTACAACTACGCGGGTGCGGGCGTAAACCGCCCTTGAGGTCACATGGATTTTGGGCTCACTCCTGAACAGCGTGAGCTGCGCAAGTCGGTGCTCGAATTTGCCCGCACGCAGCTCAACGGTGATATCGATCAACGCGACACGCCCGGCACATTCTCCCGCGAATGCTGGAAGAAGTGCGGCGACTTCGGCCTGCTCGGGCTCCCGATGCCGGTCGAGTATGGCGGCCAGGGCGAGAACATCACCACGTCCATTATCGCGATGGAGGCGCTGGGCAAGGGTTGCCGCGATAACGGGATCGTCTTCAGTATCAATGCGCAGCTCTGGTCGTGCCAGATGCCGATTCTGCACTACGGCAGCGAAGAGCAGAAACGCGCATGGCTCCCGCGGCTGATCAGCGGTGACGCCCTCGCGGCGCACGCGATTACCGAACCCGACGCGGGGTCGGATGTCTTCTCCCTGACGGCGCGGGCCGAAAAGGTCGATGGCGGCTATCTCATCAACGGCGCCAAGACCTTTTCCACCAATGGTCCGGTGGCGGACCTCGCCGTCGCATTTGCGTACCTGAAACCGAAGACGGCGGGTGCGGCCAAGCAGCTTACGACCTTCCTCGTGCCGCGCGGCACAGCCGGAGTCACGTTCGGCCCGCCGATGTCCAAAATGGGCATCCGCACGTCACCGACGGGTGAAATCGCCTTCGAGGACTGTTTCGTGCCCGACTCTGCCCGCCTTGGCGCCGAGGGCGTCGGCATGCGGATCTTCAACTCCGCGATGGAGTGGGAGCGCGCCTGTATCTTTGCCAGCCACGTCGGTGCGATGGAGCGCCTGCTCGAAGACAGCATCAAGTACACACGCGAGCGCAAGCAGGGCGGCCAGCCGATCGCGAAGTACGAGGCGGTCGCGAATCGCATCGTCGAGACCAAAGTCGCGATCGAGGCGGGTCGCCTGCTGGTCCATTATGTCGGCTGGCTCCACGAGAATCACAAGAGCGCGATCATGGAATCCGCGATCGCGAAGCTTTTCGTCGGCGAGAGTCACGTGCAGGCCGCGCTGGACGCGGTGAAGAACTTTGGCGGCTTCGGCTACCTGAAGGAATCCCCGGTGGAGCGCGAGTTGCGCGACTCGATTTCCGGGATTATCTACTCGGGAACCTCCGATATTCAGCGCCGCATAATCGCACGCTGTCTCGGGCTGTAGGAGGGTAGCCGTGTCTGTATTGCCCGATCTGGTCCGCCGCGCGGCGGAACGCTGGCCGGACCATCCCGCGATCGCGATGGATGGCCGGACCTTCACTTACGCGGAACTCGAAGCAACCTCGAACCGGATCGCGTCGACGTTGCGCGCGCGCGGGGTTCGCCTGGGCGACCGCGTGATGCTCTGGCTGCCGAAGTCGCCGGAAGCGATCGCGGCCCTTTACGGCGTGATGAAAACGGGCGCGGCCTACGTCTCGGTCGATCCGTCGGCGCCGGCGCAGCGTGCATGTTATATCGCGCGCGACTGCGCGGCCGCAGCGCTGATTACCGTACCGGCACGCGCCGCCCAGCTCGACAAGGAGTTCGCCGGCGAGGCGCCGATGCGCTCCGTCCTCTATGCCGAGCCCGCCGCCGAGTCGCCGCCAATCGCGCAGGCGCCGGTGATCTCGTGGGCGGAAATTCAGGCGGCTGCATCGGGCGCAATCGAGTCGGGCGCCACCGCGCGCAATCTCGCTTACATCCTCTACACCTCGGGCTCCACCGGACAGCCGAAAGGCGTGATGATCTCCCATAGCGCGTCGCTTTCGTTCGTCGAGTGGGCGGGCGACAAGTTCGGCGTCAGTCACGAGGATCGGCTGTCGAATCACGCCGGTTTCCATTTCGACCTCTCCACCTTCGACCTCTACGCGGGGGCGCGGGCGGGGGCGACGGTCTACCCGGTTTCGTCGCGGATCGCACCCTTTCCGGCGGCGCTCGCCAAGCAGTGGAAAGAGCAACAGATTACCGTTTGTTACGCGACTCCCAGCACGTTCATCCTCCTGATGGGACGGGGCAATCTGGCGGAACACGGCATTCCCTCGATGCGCGTGCTGCTGTTTGCGGGCGAGGTCTTCGCGGTCAAGCATCTGCGCCAGTTGATGGATATCCTGCCGCAGGCCCGGTTCGCGAATCTCTACGGTCCGACCGAGACCAATGTCTGTACCTGGTATGAAGTCAAGGAACAGCCGGCCGACGACGCGCCGATTCCGATTGGCCGGGAGTGCGAAAACTGCCAGGGCTTCATTCTTGACGAAAGCTTGAAGCTTCTGCCCGACGGCGAGGTCGGTGAGCTGTGGATCGGCGGCGGCACCCTGATGGAAGGTTACTGGGGGCGCGAGGATCTGACGGCAAGGACCTTGCGGCCGATCGGAACCGGGAACGGGAAGACGCAGCTCGCTTATAAGACCGGTGACCTTGTGCGCCGCTTCCCCGACGGTAATCTGCGCTTCTTTGGCCGCCGTGACCATCAGATCAAGACCCGGGGTTACCGGGTCGAGCTTGGCGAGATCGAGGCGACCCTCAGCCGCCATCAGGCGGTCGAGGAGGCGGTGGTCGTCGCGGTGCCGGACGACCAGTTCGGCCACCTGCTGCACGCGGTCGTGGTCAGAAAGCCGCAGGCCAGCGTGGAGGAAGCCGCGCTCAAGGGGTTTCTCATGGAGGCGCTGCCAGTTTATATGGTGCCCGAGCACATCGAGTTCCGTGCGGAGCTTCCGCATACGTATAGTGATAAAATCGATCGTGAGGCTTTACTCCGTCAGGTCATGGCGGCAGCCTCCCCCAGCAGCCGGTAGGGATATGAACAAAGTCGAAATCGAAGAGGGTGTCCGCAACTTCCTGATCAACGAAGTCTTCTATGACAAGGCGCTCGACGCCAACGCGCTGCAACCGACCGATACCCTGGTTGGGTTGCTCGATTCGCTCGGGATCATGCGCGTGGTCAATTTCTGCGAGGAGAGTTTCGGGATCCAGATTCCCGATACGGATATTCTGCCCGAACATTTCGAAACGATTCGCGCGATCGCCGAATTGATCGCCGCCCAACAGAAATAGTTAGTGCTTCCGCCGCCTTCCCCCGGGAATTCGACGCCGGGGGCAAGGCCGGCGACCACAGCGGCTCGATCGCGCCGCCGTTTGGACTCATCTTGAGACGCAGCTCGCAGACTTCCTTCGAGGGACTCAGGACAGGCTGCCTGCTCGCTACGCCTTCGGCTCCGCTGATGCCCCCGCGGCTCGGCCAAGCTTGACTGTCTTTCCGTAGGCCACCTATAGTGACGTTTAGGCTCAAGGCTTTCTTCACGGCACGACTTGCTAGAAAAAAGCCAATAAATTCAGGCCTTTAACTTGATCCCGAGAGCCACGGCGCAAGCGCCATGGCGCTACAATAATACCCGCGGCAGAGCGCGGCCCGAACCGAAAGTTGCAGAGGTGTTGAGATGACCCAGATTGAAGCTGCGCGCAAGGGCGTTATCACCCCGCAGATGAACGAAGTGGCGGAGGACGAGGGTCTGCTGCCCGAGGAAATTCGTGAGCTGGTGGCCTCCGGAGCGGTGGTTATCCCGCATAATATCCATCACGATTTTCGCGCGATCGGCATCGGACGCCGACTGAGAACCAAAGTCAACGCCAATATCGGTGCGTCGAATTTCCATCAGCTGGTGAGCGAGGAGGTCGAGAAGCTCTACACCGCGGTCCGGTTTGGCGCCGATTCGGTGATGGACCTGTCGACCGGGACGGATCTCGACAAGATTCGCGCCGAAATCCTTTCGCGATGCTCGGTTATTCTGGGCACCGTGCCGATTTATCAGGTCGCCTCCGAGCACTCGATCATGGAGCTCGAGAAGCAGTATTTCCTCGAGGTGATCGAGCGTCAGGCGCGTCAGGGGGTCGACTACATGACCCTGCATTGTGGGGTGACGCGCGAGAGCGTCGCCAAGCTGCGGGGCCATCAGCGGATCGAAGGAATCGTCTCGCGCGGCGGTGCTCTGCTGGCTGGCTGGATCGAGCGGACCGGCAACGAAAATCCGCTCTACGAGCACTATGACGAAGTCTGCGAAATCCTGCGCGAGCACGACGTCACGATCTCGCTGGGCGACGGGTTGCGGCCCGGCGCGACCGGCGACGCGACCGATCGCGGCCAGCTCGCCGAATTGCTGATTCTCGGCGAGCTCACCGAGCGCGCCCGGGCGATGGGCGTGCAGGTGATGATCGAGGGTCCGGGACACGTGCCGCTCGATCAGATCGAAGCGAACGTGAAGCTCCAGAAGCGGGTCTGTGGCGACGCGCCATTTTACGTGCTCGGACCGCTGACCTGCGATGTCGCCCCCGGCTACGATCATATCACCGGGGCGATCGGCGGCGCGATCGCATCGGCGGCGGGTACCGACTTTCTCTGCTACGTCACCCCGGCCGAGCATCTGCGGCTGCCGGATATCCAGGACGTGCGCGAGGGCGTGATCGCGACCCGGATCGCGGCGCACTCTGGCGACCTGGTGAAGGGCGTGCGCGCCGCCAAGGTCTGGAATGACCAGATGTCGCGTTATCGCAAGGCGCTCAACTGGGAGGGGATGTACGCGTTGGCGATGGACCCCGACAAGGCGCGCCGTTACAAAGAGGAAAGCGAGGCGGCCGGCTCGAACGTCTGCAGCATGTGCGGCTCGCTCTGCTCGATTAACGTCGACAACGCGGCGATCAAATTCACCAAGCGGCGCGCGGTCGCCGAGCAGGCGGAAGTTCATGCCGCCGCACGCTGAAGAAAGCCCCGCGATCGATATCGTTGCCGCCGCCGATCTCCAGCTTCTGGATCAGCACGGCAACTCGCGTCAATTGGCCAAGTTTCGCGGGCGGCATCTGGTCGTCTACTTCTACCCCAAGGACGACACGCCCGGATGCACGGTCGAGGGCAAAGAGTTTCGCGATCTGTATGATCAGTTTGTCGCGCTCGAATGCGCGGTGGTGGGCGTCAGTACGGATAGTGTGGAATCGCATCGCGCGTTCGCGGAAAAGCACGCGCTGCCCTTCACGCTGCTTGCGGATTCCGCCGGCGAACTGGCCCAAGCGTTCGGGGTGCTAAACGGATCGCGGGCTGAGCGGGTTACTTTCGTGATCGGACCGGACGGCCGGGTGCGCCGCGCATACCGCGACGTTGCGCCGCGCGGCCACGCGCAACAGGTTTTAACTTTCGTGCGTGCATTGCTCGAATCCCATCGGATGCTCGGTGGCTGAGGCGACTTTGTGGCAGGATTAAGTCTATGGTGAAAACTTCCAAAAATATTCTCGACGAGGCCCGCTCGACGATCAAGCAAATTGATATCGACGAAGCGCGCCGGATGCTCGAGCGGCCCGGCACGGTGCTGGTGGACGTCCGCGAGAGCGACGAATGGCGGCAGGGGCATATCCCGCAGGCGGTCGGCATCCCGCGCGGCTTTCTGGAACTGCGCATCGAAGAGAAGGTGCCCGATCATAACGCGCCGGTCATCCTGCAATGCGCGTCCGGCACGCGCTCGCTGCTGGCGGCGCGCTCGCTGCATGAGATGGGCTACGAGAATCTGTTCAATCTGAATGGCGGCTTCAACGCCTGGAAAGATCGCGGCTTGCCCTGGGTCGCGGACCGCGCCTTCACCGCCGAAGAACTGACCCGCTATTCGCGCCACTTTGTGATTCCGGAAGTCGGCGAGAAGGGTCAAGCCAAGCTGCTCGATTCGAAGGTTTTGATTCTGGGCACGGGCGCACTCGGCTCGCCCTCCTCGCTTTATCTCGCCGCGGCCGGCGTCGGGACGATCGGGCTGGTGGATTTCGACGTGGTGGACGTGTCGAACCTCCAGCGCCAGATAATCCATACGGTGGATCGCGTCGGGACGCTCAAGACCGAGTCGGCGCAGATCCAAATCCATTCGCTTAATCCCGGGATCAAAGTAATCCGTCACGACTTGCGGCTCAGTTCCGAGAATGTGATGGACATCATCAAGGATTACGACGTCGTGGTGAATTGCGGCGACAATTTCCCGACCCGTTACCTTATCAGTGACGCCTGCGTCTTCGCGAAGAAGCCGCTGGTCGACGGCGCGATCTTCCGCTTCGAAGGCCAGGCGACCGTCTTCCATCCGGCGGCCGGTGGTCCTTGCTACCGCTGCCTCTATCCCGAGCCGGCGCCTCCCGACATGGCGCCCTCGTGCGCGGAGGCGGGCGTGCTGGGTGCGCTGCCGGGATTGATCGGTTCGATCGAGGCGCTCGAGGCGATCAAACTGCTTTTGGGCGCCGGCAAGCCGCTGATCGGCAGGATGGTCTATTTCGACACGCTGTCGACCGACTACGTGCGCATCCTCAAGATTCGGCGCAATCCCGACTGTCCGGTCTGCGGTGAACATCCGACGCAAACCACGCTTATCGATTACGAAGCGTTCTGCGGGCTCGCGGCGCCCACCAACGGGGCTGGCGACGCGGGGCACGCGCAGGCCGCGGCGGCGGGACGATAAGCGCGAGATCCAAGCGAACCAAAATGATTAAAACACGGCGGGCGTCAGCGATGACGCCCGTCGTTGCTTGCAACGGACGACTTGACCATTATGGCGTTGGGGCCCTTTTTCGTGGCGCAAAAGCTGGTTGAAAAGAACGACCTGCGCGGAGCCGTGATGCTGATGCGCCACGGGGAGACCGACTGGAACCGCGAGGGCCGCGTGATGGGCCGCAATCCGATCGCGCTGAACGAGCGCGGCCGGGCGCAAGTCGAAGCGGCCGCCCGCTTCGCCCTGACGATCAGGCCCGATCTGATCGTGACGAGTCCGCTCGTGCGTGCGCGGCAATCGGCGGAGATCATGGCGGCCGGACTGGGCGGTGTCGCGATTGTCGAAGAGCCGG
>Ga0074045_10004487_pt1 | contig 12354 bp, 12 predicted proteins | sample BogForMeECP23OM2_FD_94442 | JGI IMG/M metagenome (GOLD analysis project Ga0074045, IMG submission 94442) | Bog forest soil microbial communities from Calvert Island, British Columbia, Canada - Bog Forest MetaG ECP23OM2 | ecosystem: Environmental > Terrestrial > Soil > Wetlands ...
AAGGTCTGCTATGCGTCGTTTTCGGCGTGTCCCCTTCGGGGCCGGGCGCTAAGGCGCGGAGCGCCCCGAGCCGCACACCGTGGCCATCCGGTGACGCTCCCTCACGGTTTGCATTAATCAAGAAAAACGCACCATCGGAATCGCTCTCAAAAATGAGGGTTTTTGAGAGGGGATGCTGAAACGGAAAAGTTAGGGGGAAAAGTAGCTTAAACCTCTCTCAAAACCCATTCTTGATTTCGACCTCGCAAAAGGCGAGAGTACGGTTGAGTTTCGAGAGGGTTCATGACGATCAAACGGACAAAGACCGGTCACGCAGCCGCGCGGGCGAAGCGAAGACGCCCCGTCCCGGCGAACGGTGCGCGAGCGCGATCAACGCCATCCGATGCCGGCCACATCACGTCGAAACCGATGCTGATCGGCTATGCTCGCGTGTCGACCGTAGACCAGAACCTTGCCTTGCAGCGCGACGCACTCACCGAAGCAGGGTGCGCCAAGATTTTCACCGAGCAGATGTCGGGTGCTGTTACAGACCGCCCGGCTTTACATGACGCGCTCGAATTCGCACGCAGCGGCGACACCCTCATCGTGTGGAAGCTAGACCGGCTGGCGCGGTCGATGAAGCAGTTGATCGAAACCATCGAAACCCTGCGGGTGAGGGGTATCGGGTTTTGCAGCCTGACCGAAGCCCTCAATACGACGACCGCGCAAGGACGGCTGGTTTTTCACATGTTTGGCGCATTAGCGGAATTCGAGCGCAGCCTGATCCGCGAGCGCACCCAGCCGGGCCTTGCCGCCGCGCGGCGCGCCGGCCGTACCGGAGGCCGTCCGCCAAAACTCACCGACGACGACATCGAGGCCGCCAAGGCGCTGCTGGCCAATCCCGACATCGGCGTGACCCAAATCGCGCACCGCCTCGGCGTGTCTCCGGCGACGCTCTATCGGTACATCCCGGCCGCACGAACCGCGAATACCCCAGGCGTTTGACAACGGCCGCTCTATCCCAAAGACCCCTCGCGCATACCGATCGGCGGAAGCCCCGCAATATCCCGAGAAGTCCACACCGCGACGACACCCGGCGCCGCCGCTGCTGCGGTATAGATCGAGACGATCGTTCCATGCGGATAAGCCGAGCGCACGATCCGCATGTGCAGCTGATGCGGAAACGAGAGGTCGCCGACAAACCGCCCTTGCCCGGTCAGGAGCGGCGGATCCTCGAGCCGCAGCACCGATCGGCCGACGAATTTCGGCTCGAACGGTGCAGCTGGATACGCGCCTGCCGCCATGTCATGCTCCGCCCGACCCGACGCCAACCCCGGAGCCAGCGATGATCGACCTATACGCCATGGGAAGCCCGAACGTCGTCAAGATCTATATCGCACTCGAAGAGATGGAGCTGCCTTATACGGTGCACCCCGTCGACGTCTTTGGCGAAGGGCAGTTCAAGCCCGAGTTCCTAAAGCTCAACCCGAACGCCAAAGTGCCGGTCGTCACCGACCATGACGGCCCGGGTGGCAAGCCCTACACGCTCTTCGAATCGGGGGCGATCCTGCTTTATTTGGCGGAAAAAACCGGCCGGTGCCTGCCCAAGGACCCGGTCGCGCGGTTTGATGCGATCCAGTGGATGATGGTGCAGATGACGCTCGTCGGCCCGATGTTCGGGCAATACGTCCATTTCATGCGGTTTGCCCCCAAAGGCAACGACTACGCGCTCGACCGCTATCGCACACAGGTCCGCCGGGTCCTCGCCACCCTCGAAGAGCGGCTCGGCGTGGTACCTTTCCTCGGCGGTCAGACCTATTCGATCGCCGATATCGCGACCTTCCCCTGGGCGCGCGGCGTCGGCGCCTTCCTCGGCAAGCCCGCCGAAGCGGACTACCCCAAGCTGATGGCGTGGGTCGCGACGATCGACAGCCGTCCGGCGGTGAAGCGGGCGTTGGCGGCGGTCGACGAGGTGCGGGCGAAGACGACGCAGTTCGACAAGGCCGGCGACGAGGCGAAAGACCACCTCTTCGGCCGCGGCCGCCACGCCGCGTAGCGCGCCCCTCACCCACCCGCCCTTCGGGTCCCCCCTCTCCCGAGTCGTCATTCCGGGATGGCCCGAAGGGCCAGGCCCGGAAGCCATGAACACGAAACGCGGGTGTCGTGCGTAGTCGGGTTCGGCCCGTGTGCATGGCTTCCGGGCTCGCGGGCCTTCGCCCGCGCCCCGGAACGACGATCGTCTCGCGTTCCATGCACAGCCCGCCAAGCCGAGGCCGACCTCAAGCCAGGGAGTATTGCAACCCCGATGATCAGGTCGATCTATGCCAGCGTTGCCAAAGCCAGAGAGCCGCGAGGACGAGCAACGATCCGATAACAGCGGCCACCACGTCTCTCAGTGATATTGTCACTTGATCGAGCCCGCGGAGCAGCCCGAACAGACGAAACAGCAGGCCGCCGACGAAAGCGCCGGCCAGGCCCAGACCCAGATTGCGCAAGGCTCCAAAGCCCTTGCGTTCCCGCTTGATGATCAAGCCGGCGAGGCTTCCTCCGAGCAGGCCGATGATCAGCCAAACGACAAATTGATCGAGTGAGAACATCCCAGGCCCCCCGCGGCTGACCAAAGCCCGCCCCTTGGCTATGTTGTTCGATTCGCGTTGGCTAGTACCACACCCATCCCAGTGTCCTTTCCTATTACCAGAATCTGGTATATATTGGTATAGAGAGTGAAATGGAGGGTCCTATGGTCAAAAATACGTCCATCTCTCTCGGCGACCATTTCACCAGCTTCGTCGACCGGCAGCTCGCCCACGGCCGCTACGCCTCGGCAAGCGAGGTCGTCCGCGCCGCTCTACGCCTTCTCGAAGAGCGCGAAGTCAGGCTGGAAGCTCTTCGTGCGGCGCTGATCGAGGGCGAGCAGAGCGGCTCTTCAGCACCGTTCGATTTAGATCGCTTCGTTGAAGAAAGGCACCAGTCGTCGCCGGAATGACGGGGGACCTGTTATCCCCTGGGGCCCGGGCTGACTTCGGACAAATCTGGGAGGACATGGTCCGGAACTGGGGCAAGGACCAGGCCGCCCGCTACATTCTCGCTATCCGCAATGCCTTCCAGGCTCTGGCGAACGGTCGCAGGCAGGGCCGTCCCATCGACGATATCCGTCCCGGATTCCGAAAATTGGCCGACACTCGCGTCAGGTCAAGTTCCATAATATCCTGGGTCGCAGCCGCAGCTTATCCTTCGGGAACAGCCAGCAGATGAGCGGGGAGCGGACAGAGCGCCGGTTAGCGGCCATCTTGGCGGCGGATATTGCTGGCTATAGCTGGTTAATGGGTGCCGACGAGGAAGGCACGCTAGCGCGGATGAAGGCGCACCGCCGCGAACTGATCGACCCCAAGATCGCCGCACATCGGGGTCGGTTGGTCAAGACGACGGGCGACGGATTGCTCGTCGAATTCGCCAGCGTGGTGGACGCTCTGCGCTGCGCCACCGAGGTGCAGCAGGCGATGGTCGGGCGCAATGCCGGAATCCCGGCCACCGAACGGATCGACCTCCGCATGGGTCTCCATCAAGGCGACGTCGTCGTCGAGGACGGTGACATCCTTGGTGACGGGGTCAATGTCGCCGCCCGCCTCGAAGCCCTGGCGGAGCCGGGCGGCATCTGTGTTTCGGCGCGAGTGCAGGAGGACGCGGCAGGCAAGCTCGACTTGGCCTTCGACGACATCGGAGAGCACAGCCTTAAAAATATTGTCCGCCCGATCCGCGTTTACCGAGTGGCAGGTGGCTTTGCTGCGACCACGCCAACCCGGGCGAGTTTGCCGCTGCCGGACAAGCCGTCGGTCGCGGTCTTGCCGTTCCAGAACATGAGCGGCGACCCCGAACAGGAATATTTCGCAGACGGCATGGTCGAAGAAATCACCGCCGCGTTGTGCCGCGTGCGGGATTTCTTCGTCATCGCGCGCAATACCGCCTTCAGCTACAAGGGGCGGGCGGTTCCCGTGCAGCAGATCAGTCGGGAACTGGGTGTGCGCTATCTGATCGTGGGAAGCGTGCGCAGGGCGGGCGACCGCGTTCGCATCACTACTCAGTTGATCGATGGGCCCTCCGGCAATCACCTCTGGGCGAACAGGTACGAAGGCGGCATCACGGACGTCTTCGACTTGCAAGACCGCATTACCGAGTCGGTGGTCGGCGCCATTCAGCCCTCGGTTCGCTCGGCGGAAATCGAGCGGTCGCGCCGCAAGCGGCCGGAAAGCCTCGATGCCTATGATTTGGTGCTGCGCGCCTATCCCAGCGTTTGGTCTCTGGAGCGCGCCGCCAACGAAACGGCGCTAAAACTCCTCGACCAAGCGATCGCGATCGAGCCCGATTATCAGCTTGCTCTTTCACTCGCCGCGTGGTGCCACGCGCAGCAAAGCGTCTACAACTGGACGGCTGACCTGGGCAGCGCGCGCAGCGAGACGCTGCGCCTGACGCGGGCGGCGGCCGCGCTCGGCGGCGAGGACCCGACCGTCCTGACGGTGCTGGGGGCAGCGCATACGATCGTGCGCGTCTACGAGATCGCCGCTCGGATGCTGGAAAGGGCGTTGACGCTCGACCCGAACTCGGCCTGGGCGTGGAACCGCAGCGGCTGGCTGGAATCCTATCTCGATCGGGTGGATACGGCGATCGAGCATTTCGAGCGCGCGCTCCGTCTCAGCCCGTTTGATCCGATGAATCTCAACGCTTTCATCGGCATCGGCGGTGCGCATTTCGTGGCGGGCCGTTACGCCGACGCCGTCGGCTGGTTCGAAAAGGGGCTGCTCGACCGGCCTACAGCAACCTGGGTCTATCGGACTATCGTCCCCGCTCTTGCCCTGCTTGGGAGGCACGATCAGGCGCGGGCATATCTCTCGCGACTGCTCGACGAGTATCCGGACCTAACCATTGCAAAAGTGGTTTCGGCGCTCCCCTACTCGCAGCAAGCGTTGGATCGGATGGCCGAGGGATTGAGGTTGGCCAGAATGCCGGAGTGAGCGATTTCGGTCGGCGAGCCCGCCCGAAAGCTGGTGACGCGCCTATACTGTTCGGCACCTCGATACGCACGGAGAAAAGGGAACGACATGGGACGCAAGTTCGCGAACATCCTCGAAACGGTTGGGAATACGCCCGTGGTCAAGATCGGGAAGCTCGCCCCGCCGGACGTCAACCTGTTTGTCAAGATCGAAGCCTTCAACCCTCTGGGCTCGGTCAAGGACCGGCTGGCGCTCGGGGTGATCGAGGACGCCGAGCGCACCGGCAGGCTGAAGCCGGGCCAGACCGTCGTCGAAGCGACGAGCGGCAATACCGGTATTGGCCTCGCGATGGTATGTGCGCAAAAGGGTTACCCGCTGGTCATCACGATGGCCGAGACGTTCAGCGTTGAGCGGCGCAAGCTGATGCGGTTTCTCGGGGCGAAGGTGGTGATCACCCCCGCCGCGGAACGCGGTATGGGCATGGTCAAAAAGGCCGTCGAGCTTGCCGAGACGCACGGCTGGTTTTTGACGCGGCAGTTCGAGAACGAGGCCAACGCCGACATGCATTCGCGCACGACCGCGAGAGAGATCATCGCGGATTTTGAAGGCGAGCCTCTGGATTATTGGGTGACCGGCTTTGGCACCGGCGGTACGCTGAAGGGCGTCGCACGGGTCCTCGCCAAGGAACGCCCGGAGACGAAGATCGTCGTCTGCGAGCCGGCGGATGCGCCGATGCTGACGAGCGGCGCCCCGCAGCCGCGGCAGCCGGACGGGTCGGCAGCGTCTGCGCACTCAGCCTGGAAGCCGCACCCAATGCAGGGGTGGGGGCCCGATTTCATTCCGAAGCTGACGGGCGATGCGGTGGCGATGCAGGTCATCGATCGTATTTTGACGATTGCCAATGCCGACGCGATGCGTTGCAGCCGCGAGCTCGCCCAAAAAGAGGGCATCTTCGTCGGCATCACCGCCGGGGGAACATTTGCCGGCGCACTTCAGGTTTGCCGGGACGCCGCCAAGGGAGCCACCGTGCTGTGCATGCTGCCGGACACCGGTGAACGATATCTGAGCACGCCGCTCTTTGCGGACATCCCAGCCGACATGACCGAGGCGGAGATCGAGATCTCACGCTCGACGCCAAGCGCGCGCTTGACTGGTTGACACAGCCGGCGACCGGCCGCCGGTGTAGCAAATGCCTGATTCACCCGGCCTTTACGGCCGGGTGAATCAGGGCGCGTGTTACTCCGCGGCGGCGCGCACCGGGGTGTGGCCCAACACTTCGGCGGCCTGGCGGGCGACGGCGGTGCCCTTGAAGAAATCCGGGTTCTGTGTGCCCCACAGCCGCACCGCATTGGCGAAGGTGAAGTCGCGGAAGTCGGCGGCAGTGATCAGCCCGTCCTCTACCAGCTCGTGGGCTTCCGGCAGGACCATCCGCATGTCGGGCACGTCGAAATGGCCGACATCGGAGCTGAAGATCGCATTGATCCGGGCGCCGAACGGGTTGACGTTGCCGAATGCCACGGCATTCATCCGGTCGTCGGCCTCGCAGCCGAAATAGAACGGCCGGGCATAGAGGTCGATCCAGTCCTCCTTGCGGGTGATTTTGCACGCGGCGTAGTCGTCGTGCTCCGCGACCCCGCCGTCGAGCTCGTCGTCCCCCGGGTTCGGCCAGCCGTCGCGGCGGCGCAATTCGGCGGCGATGTCCTGGTAGCCGTATTTGTCGACCAGCTGTGCCAGCAACGTGCGGTCGAGCTTCTTCGGGTCCATGTATTCGAGGCCGGCCTTGCCGCGCCGCTCCCAATGCTCGATCAGATCGGCGAAGAGCTGGCAGGCCCAGCCGACCCCGCCCTCGAGAAACGCAAAATGCATATCGGGGAACCGTCGTGTCACCCCGCCGAGGAACAGCGACTTGGCCACGGCGTGCCCAGCGGCGGCAAAGTGCCCGATATGGTTGAAGGTGAAGTTGCTCGCGGTGTTGCGCAAGCCCAGACCGCGGCCGCCGGTGTGGAAGGTCGGTGCCATCTTGAGCTCGCGGCATTTCTGCCAGACCGGATCGTAGTCGTAATCGCTGTCGAGGCCGAGCTGGTCATAATGCGCGGCGAAGCGGGCGACTTCCGGGTCGACACCCTTGGCTCCCGGCAGCGGCCGCCTGATGCCGCTGCCGAACATGCCGACCTTGGAGCCCAGTTGCTTGGTGACGAATTCGAGCTCTTCGATCGCCTCCTCCGGGGTATGCATCGGGATCACCGCCGCCGGGGTCAGGCGGTCGCTGAGATCGCGGAAGTAATCGGCGGTGACGATGTTGAAGCCGCGGACCACGGCGCGCCGGGTCTCGTCATCCTCGATGCGCGCTATGCCGAGCCCCGCCGTCGGGTAGATCACGCCGAAATCGATCCCCAGCTCGTCGAGGCGGTCGTAGAGCATGCGCGGCATCATCGCGGTGGCGCGGTCGCGGGTGTTGGTAGACTGGCGCCCCCAATAACCCTCCATAGCGATGCCCCGGCGCCGCCGCTCGGCGACGGAGAGCGACAGCACGTCGGGGATGCGGCGCATATGTTTGAGCAACCCGTCGGCCGCCTTGTCGCCGGCGGCCTTGCGCACGTGCTCGGCGAATACCGGCCCATATTCGATCCAATGGCCGTCGCCGTCGATAATGGGGTGGTTCAGCCGGGAACGGACTTGCTCAGGGTGGTATTCTTTGTGCGCGCTCATGCTCTCCTCCGAGATGTGACCAGGCATTCTGCGGCCATTCTTAACGGATGGCCATGAAGATTTGACACGGGTGGGCGGCACGCCGGTCAGAGCGGCGAGCCGGGCGGGAAGGCCGGAGGGCGCTTTTCGAGGTGCGAGGCCAGGCCCTCCTTGACCTCGGGGCCGCCGAACCCGAGCATCTCCAGCGCCAGCGAGGTGTCGAAGGTCGGCCCCATCGCCCGCAGCCAGTTGTTGAGCGCGTATTTGGTCCACCGGATGGCACTCTGGGCACCTTCGGCCAAGCGGGAGGCGATCTCGACGGCCTTTGTGTCGAGGTCCGCATCATCGACGGCGAGCGAGACGAGCCCGATGCGCTCGGCCTCTTCGCCCAGCACCTCCTCGCACAGCAGCAGGTAATATTTGGCCTTGGCGAGCCCGCACAGGAGGGGCCAGACGATAGCCGCGTGATCGCCGGCGGCGACACCCAGCCGCGTGTGTCCGTCTATGATGCGGCAGTCCTTGGTCGCGATCGACACATCGGCCAAGAGGCCGCAAACGAGCCCGGCGCCGACCGCGACCCCGCGCATAGCGCTGACCACAGGCTTGCTGCAGTTGATGACATTGTAGACGATGTCGCGCGCCTCCTTCCATTGCCGGGCGCGCGCCTCGAAATCTTCGATATTCTCGCGAATGATCGAAAAATCGCCGCCGGCCGAGAAGATCCGGCCGGCGCCGGTAATGATCGCGGCATTGACGCTGGGATCCCGGTCGACGTCATGCCAGATCTCGGCGAGCTCGCGATGCAGCGCCGCATCGGCCGTGTTCATCCGCCCGTTCTCCAGCGTGATGCGGAGAACCCTTTCGTGCGGGCGATCGAATTTGAGCCGCGTGTAGGGCGCGTAAGGATCGGTCATGGGGACCTCTCGTTAGAGATGCCCCTCACCTTAACCCTCTCTCCGCGAGCGGGGAGAGGGAGGGACCCGCGTAGCGGGAGGGTGAGGGGCGCACGGACAACGGCTGAAACGCTGCTCTAGGCCGGTCGCACAGTCACCGGCAGGCTGGCCAATGCGCGCAGCGTGTTATTGAAGCGCCGGCGGATCGGCCCGGTAATCGCAATCGAACCGGCCTTGCGGGCGAGTGCGGTGAGCACGCACTCGCCTTCGAGCCGCGCCAATAGCTGGCCGACGCATTGATGGATGCCGCTGCCAAAACCGACATGACCGACGGTGCGGCGGGTGATGTCGTAATCGCCCGGCCGCTCCCAGTGCCGCGGATCGCGATTGGCGGCGCCGAGGAACATCAGCACCTTCTCGCCCTCGCCGACCGCAATGCCGCCGAGCTCGACCGGGCGCGTGGTGGTGCGGAAGAACGTCTGCACCGGGGTCTCGTAGCGTACCGCCTCCTCGAAGGCGGCCCGCGCCAATGAGGGATCGGTGCGCAGCCGGGTGAACTGCTCGGGGAAACGCGCGAGACAATAGACCGCGGCGCCAATACCGCTGACCGTGGTATCGACACCGGCGGTCAATAACGATCGTGCGACGATCGGCGCTTCATCCAGAGTCAGCTCGCCGCTGTCGCTCGCCAAATGGATCGCCGCGCCAAAGCCTCCCGGAGCGAAGGCGTCGCGCTGCATCTGCCGCTGCAGCCACGCCAATACCGGTTCGGCGTCGGCGACCGCCGCCTCGAAGAACTCGTTGCGCGGGCCAAAGGAGTTGAAAACCATGTTGCCATAGGGCAGCAGGAAGTGGCGGTTCTCGCGCGGCATGCCCATGGCGTCGGGAAACACCGTCAGCGGATAGGCTTCGGCGAGATCGGCGATCGCGTCGAAGCTGCCGCGTTCCACGAGTTCGTCGACCAGCGCGTCCGCCTCCTGCGCGAAACGCTCGCGCAGCCGCGTGATGACCGACGCCGAGAGCACGCGGTTGAGCACGCGGCGCGTCCGGTCGTGCAATGGCGGGTCGGTCTCCAGCACCAGGCTCTTCGGTCGCCACGGTTTCTCTTTGGCGAAGTCGGTCAGGCCGGCGCCGCGGCTCGAACAGAAAGTCTGCCAATCGTTGAGGATGGCATGGACTTCGTCGTACCGCGCGACGGCCCAGACATCGTAGCGCGACAGGCGTACGGCGGGACCCGCCTCGCGCAGCTCCTGGTGGGCGGGAAACGGGTTCTCGAAGAACTCCCGGCAGAACGGATCGACCTCCGACACCGGTGCCTTTTGTGCCTCCAGGACCACAATCGCCTCCTTGCCGAGCTGCGATCGATCTTAGAATATTATGGGCTAATGGCCGACCGTTCTCTGCAAATCCGTCCGATTGCCGGCGCGCTCGGGGCCGAGATCGCCGGGGTCGATCTTTCCGAGGATCTCGACGACGGCACGATCGCTGCGATCCGGCATGCCTGGCTCGACCATCTGGTGATTTTCTTCCGCGACCGGGAACTGCCGCCCGAGCGCCTTCTCGCCTTCGCCCGACATTTCGGCGAGGTCATCGAATACCCGTTCATCACGGGGATCGAGGGCTTTCCGGTAATCACCCCGGTGGTCAAGCTCGAGCACGAGCGGGTCAATTTCGGCGGCCTCTGGCACAGCGACACCGCCTATCTCGAACGCCCGCCGGTGGGCGCGATGCTGATCGCCCGCGAGGTGCCGCCTTTTGGCGGCGACACCCTCTTCGCCAACATGTATCTCGCCTACGAGACATTGTCGCCGGGCATGCAGCGGCTGCTCCACGGGCTCGTCGCGGTCAACTCCTCGGCCAAGGCCGACGTCACCAAGACGCGCGAGGACCGGCTGCGCGACGGCGCCAGGCACGACGCCAAAAGGGAGTACGTCGCGCCGTGCATCCGATCGTGCGCACCCACCCGGAGACCGGCCGAAAGGCGCTCTACGTCAATCCCGGCCACACCGTGCGCTTCAAGGACATGAGCGAGGCGGAGAGCGCGCCCCTATTACAGTATTTGTTCACCCATCAGCAGCGCCCGGAATTTACCTGCCGCTTTCGCTGGGAGACGGGCTCGCTCGCCTTCTGGGACAATCGCTGCGCCCAGCACAACCCGATCAACGATTACCACGGCTTCCGCCGCGTCATGCACCGCGTCACCCTGGCCGGCGATCAGCCGCGCTGATTCCTCGCGCGCGGGCCGCAATCTCCGGTAAGGTAAACCTGCGCGGGCGGTGACCGCGTCGGGGGAGGCGAGCGTGGACATCGCAGCCTGGCTCCACAGCCTCGGCATGCAGCAATACGAAGAGGCTTTTCGCGGCAACGCGATCGACGCCGCGGTATTGCCGGAGCTGACTGCCGACGACCTCAAGGACCTCGGCGTCAGCCTCGTCGGCCATCGCCGAAAGCTGCTCGCTGCGATCGCCGCATTGCGCAGCGACGTAGATGCCGCGCCGGTGCCAGCAGCGGTCGCCCAGACAGCCGAACGCCGGCAGCTGACGGTGATGTTCTGCGACCTGGTCGGCTCGACCGCACTCTCGACGCGGTTTGACCCGGAGGATCTGCGCGAGATCATCGCCGCCTATCACCGCGCCGTCGCCCAGATCGTCGCCGGGTTCGACGGCTTTGTCGCCAAGTATATGGGCGACGGCATCTTGGTTTATTTCGGCTACCCAAGTGCGCACGAGGACGACGCCGAGCGGGCGGTCCGGGCGGGGCTTGGCATAATCGACGTTGTCGGTCGCCTCGAGGTCAAATCCGTCAAACTGCAAGCCCGCATCGGGATCGCCACCGGGCTGGTGGTCGTCGGCGATCTGATCGGCGAGGGATCGGCGCAGGAGCAATCGGTTGTCGGCGAAACGCCGAACCTCGCCGCCCGGCTGCAAGCCCTGGCCGAGCCGGACGCGGTCGTCATCGCCGCGGGCACGCGCCGGCTGGTCGGCGATCTCTTCGAGTACCGCGATCTCGGCTCCGTCGAGCTAAAAGGCATCGCCGCGCCGGTGCCGGCCTGGCAGGTGCTGCGTCCGAGCGGCGTCGCGAGCCGGTTCGAGGCGTTGCGTGGAGCGGCGTTGAGCCGGCTGGTCGGCCGCGACGAGGAGATCGACCTGCTCCTACGGCGCTGGGCGCGCGCCAAGGCGGGAGACGGCCAGGTCGTGCTGATCTCGGGCGAAGCGGGAATCGGGAAGTCGCGCATTACCGCGGCATTGGCGGAGCGCCTCCATGCCGAGCCATATCTCCGCCTGCGCTATTTCTGCTCGCCCTATCACCAGGACAGCGCGCTCTATCCGTTCATCGACCAGCTCGGCCGGGCATCGGGGTTCGGGCGCGACGACCCGCCCGCTTCTAGGCTGGAGAAGCTCGAGGCCTTGCTCGCCCGCGCAGCACCACCCGACGAGGATGTGGCATTGCTGGCTGATCTGATGTCGTTGCCGGCTTCGGAGCGCCACCCGCTGCCGAACCTCAGTCCGCAGCGCAAGAAGGAAAGAACACTGGAGGCGCTGATCCACCAGCTCGACGGTCTGGCGCGCCATCAGCCAGCGGTCATGGTTTTCGAGGACGTGCATTGGATCGACCCGACCTCGCGTGAGCTGCTCGACCTCACCATCGAGCGGGTGCGCAGCCTCCCGGTGCTCTTGATCGTGACCTTCCGTCCCGAGTTTCAGATGCCTTGGACCGGCCAGCCGCAGGTGACGATATTGGCGCTCAATCGGCTGGACCGGCGCGACCGGACGTCCTTGGTGGAGCAGATCACCGGCGGCAAGGCG
>Ga0074045_10004488_pt1 | contig 12352 bp, 8 predicted proteins | sample BogForMeECP23OM2_FD_94442 | JGI IMG/M metagenome (GOLD analysis project Ga0074045, IMG submission 94442) | Bog forest soil microbial communities from Calvert Island, British Columbia, Canada - Bog Forest MetaG ECP23OM2 | ecosystem: Environmental > Terrestrial > Soil > Wetlands ...
CGTTAGTCTAGCACCGCGGCGGTCTCCGTCAAAACCGAGACCGGAAACAGGGCGCCTGCGGCAAACGCTAACGGCAGGGCCCCAACGACTCCGGCCTTAAGGAATTCGTCACGTCATTGTAACCCAGATCGGTCTCTTATCACGGCGAAATTGCCGGTACGCCTGCCGCAAGAACCCCATTGCGCCGCATTAGGAGGCCCGCGCCTAGGTGGGACAAGAATATGCCCGGCCACGGCTCGGTCATGCCCCTTTCTTATAGAGCCGTTCGCCGAATTCCCGGTTGAACACCGGCTTACCTTGAGTGCTGTCCCAGGCCAACCACGGGTACAAGTCCCTGGGGAGCGAGGGCTTTTCGACATAGAAGGCGAACAGGTTCTGCTGCCTCGGAAACAGCCTTGCAAACAGCCAGAACCAAGGTCGCGCCATCCTGACCAGGGCGACCTTGAGGGAGGCATTCTTCTCCGCCTCGGGCGTGGTGGGATACGCGGTCCCATACCTGAAGCGAAACGTGTTCTGTCCGTACGGGGCGAATGCGTTTATGGTCTTCTCAACCTCCCGCTCCGTCCACCGGTAGACGTAGTTCGGTATCTCGGTGTTATTGACACCCCCAAACTTGCAATCGTTGTAGTAAACTGCGGTGTGCTCAAACACCTGGGTCAGGCGAAGCCGCACTATCAGGCGCATGATCAGCGAATCCCGGGCCTCAAACGCAAGGATGGCCTTCCTGGCCGCGCGGTACATCTCGGTCAACGCCTTGTGTGGCAACGAGCAGTGGTGCAGGGCGGCGTGGATGACGACATAGTCGTAGGATTCGTCATCGCATGGAAGAGCCTGCGCGTCGGCGAAAAGCCATTTGTACGGGGCGTATTCCTCGCCCTGCATCCTCACGTCCAGGTTGGATATCGTGACATTCGTGAACCCCTCGCGCTGAAACACGTCCTTGTCCAGGTTGCCGCCGGCACACACCAGGATGGATGCGTCGCGATCCCTGATGAAATGCGCCAGGGTTTCCTGGTAAAAGGCGTGCCTGAGATTCATAGGCGACTTGAGGTTTAACCTCCGGAGATGTGACCAAGGCTTCCGGAACGCGTCGATTCGATTGATAGGTGCCTGGTAAGGTGAGCTGATGACGAATGTACTTCCGCGTGGATGGGGCGCCATGGGCGCACAATCCGTCGAGAGTCTTGGACGCGGTATGCCTCGCGCACGTCATTTCCCTCGTCGCGGTGCAACATTTGCGTTACGGCGAGGCGGCGGAACCTGCCGCTTGGAAGGACTGCCCAATTCAATAGCGCGGCGGCTCGGATGGCCTTAGCTTCGCTGTTTCGCGAGGCGCCTGCACGGGTTGGGGACGCTGGTCTGCCGCCGATCGCGTGGCCCATTGCGAAAGGGAGTCGCCCGCCGGACTCCCAAGTTCTCAGGCAAGGCATGGGATAGCTCTTTATCGGGCAGACTGAAGTTCATGAAGAGCAAGGCCTTCGCCAGAGTACCGCCAATTCGTGGCCCGATTCCCGGGCTCCGCAGGGCGCCTCTAGTCCGGAGGCTAGACTGACGGTTTAGGATTGGCGTGGACTTGAAGGCCCATGAAGTGAAGCCATGGACTGGCTTCCCGGTTGTGTCGTCGCATTGGTGCTTCTGCGCCTGCTGGCGGAGCTGGCGCTCGAGGCCCTGAACAGGGCGGAAGTCCGCAGGAACGCCGAGCGGTGTCCTGCCTCCATGGAAGGGGTGATGGACCGCGAAACCTATGCGAGGTCGGTCCAGTACACCCTCGCGAAGGGCCGTCTCGGTTGCGTGGAGGCGGTCTACGATGCGGCGGTCCTTCTGGCGTTGGTGTTCAGCGGCGTCCTGCCGTGGCTGTGGGCGAGATTCAGCGCGCTCGCGCCCGGCGCGACCTGGAGCGGGGCGCTATTCGTCGTCGCCGCCGTGATCCTACTCGGGCTGCTGCACCTGCCCCTGGAATGGTGGTCGAGGTTCCGGCTGGAGGAACGGTTCGGGTTCAACAACAGCACCCTTGGCCTCTGGGCGGCCGACCAGGTCAAGCTCATGCTCCTCGGGGTTGCCATCGGCTTCCCTGTCGCCTGGGCGATGCTGGTGCTCGTGAACCGGGCGGGCCAGTATTGGTGGGTGTGGGGATTCACCCTCCTGTTCGGCGTCCAGATGCTGATGATTGTCCTCTATCCCAAGCTCATTCTGCCGCTTTTCAACAGGCTCTCGCCGCTTCCGGAAGGCGATCAGCGCGCGGGCCTGCTGGCCCTGGCCGGGCGCACCGGCTTTCCGGCAAGGACGATAGAGGTCATGGACGGGAGCAAGCGCTCCGGCCACTCGAACGCCTTCTTCACCGGCTTCGGACGCTTCCGCCACATTGTCATCTTCGACACGCTCATGGCCCAGCTCTCGCCGGGCGAACTTGAAGCGGTGCTCGCGCACGAGATAGGCCACTTCAAATGCGGCCACGTGCCGAAGTTCATCGCCCTTACAGCGCTCCTGCAGTTCGGGGCGTTCGCCGCCGTCGCATGGCTGGCCCGGACGCCTTGGCTCAACACCGCATTTGGCCTGCCGGGAGGAACGCTCGCCCCGACGTTCCTGCTCGTCGGCCTCCTGGGGGGGCTGGTGACATTCTGGTTTGCGCCCGCCGTCAACTGGCTGTCGCGCCGGAACGAGTATGAGGCCGACGCCTTCGCCAGGAACGCCACCGGCTCGAGCGCGCCGATGGTCGGCGCGCTGCGAAAGCTCTTCCAGAAGAACCTGTCCAACCTGACCCCGCACCCCCTCTACAGCATGGTGTATTACTCTCACCCGACGCCAGTTGAGCGTGAGCGCGCCCTGCGGAAGTAGGCCGGACCCCGGTGCGCGGACGAAAGTGGGTAGCTGGGCGGAAGCCGCGGCTCCATGCACCCGCCGCGCCGGGCCGACCCGTTGGTGAACCGGCCCCGGAAGGGTGCGTCTTGACTCGTGCCGGGCCGCCCGAAAGCTTTCGACGCAATGCCGACCGGCGAGCCGCCGCCCATGGGGCCCGCGCCCTCAATATTCATCAGCTACGCGTCGCAGGACCGCGCCGCCGCGCGCAACCTTCGCGACGCCCTCGGCGCCGCCGGCTTCGACGTCTGGTACGACGAGAGTGATCTCGGGGGAGGCGATGCCTGGGACCAGAAGATCCGCCGGCAGATCCGCGATTGCACGTATTTCATGCCGGTCATCTCGGCCAACTCCAATGCCCGGCACGAGGGTTACTTCAGGAGGGAGTGGCGGCTCGCGGTCGAGCGGACTCACGACATGGCCGACGATGTCACCTTCATCGTGCCGGTCACGGTCGACTCGACGGGACAGGCGGGGGCCCGCGTTCCGGAGAAGTTTGTCTCTGTCCAGTGGCTCTCGGTGCCCGACGGGCGGCCGACGCCCGCCTTCGACACCTGGTGCCGCCGCCTGCTGGGCGGCGACCGGGCTCCAGAAGCGGCCCCAAGGGCAAAGGTGGCCGCGGCGCCAAGGGCCGCGGCCGCCGGACGCATGGAGTATCCCCAGTTCCCCGAGCAGAAGCCCGGGCAGAAGCTGCACTTCCTCTTCCTGGTTGTGGGATGGGTGCTGCGCACGGCCTGGGTCTGGTACAACCGGCTGTCGCGGGGCTGGCGCCGGCTCGTGATCGTCGTCCTCGTGATCTTCCTCCTCGCCAAGATGTGCTCCAGCAGCGACCACGTCCGGGAGCCCTCAGCCGAGCAGAAGGCGAAGGCCCAGAAGATCATCACGGACATGGGGCAGAGGTTCGACGCGGCCTCCCAGTCGAAGGAGAACAATGTCGACCTCGTGAAGCTTGGAACCGATATCGCGGCCTCGATCAACCGGGAGCTCGGCGACGAGGCCGGCATCGAGCCGGACATCCTCGCGGTGCCCTTCGCCGCGCCGGCGGGCGACGAGGCGGCCAGCCGGTTTGCGGGAACCGTGTTCGCGTCCGCGTACGGCCAATTGTCGATCGCCGCGCCGGGAAAGGTCGCGCTCGCCAAGCCGGGGCCGGCCGGGTCAACAGGGGACCCGCTCAAGCTCGCCCGAGATCGCGGCGCCAACAAGGTGCTCTTCGGGGCAGTCCAGGGAAGCGGGGACACTCTCCACCTCGCTGTCACGCTCGAGGCCGCCGACCGAGGAAACGTGCTCTGGTCGGACAACTTTCCGCTCAAGGGCGCCGATCCGGCCTCGGTCGCCGAGGAGATACGCGACCACGTCTACCCCTCGAACTAGCGGCTCGATGCCGCATTCCCCCGGCTTCCGGCCGGAGCCTTAGCCTTGGCCCGGACCGATGGCCGCGGGCCCGGCAGGAAGGGCGTTGGCCGCCCGGATGATGGCGTCCGCGCTCCGCTCGACGTCATTGTCGGTCGTGGCCCAGCAAGAGACGCTTATCCGCATCGCCGTGCGGGACTGCCAGGAGGTGATGCCGGCCCAGCACGTCCCATCGGCCTGGGTCGCATCGATCACGCGCTTTGTGGTCTCCGGGCTCCCAAACGAGACGAGCACCTGGTTGAGCACGACCTCGTTCAGGATCTCGAATCCCGCGCCGGCGAGCCGGTCGGCGAACCGCCGGGCCTGCGCGCAGTTGCGCTCGATCATTTCGGCAAGGCCCGCCCGCCCGAGCGACCGCAGCGCCGCCCACACCTCGACGCCGCGGGCGCGCCGCGACAGCTCCGGCGTGAAGTCGCCCGGGTTGCGGTTCTCCGTCTCGGTCGGCAGGTAATCGGCGGTGATGGCCATGGCCGCCCGGAGGGCGTGAGGATCGCGCACGAACGCAAGCCCCGAGTCGTAGGGCACGTTCAGCCATTTGTGGGCGTCGGTCGCCCAGGAATCCGCGCCGCCCAGGCCCTCGGCGAGATGGGCCCGCGAGGGCGCGGCCGCGGCCCACAGTCCAAAGGCGCCGTCGACGTGCACCCACGCGCCCGCCTCTCTCGCGCGCGGGATGACCGCGGCCACCGGGTCAAACGCGCCCGTGTTCACGTTCCCGGCCTGGAGGCAGATGATCGTCGGTCCGGAGAGCCTGGGCATCCGCCCTGGACGCATCCGGCCCTGGGAATCCGTCTCCACCGTGACGACACGGCTGCGGCCAAGCCCGAGGAGGCCAAGCGCCTTGCTCACCGAGGGGTGCGTCTCCGCCCCGACGACCACCGTGACGGGCGGGGCGCCAAAAAGGCCGTCGGCCTCGACGTTCCAGCCGGCGCGGCCAAGGACCGCATGGCGCGCCGCGGCAAGCGCGCAGAAGTTGGCGACGGTCGCACCCGTCACGAACGCGCCCCCGCAGCCGGCGGGAAGGCGCAGCACGTCGAGGAGCCAGCGCAGCGCGACGCCCTCCAGGCAGGCCGTTCCGGGAGTCGCGCGGTAGAGCGCGCTGTTCTGGTCCCAGGCCCCCGCGAGCCAGTTGGCGGCCAGGGAGACCGGCAGCGAGCCTCCGATGACGAAGCCGAAGAAACGCGGGCCGGCCATCGCCATCGTGGCCGGGGAGCCAACCTCGTCTAGCAGCCGTATCGTGTCCGCCGGGTCGCTCGCCGATTCCGGAAGCGGTTCGTCGAATGCGCTAAGCGCTGCAACGGCCGAGGGGGAGGGCGCTACGGGGCGCTCAGCCAGGCCTTCCAGGTATCGGATCGCCCGCTGGGAGGCGTCGGTCAGGACGGGTTTCATGCCGGCGCTTGTCTCATCCGTGCGTTCGGGTGGCAACGAATTCCCTCTGCGCCGCGCCGTTCGCGGAAGGCAAGGGTTTTGATCTGGCGGGCGGGTCGGGACGCAGGCTTGATTTCCCGGCACCGGGGAAGAGGAGGGGCGCCCGGCTATTGCCGTTCCTAAGTACGCGTTCCAACAATGAGATGCGATTTTATCGGGCGGGGGCGGGGGTCGGACCAAGACTCTGGCGCAATCCGCATGGAGTAAGGGGCGTCGCGCGGCGCGCCGTTGCGAGTTGACCGGGTTTTCGGGGTCCGGTATTGATGGTATATGCCGCGCAATCCCGGTTCAACTGCCAAGAGCGCGAGATCGAGGAAGGCGGCGCCGGCCAAGGGCGCTCCCGGCCAGCGGATCAGGGGTTCGGCCGGAAGACCGGCCGCGCCGGCCGGCACGCGTTGCGCCCCGGTCCTGATCATCGACGACAACGACGACTTTCGCGAGACCCTGTGCTGCCTTATCCAGGACAAGGGTTACGCCGTAACGGCTGTGGCCAACGGTCTCGAGGCCAGCCAGCTGCTGGCGACGGAGAAGTTTGCGCTGGTGCTCACGGACATGTTCATGCCGGAAAAGGACGGCTTTCAGGTGATCAGGGACGTGCACAGGACGTATCCCGAGCTCCCCATAGTCGCGATGTCCGGCGGGGGCATCGTACGCAGGGGCGAGCACTTGAAGGTCGCCCGTTTCTTCGGGGCGCGGGCGATACTCAGGAAGCCCTTCACGGAAAAGCAGCTGTTCTCGACGATCGGGTCGCTTGTGGGATGACGGTGGAGTTCGTGAGCCAGCACGCCGTTGCTTGAGCTGCGGCGGTGTATTTGCGCAACGACCAATGGTGGTTCGACTGCGCTGTGCTAGGGCGCACGGCCCGTTGACCAAACTTTCGCGTGTGGACGAGCTCCTCAATAGCGAGGACCCCAATATCCGACCCGGGATGGGTTTGAGACGGTCAATTGCCGTGGGCGCCGCGCTGGCCGAGTCCCGGCTAGAACGGCCAACGATTCATCCCGTCAATACACGTCGACTGGAACGGGGTGGCATGTCCGGCCTGTCACGACCGAGAGAACGAACTCCGGATCGCCTCTCGAAAACGCCTCAAGACCGTCTCGAACCGCGCCCTTCCTGGCGCTAGGTCGCGATGGACGCTAACGAGCGCCAGCGCATCTTGAAGCAGTGCCCCGAGGGCAAGCGCTGATTGCGGTCGCGCCGACGGACGGCGACGGAGGCAACGCAACACCATCCGTTCCACCATCGGGGAGATCTCCGAGTTGAACTCCCTCAGCGGCGCCGGATCGCCCTGCATCCTAGCGTTCATCAGAATCAGCAGATTGTCGCCCTCAAACGGCTGGCGGCCCGTGAGCATCTCGTAGAGCATCGCGCCCAGGCAGTAGATATCGGTCCGCGCATCGCACCGGTTGCCTTCGACCTGTTCGGGCGCCATGTAATCAGGCGTGCCCATCGCCAATACGCCCCCGTCCTGGCGGCTACGGTGAAGCGTGGTCGACTGCGCCAAGCCGAAATCCAGAAGACGCAGCGTCCCGTCGCAGCCGATCATGACGTTGTGCGGCTTGAGGTCGCAATGGACGACGTGATGGTCGTGGAGGTATTGCAACGCCTCGCAAAGCAGGCATCCAATCTGCATCGTGTCCGTCTGCGGGAGCGGCGACATCGCCTCCAGCAGATGCGCCAGGGTGCAGCCGCGCACGTATTCAGTCACGACATACGGCCGGCTCCGCCGGCCCGGGATCGGGATGAACTTGACGATAAAGGGATGGTCGAGTTCGAGGCCGATTTCTTCCTCGCGCCAAAATTGGCCCAGGAAGCCGGCTTCGCGCTCATAGCACGCGTGCGGCACCTTGACGGCGACGTCTGCGTTTTCGTTTTCCAGGTCCTGCGCCTTGAAGATCATGGCCGTTCCGCTGCGGCTGATCCTTTCGGTGATGAGGAATCTCTCGTCGAGGATCTCGCCCGGATTGAGCGACCCGGGGCCATCCGATTCGACAGACGAATGGTATTCGGGCGCATGGCGGCAGCAGGCGACGGTTTCCAGCGGGCCGGCTCGTTGCTCGACTTTCACGCGCCCAGTATCGCAGACCGAGACCCCGTCAGGTAATAAACTCTGCGTGCAGCGGCATAAATTGAGCATCAACAGCCAGGGTGTCCCTGATATTCCGGCGCCTGGCGCCAAATCTGGCGGGCTGCGCAAGACATTGGGCCTTGAGCTGATGTGGAACTTCCAATTTCCCCGGCAGGATTGGATTGCCGCGGGCTAGCGCGATCTGCGCACCTTTGCCCGGCCAATTGACCGATCAATCGACTCGGCTCGCGATGATGTCTGCGCCATCCACGGGCGCGATCCGGACCGGCATCCAGTTATTCCAATGCGTCAGTGGTAGCGATAAAGCTTCACGTGTTGGATGCTGTATCTCTCGGCCGGGAATCGCAGCGCTTTCCATTCCGGCGTCTCGTCGCCGTTCAGCCGGCGGCCCGCCACCCAATGGCCATCCCTGTAGACGCCTTCCTCTACCGTGCCGAGCCCCACGCTGTCGGACGGGGCGACGGCGCAGGAGAAATAGACGTTCATCGCGCGGCCCACGACCACGTAGTCGTCAGGCCCGGAGGAGATGAAGAGCCCCGCCACGCGCCCGGGGGGCGCCGCGGCGCTGGGCGGGCCGAAGGTGCGCACCGAATAGCGCGCCTCGATCAGGTAGTCGCCCAGCCGGACCGCTTGCGACGCCTTGTCGCGGTCCACGAGCACGGCGGTCATTGTCCCCATGCCCTGATGCTCGAGTATCAGCGGCGAGACTTGCGCCACGACGTCGTAGGCCTGGGCGAGTTCCGTGTCCGCCCCGGCGAACCGGTCGATCCCGAACGGGGAATAAGCTATGGCGTCGTGCCTGCCGAAGGCCCAGATCGCTTGGGCCGCGCCGCGCTCGTCCCCTCGGGCCTCGGGTATGAACAGCGGGTTGCCGCATCGGTGGTACCGCTCGCACACCTCCTCGAACTCGGGAACGTAGATGTCCGGCGCCAGAATTCCGATCGCCGGCGCGCCCGCCTGCCACACGTTCATCACCTGCGGAGCCGGACCGCCGCTGGGATAGGTGCCCGGCCAGGCGTGGTCGCGCTGCTGCAGCCACGTGTTCACGTACATCGGAAGCGGGTACTCGGCCTGGCCGGCCCCGGCCACCCTGTTGACGTAGCGGGCGTAGCGCCACGCCATGAAGATCTCGTCCACCGGCCAGTACAGCTTGCGCCAGGCGGTCTCGTGCTCCTCCTCGGTCATGGGAGGACTGAGCGTGCGCACGGGGATCTCCTTGCCCGCGGGCTTGCCCGGGCCGAAGACCTCGGTCCACGTGCCGGACGCCCTCGAGCCGTTCGCTTCCCACAGCCCGCGAAGCTCCGGCACCAGCGCGTCCCTGTGCGCCACGAGGTAGTTCATCAGCTCCGCCGGCACGGGGCCGGCGAACTCCCTGCTCGCGACGGGGCCATAGTCGCGGGAGTCCTCGAGGACGCCCATTTCGTTCTCCACCTGGATCATGAGCACCGTGTGCCGCCGCCCGTCCACTTCGCGCAGGTGGCGCATGAGCGCGGCGAATGCGCGAGCGTCGGCCTCGCAGCTGGCGTCGCTGAAGGGGGTGAGGGTGTTCAGGCTCTTGCCCTGCTCATTCTGGACGAGCGGAAAGCGCGCCTGGTTGGTCTTCACCCAGAGGGGCTGGTAGGTGGACTTGCCGTTCTTCCAGCTGCCAAACCAGAGCAGGACAAGGCGCAGGTCGCTCGCCCGCGCGCCGTCGATCAGGCCGTCCACCAGCCTGAAATCGAACCTGCCCTCCTCGGGCTCGATCAGCTCCCAGCTCACGGTGGCCAGGACTGTGTTGAGGCGGCTTGCCACGAGCCGCGGCCAGAGCAGCTTCAGGTAATCGAGGCTCGAGGCGCTCGAGTTGTTCAATTCCGCGCCCCGGATGAGGAACGGCTGGCCGTCCACCACGAGCTGCGTGGCGGCGCCCCTCGTTTGCAGATGCGGCGCGGAGGTATCGGCGCCCGCGCCGCGGCTCGCCGTGGGAGCGAGTGCCGCAAAGGCGGCGGCAAGGACCGCGAACGCAGGCAGCCTGACATTGGACGGGACTAGGGTTTTCATTTTTCTCGCGATGGGCCGGATGGGGCGGGGGACTACCCTCCGCATGGGGTTGACCAGATCGAAGCGCCTGGACACCGGAGCAGATAGCGAACATGGCCGGCGAAGAGAATCATTTTCCGCGGGCCGGAGGACTCCCGAGGAAGGCGCCGCGAACTCCGTGCTCCTGGCGACGTCGCCGCTCCGCGAGGGGGTAGGGGGGCGCCGCTTTGCCGATTGCAACGAGGCAGCCGTCGTCACCCGCCGCACTTCGGACATGAGCGGAGCCGCACCCCATGCGGTCGACCCGGGCAATGCCGCCCGGCTATGGGACGAGTCACTGCACGTGCTTGGTTGAGCCGATGAACCGCGCCCGTATTCGGGCAACGGGATGATCGGCCCGCGCGCGGACGGCGCCGGGGTCCGGGCCTTAGGGCCGAGACGGGCCCCTGCCGCCCGACGTGTCGGTCCGGGGTTTCGTCGATGCCATCTCGACCGACTTTGACGACACCTCCGAAAGCCACCCGGCGCGTTGCTCAAGGGAGCTCGTGATGACCGGGCACAGCGACAGGCGCTCGATGCGCGGCACGCCGCAGAGGCCGAGGACCACCTTGCGCCAGTGTTGGTCGAGCGGGTCCCCGTAGTAGCCGACTTCGACCTCCCTTGGCGTGTTGGCGGTCGTCACGACTAGTGCGAATTCGAGCCTCAGCAGCCCCTCGGGGCGCGCCCCGCCCCTGCCGTCGGGGATGAACCGGAAGGCCCTGCCCTCTCGCAGCACGCGATCGGTCCAGCCGCAGAGCATCGCCGGGGGGCGGTTCCAATAGTTGGGGTGCACGATCACCAGCCCATCGGCCGAGCAGATGTCCTCCACATGGGATGCGACGAGCGGCGGGAGTCCGGCGTCGCTCCTGTGCTCCTCGGCCCCGTACACCGGGTCGAACCCCTCCGCATGGAGGTCGTGAAAGACCACCTGGTGGCCCGCCTTGGTCAAGGCCAGCCGGACCGCGGCGGCCAGCGCATGGTTGTAGCTGCCCGGGTTCGGATGGCTGAGGATGAGCAGGATCTTCACGCCTTCGCATCCTTCCGAGCGATCCGGCGCATTCAACATCGAAGTCGCCTTCAACTTCCCAATCACCGACCCTCATACAAGCGTGAATTGGGGCGATTGGCCCGGTGCGACCGCACCCGTCATATTGGAATTCATCCGTTGCCGGCACGCCGGAGCGCCTGAACGGGCGTGCGGCGACCTTGGAGGTCGGCATTCGATTGAATCATCCTCCTTGGAATCCGGAGGCGGCCGAGATCGGCGCGCCGGGGATCGTCTGGTTTTCAGGCAAAGCACGCGTCATTGTCCCAGAAGCGTCACACTAGCGCCACACAACTGTAACAATTGTCATGGAGAATCGCCTATCGAATGAACCTTTGGGGCGAAGCTCTTTCCGGCGGATCGGCTGTTTTTCTGCTTCTTGCTCTGGGGCTTGCGCTGGCCTTTGAGTTTGTAAACGGCTTTCACGACACGGCAAACGCGGTCGCGACTGTCATCTACACGCACAGCCTCAAGCCGTACGTGGCGGTGGTGTGGTCGGGGATGTGGAATCTAATAGGCGTGCTTACGTCGACCGGGGCCGTTGCTTATGGGATCGTCAGCCTCCTTCCAGTCGAATTGGTGATAAACATCGGGTCGGGCGCCGGGTTTGCGATGGTCTTCGCGCTTCTGCTCTCCGCAATAATCTGGAACCTTGGCACGTGGTACCTGGGGCTTCCGGCCTCCAGTTCCCACTCACTCATCGGGTCGATCATGGGTGTGGGATTGGCCAATTCGCTGTTGGCCTCCAATCATGTGTTCGGCGAGGGCATCAATTGGGGCCAGGCGAAGAACATTGGGCTCTCGCTCGTCATTTCTCCCGTGGTGGGATTCACCTGTGCCGCACTTCTGCTTCTCCTTGCCAAGGCATTGATCAAGCGGCCCGAGCTTTACAGCGCCCCTGCCCCGAACACGCCGCCGCCTCTTTGGATTCGCGGCATCCTTTGCCTGACCTGCACCGGGGTCAGCTTTGCCCACGGGTCCAACGACGGCCAAAAGGGCATGGGATTGATCATGCTGATCGTGATTGGAGTGATACCGGGGGCGTTTGCCCTGAAGATGGACGCGGAAGCCGGCCTGATCCACCAGATCGCCGCCGAATCCCAGCAGGTTTCAGCGGTCTTCACGAGCCGGTCCCAAGGGGCCGCGACAGGGCTGACTCTCGGCGAGGCCTCCGCTGAAATGTCTGCATTCTTGAAAAGCACCGGCAGACTCTCCGGGAGAACATTTCCAGCACTCGCGGCCCTCACTGGTGAGATCTCCTCAAAGCTCAAGAATCTCTCAAGCATCTCGGAGCTGCCGGAAGCGGAGCGCAAGAATCTGCGCACGAGCCTTTACCTGGCGGGGGAGGGTATCGGAAAGCTCTCCAAGACGCACGGGTTCGCCAACCCGGAGGACCAAAAAACCTGCTCCCTGTACAAGTCCGATGCTGACAGGCTCACAAAATACATCCCGGTTTGGGTGAAGGTCTC
>Ga0074045_10004489_pt1 | contig 12349 bp, 13 predicted proteins | sample BogForMeECP23OM2_FD_94442 | JGI IMG/M metagenome (GOLD analysis project Ga0074045, IMG submission 94442) | Bog forest soil microbial communities from Calvert Island, British Columbia, Canada - Bog Forest MetaG ECP23OM2 | ecosystem: Environmental > Terrestrial > Soil > Wetlands ...
CGCCTGCGGCGACCAGCAGCGGCCACAAGCCGCCGACTAACACCGCGAGAACGCTGGCTTTCCGCCCTCGGAAAACTATGAAACTGAGTAATCAAACCCTTTCGTCAACAGCCTGCTAGAAAACAGAGGAAGTGCAATGAAACGTTTCGTTTTTATCGTAGCATCGATGTTGTTTTTTGCGAGTGAAGCTGGCGCGCAACAGTACCCAATTCTGGATGCGGTCGCGAACAAAGTGATCCAAAAGTATCAGAACTCGTCCTGTCCCCAATTGATGGCGCAGCGCGACCAGCCACGCGGCCCGGAGGAGCAGCATGCGATCCAGCTCTTGCGCGGCGATCCCCAGATGCGCCAGGCCTTCATCGACCGAGTGGCCGCCCCGATCGCCAATAAGCTTTTCGAGTGCGGGATGATTCCCTAACCTGTCGCAAGGTGTTCCGCTGTTAGGTAGGCGCGCAGTCCCGTAGCTACGACTGCTCGCCGGCTGCCGTTCGGATCGCCGAAGCGATGTCGGCGCTCATGCTCGCGAGCGCGCGGCTGTGCGCAGCGGCGAGCGCGTCGAAGCCTTCGCCCTGCACCGCCTCGCGTGCAACGGAACGGCCTGAGCGCGTTTCCCCGCCCGCGGTCTTGCGCACGGTCCACAGCGCCTCGACCAGCGCCGCTTCGCCACGAATCGAGTCGAAGCGCTGGACCTCGATCGTGACCGTGTAGGTGGGATCGAAGTTCGCGAACGGCGCCGCAGCGACGTTCGGCGTGCCCAACAGCACCGTGAGGTCACCAGCAACGGCGCGCGCGATGCTGTCGCCTAGCGGCGCGTCCCAGCGATTAAATTCGTCGATCTCGACGCGGTTCGACGCGACCTGGACCACGAACTGCGGCTGGTCGACCGCGGCGGGGATGGAGACCGGGCCAACCGTGACGGCGACGCGAGCCACCGGCGCGCCGTTCGGGGTCGCAGTGGAGTCCAGAGTGTAGAAGCGGGCCGGCGCGGACGTTCCGCAACCAACTACCGCGGTGGCGACCAACACCAGCAGGGCCAAACGCATCCAGCGGCCTACCATCATTTTGCCTCCCCTTTTTTGCCACGCAGAAGCGCCTCGGGATGGCGCTCGAGATAATCGGCCAACACCCGCACCGACCGGGCGGCACGGCTCACTTCCTGGAGCGTGTTGCCGAGCTGCTGGACCTGCACCGAATTCGGCCCGGTGAGGGTGCTGGTGTTCGCGAGTGTGCCGCGCGCACTGACCAGCGTGCCGCGCGCGGTTACGAGCATCAGATCGAGGTCGGCGAGACTCTTGCGCGCGTTTTCGCCGATCGCTCCCAGCGGAAGTTTGTCGAGCTTGTTGATGACGTCCTCGAGTTTGTCCTCAGTCGCCTGCAGCTGCCCCGGAACGGTCGGCAACTGCACCGGCTTTTGCGACCAATCCACCGTTGCCGGTGGCGCGCCGGGAACAACATCGAAAGCTACGTACAAGGCCCCGGTCAGCAGACTGCCAGTTCGCAGCTGCGCACGGACGCCGTGAGACACCAGGGAGTCGAGCAATCTTCTGCGCATGGTATCGAGATCCACGCCGGGCTTCACGTCGAGGATGTTGACGCCGAGTCGTCGCGGGTCCAGGTGGATAGTCACTGGCGTTGAGAATTGGAAGGTCTTCAGGTCAACTTGCGCGCGCACGTCCGCAACCTCGCCGATCGGAATACCGCGAAACTCGACCGGGGCGCCGGGCGCGAGTCCGCGCACCGACTCGTTGAAAATGAGCTGGTAGGTCTGTGGATTTTGCGCGGCGGGCTCGAAAGCCTCAGCCCGGTTGCCGTACAAGGTGAAAACGCTGTTTGCCTCTGCCGGCGGCAGGACCGGGCTGGTCGCGGCCGTCTCGAACGCGATACCGCCGATCAGGATCGACAAAACCGACTGCGTCTGCACCTTCAGACCACTTGCGGAAAGCGACACGTCGATCCCGCTCGCATGCCAGAATCGCGTCTCCGGATTGACGTACTGGTCATAGGGGGCGCGCACGAAAACCTTGACGGTCAGGAACTTGCCGTCCGTGTCGAGCGCGTAGGACGCGACCTCACCGACCTGCAGCCGTCTGAAGAAGACCGGTGTGCCGGTGTCCAGTGAACCCAGGTCGGCAGTCTTCAGCACGAATAGACGGCCGGGGAGGGCGCCGGTGACCACGGGCTGCGTTTCGAGTGCCACGAAGTCGCGCGTATGCTCCGCCGACTGCCCGATTTCGAGACCGATGTACGCTCCCGAGATCAGGGTACCTAACCCCGTCACATTGGCGCCTGAGATCCGGGGACGTACGACCCAGAACTTAGTATCAGTGGCGAGAAACGCTTCCGTCGCGGGGGCCATCTGCGCGGTGGTGATGACGTGCCGGTGATCATCTGAGAGCCGAATGGTTGTGATTGTGCCGATCTCGACGCCGTTGTACCGAATTTTGGTCTTGCCGGCCTCGAGACCATCCGCCGAGTCAAGGGTTATCGTAATCTTGGGTCCCTCGCTCATGACTCTCGTAACCGCAACCCAGACGCCGACCAACGCGGCCACAATTGGGATGAACCAGACCAGCGAGAGCCGCGTGCGGCTCCTGGATACCGCCCTCGAGCTCGGGACCGGAGGGATTGGCGTTTCGGGATCAGGCATGTTGAACCTCTTTCGGACTGGCGGCATCCCAGATCAGGCGCGGATCGAAGGATTCGACCGCAAGCATCGTCAGCACCACGACCGCCGCAAAGAAAAGCAGGCCGGGTGCGGGCGCCACCGACATCAGCGGTTGGAGTTGAATCAGGGCCGCGGTGAAGGTGTCGACGAACACATCGACCATCGACCAGCGTCCGACGAAGTCGACCATTCGATACATCCGCATGCGCTGCTCGTTGTTCTTTGCAGAGCCACGTTGCGCTGTTATGAGGAGGTACGCCAGCGCGAGAATCTTTGCACTCGGGATCATAATGCTCGCGAAGAGCACGATCAGTGACAGTGGCCAGCCGGTGGGCGACCAAAGCAGCACCACGCCTTGCAAGATCGTATCGGAATCGCTGCCGGTGGCCGTGGTCGTAGTCAAGACGGGCAGGACGTTGGCGGGAATGTAACAGACGGCCGCGGCGATCAAGAAGGCCCAGGTACGCTGGAAACTCGCCTCTTTGCGGAAAACAAGCTCCTCGCCACACCGCGGACAGAGGCCCGCTTCCTCACCGGGCATGGGACGGGAGACCAAGGTGCAAACTTCGCAGCTTTGCAGACCCTGTTCCCTCGCGGTGATGGCGGCAGAGGGACTCACGACGTGCCCTCGGTCACTCGATCCCCGACGGCGGGCCGCGCTGCGCCCTCCGCCCACTCGATCCTCTCCCACACCTCGCGGGGATCGAAGCTCGCCTGGATCGCGGCGAGTAGAAAGACCAGCACCCAGAGGACGAACAAAGCCACACCTGGAATCACCGTCGCGTAATCCGCAATCTTGACCAGAGCGACCAGCACGCCGAGCATCATCACTTCGATCATGCTCCAGATCCGTGTCATCGGGTGATGACGCATCAATGTCGCCACCCACCTTGGTACGGGTGTGCGTTGAGCCCCGAGCACGATCGCCAGCATCAGACCAATTTGCAGAGCGGGAGCGATGATCGCCGTAAAAAGCACTAACGCCGCGACCAGCTCCTGCCCATCCTGCCAGAGCGTCTCGACACCTCCGAACACGGTCGTGGAGGCCGCGCGTCCGACAATCGTGAGACCAAGCATGGGAACCGAATTCGCGATCACATAGAGCACCCCAGCCGCTACCGTCAGCGCGAAGGCTCGATTCACTGAATCCTGTTTATGGCGCCACAGTTCCTTGTTGCAGCGCGGGCATCGCGCGGACGCGCCGGAGGCAAGTTCCGGAAGCCGCTGCAACAGGTCACAATGTGGACAGGCGACGAGGGCGAGGTCGGCGAGCGGCCGGTTGTACTCGGGGTTGTTCTGCACTTACTCGTCCAGACCTTGGAAATCCAAGTCAATCATAGAATTGTGGCGGAATCTCGCGGCACAAGCGCTCCGCGCGCTTGCACCCGGCGCCTTCCTCCCTTCTGCGCGTCCGAGTTTTCACCTGTTCGCTAACCAATCCGCGGGTTACTCGCTTTTACAGCTCGAAATGTGGGAACAGCAACGTTAAACCGAACCGTACGGTGTACATCGGCGTAATCCCCGCATACTGCCGATAAGCTGTCCATTCGCCCGAGACCCAGGTATTAAGCTCGGGCCCCTCGAACTGCCACACTTTGCCGAAACCGAGACTGATGGGAATCGTAGTCGAACTGCCGTGCCGCCAGTTGACGGTCCAGGTCGAGTCAGCAGATTTCACGTACCAGCCACGGCCGAGCGTATACGAGACTAACGGCTGGAACTCCATCTGATTCTGAGGAGTTGCCGAGGAATTCGTGTACGCGAAGGAAATGGGATTCTGAAATAAGAACCCTACCATCAGATGCGGAACACCTCGATAAGCGGCCGCGGCCGCGGGTCCAACCTGCCAGGCGTGCTTGCCCGCCTGAGAAACCCTGCCGGTTGGGAACACGAAAGTTGGTCCTAGGGCCCAGCCGAACCCGGTTTCTTTCGGATCAGGCCAATTGGAAATAAACAGATCAAAGAACTCGGTGTCGGCGAATTCGGTGATGGTAGCGCTGCCGCTCGAGGTCGCCGAAGTCTGCAGCTTGAACGTGGGCCTCAGCACTTGTTGGAACGGCAAGAAGGGGAGCGCAACTATGGGAACCACCGCCTGAAGTTGAGCTGTGTTGGTTTGCGCCGATGTTTCAAAATTCCCGGGCGTGTAGATGTCCTGAAATTTCAGCTGCGTCAGAATCACGGTCGGGTCATCGACCTCTCGCGCCAGCAAATCCTCTTCGCTTTCGGCGTCGGTGGAAGCAACCACATCGTTCTGAGCTTGCGACTTGCCAGCTATCGCGAAAACCATCACAAGAATTAACGTTACCGCTTGAGCTTTCATCGATGTTTTCATTTCGGCGTCAGCACTTTCCCGGAGGTGGTATCGATATGAATAATCCAGAACGCGGTCGCGTTCTCTTGACTAATCATCGCGACCACGCCTTTGCCGGGCGCGAAAAAATAGTAAGCCGTGTCGTGGGTCAGCGCTGGACCCACCTTGCCATCGCACCTGAGACGGAGCAGGACCGCTCCGTAGGTACCGGCAGGGACGGTAACCTGGTAAGTGCCCAAATAGGTGTAACTGCCGTTGAGCGACCCGGAGTATTCCTGATCAGCCGGGTCATCGAGCGCATTAACTTGGACCTGTTGCACGTATGTGCGCGTTTCGCCAGGCTGCATCCCCTTTATGACGAAAGGATTAGGCGGCGTTGTCACCACCATCACGCCTTCGCTCGCGTCCCCAACCGTGGGAATAATGAGATCGCCCTCCGGGCTCTGACGGATGAAGCCTGCGAGCGAGGGCGAGAACTCGAATCGCCACGCCGCCTTTCCGTTGGGGCGTCTGATCTTGTGGACGCCCAGCGTTTGCACCTTGCCGGCGTTAGGGCCAGCCGTAACCTGGTAGACTGACGCCCTTTCCTGAAGCGGGAAGTAAACGGAAACCTCCGCAATAGGGGTACTCGGCAAGGCTTTGCCGACGACGCCGGAACCGAGTTGAGCGTTGATCGTCTGCTGATCTTCTGCAGGCAGCGGCAACACAACGCCCTGTGCGCCCGCGGATTCCGAGGCCAACAACAGGACGGCCAGCGCGAGGACCACAAACGCTGCCGGTAATCTATTTCGTCGATCCGAATTAGTCATCGCGATTTATTCTTTTCCAAAGACAGCTGCCGAATTGCGCACAATCCGCGATTAATCCCCGAAAAGATTGCCTTTGACGAGTTTAGGTATGACGGGGGTTATCGCGAACTGCAGGTTCCACTTTTGACCAAAGACATCCGGATGGACCGGCATATACTGACCCTGGATTGCAAATTTTACAGGTAAGGGGCCAATCCTGATGACTTTGCTGATATTCGGTCCGATAGGGAAGGTAAGCATGTTGCCGCTCTTATTGGCGTACCAGTTGACGAGAATGTTGGGGGATGTCCCGATGCCCCAGCCGTCGCCCGGCAGATAGACGAAGAAGTACTGAATATTCATCTGGCTAGTCGTCTGCGGACCTGGCCCTCCGAACGAGAGCCATTGCTGCGGAAAGACCCCTGCGAGCCATTTGTCGCCGAGGTAGCCGAATACACCGGCGGGTCCGATCTGCCATTTGTTCTGACCGAGCCGTGAGTTGCTCGCCGTAGGGAAGATAAAGCTGGGACCTAATCCCAGTAGCCAGGAACCGGCCAGCTTCGGGCTGGGCGAAAGCAGCGTCGCGAATATTGTGTCACCGAAGCCTGTGACGCGATGGAGATTGCCACTCTCGTTGACGTATGGCGTCGAATTCATCACCTGGAACACGGGCCGGGTGATCAGATTCCAATCGTCGGTCAATGCAAGTGGGAGCACAGGCTGAAACTGAAGATTGACGTTGTTCCGCTCCGGCTTGTTCAGCCAATAGGTGTTTTCCTGAAGTTGCAGCGCCCAGATGCTCGAAATCGGATTGGACAGTTCTTTATTAACTTCGTCGAGCGATTTGTCATCTACTGTCTGCGCAGCGGCGCGCGTAGCCACCATGAAGAATAAGAATCCGAACAAAGTAATTACGCGCGCATATTGATGTCTCAATGGAACCTCCGCAAGACTAATCGCTCGTCGGCGGGACGCGGTGTTCTACGGCTGTCGCGCGTGGGGCCGACCCTCTGGGGCGCAAGAGCGGCCTTGAAGCCACGGGCGTGTTGCATGTTTAACTAATCACCTTCGTTCGCTTGAGCGCTTCTTGGATCATGGCCTTGGCGTGAAGTCCCGCCCTCATTTGCCCCAGGGCTTACCGAAGAGTGCGTAGCTAAACATCAATTGTTGGCCAGACGGTGTTGCCTTGTTGCCGAACTCGTCGTAATAGCGCAATTCGAACAGCCCATACTTGGTCAGGAGCTGAACCGCGGGACCAGCCGCGTAAACTTGCGAATGCGTATCTTCCAACGTGCTCAAAGCCGCTTGGCCGATACCCGTCGTTGGATTCAGGTTTATCTGGTTGTTCGAGATCTGCCACTGAGCGTAGCCGGCGGGCCCCAGCGTCAGCTCTTTAAAAATGTCGTTGTGCAACTCAAAGCTTTTGCTGGCGGCCCATTCGAACGGGACCTGATCGCCGAGAGTGTAATTGCGCCCCATCTGCGATGCATACAAGATCACATGCGTGAAGATCGACAGTGCCCACGTACGTTCCGGGTCGGCGTACGCAATGCCACCGAGCCCCAGTTCACCACTCCAGTGACCAAATCCAATATTGAGCCGCGCATTTTGGTTATATGGGCCGGTGGGCGCTAAGAATCCACCAGTGGCAATTGCGTCAAATTGCTTAAAGTGCCAACCCAGATCAATCGGTTGAAAATAGATATCGGTGATACTGCCCTTGGTCGATCCGCCGGAAGTTCCGAAGGTATTCAGAGCGAGGGTTTCACGTGGCGTGTTGAGGACCGGTTGTACGGTCGCGGCTCCGCTCGCATCGACGATGGCAAACGGCACATCGATGAGAAATCCGTAGTTTGCGCCCAGAATCTTGAACGGGGTAGTCACTGAAATGATGTTCTGGTCGACGAACATATTGAGGCTGCCGCTTGCGCTCAGGTTCGCACTCAGGCAGAGCCGGCCGCGTAATGGGCCGCACTTCAAATTGCCGGTCTGCAGAAAGCCGCTGTTCGATGCGTCGTACCAGGACCACAGGTTCTGATAAAAGATGCCCTCCGGGGTTTGCTGCCCGGACAACAGCCCGTCGGTGCCTAGTGGCCAGTCCCCATGCTGGGCCCTCGCCGGAGTTGGAGCTGAAAACGAAATGGCGAGGCAGAGCAACATTACCCCCACAATCTTATCGATACGCTGTTTCACTTTTCTCCTGTTCTTCGTGGATTGTTACGCCAAGGCATAAAGATTGGCTTGGCGGCATCGTTGTGCGCAGACGGTCGCACTCGAAGCTATAATTTCCAGGCGACATTGAGCGCGAGGAAGTTAAGATAGTTCGTCGAGAAATGCCCTTGTAGCGTTCCCGCGAGCGGCCCCCGGCGATTACTGAAAGGAGCGGGCCCCGCGTCCATGAACTCCCATGCGGCGCCGGCTGTCACGTCACGGTTGATCTCATACTGGATACCGGTGCCATAGCGAAGCTGACGATCGATCGGAAGGACGGCATTACGGTTCGCTTGCGAAACAGGTGCACTGTCATACGCAAATCCTGCCGACCACAACCACTTCTCGGCAATGCGGAATTGCTGCCCGATCGCAATCTGAAATGTGTCCGAAAAATGCAGATTGGCCTGGACGGTTGTCTGGTTGGTCGCCGAGATTCCAACGGGAAACTCCCCGAAGGCCGACCAATTCTGCCATCCGACGTTGCCCAGCAGACTGAAATTGGGCAGGACCTCGTATACTGCACTCGTCATCACCTGCATCGGCTCTTCCAACGGAACGTTGACTTTGGTCGTGCCGATTCGTTTTTGGACGAAGCTAAGCCCCGGACCAAGATCCGTGAGGTGAGGGTTAAAGCCAAATTTATAGAATTCCGGCGACTGATAGGTGACGCCGATCCGAAGTTTCGGGATTGGCCTGAGCAGGACGCCGGCGTGACCACCGAACGCTTCGTCCCACGATTCAAGCGAGAAGCCGCCATCCGGATAGCGCGGCAGCACGTTGTTAACCTTCGATTGAAAAGTCAGGCGTCCGACCGCAAAGCTGAAACCCGCGGCCACGGAGAGCCAGTTGTTCACCTCATACGCAATCGATGGGGACATCTTGCCCGTGAAAAGTGCTGCCCGCGTGATGTAATAGCGTCCGACCCATTGTTTGCTGTAGTTCCCGGCGAGACCGTAATCGGAATAGAGCGCCACGCCGAGCCCAATGCGGTCGGAGAATTTGTAGACGTAAAAGAACGACCCGAGCGGCGAAAACACTCCGGCGTTGCCGCCACTCGTACCTTTGGTGGTCGTTTGCGGAGCAATGTCGAAGTTAACCGAAGGCAAGAGCGCGCCGGGGGCCCACATCAGTTGCGAGCGGTCGAGCAGGGTCATGCCCGCGGGATTGGCCGCCGCCGTCGAGGCGTCCGCCGCCATCGCGGCGCGGCCCGCGCTCGCCGTGCCGAGATCCGGGGCGCCGGTTTCATAGAGCTCCAGCGCGGCGCTGCGCGCGATGCCCGGCAAGGCCGCGAGCAGAATCGATAGATAAACAAGAACCTGGCCGCGCTTGGGAAGATGGGAACGTCGCGACTGGAGATAAGAAATGAAGGTCATTCGCTACCTCGATATTCTCACGCTATGATTCTGTCGCCTCTTTTCTGAGCGGCGCCTCAGGGCTTAAATGTCCACTCCTTCAATTTTTTGCGAGCCGTTCCGAAATTGCCGAGCTGGTAAACCGATGCTCCCGCTGGCGAGAAGGTGAATGCATCAAACGGTTCGGCGAGCATCTTCTTCAGGTAATCCTGTGAGGCGATGCCGACGGTGACGTGAGGATTGAAATGCTTGCCGGTGGCTTTCGGAACAAACGCCGCAACGTAGTCAATCGTTGGCTGATTGATCTCGGGATCCTCGGGCGTAGTAGCAAACGCTGCGGCACTACCAGTTTTTGTCTCGAAGGGTGCGACAGCATCTATCAGTTTTTGTTGCAAGGCGAGCAAATCGTCTGTCGGCTCGACCACAATGCCCGCAAGGCCAATGTCTTTCCAAGGGATGTAGTAGTACTTGAACGCCTTAAGTTTCCAGCCGGTAGGGTTTTCGTTGGCCAAGATCTTGTCGACGACGGCGTAAACTTTGTCGAGATCCCGCGTGCGAACGTACCGCTGCAGGATCGAGATGTGCGCGTGGTGCGTCGGACCCAGAGTGAAGCCCTTCGGGAAGACCTTCAACAGGCGGCCGTTGACGGCCTCAGCTTGCTCGATCATCGTGTTGTCCGGTTCCAGCGCGATATCAATGGCCATGATCGGATTGTCTTTCGCACCGGAATTCTCTGCGTAACCGAGCAGTGACGCAACACAGATGCCGAGTACGGCCAAGATCTTCAGATTTCCAGACATCCGATGCTCCGTTTGTGCGTATGGCCGGGGCGACTCCATAGCAGCCGCGACTCATTTCTCGAATGGGAAGATTCGCTTCCAGTCGTTCTTCATGCTGATGACGTTCCAGCCCTTTGTCCTGGCCTCGTCGTAAAGCGCCTGAGGAAACGTGCCGCTCTTGCTCGCGGGCAATCCCTGCGCCGGGCCATAGGCGTATTCGCGTGTCGGATCGTCGTGCAGCACCAGCATCATCAAGGCGCCCTTGCCGCCGGCCTGTGTGTATTCCAGCATCTCGCGGTCGCCCGGCGAGTTGCCGAACGCGGCTTGCGGAGGACCGCCGATAAAGAGGTAGATGTCCTCGGCCTTACCGGAAAAGTTGTTGTTGACCAGCAGCTTGGGCGGTCGCATCAGGATAGCCTCGCCGGCCGCGTTGTACATGAACTGGGCCTCGATCGCCGACCCGATGATCTGTTCGGGTGGGATGCCGTAGGTCCGCTCGGCGTAAGCACGTACGAAGGCCTGACCACCGCCGGTGACGATGTAGGTCTTGTAGCCGTTGGCGCGCAGATACTGCATCACCTCCAGCATCGGTTGGTAGACCAGGCCGGTGAACGGCCGGTGCCACCGTGGGTCCCGCGCTTTCGCGATCCAGTCCTTGACGATGACGGTAAACTCGCTCGTAGTCATCCCGGTATGGGTCGCGAAGACGATTTTCTCCAGGTCCTTCGTCGTGAACCTCGCCATCGCCGCGCGATCGCCGCTGATAACGGATTTGAACGGCTCGGTGGTCTTCCATTCCGGATGTTCCGGCGCCAGCGCCACGACCCGGTCGAGAGCGAAGGCCAGTTGTGTGTATATCGGCTGCTCGACCCAAATGGTCCCGTCCTGATCGAAGGTGGCAAACCGAGCGCCGGGCGGCACGAAATCGGGGTTGCCTTCGGTCGTGGTCACCGTGACCGATTTGATAATTGCCTGTTTCGCAGGACCGTCATTCCATGACGGAAGCGGGTCCGCGGCTGCCTGGGCATGAACCGTTGTAGACAGTACAAAGAGCAGAGCTAGCGCTGCGGCGGTCGCCCGAAAGATTGGCAGAATCGATTTCATAACTCGCCTTGGGTGTATTAATGCCCTTGCAAAGACTCAGCGAGACTTTCGAGATTTTGCGGGCGCACATGAATGAGACCGCCTCGCGGGCTGTCAATGTCTGCTATGAGCATGAACGAGACGGACACAATTACTGGTAGAACGAGAAGTAGGATCTTTTCACTTTCCGCACGCCGTGAACCATAACCGACCAGGAGGTTGGCGCCGATCGCGATCACTGCCATCAGAATCCAAGCTCCGACTGGGATGCGATTCCAATAGGCAGCCTGTGTGTAACCCTGCGAATTCAACACATCGTTCATGCCCGAGACCGCCAGGGCCATCACGAGCGTAGGTTGAGCCGCGGCCTGAACCCGCACAGCGGTCCACAAATCGGCCTGCAGTTGAGCAGTATCCGAATCGATCTGGTGGAGCCGCCGTGCGTCTTTTGTTCGGTAGAACAAAATACGCTGGTCAAGGTACTTTCTCAGCAGCCCGCGCACCTCCGCCGCGTCTTTGGCGGGCAGAAGGTCCGCGCGGACGTATTCTGTGCCAATCGCGTTGGCCTCCGCTTCCTCGTAATTTTTACGCTGGTCGTAACGGCTGATGGCCATGGAAAAGCTGAATCCTATAATGAGCGCGAGCAACGTCAGCGTGGCGGCATGGATGATGCCAAAATCTTCACGCTCGTCATCTTCAAGGGCTCGTCGTTTCCTGAAAAAAAAGGCTCCTAACCAGGCCGAAGACCATAAAACGACCAGAGAGATCGCGAAAACTTCGAATGGAGAGCCGGTTATGGCCACACAAATCGCCGAGAGGGCTTCATCGTTCAAAATCGGCCGACATCAATTGCCCGAACCGGCCAGCGTCAGTTCTACGCGCCGGTTCTGCGCCCGACCCGCGGCGGTGTCATTTGAGGCCACCGGGTTCGCGTCGCCGAAACCCTGCGCTGACACCAGACTGGGCTTCACGCCCTGCGAGATCATGTACTGCATCACATTGTCGGCCCGCTTCTGTGACAAAATCAGATTGCTGGTGACACCCTCGCGCATGAGTTCCGGACCTATCGGCGTATTGTCGGTGTAGCCGTTCACAACAATCGTCGTCTGTTGCATGGGAGAGCGGATCGGCGCCATCTTGGCGATTGTTTGCTGCGC
>Ga0074045_10004490_pt1 | contig 12345 bp, 17 predicted proteins | sample BogForMeECP23OM2_FD_94442 | JGI IMG/M metagenome (GOLD analysis project Ga0074045, IMG submission 94442) | Bog forest soil microbial communities from Calvert Island, British Columbia, Canada - Bog Forest MetaG ECP23OM2 | ecosystem: Environmental > Terrestrial > Soil > Wetlands ...
ACCATCGCGAGCACCGCCGAATCGGGCAGGTCGGCGATCCGATAAACGAAAATGGGGGTCAGGTCGAGCGCCTTCATCCGCTGGTCGACGATGGCGAGAATCGCCTGGCCCCGCGTATCATTGATCGATGGTGCGAGTATGCAGTCCATCTTTTCCTATACCTCTCCTTGTCCAGGGAGAAAGCCTGTCCTGAGCCTGCCGAAGGATCGCGCGAGCGTCGCGAGCGCGGGCGAGGGCATTTCCGAATTCCGGGCTTCCTCGCGCGCCAGACAAGGCGGACGCGCGGGAATGACAGCAAGTGGCTTGGTAGACGCGGCCATCAGCTATGCTCCGTGCCTTGCACGACACTCAGGGTGATCGCCGCGCAGTTAGCCCATTGGCCGGCGATTAACTGCGTATAGACCGGCGAGCTCAACGCAACCTCGTAAACGCCCGCGACCCCCTGGAGCGCTTCGATAATCTGGCTCGGGACGATGTCGCGCTGGATGCGCGAGGCCAGCGCCAGCGCGAAATTCGTGGCCGCGTTGTTGACGGCGGTCGTCGTCGACGATGGATCGGCGTCGGAATAAAGCGTCACCGTGCCGCTGATCGAGTAGTCAACTTCAGTGACGGGGAGCACGCTGACGGTGTCGGTCAGCGGCCGCACGGAGTTGCTATTGACGATCGCGCGCACTTTGGCCAGCAGCGCGGAACCCGCCACCCCCGCGTCGTTCGGCGCGACGGCCGGCTGAACTGTGATCGGGCCGGTCAGAATATAGACATAGACCGCGCCCGGCGAGGGCGACACGACCGACACGTCAACTATCGACGGATCGGCCCCGAGCGCAAAGAAGCGGTAGGCGCCGGCTGGACCCGCCACGCTGAACTGGTTGGGAGCCGCCTGAATGCGCGCGCGCAGATGGGCGTCGGTCTCGTTGGCGGCGCCGCCGCTGGTGACCGCGGTGTTCGTGACTGCCGTGATCAGCGAACTCGGGGTGAGCTGCACGCTGACCTGCCCGATGGCATAGCCATTGGCGCCCGCGCCCGGCGTGGTGCAGGCCGCCGCCACGACGCCGGTGGTCGCACCGGCCGGAATAGTCAATGCAGCCGATGTGCTGAAACTGTACGCGCCGTCCTGGGTGCCGACCAGCGTACCGGCCGGTAGTGTCAGGGCGATGGGCAAGGCCGCCGTGACTGTGAACTTCAGGGTCGTCACCGCCCCTTGGGCCGGCAGCCGTGTCACCCCGAGCAGGGCGCCGAGGTAATCGAGATTGGGGTAGACTGCATAAGCGAGCAGGTTCTGTAGCGCGGCGTACTGAATTGCGTTGCGCACGAGCGACTCGCGATAGGCGGAGAGATTGACGTAAAGCCGCTCGACCTGGGCCGGCTAAAGCGTGCGGCCGGTCGCCGCCTGGTAGGCGGTAATCATGTCGTTGACGATCGCGGTCGGATCGAGACCGTCGGCATCGTTGACGAAGTCGGGCACCGGCAACGAGATAACGCCGGTGGGGAGCGAGACCACCTCGAGCACGGCCACGCAGGTCCAGCCGCCGGGCACGGCGCTGCCGTTGACCACCGCGGTGCCGTCCTGAGTAAAAGCGCTCAGCGCAGAGCCCCAGGTGGAAGGCGGGAGAGCGCCAGTGGTGCCGGACGCCCCGAGCCACTCCTGCACGTTCCCGTTGGGATCTATGATTACGGCGCCTGTGCTCACCGCGGTGTTTGGGTTCCATGCGGGGTTAGGCACTATTGACCCTCACCCGGCCGAAGACGGCCGACCTCTCCCTGGCCATGGAGAGGCGCTGGAGAAGAGCGGTCGCTTCGTAACACCTCTCCCTGACTAGGGAGAGGGCAAGCGAGTCGACGAGCGCGGGTGAGGGTTGACTGCATATTAATTCGCTAATGAAGGCGTAATCGTGACGACTACGGTGTTCTGCTGCAGCAGCGTCGGCCTTAAATTGATACCGAGCTTCAGTTGCCAGGTCACGCTCACGATCAGGTTGCCCGGCACATTACTATTCGTGCCATTCGATGCGAGTGTCGCGGTCACCGCAATAACGTTGATACGCGGCTCCCAGATAGTCAGTGACTCGGTCACTTCGCGCACAATATGCGGCAGCGCAAGGGTGAGCGGCGCGTCGATAAAATGCCAGATGTCGCAACCGAAGGTAGGCCGTAGGTAGTCGGAACCCTTCGGCGTCGTCAGAATAATATTGATGCACTGATTGACGTCGTCGAAGCCCTGCACCACCGCGCCGACCCCGGTCGCGAGTCCCTCCTGCGCGGCCATGCTGTCGAGCATCAGCGACCAGTCGGCTGAAGTGATGTCGGCCAACGTGACAAACTCGACGCCGAGCACATTGGCGTTGGGCAGGGCTGGACCAATGGGTATCGAGGATCCAGCATCCGCGAGGAATAGCAGTGGCATTAGTTATCGTCCTTCTGGAAGCGGAGCGTAAGCGAGCATGGGGTGCGGGCGAGTCTGCGAAGCCGCGGCTCAGAACAAAGATGCTGTCGAGTTGCGAGGCCAGCCCGCTGGCGAAGACTCAGATGGCGCATACCCACACGCTGACGTTGCCGTTCACGCCCGACTGCCCGATGACGCGGATATTGCACTGCCGCGCCCCGTCGACCGGCAGATCGAACATTTCGCCATGAAAGAAACCGGCGGCTGTCGGCGCCGTACCGTCGTTGGTGGGTGCCGGCCGAAAGATTGTCGAATAAAACCTGTTGCCGGCGAAATCGAGCAGGATCACGCGCAGCTCGGCCTGCACGCCCACGACCGAGTACTCGGTTTTTACCACGATCTTCGACTTCCCTTCGCAGCTGATCGGTGTGCTGTTTTCGTAGGCCGTGCCAAGGGCCTGACTGTTGACCAGCAACGTGAAGGGGTTCCCGGCGCTGTTGAGTTGATCAGTGTCGTTGGCGACCCGCTCGATGTTCTCGTTCGCACCGCCCGAGGTCGTCTTGCTGATCACGCCGACCGGGGGCCCGCTGGCGTTCTGAATTGCTACTTGTGAGTTGCTCATCCCTGCGCACCCCGGTCGGCATCGTTATTTTTGACGCAGCTCCAGGGGGCGGCCGAGTCCGCGAGGCGCGGCCAAAATAAAGACTCGCCTGCTCGTTTCGCGCGGCGGGCGCGCTCCATAAACGCCGGAGGGCCGGAGACGTTCTGAATCTGTAGTTGCGAATTGTTCATACTGTTTGCACGCCTTTTTGTCCCGCGAGCGAGCCCAGAAGATTACCCACTTTGCGTCTTGCTGCTCCCGCTCGTGATGTGCCCGGTCCCGGCCGGGCAAACCGTGGTATCGCCGACCCGGGCGACCCCCGGACCGCCGCCAGCAAGCACGATCGCGCTCCCGGTGATATTCACTTGGCCACCGCCCGCGATGTTGACCTCGCCGGCGGCGGTTATGGTAACGTCGCCGCTCGCGTCGATCGCGACTGTGGCTCCGCTGGCCGAAATACTTAGAGTGCCACTCGCGGGTAGTGCGATCGTCAGGTCATGAGCGGCGCGATCATAGTCGAAGGTCGCGCTGTCCTCAGTGGTCAGATGGAACGACTTGCTCAGCGAATTGACCGGCGGGGTGTCGACCGTTGAGTAGAGCGCGCCGAGGACCGCGCCATCCTCGTCATACTCATCCATCAGGCAGACTACCTGTTCGCCCAGGTCGGGAATCCAGTAGGCCTTGTCGTTCTGCGTGTGCGGCACGACTATACCGAGCCACCATGACTGCATCTGGTTGCGATCCGGAAAGGTCACTCGCACCTGCGCGGTCGTCGGACTTTGGGCCGAAACTATACCAACGCGAAACGCTGACATATGAACCTAAGCCCCAACCCCTTTCCTGAAAAGGAACGGGTACTTGATCGTGCCTTCTTCCTTCCGCGGGAAGGGGGACGAGGGGTTGGGTCTCTTAGTCAGCCGCCTGGACATCGAAGATGACCTCGGTGGAATAGACTGTAACGTCGCCCGGGAAAGTTACGGCGACCATCGCCCAGAAGCGTCCGGCGAAGAAATCGTTAGCGAGAACCGAGTATTCCCATTCGTTGGTAACGGCGTTGAAGACCATCGTACGGGCGTTCTCGAGATTGCCGTTCTGGTCGCGCACCATCAGCGCCGCCGTGCAGCCGGTGAAGTTATTCGCGGTGCCGTCGGACTGCGGCAGCGGAAAGCCGAGCACTTTGCCGAAGTCGGCGGTCGTGAATGCGTAGTACGTGTTAAGCGGCATAGAGTTCGCTAACCCAGCGTTGCGCCAAAGATGATTGGCGGGTTTAAAGTTGCATTGAATACCGCCGTCGAGTCGAGGATCGCGGCGGCGAAGATAAGCGACTGATCGAGCGTCGCCGCGAAGCGGAAGCATGGCGCCATAGTTGTGATGAGGCTTAAGTCCTCGGCAACCTGACGAAGCCAGCGTCGGAAGCGGTCCCATCGTCGTACCGGCGGGCCGACGGTTTCGTCGGCCAGGACCCAAGGGTGTCGCTCGGCGCCGGGCGCGAGGGAGGCCGGAACGCGGAGTCGAGTAAGCCTGACACGGCGCCGCGGTGCATCGTCGTCGACGATCGTCCGTGAATCGTCAACGGACTGAGTACGTGCGCGGAAAGCACGGAGGCGCGAAACCCGTGCTACCGTCCTTTCGTCCGGTGAAGGCGTTACCAGCGACTGCTGTTCGTCGCCGCCCCGGCTCTGCCTGAAGCGTGGCAGGTACTTGACGGCAGGCCGCCCGATATCCTCGTCGATAATTGGCGCAACGAAGGCGGTCTCCTCGAACATCGGCCGCGGCCGCGCGGCGCGATTCCAAGCGCGCATCAGGAGGCCGGTTCCGGGCCCGGCGATCTGACCCGCGATTTGCGCGTCATCACCAACCGCCAGCAGATGCTGCTCGTCGAGTCCAGGATTACGCCAGAGCGCCGCACGACTCAGTTGACGCATCAGCGCACTCGTGCCGAAGCCCGCGGCCTAGCTGGCGATCGGCGCGTCGTCGAGGGTCGGCGCGACGTAAACCTGTTCGTCCTGGCCGGTCGCCAGTAGCAACATCCTGCTAAATGGTAATATCCTGCTACGGCCGGGCGCCTTCGAAGTCACGCTCTCACCGTCGGAATCGAGCTGGAAGAGCGTCAGCGTGATCCCGTCATTGGCCGCCGCACCGGAAATAGTCATGGCGGAGGTGCCCGTCGAGCCCGACGCGCTCAGCTGTTTGTCGGCGATCCCCGAGCTGCTCGCGCCGACCCAAAAGGTCAGGCCGTTACCGCCCGAGCTCGCCACCGTGAACGTGCCGGTCGGCGTAACTCCAGCAATCATCACGAGCATATCGGCGAGTCCGGTCGCGGTGACCGCCGGCGCTGTGCAGGTGGTCGACGAGGCGTTGTGCTGATTATTGTTGACGTCGAAACCCTGCGTGCCCGTGTAAGCGAAACCGCCGATCGCCATCGTCGCCGAACCCTGCGCCGTCATCGTGACGTTCGCGCCGAGGTCGGCGGCAGTGAGTATTTTGTAATAGGCGATACAGCTCGGCGCAGTGGCAGTTTGCGTGCTGTTCGGCACGACGGTCCAGCCGCTCGGGGTCGTGCCCCACGAGCCGGTCAGCGACGAGAAGGCATAGATGACGCCCAGCGCCCCGACGGCCGCACCGGACGGGATCGTGACCGTTGTCGTCGTCGACGCGGTGACCCGATTCTGATACGGCGTACCTGATCGCGCAATACTCACAGGAACCTAACCCCTAACCCCTTCCCTAAAAAGGAAGGGGCAAAGAAAAAGAAGTCTATCCAACCCTGCCCATCCCCCCTTCCTTCTCAGGGAAGGGGGGCAGGGGGGTAGGTCTATTCCAGATGCTCGGTCGTCAGATCGAACGGCACTGAGGTTCCGTTCATGATCGACACGAAATCGATATTGCCGTTGGCGCCGCCGCCGGCCTGCAAAACCCACGTGTCGTTCATTTCCGCCGCGCCAAAGAAGAGTTGCGCGCCGGTCTGCGACAGGCCGTAGCTGCCTTGCTGGGTAGCGGTGGCGCCAACCGTGGGCAGTGTGAAGGCGGTGGTGACGGCGGCCTGGGACCCGGGGTCCTTGGGCGCCGGCGTGATCGCGGTGCCGGAGGTCGACGGGGTCGAGTAACGGCGCAACCGCAGTGTACCACCACCGACGGTCGCGTTACGCGCCGACACAACGAGCTGCGCCAGCATACACTGCCGGGTCGAGCCCGTGAGGAACCGCATATGGTCGGTTTCGGTCGCGGCCGACGCGCTCGACGTCGCGCCCTGATAGTTGGTGGTGTAGTACATCATGGGTTTTACGTGCCCTCTCTTTACTGAGTTGGTTCCCCCTTTATGTTCATCGAAGGGGGACAGGGGTTTGGTCTAGATTACTTTACCCAGCGCCTCGTCGACCGTCGCGCCGGTGACCGGCTCGCCGTCGCGCGGAGCGACTCGATAATGCACTTCCGGAACGTTCGCCTCGACGACCTCGTTATTCACGATCGTGCGGGTCACGAGCGCGACCCCCTTTTCGTCGTGCTTGACGCCGGCTACTTTGGCGATGCGAATTTCGCCATATTTCTCGACCATCTGCGCAATAGTCATGTGGATAAACCCTCACCCGCGTTCGCGATGCTCACGCGTCCTCACCCTAATCAGGGAGAGGGGTTCAGGCCGAGCGCTTCACGCCCAGCAGTTTCTCTTCTTCCTCGGTCATCATTGGGAGCGGCGGGCGCGCCCCCATCCGCTTTTCGCACTGCGCGCAAAAATAGATCACCCCCCCGCCAGCTCGCGCGGGACGGAACTCAACGCCGTGCAAGTCTCGCCCGCACACTTGATCGAGACGTTCGGCGGCTCCGGCAAGGGTAGTCCGCCATGCGCTTGAAAACAGCTCATGCAGAGCTGCGTCGCCGGCGTGCCGACGGCGACGTAGCCGATTCTCCGAGTGCACGAGGCACAAAAGAGCGGCTCGGCCCAACCGGCGGAAGTCATGAAGGCCGTGCGCTCGCCCTCGCGCAACGTACTCGCGAGGTCGGGCAATTTATCGAGGTCAGACCAGGGTTCGAGTAAGACCATAATAATCAGTCCAAGCCGGAGGCGCGGCAGCAGGGGGTGCAGCAGCGGAGGGCAGCGGAGCGAGCAAACGAGTCTGCGAGGTGCGTTCGGAATCCGGAGTCTGCGACGCGCGGCCAAAATAAAGATGCCGCGCTATGCATAGCTCGCCGTGCCACTTTCATTTCAGTGATTCGGCACACAGCTCGCGATCATGTCATTGACCGCGGTCGTGTAGGCCGTCGTTGGCGTTGTGCCGTTGGTCGTCCACCACGCCTCGCCATCGGAGACACTACCGCTATAGCAAGAGGTCGTTGGGCCGCCGCCGCCCATCACCGTCAGTTGATTCAGCCAGAACATCGCCTGGGCCGGCTCTTCATCAGACTGGTAGGCCTGATAGGTATGCACGCTGGTCTGTGGAAACGTGAAGGTTGCTCCCGCGGGGTTATCCAGGCTCGATTCAATCTCCACCGCGGCGTCACCCTGATAAAGCGGCCCGGCGCCGCTATTGGCCTGACAGGTGCCGGCGCCAAGCCAGGTGGCGGGATAGCTAGTGCTCCCCGCGGGCATCTTGTAGGAAAAGCTGTCGCCCGTGCAGATCGTGTTGCTGCAGCCCGAGGTGCAGGTACAGCCCTTGTAGAAATCGCCGCACACTGGAGTCGTCGAGCCCAAAAAGAAATCGACGTACTGGTAGGCGCCATAGTAGGTCAAGGCTTCCGCGCCAAAACAGCCACCCTCGCTATGCGCCATCACGCAGAAGCCCTTGTTCAGATTATCCAGATGCACGTGGTCGTACGCCCAGCGAATCAAGGTCGCCCCGCGGCACCAAGCCGCCCGCATGTTATTCGGATATGCGCCGGACGCGCTTGCCGTGCCGGGGTCGGTCGACCACGTCGCCTGCACCGTGTTGAAGCCGGGCGACGCGGCCGGCGAGGCCAGACCCAAAAATGAGTTGGCAAATTGATCGGCGCTGCCCGCGCCCGTTTCCGCGCCGAAATAGGCCCCGATCGGTTTGCCACCGATTAGTACAATCGTGCCCGCTGGGCTCCCCGCCGGCGTCGCCACGGCAATCTGTCCGCTAATCAGATCCGTGTTCGGGCAGGTCTCCGTCATGCTGTAGCAAGTCGCGCTCGTGGCGGCATTCGTCGCGCACACCGTCGGCGTCGCCGAGATACTGCCCAGCGGCAGATATTGTGGCTGCACGGCCTGGCCACTACTGCGCGTCGCGTCAAGGGCTCCGGCCAGCCAGCCGACTACTACGGCGATTACCCAGAATTGTTTCATAGTAGTTGTGCTCACTGCGGATGCTCCTGTGCCGCTAGATTGAAGGTGAAGGTGCTCTCGCCATGGATCGTGGCGGGCGCGACCGCCTCGATTGCGCCACCCGCGACGCAAGCCACGCAAGTGCCCGACGCGCACGACCCGGAACCCGTCAGGGTCGAGGTTGCGCCGGTCGCGCAGCCGGTTGGCAAAGTGGCGGTCGCGAGTGTGCTGAAGGTTGCACCGCTCGAGCCCGTGCCTTTGATCGTATAGGTGTCGGCGCTGCTCGGCGCCGTGACGCACCAGGCGTTGGAACTGACATTGAGGGGCGGAGCGCCGCCGCCGGTCAGATTCGCGGGAAAGTCAATCTCGCGATTACAGGTAAAGAGCGCGACCACCGCGTTGGCCGCGGGCGTGCCGGTCACTGGCAGCGGTACATCGATGGCAAAGACTGTGTACACATTTGCCCAGATTGCCGAACCGGTACCGGGAAGGGTCGGTATGACGCCCGCCGCGCCTGCGGCGGGTGACGGTATCGGGGTCGAAACCGGCGTGCCCTGAATTTTGCACAGCACCGGATTAGCCGTCGTGCCACAGAGATCGCCGGCCGGCGGATTGACTCCCCCTGCCGCGCCGCCCCAGCCGGTTGGTGCCGCGGAGGCGCTGTTAGCAATACTTAGCAGGAGCAGCGCGCAAAGCGTGCTGAGAGCCGGGCGTAAGCGAGCAGCGGGTGCGGGCGCGCCCGCAAAGCCGCGGCTGAAGAACAGTCCAAGCCGGAGGCGCGGCAGCAGGGGGCGCACCAGCGGAGCCCAGCGGAGCGAGCAAACGATTCTGCGGGGTGCGTTCGGAATCCGGAGTCCACGACGCGCGGCCCAACTAAAGATGCTGATGATCGCGCGGCTCGCCATTGGACCTATTGCTCCTCCCAGGTGTAGCAGTTGATCGCCGAAGCGCCCTGCGCCTCGGCGTCGATCCGCTGATGGATCGCATCCAGTCCGCGCAAGGGGAAGTCGGTTGAATTGACTATCGTGTTTGCGGGAATCGGAAAGCCCACGCTCTGCGAAGGCGCCGGCGATGCGGGATCGTTCGCCGAATCCCCGGGCATCATCAGCGCCGCGATCGCGCCCGCCGTCCCCGCGCAGTAGACCGACCACGCGTAGCGCGTCGTATTGGCGTTTAGCAGCTTGGTCGCTGCGGTGTTCGAGATACTCACCGCGGTTCCGGCTGCCCCGGAGGTCGCCGCGTTGATCGTACTGCCGGCATACGCATTCGCGGTCAACATAAGTGCCGTCATCACGCACAGCACGCCGGCGGAAGCGCGCCGCGCGCCGGGGCGCATAGAAGAGTCTGCGCGGTGGGACAAGAATCCTGGTGATGCTTCGAGTTCGGGACAACGGTGCTGACGATCGTGCTTGTGCATATACATTCCTATTCGGCTCGAATCTTCCTCAGGAGAGCTTGCGGCCCTCAGCTTCCGTAATGTAGCCACTTGAACGCTCCAGCCGATGACGGGCGGCGGTGACCAAATAGGTCCCGTCGTTTTGTCCAAAGCCCTGCAATGTTACGTTGTTACCTGCTACGAGCGTGGTGGTGCCCGGCATCGTTAGGCGCATCGTGGCCTGCAGCATGTTGTGGCGATGGAGTAGGGCGGCGGCGCGAGCCAATGCGTCGCTTGGACTTTCTGAGCGTTCCGCAAGGTTCAGGGTGTCCCCTGTCAACACAGTCGCGTCAGTCACCGTCTGGCTGATCAGAGTTTTGGTCAGGGGATTCTGATAGGAGACCTGGGCCGCCTGATAGATTTGGCTGGTTTTGCCCTTGAACGCGAAATTGATGAGGTCGGTCCGTTGCAGTGCGAGAACAGCGGGCACGCCCTCGAGCGCGGTACGCGGATAAAAGATCAACTGGGTACCGCGCACTGAGAAGTCATAGTTGTAGGCGTTGGCCAGACGGCGGAGAAACTGCAAGTCAGTTTCCTGGCGCTGGGTCACCCGGCTGAGTATCAGGCTGCTTGCGGCGGTCGCATGGATCACGGTGAAGCCGTGCCGGGCCGCGACCGTCGCAGCGATCTGAGCGAGCGTTTGACCCTCGAAACGCGCGGAGGTTGGGGTGCGCAGCGCGGGCGTGATTCCCGCCGCAATACAGCGCAGGTGGACCGCGTCAGGCGGTCCCTCTAATTCGATTTCGTCGACCTGAAAGGAACCGCAAGGCAGCATCGGTTCGTTCGCGTAACCGATTTGCAGCGTCACCACATCGCCATAGGCTGGGAACCAGGGTCCTTGCCAGCGCCCGTCACGGTCTTCCAGGGTTACCTGGACCTCGTCCGCAAGATGCTGCTCGTGGCTTTCATAGACGATCGTTTCGACCATCGAGGTGACGTCGGCGGTGATGTTCACGCCGGCGTAGGTCAGAATCCACGCGGGTGTTCTGACTGGGTATGACAGAGCGGCGGACACGTTAGTCTCGTTTCAACTCCCACAACTTGCGTAAAGGGTGGTAGCGGCCAATGCGTTCATCCTGAAATGGTCTGCCACGGCGGGAGATCGGCCTGGGGTACAGTCGCGGAGGTCGGGGAAGACAGCAGTGGTATTCCGATAGTGAGTCCAGCCTCAAACAGCGGTTCGATGGGAATCGACGGATTCGCCATCACGATCGGGCCATACAAGGTGGGGTCACCGTAGTAGTGCCATGCCAGTTGGTCCCACCGCTCGCCGGCGACCGTAAGATGCGGAATATACAGCGAGCCGAGGTTTGGTATTCCTGCGGCCATTAGATATCCTCAACCGGCTTCTTGTTCATGGCGCCGCTCTGACCGCGGTGGTCGCCGGCACCGCCGTATAATTGAGATTCCCCGGGTTCGCCGCGGCGGAGGTCGAGGGATTACTGACTCCAGCGGATACTCCCGGGCTAGCGTATGCCGGGGGCGAATAGGTATTGGCGGGTAGGGCGGCGAGCGTCAGAAGGGCGGCGGTAGGTAACAGGTTGTTCGCGCCGATTGGCTGATTTGGGTTGAACGGCGTAGTGGACCCGGTTGCACTAGGGGAGGCGGCCACGATCGCGGGCGGCGGAGCCGCCGGCCGAGGCGGCGCAAGCGGGTCGATTTCGACGCCGAAGGCATACTCCTTTAGCTCGATACGAGCCGTGGTCCAGATGAGGCTGCCGTCGTCGGCGTCGTGGCGATGAATCTCGGTGATCGCGGTTAGGACGAAGTAGCCGCGATGAACGCCGTTGCCAAACACCAGCGCGCGCGCGCTATGATCCTGGGCGGCGGCGTTGAGGGCGTCGAGTTGGGTCATCGGATTCGTAAACGCGACGTGCAGCATCAACTCGAGTGTGATCGTCTCGAGCCCGTCGGCCAGCCACTGGAGGCGCGGCCGGTCCTGAACTACCCGGAGTTCGGCGTAGTCAAAGCCGCGCGTGGACTCCAGACGAGTCGGCGAAGTCAGCACCTCGAATAGTATGTCACCGAGTACTGCGTACATTATTATATTGGCGTCACTCCGCGCGCGGCAGTGGCGGTGAGACGCGGGACCACGCGACAGAGCTGACGTCGATGGCTTGTCGCGGTTACGACGTCATGGCGGCGCGTGTTCTGACGATAGGGAACGCGAGCCGGGGTGCGCCCGGCACGCGCGGCACGAAGCCAGCGGCTCAGACCCGCACGCAGATAGCCGGGATCGATGTTGAGTGCACCGCAGACCTCCTCGAAGGTAAGGGGCGCAACGGCTGTGACCGCGAAGATCCAATGTTGGGCCTCACGGCGCAGGCGCATCACGCGTCGCGAGCCGCTGAGATTCATCGCACATTCGACCCCGTCCTCCAGCACCGCCAGGAGAAGGCGCTGCATTGGCGACAGGTCGGCCTTGGTCGCGTCGAAATACTGCGACGGCAGAATTACTTCCGGCGGCGGCAGATTAAACAGCGCCGCAGTAGTTGGTGAGGCTTGTTGTAAGCGAGTGACGAACCTTTCAATTACCCACAAGCTGCGCCATTCCAAATCCCAATTGGATATCGGTGAAGCGGGATAGCCCGCGCCACATGACGATGTTGCCCGGTGGAGGATCATTGGCGCGGGCCAGATAGCCA
>Ga0074045_10004493_pt1 | contig 12337 bp, 9 predicted proteins | sample BogForMeECP23OM2_FD_94442 | JGI IMG/M metagenome (GOLD analysis project Ga0074045, IMG submission 94442) | Bog forest soil microbial communities from Calvert Island, British Columbia, Canada - Bog Forest MetaG ECP23OM2 | ecosystem: Environmental > Terrestrial > Soil > Wetlands ...
TATTATTTGATTTATAAGGAAACCTTTTAATGCCCTTTCAAATGGTAATACAAGAATCGGGGAAAATACAATCATACTGCACCACCCTTTAAATAAGCCGTCGCTTGGCCGTGAATACTAGGGCTCACTCTGTCAGGAACATTGCGTACGATACGTTTCAAGGATGTTCCAATTTTTTCCTGTAGCGGCGGCTTTAATTTCTTGACATGCTGGAAGGTATTAAGGAGGCGTCCTGCAATAGTTGCATTGATGGGTGCAAGTTCCACCACAGTGGTAGTGACCCAGTTGATGCCCTTGTCCGTCCAGACCATCTTGTTATTGCTGGCCATAGACAAAAAAAGTGCGCGGGACCACGTGGGCTGGGTGATGTCGAAGCTGGGTCGCTTTTTCTCGACATCGATCATAGCAAAGACATCTTCATTCGTGCCACTCGCCACGACACGAAGGTAATTGGCATAGCCACTGAGATGGCTATGCCATTTCCCGTAGAACTCTTCCAGCACTGTGCTGCGTGACGGAGAAGAACTGCGGTTAAGGGCCAATAGTGCGGCTACGCGATCTGTCGCGGTGGTGGCTGCAGTCAGGTGAGACAAAATCAGCTTATGACTCTCAATAGAGTCGTCAATAACAAGAAGATCCAGCAGAACATTTTTCAACATGCGGTTACCCAGAGCATTTTTGAAAGATTGTCTTCCCGAGGTTGAATAGGTGTCAAGAGACCAGAAATGCTCGAGAAGCTGATCCCGGTAAACCCTGTTTATTTCGAGCATGAGCTTTTCACGGACAACGACGAGTTCCGGATACCATATGCAGTAAGCGCGGTCTAAGGGTTGCTCGTCAATGCGGAGAAAATAGGACTTCAACCAAGAAGGGATATCGCGCCAGGACAGGATTTCACCATAAAGCGCTAACCAATGAGGATCAGGGGTAACATCCCTGTCGAGAAGGAGTCGTATCCTTTGATAATCAGTCAGTTGCCGCATCGCATCCAACCGATTGTAAGCATTCGGGTCTGTTCGTGTCTGCAAAGTCAGGACGTCCTTGGTTATATTGCGATGGCTGAAGGTTCCATAAAAAGAATAATCACGGTTAATGGAGGCAAATGCAGGAGGCTCTGTAATGTGCTGAAAGGTCAGAGTCCCTTCATTGCCGGTGAGTTCAAAAACCCGACGTGTTCCACTGATATCTTCCCCGTTCTTGTCCACGAGGGCCAGTTCAATGGGTATGTGAAAGGGGACTTGGCCCGGTTTCACTTCCTGATGAAAATTGATCCGGTGCGAACCTGTTGACTTATCATAGTCTGATGTTACAATCACTTTGGGATACCCGATGGTATAGAGCCACCCTCTCTTGAACTGTTCAAGTGAGCGTCCTGAAACCTCCTCAAAGCATTTAAAAAACTGATCTGTATTGGCATTGCTGTCTTTGTAGCGTGAAAAATAAAGGGTTTTGCCGGCATGAAAGTTTTCTGATCCGATTATCAGTCTGAGCATCCGGATGACCTCGGCAGCCTTTACATAAGTTACACCATCTATCAATTCATTAGGGTCATTGAAACCTTCTCTAACAATTTTGCCCACGTGTCCGGCATCTTCAATGGCAAGTGGCCCCAGTAGAGGGTTGCGGATACTATCAACCTGATGCAGCCGGATGAAAGCAGGTTGGAAAAGGTCAGCAAGGAACTGTCTTTCGACGTCTACAGTATAGGCCTCATTCAGCCAGACATCAAAAGGGCTCTCCATAGTGGTTTCGCTGCCGCACTGGTTATGCTCGAATTCATGGACAATCACCGCATGGGCATAAAGCACGGAAAAGTCGAGCGTATGATTGGTGATCACTGCGGCATCTGTCACAATTGTAGTATTGCCAACATTCTCCATTCCGCCGAAATTAGACTTATTCATACAGATAGTACGGTAAGTTTCGCCAGTGTATTCATAGTCCTGTGTCTTGCGCACCCAAAGAATTGCTTCTTTTAGTATCTCCATTGGGAAGACAACATCGTCTTTGCTTCCGGGAGGGACAAGATATTCAAGGCGCACAGTCCTGCCTGAGTCATATTTTACCTCATCTGCCAACGTATCCCAGGTTCCTATGCATGCCACAAACAGGTAAGGAGCCATGGGGATAGGGTTCTCAAAGGTGATGACCTGTCTGTCAGGTCTGCCAGGCTTAAGCACGGGTTTACCGTCAGGGTTCAACTTGCGGCTGATGTTTCCGTTGCTTATCAGATGCGTATATGCGCTATCCGCCTCAATGGTAGTGGTCATTGTGCACTTTGCCAGGCAATCGTCAAAGATAGGCATAATGCGCTGAAACCCCCATTGCTGGCATTGAGACATATACTGCTGGGGTATGCCCGGAGATGAAGTGTCCTTATATATCCCTTCCAGGATGTGATCTGAAGGGGTACAAGTGCTAAACGTCCTTACACTGAAACTTTCTCCAGCCTGTATCTTCCGCGGGAATTTTATGATCAGTGTATTCTTCTCATAAAGGTATTCATAATATAATGGCTTTGATTGGCCATTCTTATCTTCCAGGCTTGGGAGCCATTCCACGTCTCTGATTTCAAGGCTGTTGGCATCAAGGCGAATTTCCTCGAGACTGTCCTTTGCGGTCATTTCTAGGCAACTGGTTGCCTCTACCCGGCCTTCAATAAAATTTAGATAAATCTCCAGATGATGAAGTTTTACCGGCAATTCTCCAAAGTCTTTACGCTGATATTTATACCGTTGAGTGTTCATGCTCAGTATCTCCTTCGCGGTATGACTTAACGATTGTGTGATCTACTTAGCTACCATGTCTGAGAGCCTTTGGTGTTAATTTATATGCTTGTCAAAATCAATTGCCCAGCGTGATTTATCACGCTGGCGGTCACACCGCAGACTCTGGGCTTTCATCCCACTTCATCCATGTCCGACAGGTATGCTCGGATATCGCAACTTTTTTTCTTCGGCGATGAGACGAGGACGATGACTGACAGTAACAGGGATGCCTCAGCAGCTTTGTCACTATGGCAGAGCTAAACAGAAAGGTAAGCGATTTTGGCTGCGCCTGCGAGCAAGCAGAAACCCTTCAAATGTTATATGGACCTATGGCAATTGGCTCCGTCTGACTTTTGTTCCAATGAGCATAGTATAATTTCTGCTGATACCGAACAGCGTGCACTTCCGCATTTACTTAATAGAGAGCAGCTCAATCTCAAAAATCAACGTTGCATTTGATCCGATATCCTTCCCCGCTCCCCGCTCGCCGTAAGCGAGGGTTGAGGGGATGAACACCTGCCATTTTGAACCGACTTTCATCAGCTGCAGGGCCTCTTTCCAACCAGGGATGACTTGATCCAACTTGAACACGGCGGGCTGTTGACGACGATAAGAACTGTCAAATTCAGTCCCATCAATGAGCGCCCCACGATAATGTACGGTTACCGTATCAGTTTTTTTAGGAGTAGCCCCGGAACCTTCCTTTATTATTTTGTACTGCAGGCCGCTTGGCAGAGTAATTACTCCTTCTTTTGTCTTGTTTTCGGCAAGGAAGGTCTCTCCTTCCTTCCTGTTTTTTTCACCGAGGTCCCTAGCCCGTTCCGCTTGTTTAGCCATCAGATCCTTTTGAAACGCAGCTATAGTTTCACGCACTTCGTCGGCTGTCATCAGTGATTTGCCGCCTGAAAAAGTATCTTTCAGACCTGCGGCGAAAATGTCAGGGTCAATATCAATTGACAGCCTCTTGAAATTATTTCCCATATCCACCCCAAGGCTGTAACTGAGTTTATCTTTCTGGGTTTGTAATACATTTTTTTCTTCAGCATGAACTTGACCTGCCAGAAGTCCAATACCCAATACAGTCGCTATTAGTAGCCTCATTTCAACTCCTTTAATTAAGAGAATTTTGTATCAAATAATATTTTAGTCGCCAGAAATTTAAAAAGGCAAGCGAATACTTTACAGAGTGCATACTTAAAAGACAACAGAAAATTCAGATCATTATAGCTGGTCGAACCTACGATACACGATGATAGCCGCTTCTTTGTCATATGTTGTCAAAAAAAAGGTGACATATAAAGAAAATCATCCTTTTTGCTTAAGCAAAGTAGATGCGCTGCGGCAGAGCCTAAGCGTCATGTGCAGTATCAGCCTGGAAATTCTCCTGGTATGGCATTACATTTTTGGTTTGTGGTTTATTCATCTGTGTGTGATAGTATGTCAGTATCTACTCTGGTTATTCGCCGTCAGATAAGACGGTATGATGGAAGGGGAGTAAAGAAGGAAACAAATGAAGGCAATGGTATTGGAAGGTATCTGCAATCTCGCGGACGTTCGAATGCCTCTCACACTTGTTGATCTGCCAATCCCTGTTCCGAGGGGTAATGAGATCTTAATAAGGGTGTCAGCCTGCGGTGTTTGCCATACCGAGCTAGACGAAATAGAGGGAAGAACCCCCCCATCCGTATTCCCGATAATCTTAGGTCACCAGATAGTGGGAAGAGTTGAAGAATCAGGAAACAGGGCGAGCAGATTTACTATTGGTGACAAGGTGGGAGTGGCCTGGATTCACGATGCCTGCGGAAGATGCGAATTCTGCCTAGAGGGTAAAGAGAATCTCTGTAACGATTTCAGGGCTACTGGCAGGGATGCTCACGGAGGCTACGCAGAATATACCACTGTTTCGGAGGATTTTGCTTACAAAATTCCAGCTGTCCTCTCTGATCTGGAAGCAGCCCCGCTTTTGTGTGCAGGGGCAGTAGGATACCGGTCCCTGAAGTTATGTGGAATGAAGGATGGAGATACTTTAGGACTTGTCGGTTTTGGGGCGTCAGCTCACCTCGTGATTAAGATGGCGAGGTATGCGTATCCGGATTCGAGAGTCTTCATCTTTTCAAGGACAGAGGGGGAAAGAGAATTTGCAAGGGAACTTGGCGCATTCTGGGCAGGGGATATCGAAGATGAATCCCCGGAAAGACTGTGCTGTGCTATTGATACTACCCCGGCCTGGAGGCCGATAATCGAGGCCTTGAAGAATTTGAAAAGGGGGGGGCGGCTTGTGATAAATGCGATAAGAAAAGAGGAAAGAGATAAGGAATCCCTTTTGGAGCTTGAGTATCCTCGCCACATTTGGATGGAGAAGGAGATCAAGAGTGTCGCGAATATCACCCGGAGGGATGTTGATGAGTTTCTGCTCCTAGCGGCAAAGATTCCCATCAGGGCCGACTTTCAGGAGTTTAAACTCGAAGAGGCAAATACCGCATTAATGGAACTCAAGGAGAGGAAGATTCGAGGGGCGAAGGTGCTGAGGATTGAATAAGCGTAGTCGTGATGCCATCTCACTAAAGCTGTTAAATGGTACTAGTCCATGAGTATTGTCTCAATTTCTCTTCAGTCAGGGAGCAATGGCAATTGCATTTACGTTGAAACGGAAGGCGTAAGGCTATTATTTGATGCTGGCATCTGCGGTACTCAGGCGAAACGCCGGCTTGAGTCTCATGGACGGGATATAAGAGAAGTTGATGCGGTAATCATATCTCATGATCACGGTGACCACATCCGCTATGCAGGGGTATATGAGCGTAAATATGGGTTGCCTATTTATGTCACTCGAAGGACTCTTGACGCCGCCCTTTCCAAGCATCGGCTTGGACCATTGAAGAATATCAAGCATTTCTGTGCCGGCGGGGTACTCCAATTCGGGAACGTGGCAGTGCACACGATTCCTACCAAGCATGACGGCGCTGATGGTGCTGCATTTGTAATCGCCTCGGGTAAAAAACGGCTGGGCATATTAACAGACCTCGGCCATGTCTGTTCAGACTTAGAAATGATAACCGCCTCTTTGGATGCTGTGTTCATTGAGAGTAATTATGACCAGAAGATGCTTATCAACGGACCATACCCGGCTTTCTTAAAGAAGCGTATTCAGGGGCCGGGTGGACATCTATCGAACATTGAAGCAGCTGAACTGCTCAGCGCTTATGGACACCGGCTTCAATGGGCGTGCCTCGCACATCTGTCAGAACAGAATAACGATCCAGGGCTAGCGTTGAACACACATCGGAGCATTGTGAACCCCGAGCTCACATTGTATGCCGCAAGCCGTCATCAGGCAACAGGTATTTTCGATGTGTAATGTGCCAGAGCAGATGACATGACTGAAAAAGGATCAAGGCTGGTCTACTCCACTGAGAAAGTGATCGGGGGTAAGGAAAAACACGGTAGGAGTCCGTCGGCGGCAGAGCACCCGTCTGTGCAGAAACAGGTTTATATCAGATTGGAGAGGAAGGGACGATGTGGCAAGTCTGTTGTTATAATAAGCGGTCTTCAGGGATCCCGACAAGCTATGGAGGCTGTATTAAAGCTTGTCAAGTCGCGGCTTGGCACAGGGGGGACGATTAAGGGTGAGACCCTGGAAATTCAGGGTAATCATCGTGAAGTCGTCAGTTTATTGTTGCAGGATTTGGGCTATCGCACCAAACAATCAGGTGGATAATTGAGCCTATAAGTTCTGCCTTGTTCTGTCAGACAGCCTGATGTGAGTGGCGGAACTCGATACATGACAGAGGCATATTCTTTAAAAAACCACCAGCTGCTTGACAGGATATTATTATGGACCATATCTTGAAAGGGCAAAAAACCGCTTTTCATTGTGACATAACTAACTCTCTGAACCTAATGATGAGTTCCTTTGTTATGGGTCCTGGTTTGCCATCTCCAATTACCCTTCCGTTTATCTTGACCACCGGCATAATCTCTGCTCCCGTGCCTGTCATATAGCACTCCTCTGCATTGTACAGGTCATAGGAGGTGAGGGTAGTTTCATTAGTCCTGATCCCGATAGTGGCTGCGATATCTTTTACCAACTGCATCGTGATCCCATGGAGGGCACCGTGAAAAGAGGCAGGTGTCAGAAGGGCACCATTTCTTACCACAAAGATATTGTCAGCAGTGCATTCCGTTACAAAGCCTTCCTTGTTAAGCATGACCGCTTCAAGACAACCTGCCTGCTTTGCCTCCATCTTGGCCATAATATTGTTCAGATAATTCAGGGACTTTACCCGTGTATCAATACAGTCTGAAGGGATGCGTCTTGATGCCGCGATAACGATTGAGATACCGTTTTCGTAGCACTGCTCAGGATAAAGTTGAATATCACCAACAATGATTATTACTGTTGCTTTCTTGCATGTTGCCGGGTCTATACCAAGGGACCCTTCACCTCTTGTAACGATGAGACGGATATAACCACTATTCTTATTGTTAGTCGCCACGGCATTGAGTATGGTCTTTTCCATTTCTTCTTTGCCCAATGGAATCTCTAGTAGAATGGCCTTCGCGCTCTGGTACAACCTTTCTATATGTTCTGCGAGCTTGAATGCCTTGCCGTTGTAAATTCGTATGCCTTCGAAGACCCCATCGCCATAAAGTAATCCATGGTCGAAGACCGATATCCGGGCATCCTTCTTGTCATAAAATTGTCCATCGATATAGACCTTCATAATGCCTCCTGATCCTCAAAATTCTGCTCCGGACCTCGTTTTTAATTGCACTGTTTGAAGTGATGCGGTTGGTTTGGCTAAAAGTGGTCTTTCCAGCATGTACTCCTTTGTGTAGTATCTGGTAAAGGCTGCAATAATAGTACTATCGAAATGGGAACCGGCGTGTTCCCACAGAAGCCCCATAGCCTCCCTCACTGACATCGGGTCTCTATAGTGACGCCTGGCGGTCACAGCCTCAAAGAAATCGGCCACCGCCAGAATTCTGGCACCGAGTGGAATCTCATCACCCTTTAGGCCTTTTGGATAACCACTTCCATTTATTTTCTCGTGGTGAGAACTCGCAATTTCAGGGACCTCTTTATAAATGCCTTGAAAGTTTATCTGCTCCAATATTGTTTTGGTCTTCTGCACATGACTTTTTATTTCCTCATGCTCTTCAAGGGTGAGCGAGCCTTCTTTTTTCAGGATCGAATCCTTAATGCCTATCTTGCCATAATCATGGAGTAAAGAAGCTACCCTGACCATCTCGCAGTAGTCCCTCGGCATACCCAGTTCATGACAGATTCCGACGGCGTATTCCGTGACTTTTGCAGAGTGCCCCGCAGTCAATGGGTCACGGGCATCAATACTTGCGGCCAAGACCTGTAGGATCGATTTAAATTGAAGTTCTCTCTGTTCTATGAGCAAGGCATTATGGATGCTTATACCGATTTCAGGAGCAATACCCGTGAGGAGACTCATGTCAGTCTGAAGCAAGGGCTTCTTTTTCTTTACATTGTCTACTGCAAGGATACCTAAGGCCTCCTCTTCATAGATAATAGGACAACAGATGAAAGATTTCGTTCCCATTTTTTTTGCAAATTCGAGGCTGCGGGGTGAGAGATAGTCTTTTATCTCAGAAAAATCATTTATCAAAAAAGGTTTCTTCCGGTGAAAAGACATCACAAACACCCCTCTTGATTCTGGCCTGTCTAGATGAAACCCGGTATTCTCCAAAATGCTCAGCTGTTCAGGTAAATAACCAAACCCGGCACGGAAGGCTAACCTAGTTTTATCATCGTTTGCCAGCAGGATCATGCCGCGGTCATAGTCAAGCCTTTTTTGTAACGTCTGCACGATTTTTGTCAAGATGCCATCCAATTCTGTCTGGTGACTTAGAGCAAGTCCTATCTCGTTTATCAGCAGCGCATTATTATAATTCGCATCAATCTTCTCCAAAAGCTGGTCAGTCGAACCCCTGAGGCTGTCAATAGCTGCACTCAATTCTTTTTTTTCCAACATTTCCGCACCCAAGCTTATCATTAGTACTATAAAGACTGAAAGGGATAGAGTTAGCGTTGTTAAGAACTCTGGAGACGTAAAATGGAGACTGATTCCAAATATCAAGAGAAAGAATGCAAGATAATTCCGTATTGTTTTTAGAAAGGCAGAGTGTGAGGCAGACCATGAGACTTCATAACGGCAGGTTGCTCCCCCTTTAAAGATACATTCTGGATGTTGTATTCTAGGGAGTCTATAATTAAAAATTGTCGATATTGCTTCGAAAGTTCCGATTCTGTTTTCACATTGATATCGTTTCTCGTTGACACCTTCTTTAGGAGTAACCGTGATCTCAATCTTAGTGGCTCCTATCTTCTTTGATTCATAACGCGCCGACCTGGAGAAATTGTGAGCATACTTGCCTACCATCTCATAGGCTCTTGCCGGACCAGTAAGGCCAAGGGCATACTGTCTCATCACACCTATGGAGTCGGGAGATGCTGCATACCTCCCGGCGTCTCTGGCTATGTTGTCATTTCCAGTGAGGTTCCTCAGATGTTCATAAAACATGTCCACCTGTTTCTGAGTAAACCAGTGTCCTTCGTCTTCAACCTGATAGAGCTCCATGTCGGCCTTTTTCAACAGGTCGTTTATATCTATGTAGCTGTAGTGTGTTTTGATAAGTCTTATAAAACTGTTAATTATTCTACTGTTGTAGAGAGGTCTGTTGTCTGTTATAGTGGGTTCCTCCGCAACGATAGCGGGCAAAAGGGGCTCTAAGACATTGACATTATGCATGTAGAGAATGCCGATAAAATAAGTTTTCCAAATATTTAATAAAAGGTACCGTACATTGTGTACTAATTATCCAGAGATTATAGATTTTGTCATAAGGTATTGAATGGCTTTCAGCATAGCTGACGGGATAGAGGAGCACATTGACGTCTTTCAATTCATAGTATTGTGACAGCCGAGAAAGGGCCGCATAAAATACATTGCGCGGGAAATCATCCGGATCAAGGACAATCACATGGATACAATTGGTCAGATTAGACATGTTCAAGCCGAAATCCGATATGTTAACTGTCATGATCGACCTAAGAATGCCATCCTTCTTTAATGAGAAAAGGTGCTTGTTCTTTTTGAATCCAGCTTTTTGAAATTCTCTGGAGAGTTCGCCAGTGTCAATCATCCCCGGTTCGAGATCCAAGGCATAGGGCATTAGGCCACCTGATAAATGTTCATAAAAACTTTCCAACTCCATGAGGTCTTGAGGCTGAGTCTCGCTGAGAGTCCATGAGGCTGGCAATTCCATTTGTTTGACTGTCTTCTGGATTGTGATAAAAGCAAAAGGATCGATTGAGCATCCTCGTGGGTCATTCAATTTGTCGGAAAATCCACCAAATACGCGGCTTGGAAATTTGTTGTCATTGCTGTAATAACACATGACAAAATTCATATGGGTTGAATAAAGTGAATAAAAGTCGTTGACATAGCGGGAGATCTGGTTCAATACCTCTAGGCCGGCCCTGTTGTTTGACCTTGTTGCAGCATGGTGATGGAATAGCCAGGTATTTTCATAGCAGCGAACCATTGATATGTGCCCGTGAATCATGCCTCTGTCCTGGTAAATGAAATGTCTGGCTATGTTGGGACTATTCATATAGAGCTTCTCATAGGTCTCCTTGAATTCTTCCTTGTTGTTATGAATTGAGACATATTTTTTGGGATAGAAGAAGCCTGTTTCAAAAAAGAACTTCATGAGCGAGTCTAAATCTATCCGGCTGCAGACATAGGAATTCTTGTTTGTTGCCTGGTGCAAAAGACTTGAAAGCCTGACCTGATCCTGCATTTCCATGTCCAAGACGGCAACACCGCATTTTACCGAGTTTTGATTGGAGAGTTCAAAAAACAGAGGGGCACCCGTTTCCGTCTCATACACGTTCCTGTATATGACCTGTGCCATGCATCTGATCTTTAAATCAGATGCAAATTCTATGAAAAGCTCGGGGATGATCATTCCCGGCAGCATTACCGATTGGCTATAATCTTCTTCCACGGAAAAACCAGTGCCCGACACGTCCTCAGTCGGCAGGATTATCGTCTTTTTAATAATCGGATGGTGAAAGACAATGTTTGGCGAAGGCCTGAGTTGAAAACGGGGGCTCCTGATTTCTTTGGGCTTAAACCTGTTGATCTGATGGTGCAGGGGTTCCAATGCAAAGGCCCTCGTTTTGTGACCGTATGTCTGTCTGATTATCTTGCATTCCCCAGTATACAGTATGGTATCGCCCCTTTGGAAAATGACCGTAACTGTTAACTCAGGATTGATCCATTGAAAGGTCTGTGGAGGCGTAACAGACACTTCCAGTCGAAATGAAATGGCACTAAAACTTGTTAACAGACCATGGAAAATGACGCTGTTCTGAATGAATGCAACATCAATCCCTTCACATGGATGTCTTCTTACCCTCCGGGAACTGACTTCATAAGAAACTTCAGGAAGCTTGAAACTGACCCCTTCGTCATTTATCCTGTTGAGGACAGCTTCAACTACAACCATCTCCTGTCCGTCGGAGAGGATGAAATTTAGGAACTTGTAGGCGCACAACTTTTCGACGGATTCGTCCTTCTGGACCCACAGGCAGTCAACACCGTCGTTATGGCATGGTTGGGGCTTTGCCTGCAGGGAAATAATATTGCCGTATTTTAGATGTTTGAAGTAGAGGGTTATAAAACCATCTTGGAAATTAGTGTAGTTGAGAATATTTAATAATTGTTTTTTTCTGACCTTCCTTCCTATTTCCAGCTGGCTCTCAGGATCATTTTTTCGCAGATGTTGGGCAATTTCTGGCAGTGAATCCATTTATTTCTCCATTTGGAGTGATTGGATTATCTGTTTGTCTTTATTTTTCAACAATCCTAACTTTCATCTCAATCCGCTCAGTGGGGTTGTCCATCCTGTCCCTCGGTTGACTCACGATTTTGTCCACCACATCCATTCCCGATACAACCTCCCCAAAAACTGTGTATTGTCTGTCAAGAGAAAAAGCATCAACAACGCAGATAAAAAATTGTGACCCTCCACTGTCGGGATTGGCAGACCGCGCCATAGAGAGGGTACCTCTTTTATGAGGCTTGGCATTGAACTCAGCCTTGATAGAATAGCCAGGTCCACCCATGCCGTGTTGCGATCTGTCCGGACTCTTTGAGTTCGGATCTCCTCCTTGGATCATGAACCCTGGTATCACGCGATGAAATGTTGTTCCATCATAGAATCCTTTTTTTGCAAGTTCTATAAAATTGTTCACATGGTTTGGCGCAACATCAGGGAAAAATTTAAGCTCTATATTTCCAAACTTCGTCTCGATAATCGCCTTTGTTTCAGCCATCTTCAGGATCTCCTTTTTAGTGAATTTGTTGTCTTGTGTCTCTGCATTGACACTAATAAAACATACGAGTAGAACAGTCAACACGCAACCAGTCCGAAGTAGCCTCATACCCCCCCCCATGTGCACGGCGCTCTCGTATTAGAGTTATATTATTGCATATCTTAAAGCCTTTCACAATACGGCTCTTTAAAAA
>Ga0074045_10004494_pt1 | contig 12334 bp, 8 predicted proteins | sample BogForMeECP23OM2_FD_94442 | JGI IMG/M metagenome (GOLD analysis project Ga0074045, IMG submission 94442) | Bog forest soil microbial communities from Calvert Island, British Columbia, Canada - Bog Forest MetaG ECP23OM2 | ecosystem: Environmental > Terrestrial > Soil > Wetlands ...
ATGCACGCAAGCCCCAGCATCCAGCGCCACGCATGCTCGGGCGCCAAAGCTCGATCGACAATGTAGGAAACCAGGATACCAGTGGTGACCGCCAGTTGAAAAAGCGACACCAGTCTACCGCGATCGCGCGCTGGCGCGAGTTCCGCGATATACATTGGAGCAGCTACCGACGTCAGCCCAATTGCCAGTCCTATGATGACCCGACTCATGATCAAGACGTCGACATCAGGGGCAATCGCGGACAGTACCGAGCCAGCGATAAAGCTGATTCCGGCCATGATGTTCGTCCGGCGTCGGCCTATGGTGTCAGCGAAAGTTCCGCCGGCGAGCGCACCGAACAACGCGCCAAAAGTCACGGCGCTCACCACCAGTCCTTGCTCGGCAGGACCAAGATGGAAGTCTGGGACGATGAACAACATCGCGCCGGCGATTATGCCGGTGTCAAAACCAAACAAAAGGCCGCCGAGCGCCGCGACCGCGGCTATCATCGTGATGTACAATGTCGCGTTAGGACGCCCATCGAGGCTAAACGGTGTCCCCTCAACCGTAGAGCCAGCAGCGACGGACCGAGAAAGCTGTTTGTCCGCTCCTGCCTCCGACGATCCCTTGACCGTACTCATGGTTCGGATTTCTCCTTGGCTGACGGACCCCTTGATCTCCACAGTCGATATGCGTGTCCAGCGAGGTAGGGATTGGTTATCACGACAGGGTCGTCTCCTTCCACCGCCTGCTCGAGGGCAACTGCCCAATTTGAGGCGAAAGCATCGCGCTGGTCAGGAGATAGCAATTCTTGAAACTGAGGTCTCAAGGTTCTTAAGAAGAGCCGACAGGCGACTATAGGTCTCCTGTTCTGCCGCCAACAGCGATGAACATAGGCGTCCAAAGTATCAAACCGACGCACTGGAACGCGCTCGCTTCTCTCTCACTAAAGGATCGACGAACAAGCGTGGTTCGGTCCGTCGCACCGAGCCGCCGCCTCCGAATGTCCACCAACATGGATCAGACATTATGGTCCGCAAAAATTCAACGACGATCACGCAGCATCGGCCACGATGGCGTACTCGTGGTGAAGTCCTTCAATACGGGGTGCGCCAGCACTCGACGTGATCGGTCGAAACGATGCCTCTGGTGTTGGAGCGGCGCGGGGAGATCACAATCTGATCGGGAAGGCCGGGCTCCAACGAAGAGTGTGGCCGGCCGCGATTGTAGTGCGCTAGCCAACAGAAGTTCCGATTGAATCGTCGAACCAGCATCGAATCCTTCTAGTCGGACTCGAGCCGGGCTCGCCTGCGGGCTGCCGACAGGTCAGACTCCCTCAATCGCCATCGCTTCTTGCCTTCTCGATCAGCCAAGAATGATTCGGACCAGCCAAGGCGGCGCCGACCCAGAGCTGCGACGCTACTAATCTTAGTCTGCGTTGCATCGTCGCCGTGGGAAATCGCCCCACTTGTAACAATTCGTCTGGCAGTACAGACGCTGAAATAGTACAAACCGAAGTTGGATAATCGTGAAAGAGTTTCCGCCATTCCACCTGGATCCGGTGAACCAGTGCCTGTGGCGTCGCCGTGACGGGGCCGCTGATGAGCGCATCCTGCTTAGCCCCAAAGCTTACGCAGTCCTGCTCCTTTTGGTCGATCACGCGGGTCGATTGGTGACTCAAGAGGAGATCCTGGATGCCGTTTGGAAGGGCGTTCACGTACAGCCCCAGGTCGTGAAAAGTCACATCCTCGAAATTCGCGCGGCACTGGGAGACTCAGCCCAACATCCACACTTTATCGAGACGCTGCACCGCCGCGGATATCGGTTTATCGCGACCGTCGAGGACGGTACCAAGGCGCATTCACCGGCTCCTCCTAAGGCTTCGTATCGTAGAGTTGTGGGACGAGAGCGGGAACTCGGCGAATTGGGCATCTGGCTTCAGAAGGCGGTTGGCGCTGAGCGCCAAGTCGTGTTTATTACCGGGGAACCAGGTATCGGAAAGACGACCCTGGCGGACGAGTTCCAGCGGCGCGCCTTGGCCGCTGTGCCGAATCTTCGGGTCGCGCGCGGGCAGTGCATCGAAGGCTACGGCGGCAAAGAAGCCTACTATCCGATGCTGGAAGCGCTGCGCGATCTGTGCCGCGGTCCAGGGGGCGAGGCAGTCGTTCAGATTCTGGCTGGGCAAGCGCCTACCTGGTTGGTGCAATTTCCCGAATTTGTGACGCGCGAACAGCGGGAGATTCTGCAACGCGAGATTCTCGGCGCTACGCGGGAGCGTATGCAGCGCGAGATCGGCGCGGCATTAGCGGCGATCAGCTCTGAGGGTCCGCTGGTCCTGGTTTTCGAAGATCTTCACTGGGTCGATCCCTCCACCGTGGATCTCATTTCCGCGGTCGCGCGCGGACGGAGTCCGGCCAAGCTCATGCTGATTGCGACCTTCCGACCCGTGGATGCCGCACTCTTCGAAAATCCGTTGCTTGCCGTAAAGCAAGATCTGCTAGTTCATCGGCTAAGTCGGGAGATTGCCTTGGAACCTCTGGCACAGGCCGAGATAGCGGCATATCTGGCAATGGATTCCGTTTCGAACTTGCCGGATGGACTGGCCGAATTGGTCTATCGGCGTTCTGAGGGGAACCCATTGTTCATGGTAGCTGCGCTCGATCACCTGACGGAACGGAAGCTCGTCTCCCGAGACAGTGGATCCTGGAAACTGCTGGTGCCACTGGAAAAAATCGATTTCGAAGTGCCGGAAAGCCTGCGCCAGATGGTGGAATCGCAGATCGACCGCTTAACAGCTGAAGAGCAGCGCGCCTTGGAGTTGGCAAGCGTGGCGCCGGTTTCGTTCTCAGCACATGTCTGCGCGGCCGCCGCTAACTTGGACCCGCTGGAGTTCGGAGATCTGTGCGAAGGGCTTTCGCGCCGCCATCACATCGTCTGCTCGGACGGCTTTCATGAGACCTCGGAGGGCAGGGTTTTTAGATACAAGTTTGTCCATTCGCTTTACCGTGAAGTTTTTTATCGGCGTCAGGCGGCCGGCCGCAGGCCAAGCTTGCACCAACGGATCGGAGAGCGCTTGGAGACGTTATTTTCTAGTCAGCTGAGCGAAGTCGCCGCCGAACTTGCCTATCATTTCGAGGAGGGTCGCGATTGGTCGCGCACCGTGAAATATCTGCGGCTTTCAGCGGAAATTGCCACCCAGCGCTATGCCCATCGAGAAGCGGCGACGCTACTCAAGCAGGCACTCGAACTGCATCAAGGCCCAGTGGGTGAAAGGGCTGACCTCTTGGCGAGCCTGGCGAGAGCGGAACGAGGTCTCGATCTCTGGGAGTTGGCAGTACCCAATCTCCACGAAGCGCTCAAGATTTACGTAGATCTCGAGGATGCAACGGCAATCGTGAAGACCGTTTACGAGTTGATCGATGCTCTTTTCTGGGCCGGGCGTATACAGGAAGCTGTCGAAACAGCACAGCGCGGGCTTTCCTACCTTCAGGCAGATGCTAGCGCTGACCGGGCATATCTTTTCGCTACCCTAGCGCAGGCCCATACAGTCGCCGCAGCATATGAGCCGGCGCAAGAGGCGTTGGGCGAAGCGTTAAACATCGCATCCCAGCTCTCCGACCCGTGGCTCGAGGCCAGATTGCTTGGTGTTCGATCAACAATAAATTATCAATTTTTTCGCATGCATGAGACCGTCGCAGACGGGTTCCTAAGCGACAAATTGGGTGGATCGGAACTACCTCCCTGGCAGCGAGCCGTACATTTGCTTTCGCTGCATCTTGCCCTGCTACACGTTGGGCGTCCGGAAGAGGCTCTGAGAATCGCGGACGAGCTTGAACCTATAGCCAGGAAGATAGGGCAATCTGTGTCTGTCGCTTTCTGCCTTAGTACTCGCGCCTTGATAGATTTTGGTAAAGCTCCGAGTTTAGCCAAGCTCGAAGCTGGCTTCCAGCTAGCATCGAAAATTGATCAGGAGGAATTGTCTGCTAACCAAGAGGTGATGTCTGAAGTGCGACTGAGTATGGTAGATTTTTTGCGCGGAAATTGGACGGGCGCTCTGTCACATGCGCACGCCTCGCTTCGCCGAGAGCTGGGAAGCGCTATGGAGGGCCTCGGTGTCGGAACGGTTTTTCGACAGCTTGCTTATGGAGCTGATCGCGATTCGGCACTAGCGATTCGCGACGCAAAGCGCGCCTGGTTGCCCCGCGGTGGACAAGCAAACGTTAGAGGCTCGTGGCGTATGCTCGCACTTGTAATTGAAGGCCTCGTCATGCTTGGCGAGCAATCGCAAGCCGCAGAGCTCTATCCGCCCTCTCGTGAGTTAATCGACACCGGGGCGGTAGCGCTTTTCCCGTTCTCCCGTTTCACGCACACAGTCGCGGGCGTTGCGGCTGGCGCAGCACGTCAGTGGGAAACGGCTGAAGAACATTTTGAGGTGGCGATGCAGCAGGCCGAGTCCTTTCCCTACCTCCTCGAACAGGCTGAGATACGCCGCTTCCACGCGATGATGCTGATGGAACGCGGAAGACTCGCAGATCGCAAACGCGCCGGCAGAATGTTAACAAGCGCTCAAAACCTACACAGGCATAGGGATGCCCCGTCATTGCGACCTAACCAAAGCTTTGATGGATCGAGTTCATTAGACTCCGACCGGTTTCTTACCTCGATCGCACTATAATTCACATCGCCAACTCGCATGTACACCTTTAAAATTCGAGTAGAGCGTCTCGCAAAATCCGATGTTCTTCGCAAGCAAATTGCGCCGCTGATGTTTCTGCGATATCCAGGTGCTCACAAAAGAACCCCTGGCACCCGCGAGCGAGCCGGAAACTGCAGCAAGGGCGGCGAGACCTCCTGGGCTTAGGGAAGTCTTTCCCATTTAACCGAACGACACGCCCTTCGGATTCATCGCATGACCAACTATCCTCCAAGCAGGTTGACGTTCGTCCGGATGAGCACATAATTCGCTGCTCAAGCGGCCAGTATCCGGGTCATTCAAATAAGCTATTTCGCGCAATGCAGACTAGCTGTCAAACGGCGACCGATGTCCATCCAGAGCATTGGGCGAATTGCCTAAGCTTCCAATTCCGGCATTGGCGGGTGTGTCTTTGTCGAACTTCAGCGAAAGTCCGACGACACCGGCGGCGACGTTCAAACCGTTTTGGCCTTCGATCGAGATGGGCTGCAATGCGATGGAGTCCTTGAACCCGCCGACCATCACGTTGGCGCCTCCACCTACTCCGAGCGCCGCGCTTACAGTTGCGCCCCCGTAGTGTCCCTCCAGCGCGCCTTGGCCGAGGTTAGTGCTCGGGGTAACCACCGCCCAGAGGAGCACTGCGGAATGAAGGTAGCCGATGTCTGCGCCGAACTTAGTGATCGACCCGTCATAGTATTCGGTGTAACCGGGTTGCAGCGCATACGCGCATCGCAGGTTCCGGGACGAACCAAAAATGAAGCCCCATCCTGAGTTTACATGGCAGCTCAGGTATCCGGCACGAACAGTCGCCGTCTGTCCGCCGCCGCTTGCAGGCGCTGACTCCGACGTGGCGCCTTCCTGCGCGCGCACTGATGGTGCGATCGACGCAAAAGCGATCGCGAGACCCAAGGTTAACAATATTCCACGTGACATCGCTTTCACCGTTGGCTCCTTCCTGGCTAATAGTTGATCGTTCTTCGTTGTGTACATCTTTGTCTCTCCTTGACCGACACTTACTTTGGAAGTTATCCGTTTGGACGCAATTGCGATTTCGGAAATCGAGGTGCAATTGCTTATTTTCGAGTAGATCGCTCCGAGGCCGCCGCAGCGGTTGGTGAGGTGGACCTACTGCTCACGAGTAGAGATGGTGATTCTGTCGGCGTAACGGACTGTCTAGAGACGTCAAATCTGCGCCGCTGCGAATGCCAGGTTGGGTAGCTCTGCGGCCGCATCCGCGAGATGGAACGCGGCAAAGCTCTTTGCCATCTCCGCGCGTCCGAGCAGCGCAACCATCTCGCTGAACTGTGACGCCAACGTCGACCACAGGCGAGCATACAGCAGCCGCATCATCCAGCGACCGTGACCGTTGAGCTGCGCCACGATGTATCCAACGTGGCCGATTTCATCAGCCAAGATCTTGTTGTAGAGGAGCTGGATGCGCTGGATGACAGCAGGCTCGTCGGCGAACAGTTCGACGCCTTTGTCGCGCAAGGCACGAAAGAGCACGCAACCCACCATCTCGCCGGCCCCTACGAGCGGAAGGGTCCAGCGCTCGGGGCCTCCAACCATTAAGTGGATCACAAGACGCATCAAAGCGCGTGGAGGATGTGCACACACCGGCAGGCCAAATATAGCCACTATGTGGGCAAGTATGTGCGTGTGGTAAGTTTCTTGGAGTGCGATGTGGACGCGCGCGGGATCATCTGCGTTGACGCGTCCAAGGAGCTCGGCAAGCCCCACTCCGAAGCGCTCGGCTTGGTTAGCCTTGGCCGTCGCCAGAATCCAGAGCATACGGGGTTCAAGGCCGAGCTCCGGACGCCGCCGGGCGATGTTACGGAAGTAAGAAGCCTGATCGATCGGCGCGTGTGAGCGCACTGGGGCGGATTCGAGGCTGTCGAAGAAAGCCTCGCGCTTCGACAACCTATGGCGCAAGAGATCTGCCTCGCCGTCCCGAGCGGCGAGAAACTCAAGATACCGAACGACGCCCTGATTCTCGTTCATAGTGCTCCTCCTCTGACGAAAACAGCAATCATCTCGACATCTTGCGGCCAGCCGGTTACGAGACTGAAGCAATGGGAAATCAGAGCTAAGGGCGTGAGCCACAGCTTTTGAACAGCAGCACTATGGCACCCGAGAGTACCGCAAAGGCGTTCAGCGCGACGGCTGGATCGATCTCGACAATCGAGCAGTACTCTGAACATTGCCCGATCGCGAGGTGGCTGAGGCTGAACCAGAGTGTCGCGCTCAGTAAGACAACTGTGACCATACAGACCATTCGCGTACCCTTCTTCGAAAATCGCAAGCTCAGGCAAGATGAACCATTGATGGACCGGTGTGGTCCGCCCGTTCTCTGGCGCCCGCACGAACATCGAGCTACCCTAAATATTACTTAATGCCGATGCCCAATATTTAGAAAATAAATGACTACAGGTATGTTACATAACTTGGATACTCTGCTTGTGGCTACCAGGATGAACCCTGCTGGGTCTTATCATTCGTTCGTTTCGTTGTCTGTCACTCTATCAAAACTCCGCGTATCGAGCTTTAGAAAGAACGTAAGACTAGATTGGAGGAACAACAAGCACCGGGCATATCGCCATTCGCACTATGCGCTCGGCAACGCTTCCCAAAAACAGATGCCCGAGAGCGGAGCGTCTGCGGCCGTGTGTGCCCATTACAATCAAGTCGATATCGAAGTCCTTCGCCACCGCAGTGATCTCTCTGGCCGGGAGTCCACTGCGAGTAAAACTCTGTGATCGTATTGCACGAGGGATTCGCTCGCTAGTTAGCTGATCGAGCTTAAGCTTTGCCTCCTGCTCCCAAACCGGGTACGGCTTCAGTGCCTCGGGCGGCATCTCCGTCGAGTGAGCAGGCACACCAACGACATGCACGACATACAGTAAAGCATCATTCTGCACGGCAATCTTACACGCGATTGCAAGCGCGGCCGTAGCGTTGTCATCGAAGTCGATCGGGCACAGAATTGTGTCAAAGGTCTGAATCATGGGAATGCGTTGGTTCCGGTGTCAATTTGTTCGCGTTGGTGCCATACGGGCGAGTTGTGTGGCGGCTGTGTTTGGTTTTGTGTGGTCGCTGCCCCTATGCCGCGTCCACGCCAGATCCACGATCCAAGTTATTTTGCAATAATGGGCTCACTGCCCTATACTTTCCGGCTTTGGCTCTATTCATGGTGTGCCCGTGTCTATTGTTGAGCCACCTCTAGTGTTGAATCTTATTCGGCGCCAAGGTAAAGGGATTTCGGAAAAAGCTGAGCTTTGTCTATTGTTGTGAAATAGAGACCGTGAACGGATCGCAAAGTAGCGCTGTCAACCGATCGAAACCCAGGCCCGCTTCGCTGTTGAAATTGAGTAGCGGCATCGTTGCCGTTGGGCGGCTTTCTCGGTCTTGTGAACTCCCGGTAGGGTACAATTTGTCGTAAGCAAATACCGCGGTGACCACGAGTCGCCACGGCGCGATTGCTAGGTAGTTTGCGGAACCGACGCTCTGCTTCCAACACCCCAACCCTGGTCCTGCGCAGCACCATGTTCCGCTTGGTCTGTGTCTGACCCGATGTCCGGATCTCACGCACTCGGCTGAGAGAATTCTCGATCACGTTGGTAGTCTCCCGTATGATGAAATTGCTCCTAAGTTATCTCTCAGGGTCGACTAGCCCGCGGCCGGATGAAAGAACGCCGCGCCAAATCCGGATAGTTCGTTGCGCAGAATAAACAGTACTGCTCACACAGCGATCTTTAGTATATGGCCGGCCGGTGCGAGCAGAGTTGCCAGGGTCACGAAAATGAGGCTTGCCAAAATCCGGTTGCTACGGGACCTAACCTCAGATCGCCTCGAACCGCAGCGACCATGAGTCCGAGGATTAGTCATGAATGGCGATCGTGCCGAAACTCTCCTAGAATCTCTGATCATCAACGGCTTGCACAAGAATAAACCGTTTAGGAAGGGGCATTGCGCGAACCCTTTGTCGCTTGGAAATCAGCTTGTGAGCTCTGGTAATTCGATTCTGGAAAGCGAGTTATCAAGGTCCTTAAGAAGAATTGAAAGACGACGGTAGGAGTTGAGTAGAGTCGCCGAAGCTATCAAGCCGGGCGTAAAATACCGCTCTTGAATAGCGGATAGTTCATCGTCTAAATGGTAAGGCTGTATCGGCACTAGCGTCGCCAAGCTCTCGCCCGATTCTTGCTCTAGCCTTACAATGTGAATGTCGAGCGCCCTGCAAAACGCCTTTTCCAAATTCAAACGCCGGCTGGTCTCATAAGAAATCCCTGTCTCAGCGCTCGTGCCACCGACGCGCGCAATAAGCTCGAACCGATATGCAATGCGGATCAGCGAGTAAACCGCCTCTATCGCTGCCGCACGGTTGTTTGCCCCGCGTCGTCCCTCCAGTCGCGACTGGTCAGCGAGGTTGAAAACCTCGACAACCGCGCCGCTTATGCGTCGCTCCGCTTCCCAGAGGTCCGGTTCCGTAGTGCTTTCCTCGGTAACCTGTTTGGCGAAGTCGCGCGTCGCCCTGGTAAGCTTCGCGAGCGCACCGACTACCTTATCACTGGCATATGCTGGCCGAATAACTAGGAAAACGAAGCCGGTCGTCAGTACCCCGAGGACGATGCCCCAAAAACGCCAGAGAGGTCGGTAAACGTCGCTCGTCGGACCCAAACCCACATAGCAGATCAGGAATGTAATACCGGCTTGAATGCCAGCATAGCCGAGCCATTCGTCGCTCTGGGCCACGTACGTCGAAGCCATTATCATCACAAATATCGCAATCAGGTAGGGAGGCAAAGAATCGAAATGTTGCGATACGATAATCATTGAGGCAAGCGCGGAGAGCCCACCTACAATGCATCCGACGAGACGCAGGGCAGTTTTCCTTATAACAGCACCATACTCGTTTGGCGAACCCGTAACTACGACGCTCCAAAGGATCGTTTGAATATCGTAGCGTTGACTGGTCAGCCCGACCAGCAGGCCGAGTGTCGTTGCCGTCCCAAGCTTCACGGCAAATCTGAATGCCGCGGGATCTATCAGCGATTCAGAGCCTGTCTTCACATCAGCTTCGGCTGAAACAAGAGGCGCAGTCCGATCGGGTAGGTGCAACAGCTGGTCAATTTCCAGAAGTCCCGAAATGAACTCCGAAAAGCTTGCCGCTTCGGGCGCGAGGTTTGGGAGACCTCCGCTGTCTTGGAGAGCCAGCACACTTGCATCGCTGAGACGCTGAGTCGATATCTGCATCCCGCGGGTCCGCTGTGAAAGAGTCGCACTGGAGTTCGGGTGGTTCAGAACTTGTTCTCGCTTTTCCGCAAGCGCTCTGTCCAGAGCCGCGAAGACCCACTGAAGTTCTTCGTGATAGCTCAACTCGAGTTCGGGAGATCGCAACCCCTCGGTCAGCACGGCCAGACGCTCAACTTCCAGGTACAGGTGTTCACAGGTGAAGATCGTGTTCAGAATGATCGCAAGCTCCGCAGATGTAGGTTTCGTGTGTTCCTTCACCGCATTCCATAGAGCGAGATTGCGCGCAAGCATCGAAGTTACTTCGGGCGCGGGTAGAGGAGCAACTAAGGGATTAAGATAGTGCTCGCCCACAGCTTCTAAGCGGCGGCGCATCCGCTCGAGGTCGTCCGCCAGCAACTCGATCAACCGCGGTTCCGGCGGAGATGGCCAGAGCCAGGTGTCGATGAGCACGAGCACGAGAGTTGCCAGCAGAATTCCATCAAAGGTATAGGTCGATCCCCAGCCGATTGAGCCGGGTTCAAAAATCCCAACATAGACGGTGGTGATGGTTGCGATAGCTATCAGCGCGAACACCAGAAAGAGCTTGATGTTCGACAAGAAATATCCGATCGTCGCAAACGTCAGGAATACAAATGCCATCAGTAGCCCTGGGTAATCCAATAGCTTGCCGGTTATGGGGACAATCGCGGCCTGTAAGATCGCAGCACTGCCTATCGCGAGAGCTCCTTCGAAAAGCCCAAGCGAAATCCCGGGTTGGCCGATTCTGAACGCGAACAAGGGTCCGAACGGTCCGAGTGTTTGAGCAATGGCAGCAAGACCAGCTGTCATGGTTGCTTTGATAGCTGTTCGCGCGGCTTCGTCGATGCGCCGCTTGCTCGGCGCCAGCTCTTTGACAAAGAACTCTGCAGGGGACATGACTATTCGCTGCGAACTGTGACGACGGCGGTTTGTCCCATGCGGAAGGGATGTTTATTGTCGCCGCTTCTCAGCAGAATTCTGACCGGGAAGCGTTGATTGAGGCGAACCCAGTTGAGTGTTTCTTCCACGTTGGGCAAACCGGCGACAGTTGCGCCATTCTGTCGAAACAGCGCCCAACCAATGCCCTGAACTTCTCCCTCGAAATGGGCCGCTCGATAGCTCAGCAGAGACACGTCAACCTTCATGCCCGGCTTTATGTATTCGAGCAAATCCTCGCGGAAATAGGCCAGAACGTACCACTTGCGATCATCGACGATAGTCAGGATTGGTTGCCCGACGTTGGCGTATTGTCCTTCTGCGATATTCAAGTTGGTAACGTATCCATCGAACGGGGCGTGGACGAAGCAGTAGTCATAGTTGAGCTGGGCATCCTCAATCGCCTCTTCGGCGGCTCGTAGCCGTTGATTGGCATTGTCCAGTACGCCAACAGCGTCACGGGCTTTCTGCAGTTCCGCTTCTGCGCTTAGAGTACCCGCGTCAGCGGCCTTTAGCTTGTTGCGGGTTTCGGTCACGTCGTTATCAGTGACAAAGTCGCGGTCCCGCAGTGGCAAAAGACGATCGAGATATTGTTTGGTGTTTGATGCGTCAATTCTGCGGTTAGTTAGCTGAGCCGTGGCGGAGTCGATCGTATCGTGCAATGTTCTGATTTCGATTTTCGTGAGGTTGAACTTGGTCTTTGCAACGTCGAGGGCGAGCTTGTAGGGACGCGGATCGATTACGAAGAGAAGATATCCCTTCTTCACCGCTTGATTGTCTTTGATTGGGAGCTGGACGATTTGGCCACTAACATGCGCTCCAATAGCGGCAGTATCGGCCTGAACATATGCGTCATCGGTGCGCGGATTGGCAAAATAGATGTTGTACACGAACCAACTGAGAAAAACGGCGCCAACTACCAGAATTGCACTTAACGCTCTACCGAACATTCGCAACCATGGCGATTTCTTTGATGCTGGCGGCTTGGTTGTTCTTGCTGTTTGACTCATGCTTTCCACCAAACGATCAACCAGAGTAAACATGCGATTGTTAATGCCAGGCACGCATAGACGAGAGGCCGTGGCGTCATCCATTCGTCGATTTCAACCGCAACGAAAAGCGGTCTCAAAGACAAAGCGCCAAGAACACCGACAATCAAACATAGAAGCCAAACAGGAAAAGTCGCTCCCGCGACTCCGATCACAGGATTGCAGCCGGTCATTAGGCATAACGGTAGGAAGTAAAGTGCCTTGGAGTCTCCGCTGAAATGACGCTTGGGTAATTTGTGATGCAACGCCATACCCCGCAGGCAGCCTCCAAAGACACGGATGAATACAATCCAGTTGACCTCTACGGGGGTCATCATCCTTTTCCTCCTACACAACCCTCAGTAGTGTTCGGGATCCAGCGACATCTGTTGCGTCGCTAGGGCGATGCTCCAGTGGTGTGTGGGTCCGC
>Ga0074045_10004495_pt1 | contig 12334 bp, 9 predicted proteins | sample BogForMeECP23OM2_FD_94442 | JGI IMG/M metagenome (GOLD analysis project Ga0074045, IMG submission 94442) | Bog forest soil microbial communities from Calvert Island, British Columbia, Canada - Bog Forest MetaG ECP23OM2 | ecosystem: Environmental > Terrestrial > Soil > Wetlands ...
CTTTGACACGATTTGCGGCGCGACCCAGGACCGGCAGGACGCGCTGGAAAAGCTGCTGCACGAGCCGATGAACCTGCTCATCGTCGTCGGCGGCTACAATTCCTCGAACACCTCGCATCTCGCCGAAATGGGCGAAGCCAAGCTGCCGACCTATTTCATCAAGAACGCGGCCAAAATGGAATCGGACCGGCTCATCCGCCACTACGACCAGCACGATAAAAAGGAAATCGAAACGCGCGACTGGCTGCCCGCCGGCAAAATCACCGTCGGCGTCACCGCCGGCGCGTCCTGCCCGAACAACTTGATCGAGGACACCATCCGCCGGCTGTTCGAATTGCGCGGCATCTCGGTGCAGGAACTGGTTGCCGCCAATTGAGGTGACACGTGACAGGTGACACGTGACAAGGGAAAAACCACTCGCCAGCCGGACACTTTTCGTGTCACCTGTCACTCGTCACTGGTCACAAATCTGACTGTTATGCCTCGCACGCGCCAGGAGCTGGAACAAATTGAACGGCAGGTGCTTGCGCCCTGGGCGCAATTCAGCGGCGACACCCGCGGACGCGAACATCCAGAGCCGCCGCCCGAATGGCGCACGCATTACCAGCGCGACCGCGACCGCGTCATTCATTCGCGGGCCTTCCGCCGGCTTGAATACAAAACCCAGGTTTTTCTCAACGGCATCGGCGATCATCTGCGCACCCGCCTGACGCACACCATTGAAGTCGCCGCCATCTCACGCAACCTCGCCAGCGCGCTGCGGCTGAACGGGGACCTGACCGAGACCATCGCGCTCGCGCACGACCTCGGCCATTCGCCCTTCGGCCACAAGGGCGAAACCGTCCTCGCGCACCTGATGAAGGATCACGGCGGTTTCGAACACAACCGCCAGAGCCTGCGCATCGTCGAGGAGCTGGAGCAAAAATATCCGGATTTTTCCGGCCTGAATCTGTCCTGGGAGGTCCGCGAAGGCCTGGTCAAGCATTACACCGCCTTCGATCATCCCGGCCGGCGGAAGGGTTTTAACGCCAAAAATTCGTCGCTCGAAGCGCAAATTGCCAACCTCGCCGACGAAATCACCTATTACAGCCACGACCTCGACGACGGGCTGGACTGCGGGTTGTTGTCCGAGAAGTTGCTGCGTCGCGATGTGCGGATCTGGGCGCACGCCGCCCGGCTCGTGAAAAGGGAGCATGGCGAATTGCCTGACGAATGCCGCCGCTACTACATCATCCGGACCATCATCGACCAGCAGATCCGGGACGTGGTGGAAAACAGCGAACAGCTCATTGGCACTGCGGGGGTTCAGTCCGCCGACGAAGTGCGGCTTTGGCCGAAAACCCTGATTCAATACAGTTCCGAACGCCGCGAACTGAATCTTGAACTGCGCCGCTACCTTTACCGGAACCTTTATTTCAATCCGGTTGTCAATACACCGCACATCCGGGCGAAACGGTTTTTGAAAGACCTGTTCAATTATTATCTCAAACATCCCGCCGATATCGGCGGGCAATCCCGCAAGCGCATCCGCCGGGCCGGCCTGCATCGTGCCGTGTGCGATTATCTGGCCGGGATGACCGACCGCTATGTCATGCTCGAACACCAGCGCCTCGTTGACAAAGCCCTGAAGGTTTGATTGGGCGCCACTTCTTCCCCGGGAGCGGCGGCGTTCCCGGGGAATTGCACGCGATCCGTCCGCAGGCGGCGATTTGCTTGACTCCGACCCGTTGAATCATGACACAATTGGAAAGTCACAAGCTTCAATATGCCCAAACTTGTTGTTCTGACCGGAACCGCGGCGGGTTTGTCGCACGAATTAAGTGCGAACTTGGCTACGATTGGGCGCGCGGAGGGGAACACCTTTCAAATTGCTGATTCGTCCATCTCCGGCCGCCATTGCGAAATCCTCCGGCGCGGCCAGGAAATCATTGTTTCCGACCTCAATTCCACCAACGGCACCTTTGTCAAAGGCGAGCGCATTTCCAAAGCCGTCCTGCGGGCCGGCCAGATCTTGCGGCTGGGCAATGTGGAATTGCGCCTGGAAGCGTCCGGGCCCGCCAAGTCCGCCAAGCCGGCCAAAGCAGCCAAAGCGGCCGGTCAAACCGGGACCGGTACGACCCCGGCCAAAAAGCACCAGGTGCTTTTCGTGGATGATGATCAGGCCTTCCTCGAAGCGATCACCGAATTGTACAGCATCCTGGGCGACCAGACGTGGAAAATTCACCGGGCGGCCACGGCGGACCAGGCGCTGTCCGTCATGCAGCAGACGGCGATTGACCTGGTGGTGCTGGACATCGGCATGCCGGTGCTGGACGGCATGCAGTTGCTCAGCCTGATTCACCGGCGGTATCCGGACGTCCCCAAAGCCATTTTGACCGGTAGCGCCGCGGCGGGCAATCGCGAGACCTGTCTGGCCAACGGGGCGGGATTGTTCATTCACAAACCGCTTTCCAGCGAAGGGATGAAGGCGGTTTTCACCACTTTGAACGAGCTGATTTCGTGGGCGCAGAGCAAGGGGTTTTCCGGCATGTTGCGTCAGGTCGGATTGCCGGATGTCATTCAAATGGAATGTCTCGGACGCCATTCCTCCATTCTGGAGGTCCGCAACCAGCGCCTGCATGGCCAGATTTACATCGAGACCGGCGCGATTGTTCACGCCACCGCGGGCGCGTTGACGGGCGAGAAGGCCTTCTACCGGTTGGTGTCACTGACCGGCGGCGAGTTCCGTCTGCAACCCTTCAAAATACCGCCCGAACGCACCGTCCACGGCCAGTGGGAATTTCTGCTCATGGAGGCCGCCCGCGTTCACGACGAGGAAGCCACCACGATGATTTCTAAATCAGCGGTGACGGGACAAACCGCGACATCCACCCCGGCGCCCATTGCGCCCGGGACGGAATTTCATGCCGTGGGTGAAAATGTCATCGAGATGGTCGGCCGGGACGGCAAGTGGCATCCGGCGGATGGATCGAAGAAAACTCCTTAGCGGGTTACGCCAATTCCAGGTGAAATCGGCATATTGGGAGGGTAGGGCGCGTCACTCCGGGCGCGCCGCAATTGTCGTGTGGATGAACGGCGGGCAGGGGACTCCGATGAAATCCGATAAATCGCGAGCTGGTCGCGAGCAGGCTGTCCGCCCTACCGAGGTTTGTTCCGGTTCAGTGGTATTACCCCAACCGTGTCACAATTTCCCCGTCCGGCAGACCAGCCAGCAATTCAGCAACCATACGGGATTGTCCCGGCATGATTAAGTCCGGCGCGATCTCGTTCAGCGGCTGAAGCACAAACCGGCGAAGATGCGCGCGCGGATGCGGCAGCGCCAGTTCCGGCGTGTGGCGCGTTTCCGCGCCGAACGCAATCAAATCCAAATCCAGGGCCCGCGGCTCGTTTAAAACTTTTTTCGGCGCCCGGCCGGCCTTTTTTTCCAGCGCGTGGAGTTTGTGGAGCAACGATTCTGGCGTTTCATCCGCAAACGGCACCAAGGCAATGACAGCATTCACAAACGGCGCCGAGCCCGGCGGACAATCCACCGGCGACGTCTGCCACAGCGAGGATTTAAGCATGGGCCGGTTGGAAAGTTTTTCGAGACGCGTCATCGCGTGCAGAACGACTTTCCGCGAGTCGCCCAGGTTGGAGCCGAGGGCGACGAATGCCAGTGCGGATTGCGGATTGCGGATTGCGGATTCAGTTGCGGGGTGGCCGGTGGTTTTCATTCCGCACTCCGAATTCCGCATTCCGAAATCACTTCAGCCCCAGCACATCCTGCATGTTGTAAACGCCGGGTTTCTGTTTGACGACCCAGAGCGCCGCGCGCAGGGCGCCGTTGGCAAAGGTGTCCCGGCTCGATGCCTTGTGCGTCAGCTCGAGCCGCTCGCCGGTGTTTGCAAATATCACCGTGTGGTCGCCCACCACGTCGCCGCCGCGCACGGAATGGATGCCGATTTCCACCGGGGTGCGTTCACCGACGATGCCGGCGCGTCCGTGCCGCGCGGCCTTGTCCAGGTGCAGCTTGCGCACGTCGGCCAGGATTTGCGCCAGCGTTTTCGCCGTGCCGCTCGGGGCGTCTTTTTTCAGGCGATGATGCATTTCAATGATTTCCAGATCAAAATCCGGCCCCAGGATTTCCGCCGCCTTGCGGGTGAGCCAGAACAGCGTATTCACGCCGGTCGAAAAATTTGAAGTCCAGACGATGGGAATTTGCGCCTGCTTCAACCGGATTTCAAACGTGTCGGTGTCCGTGTGGCCGGTGGTGCCGATGACCAGCGCCTTTTTGTGCTTCGCGCAAAGGTCGGCCACCCCGGGCGTGGCCGTGTGCGAACTGAAATCCACCACCACGTCGCCTTGGGCGATGATGGCGCCCAGGTCGTCACCCTGGTCCACCTGGCCGACGATCTCGATTTCGCGAAAGTTCGGCGCGCAGGCGATGAGCGCCCGGCCCATCCGGCCTTTCGAACCGGTGATGATGATTTTAGTCATACGAAAAACGTAAAACGTAAAGCGTGAAACGTGATGCAGTTGCGTGGTTCACGTTTCACGCATCACGTTTCACTCGTCATTTCAATATCCCGCATGCTTTCAGCGTCGCCTTGAGTTTCGCGCGATTCGCGTCGCTCATCGGCACCAGCGGCAGGCGATATTCCTCTTGGATCACACCCAGCATCGCCAGCGCGGCCTTGACGGGCACCGGGTTGGTCTCGATGAACAGATCCTTGAACAACGGGGTGAATTTCGCATGCAACTGCGCCGCTTTTTTCGCATCGCCGCGCGCAAAAGCGGTCACCATCTGCGCGACTTCGCGCGGTATGACGTTGGACGCCACGCTGATGACGCCCTGGGCGCCCACCGCCATGAAGGGCAGGGTCAGGGAATCGTCGCCGGACAAAATCTCGAATTTCGGACCGAGGGCCGCGCGCAACGCCGACACCCGGTCGCAACTGCCGCCGGCTTCCTTGATGCCGATGATGTTTTTGCATTCACATGCCAGGCGCCGGACCGTTTCCACGCCGATTTCCACGCCGCAGCGGCCCGGGATGCTGTAAAGCACGATCGGCAGCCGCGTCGCGCGCGCGATGGCCCGGAAATGCTGGAACAAGCCTTCCGGCGACGGCTTGTTGTAATACGGCGCCACCTGCAACGAGCCGTCCGCGCCGACGTCCTCGGCGCGCTGCGTCAGGTAAATCGCCTCCTTGGTTGAGTTCGCGCCCGTGCCGGCGAGCACCTTGATTTTGCCGCGGGCCGATTCCACCGACCGTTCGATGATGCGGATGTGCTCCTCGTAATCCACCGTCGGCGATTCGCCGGTGGTGCCCACGGGCACGATGCCGTCCACGCCGCCCTTGATCTGCTGCTGGATCAGGCGGTCAAACGCGGTTTCGTCCACCTCGCCGTTTTTGAACGGGGTGACAATGGCGGTATAAGTGCCGGTGAACATAATCGAGCCGGTAAAATCGCCGAAAACCGTGTCCTTGGCGAGCCTGATTTTTCGAATGATGATGTCGGTGACATCCCGGGAAGCCCGGGGACGCTCACGCCAATGCTGGCGATTCAGCCGACGGAACGGTTTTCCCGTTCCCCGCCGTCGGGCTGGCGTCCAGGCATTTTTTGACGACTTCGAGCAGCCGGTTCGGAAGATAGGGTTTGGGCAGGAAAGTGATCTTGTCGTTGGACGGCAGGTCCCGCTCGATGTATTCGGGCGTGTACCCGCTGGTGCAGATGACGTGCAGGTCGGGGGTGTGGGCCTGCAACGTCCGCGCCAGCGCGCCGCCGCTCACACCATTGGGCATCACCATGTCCGTCACCACCAGATCAATGTCGCTGGAGCGACGGTCCCAAATGGTCAAAGCTTCGCGGCCATCTCCCGCCTCGATTACGTGGTAGCCGCCCGATTCCAGGGTGGTGCGGGCCATTTCCCGGACGACCGGCTCATCCTCGACGAGCAATACGACCTCACCGGCCCCGCGGCCCGGTGCGGATGGCGCCACCGGCGCGGATGTTTCCGGAACCAAAGCCGCCTCCTCCGTGACCGGGAAGAAGATTTTGAAGGTCGAGCCCCGGTCGATTTCACTGGTTACTTCCACCCAGCCAAAATGTTGTTCCACGATGCTCTGCACCGTCGAAAGCCCCAGCCCCGTGCCTTTGCCCACCTGTTTGGTGGTGAAAAAGGGATCAAAAATGCGGCTGATCATTTCCGGCGCGATGCCGCAACCGGTGTCGCTGACGGTAAGCCGGACGAACCGGCCGGCGCGCGCCCGGGGACGTTGCTGGACGTCCACTTCGCCGATGACCTCGGAACCGGTGCTGATGGAAATCACGCCGCCCGACGGCATGGAATCGCGTGCGTTCAGGGCCAGGTTGACCAGAATTTGTTCCACACTGCCTTCGCTGAAGCGGCTGTTGGGGAGCCTGGCCGCGAGCTCCAGCCGGAACTGGCAACGTTCGCCCAACGACGTCTCCAGCATTTTTTGCATGCCCCGGACGGTTTCCGAAAGATTGGCGGTTTTGAAATTGACCGGTTGTTTGCGGCTGAAGGCGAGCAACTGGCCGGTGAAAGATGCGGCGCGCTGGCTGGCCTGAATGATGCGGTCGATGGAATCGGTCGAAGCGCCCGCCCCGGCCGCATCGTCGCGGAGCAGGGTGGCATGGCCCTGAATGATGGTCAGGATGTTGTTGAACTCGTGGGTTACGCTGGCCACCAGGCGGCCGACGATCTCCAGCTTCTGCGCCTGGCGCAACTCGGCTTCCAGCTTTAATTGTTCGGTCACGTCCATCAGCACCAGCAACAGACACGGCTTGGCATCCAGGGTCATCGGCTCGGTCCAGAGAACGACGTTGCGCATCAAGCCGTCCTTGCGCCGGAGCAGGCACGAGTGGTTGCGAACCCGGCCGACGGATGCGGTGGCCGCCGCCACCGCCGCTTCATCCGCCCAGAGCCCCAGATCCCGGCTGGTGTGCTTGAGCAGCTGGTCGGCGGCATGGCCGGCCAGTTCGAAAAAGCTCGGATTGGCCGCCAGAAAACAACCCTCCGGCCAGCTCTGAATCGCCATCGGCATGGGGCTGGACAGGAAGGCCTTGGAAAACCGCTCCTCCGAAATATGCAGGGCTTCCTGGACGGCGGCGCGTTCGACAATCTCCTCCTGCAATTTCCGGGTGCGTTCCTGCACCATGAGTTCCAGGTCCTCCATCCGGAGACGGGCCTGGCGTGCGAACGCCCATTTCTTCGTGAGCGCGTGGGCGATCTGCAACACCTCCACGGTTTCAAACGGCTTCTTGAGGATCAGCAAATTGTCCGTATGCCCGAAGCGGCCGATGATGTCATCCCACGAATAATCCGAAAAGGCCGTGCAAATGACCGCCTGCAGATCGGGGCAAATCTTCCACATCCGTTCGATGGTTTCCACGCCGTCCAGACCCGGCGGCATGCGGATGTCCACAAAAGCCAGCGCGTAAGGATCCTTCGCCTGCATTGATTTTTCCACGAGGATCAGCGCGTCCTGTCCCTGGGCCGCGCAATCGAGCCGGAAGGGCAGTTGTCCGGCGCCTTTGTCCGGACCGCCGAACAGTTCCGCTTCCACATCGCTGAGCTGGGCGGCCTGCGGTTTCCGGCCGCAAAGAATCTTCTGAAAGTCTTCGTGAATGGCCACGTTGTCGTCAACGACGAGAATGCGCGGGGCGGGGGAATGGTCGTTCGGGGTGTTCATGGTGGATTCGCACTGGCTGCCGGTTTAAGCGGGATTTCGAGCGTGAAGGTCGCGCCCATGCCCGGGCCCTCGCTCTCGGCGTGCAGCGAGCCGCCCATTTCCTTGGCCGCCAGCGCGCCGCTGTGCAGGCCGAATCCGTGTCCGCCGCTTTTCCGGGTGGTGAACCCGTGGTTAAAAATTCTCCGGAGAGTGACCGGGGCAATCCCCACACCGTTGTCGCTCATGGCGATGCGCAACCGGTTATCACCGTTGGTCACCCGCACGGTCACCTGCTTGTCCTCCCGGCCGGAATCCACCACGGCGTGTTTTGCGTTGCTCAACAGGTTCAGCAGGATTTGCAGCACCTTGTGTTTGTCCACGAGGATTTCCGGCAGGCCGGGCGGGCAATCCTGGTGGATCTGCACGTTGTGCTGGGCCAGTTCGCTGGCGTGGATGCGGAACACGTCCTGGATCAGGTCCTCGATTCGGACCCGTTCCTCCAGGCCCATGACCTTGCCGTAGTTCTGCTGCGCCGCCACGATTTCCTTGACGTGATCGATCTTCATCTTGACGAAGCCGATTTCCTTGACCAGGAGCGTTTGTTCGGCGGACAGGTGGCTGGCCAGTTGGGCGAGGTAATCCGGCAGTTGCTTGCCCTTGGGATCGTCGGTCAGGAAATGGCCGATGTCATCGGCGTGTTCGCGCATCAGGTTGGCAGCGCGGGCGATGTTGGCGATATTGAATTCGTTCAGGTGTTCGGCGACGATGCTGGCGGAGATATTGATGCTGTTGAGCACGTTGCCCACGTTGTGCAGCACTCCCGTGGCCACCTCGGACATGCCCGCCGCCCGGGAAACCTTCAGCAATTCCTGGTGGGTTTTTTCCCGCTCGGCCTGCGCCCGTTCGCGCCGTGTGATTTCCGCCTTGAGCGTGGCGGCCTTCTCTTGCAGCTCTTCGTTGGCCCGGATCAGTTCCGCGGTTTGTTCCTGGACTTGTGATTGCAGTCTGGCCTGCGCCTTCTGCTCCGCTTCCTCCACCCGCCGGCGTTCCTTGAGCAATGCCTCCAGATGCACCATGCCGGTGAGCAGCAGCACCGAAATGAACGCGTAAACGACTTCCGCCCGCACCCCCTCGACCATGCCCCGGAACCAGTCCAGCGACAACATCAGGCGCAGCAACGCCATCGCCGAGAACGCCGCGAACAACGACCAGCCCACCCGGGTCGCGCCGAAGCGCCGGTTCAAGCGCAGGGCGTAACACGCAACGGCGAATTGCAACAGGCTGGCGGCCAGGCTCATGGCGCTTTGATAATTCATATCATTTGGCCGCCCCGTTCGTCTCCGCGGGGCGGTGGCCGCAAACACGTCGTTTATTAAATTGGTTCATTGCGTCATCCTTTGGCGGTCATGCCGCCACGCTTGTTACGTCTTCCTCTGAATCAAGCGGTTCAATTACCCGGATTGAACACCACTTAAGCAACCAAGCAGAGCTACTTACATACCAGTCAAACCCTGCGAAATATAACTTTTCGCATCTTTAAAAACCCTGTCACCGGGCGGCGGGTTTGCCCACGATTTGTCTCCTTGTGCTGCCCTGAATTGGGACACAAACACACAATTGGGACACGGTGCATTCGATTGTTGCCGGAAAAGTAAAACCCGCCGGTCAACCCAAAAGGGCCAACCGGCGGGTTACTAGTGGCTGTGCCAGTGGTTATTGGCACGCAAGACCAATACCAGCAATCCGACTGCCATATTCAGGCAACATTGTCACCACCGACTCAGCTCCAGGTAACCTTTGTCCGTCAGTCAACACGTGAGCCGGTCACGCTCTGACTCTCAAAAAGTTCCGGGCTGTGAACCGGCGCCAGCCATCATTTTGGTATTTCGGATTTCGCGTCCTGGCCTTAGGGTGGTGCTGACATTTGCATAAACCGATTTGAAAACACTGCACAAATATCTGACCGGTCAGGTGCTGGCGTCGCTGCTGTTGACCGCGGCGGTGTTCACTTTTGTCCTGTTGCTCGGCAACATCCTCAAGGAAATCCTGGAGTTCCTGGTCAGCGGCCAGGTGAGTTTCACCCTCATCCTGCGAGCCATCGGCCTGTTGATTCCCTGGGTCTGGGTCTTCGCGCTGCCGATGGCTTTGCTGACGGCGACGCTGCTGGTGTTCGGCCGTTTCAGCGCGGACCAGGAACTCACCGCCGCGCGCGCGAGCGGCGTCAGCCTGCTGTCGCTCATCACGCCGATCCTGCTGCTGAGCCTTTTCTGCTGCTGTCTCAGCGCCTGGATCAACCTGGACCTCGGGCCGCGGTCCCGGGTGGCCTACCTCGTATTGAAGGAACAGCTCCGCGCCGAGTTGATGAGCGGCCAGTTGCCCGAAGGCCGGTTCATCCCCATTTCCACCAATTATGTTTTTTACGCGGAGAAAAATCGCGGCGGAAAGCTGGAGGACGTGATGATCCTGGTCCTGGAAAACACCACGAACATTTCCATGACCATCACGGCCCCCACCGGAAATCTCGTAATCAATCCGACCAACAAGGAAATGTTCCTGCAACTGATGCAATCCCGCAGCTTGACCAGGCGTGGAGCAATCATCTCTGCCGGCGTCTGGACGTCTCCCAATCTGTACCCCACGAACGAGACTGCCAGTCGTGAGTATCGCCCCCCCGTCAACGACATGACTTTCCGGCAGCTGCGGGAGAAGCTGCGGGATCGCGAGCATGCGCTTGACCTGTTGTTTGCCGTCCCCACGTCGGCGGACGAGGCAAAGAATAATTTTATCGAACCGATCCGCATCAAAATGGAGCGGGAAATTTCAGCCATTCGCGTGGCGATGCACCGGGAGGTCGCGTTTTCGTTTGCGTGTTTTGGTTTTACGCTGGTCGGCATTCCGCTGGGCATCCGCATGCACCGGCGCGAAACCAACGTCGGCATTGCCATGGCGCTGGTGCTGGTGCTGATTTATTACAGCTTTATCATCGCCGCCGGGTCCCTGTCGGCGCGGCCGGAGCTGGCGCCGCATTTGATCCTCTGGCTGCCGAATTTCATCTTTCAGGCTGTCGGCGCGGTGTTGCTGTGGCGCGCGAACCGGGGAATTTGAAGATTATTTCGCCGGGCGCCGGTAAATCTTGTGCATCGACGCTTGGTCTACCGGCTTGACGAGCATTTCATCGATGTTCACGTGCGGCGGGCGGCTGGCGACCCAGACCAGTATCTCCGCGATGTCTTCGGCCACCAGCGGGTTTATTCCGGCATAGACCGCTTCCGCCCGAACGGTGTCGCCCTTGTAACGCACCAGTGAAAAATCGGTTTTGGCCAGACCGGGGTCCACGGTGCTCACGCGGATGCCGGTGCCGTTCAACTCGAAGCGCAGCGCCCGGGTCAGTTGCAGTTCGCCCGCCTTGGCCGCGCAATATGCCGCCGCGCCTTCGTAAGCTGCGTGGCCGGCATTGGAGCCGATGTTGATGATGCTGGCTCCGTCATCGTGTGCCAGCAACGGCAGGGCCGCGCGGGTGACGCGCAAAATCCCGAGGACATTCGTCTGCAGCATGGTTTCCCAGTCCGCGTCCTTCCCTTCGGCGACGGTATCCTGCCCGTGGGCCCCGCCGGCGTTGTTGATCAAAACGTGCAGGCGCTTCGGGTTTGGCGTCTGGCATCCGGGGTCCTGGATTTTTTGCCTTGCCCAGGCGATGAAGGTTTCAACGCTGGGCGTTTTCGTCACGTCCAAAACATGGAAGTGCGCCTCCGGTGCGCCGGCTCGGCGGGCTTCGGCGGCCACCTTTTCCAGGCGGTCAACGCGCCGCGCCCCGAGCAGGAGGCGGGCGCCTTCCGCTCCGAAGGCCCGCGCCGCCGCCGCGCCAAATCCGCTCGAAGCGCCAGTGATCAAGACCCATTTATCCTTTAAAGATGTTTTCATGGAGCGGCTGGTTTGTTCGGATGCGTCATGTTTGTTCAAATCATCCTGACTGCGAAATTTAAATCGGTCCGGCATTTTGTCGAACAAAAATCAGGTCGCGGAAATTCGTCATCAACTGTTTTTTTGGCAACCGGAACTTCGAGTAAACGGCGCCGGGCATGGTTCCTTGTCCGGCTCCCTGACACTTAACGGTTGCGCGAAGCGGTTTTTTTGGCAAGCTGTTTGCGGCTGACGTGGATGGGGTCGTAGCTCAGTTGGTAGAGCGTCTCGTTCGCAATGAGAAGGTCGCAGGTTCGAGCCCTGTCGGCTCCACCATCCTCAATCGTTGGGGGTAACGACGATTGATTCTGTCCGGTTTTATTTTGTAACTCTTCCAAAGCACCCGGACAGCAGGTAACGCGCCCCGTTTTCGGGGCGTGAAAATCAAATCCGCAAAGGCTCCGCGCTAACGGCGCGAACCGTTCGCGGGTGCCTTGCGGCGTGCGGTGGCGCTTTCAATCGCCATCGCCAAATTCGTGTCAGACGGCAACACGCCCGTCTTGATCGCCCGCTGGATGTCCTTCAAGTCCGCCTCTTTCCTTCCATCCAAACCGGCAAAATAAATCGCGCTCTTGACCGTGTGCTCAATGGCGGCAACGCCGCGAATTGAAATGTTCGACACGTCCGCCAGCATTTCGATTGAACGCTTGCAGCCATGTGGCAGCCAGGCGCGAGCTACACTTTCCAGGTCGCAGATC
>Ga0074045_10004496_pt1 | contig 12334 bp, 10 predicted proteins | sample BogForMeECP23OM2_FD_94442 | JGI IMG/M metagenome (GOLD analysis project Ga0074045, IMG submission 94442) | Bog forest soil microbial communities from Calvert Island, British Columbia, Canada - Bog Forest MetaG ECP23OM2 | ecosystem: Environmental > Terrestrial > Soil > Wetlands ...
CGATAGACCAGCTGCTTATTAGTTTGCAGCGTGTTGAATCCAGGCACGTGTCCTTTCGGGATACGTGCCTTTTGTTTCGCGCATAGTCCCGCTCCGCCGCTCCCTCTCTTTGGATTGAAAGCATTGAGTGATCTATATCACAAAGACGTGTGACAGCCGCCATTCTGCGGAGTTTCGCTACGCCCTAGGATGCCATCAGAAGGCGATTTTCCGAGGGTTTCCCGGCAATCGTGGCGACTCCGTTGATAAAAGGCTTGGTTCAATGTCCGATGGCATTCCGAGTTTTCAGTACCCATGTAATCGCTACAATGCGCAGGCGGCTTGCGAGCACTGCCAAGGCGTCATACGGCACGAACGCTGGTGCATCACGCGGGATCAGCTGGTTTATTACGCCTATCAAATCGTGACTGACTCGAGTAAGGTGACCATCGGAGACTCGCTCATACTTCATTCCCTGGGAGTGATGTGGGGAGACAAGGAGTGTGACGGAGAGTGCGCTACCAAGGCTCCGGCGCAATCCAGCGCTTCAGCCTGAGCCTGCGCTCATCATTTGTTCTGCGCCATCAGGCTGCGGCAGTGGCGGGCAATCTGTCGTTCTTCTTCAGTGGGGAAAATCTTAATTTTGTCTGCCGTGAGCCCCATGGCTTCGAGTCCGTGCGTGGCCGACGACCGAATCTGATTGCTGTGCTCTCCGATGCCGCCGGTGAAGACCACGAGGTCGATTCCGCCCAGCAGAGCCATATACCCCCCAATCACCTTGCGTACCGCGGTGGCAAAGATATCCAGCGCCAGTGCAGATTCTGCGTCGCCGGAGCGAGCGCGCTCTTCTAGCGTCTTGACGTCGCTTTGGCCGGATGAGAGTCCGAATAATCCGCTCTGATGATTCAGCAGAGTTTCCAGCTTGTCAGCGTCGAGCTTTTCATTGCGCAGAAGATAAATGATCACGCCGGGGTCAAGATCCCCCGACCGGGTCCCCATAGGAATGCCGCCCGTGGGCGTGAGGCCCATCGTGGTGTCGATCGATTTTCCATTCCGCAGCGCGCACAGACTTGATCCATTCCCCAGGTGGGCAAAGATGGCTCGCTTGGGAAGCGTTTTGCCGAAGTGATGGACTAGCGATTCATAGGAAATGCCATGGAAGCCGTAACGCCGAATTCCCGTGTCGAAATAGTGGCGGGGAAGAGCGAATCGCGATGCGACCTCGGGAATCGTCTGGTGGAACGCGTCGTCGAAGCAGGCGAAGTGTGCGGCCTCAGGGAAAATCGACTGGGCCGACGCGATCAGCTTCAGCGCTTGCGGGATGTGCAAAGGTGCGAAGTGAGTTGCAGCGCGCAATTCGTCGAGGACTTGCACGGTGATGAGTTGGTGCCTGACAAGCTTGGGACCTCCATGCACCACCCGGTGTCCGACAGCCACTGGACTGGTATGAATGTACTCGCGAATCGTGGTGGCGAGCAGGCTGAGTGCGTGGATTTGCGATTCGTGAATACATTCGCGCTGTACCAGCGACTTTCCGTCGGCGGAACGAATGTGCAGGGAGCCGTTGTCGCGGCCAATGCCGTCGGCGCTTCCGGTCTGCAACGGCTCTTCATCCCTCGCACCTTGGCAATAGATGCCGAACTTCAGCGACGACGAGCCGCTGTTCAGCGCGAGGATCAGATCGTGTTGCTTGGTTAGACCGGTCGCCACGCCTATTCCGCCCATTTCCAATTGCGGATTTCTTCCTTATCGATGCCCTCCGCGTGAGCGTAATTGATGCTCTCGATGATCTGATCTTTCAGCCATTCTTTGACGTGGGCGCCGCTGGGCTGCAGGCGCGGGACGCGGTCGATTACATCGATGGCCAAGTCAAAGCGATCGACCTGATTGATAATAGCGAGTTCGAGCGGAGTGTTGATATTGCCTTTTTCTTTATACCCACGCACGTGAATGTTGTCGTGATTGGTGCGGCGATAACCGAGTTTGTGGATGAGCGAGGGGTAGGAGTGGAAGTTGAAGATCACGGGCTTGTTGGTCGTAAAGAGAGAATCGAAGTCGCGCTCGGAGAGGCCGTGCGGATGTTCGGTTTCCGGCAGGAGCCGAAAAAGATCGACAACGTTGACGAAGCGGATTTTCAAGTCGGGAAAGTGCTTCTTCAAAATTTGGACGGCCGCCAGAGATTCCATGGTCGCGATGTCGCCAGCGCAAGCCATTACCACGTCAGGGTCGGTGCCATCGTCAGTGGAAGCCCAGTCCCATATGCCAATGCCCTTAGTGCAATGGGTGACGGCTTCGTCCATACTGAGATACTGAAGATGATCCTGCTTGTCGGCGACGATGACGTTGACGTAATCGCGCGAGCGGAGGCAATGATCCGCCACGCTGAGCAGACAGTTCGCATCCGGCGGCAGATAGATCCGGACTATGTCGGGACTTTTATTTGTAACCACATCGAGAAATCCCGGATCCTGGTGGGTGAAGCCGTTGTGATCCTGCCGCCACACGAGAGATGTAATGAGAATGTTGATCGAAGGAACCGGGGCGCGCCAGGATATTTCCTTCTTCGATTTCTCCAGCCATTTGGCGTGCTGATTGAACATGGAATCGATGACATGCACGAAGGCTTCGTAAGTTGAAAAAAATCCATGCCGGCCGGTGAGGACGTAGCCTTCGAACCATCCCTCGAGCGTGTGCTCACTGAGCATTTCCATGACGCGCCCAGCGACATCGAGCTCGCCTCCGTCGGCATCGTCCGGCTTATATTCGGCAAGCCATGTTTTCTTCGAGGCGGCGTAGATCGCGGTGAGCCGGTTGGACGCGGTCTCGTCGGGCCCGAAGACGCGGAACGAGTTCATATTGCGGCGCATCACTTCCGCGAGAAAGCGTGCCAGCACGTCGGTGGGCGGAGCGTATATCGCTCCCGGAGCCTTCACCTTTACGGCATAATCCCGGAAGTTCGGCATGGCGAGTTCTTTACGCAGCAATCCGCCGTTGGCGTGCGGGTTGGCGGAGATGCGACGCTCGCCGGTCGGCGCGAGCTGCTGTAGCTCGGGCACGAGTGTTCCGTTGGAATCGAACAAGTCTTCTGGTTTGTAGCTGCGCATCCAGTCTTCGACTAGCTTGAGATGTTGCTTGTTGGCGACGGGGTCGAGTACGGGAACTTGGTGAGCACGCCACGTGCCTTCCACTTTGTGACCATCTACTTCTTTCGGTCCGGTCCATCCCTTCGGCGATCGCAGAACGATCATGGGCCAGCACGGACGCATGGCATCTTGCTTGGCGCGGGCGTTCTGCTGGATCGAGCGAATCTCAAGAATGCATTCCTCAAGAGTGGAAGCCATCTTCTGATGCATCTCGGCCGGGTCGTCGCCCTCGACAAAATAAGGTTTGTGACCGTAGCCGATCAATAGCGATTCCAACTCGTGCCGCGGAATACGCGCGAGCACAGTCGGATTGGCAATCTTGTAGCCGTTGAGATGCAACACAGGCAATACCGCGCCGTCGCGAATCGGATTCAGGAACTTGTTGGAATGCCATGACGTCGCAAGTGGGCCGGTTTCCGCTTCGCCATCGCCAACCACCACGGTAACGATTAGATCAGGATTATCGAACGCCGCTCCATAGGCATGCGAGATGGAGTAGCCAAGTTCGCCGCCTTCGTGGATCGAGCCGGGCGTTTCCGGTGTGCAATGCGAGCCGATTCCGCCGGGAAAAGAAAACTGCTGAAAGAACTTCAGCATGCCTGCCTGGTCGCGGCTTTTATCCGGATAAATCTCGGAGTAGTGGCCCTCGAGATAACTGTTTGCCAGTGTGGCCGGCGCACCGTGACCCGGGCCGGAGATGTACATCACATTCAAGTCATACTTTTTGATGAGTCGATTCAGATGAATCCATACGAACGATTGACCGGGATCTGATCCCCAGTGGCCGAGAAGACGATTCTTGATGTGCTCCGGCTTCAAGGGTTCCCGAAGCAGGGGATTGGCGCGAAGGTAAATCATTCCTGCCGATAGATAATTGCAAGCTCGCCAGTAAGCATCCATCTTTTTCAGTTCTTCGGCGGAGAGAGGAGTGAGAGTTTCGGTTGCGACAGCCATGAATTTGTCTCCTTGAATGACTAGTTTAGGATGCCGCGAGCGGAAAGTGTGATTCTTCTTAAGGGTTAACGGTTCGTGAAAAGGCTGAGACGCGGGAAGGTCCGTTAGCCTGTAGCACAAACAGGGGCGGTTCTAAGGTTTCGGAATGAGTTGGATCTGGAAAATCTTTGGCCACAACTTGCCGGTGACAAACAACCGCTTGCGTTCTGCATCGTAGGCGATTCCGTTCAACACAGCGCCTGATTCCAGGCGATAGACGGGGCTTAGCAAACCTTCGAGGTCAATCCAGCCGATTACCTCGCCGGTCCGCGGAGAAATCCGGGCGATTCGATCGGTCTGCCAGACGTTAGCGAAAATCTCTCCTTCGACAAATTCCAACTCGTTCAGCTCTCTGATCTGGGCAGCTCCGTCGTGAACCGTGAAACGCCGCTTCTCGCTCAGCGTGACGGGATCCAAGACACGGATCTCCGGTGTACCGTCACTCATAAAAATCTCACGGCCGTCGGTGGTTAAACCCCATCCTTCCCCGGGGTAAGAGAATTGCCGCAGCAAATGGAAATCGCTCAGGTTGTAGACGAATCCAATCTGGGACTGCCAGGTCAGTTGTACGATTTCATTCTTGACGATGGTAATTCCCTCGCCGAAGAGTTCAGGCGCCAGATCGACTTCTTGAACAACTTCTCCAGTTTCAAGACGCACCTTGCGCAACGATGATCTGCCCTTGAGCCCGGTGCCTTCGTATAGAAACCCGCCATGAAATACCAGACCTTGGGTAAAAGCGTGCGGATCATGGGGAAACGTTTGGATGACTTTGAATGTGTATCGCCGGACGCCCGCTGAGTGAGCGCGAGGAGCAGATTGGCCGGAAAGCGAGTGACCAAATGCAATCAGGAGAAGAACAATTAAAGGTCGCCGTGTAAGTGCAGCCCTCATGGATCGGCTATTGTCGCACTCGACTGGGGGAATACGCCATTGCGGAAACCGGCGGAGTGGGCTCGTTTGAGGCTTGGTCATCGCGCCCGGTGACTTCAGTAATCTCAGATGGTTACTTTGAACACTGTTTCTTTCGGCTTAGGATTCGCCGCCTCCTTTCGTAATTGGCGATGTTTAGCGGCGCGCAACTAAACTGCGACGCGAGGGTTTAGACCCAACATGAACAATAAAATCACGAAGTCGCTCTTAGTCCTGGCAGTGGGTGGTCTGATGTTTGTGGGTGCCGCCGCTGCTCAAACCCAAGACAGCAACACATCCGGCGCGGGCCCGGGCCAGGTTGATCCCGGTCATCCTCGCGTCAACGAAGTGAATGGCCGCGAGACCAACCAGCAGGACCGGATCGCGAATGGCGTGAAAAACGGTACGCTGACGCCCGGCCAGACTTCGCGCCTGGAAAATCGCGAACAGAATATCGAGAACCAGCAGAAGGCGGATATGGCGGCTCACAACGGTCATCTGACCAAGGGCGAGCAGAAGCAGCTCAACCGGGAACAGAACCGTACGAGCAAGCAGATCTATAAAGATAAGCATGATGGGAAGTAGCTCGAGCGTCTGACTCCCCGAGTTCAGGACCTAAGCCGCGGATGGCCGCGGCTTTTTTGTTTTTCGTAACACGGGGGAGAGCGTTGCGTGTTTGCACGGGCACTTGTCTATAATGACCGGGGCAGATTGGGGCCATGCGCGTGGACTGCAACGGTCCGCCGTACTCTTGTACTCGACGTTGCGTTGTAGGTAACCAAGGAATGTCGGTCGACTGCATGAACGTGAAACCTGGAGTGGAAGTGGCGAGCCTCAGCGACGTGGGCTGCCAACGCGACAATAATGAAGATTCCTACCTCTATTGGGAGCCGGCGGCTGAGGGCGAATTCCAGCGAAAGGGAAGATTGGCCGTAATTGCCGACGGCATGGGTGGATACGAAGGCGGCCTGGAGGCCAGCCGCCTGGCGGTAGAAACGGTGCGCGAAGTTTACGACACCATGGTGCGGGACGATCCCCGTGCGACTTTGCTGGAGGCATTTGCCACCGCTCACAATAGGATTCAGAATTACGCCTTGCAGCATCCCGAGCTTCACGGAATGGGAACGACGTGCACCGCTCTGGTCGTTCGTAATCTAAAGTTGTATTTTGCGCACGTGGGGGACAGCCGACTGTATCTGGTACGTGGTGCTCGAATTTCGCGGTTAACGCGCGACCACTCCTACGTTAGCCGGCTAGTGGAAAGCGGTATCGTGCGTGCCGAGGACGCGGAGAAGCATCCCCAGCGCCATATTCTGACCGGTGCCTTGGGAGCGGGCACGGAGGTTGCTGTGGATGCCGTCGAATACGGAACGATGTTGCAGGATGGAGACGATCTGCTGCTCTGCACCGATGGACTTTGGGGCGTCGTGACGGACGAAGAATTGGAGATGGCGGCGGGCAAAAATGCCCCGGCGGAGTGTTGTGAGACGTTAGTAAAGCTGGCTCGGCAGCGGGGCGGGCCAGACAATATTACCGTGCAGGTGCTGCGTATTCTGCCCGAGATCTGAGATCGATCGATTCCGATTTCAGTTCTGAAAGCTCTCCCATGTCCTCGAAACTGCAACGGAATGCACTTCGACTCGCGGGAACATTTCTGGACCTTCTGTAAACCTCTGAAATCAGGTTTGTTCGATGTAGCCGAGGCAGCTTCAAGATGGCGCGAGAATTGCTCCCTGGTGGTCTATAAAGTCTATTAATACAATGGACTTTATGGTATAGTGGCCGCGCTATGAAAATTTCGCAAAAGGGACTTTACGCGCTGCAGGCGATGATGATGCTGGCACGCCGTTACCACCAGGGTGCCATCAAGATCCGGGAAGTCGCTTATGAAGAGAACTTGCCCGAGAAATTTCTCGAGCTGATTCTCCTTGAACTAAAGAACGCGCGCATCGTTGAGAGTGTGCGTGGAGCGAAGGGCGGATACCAGTTGCGCCGCGATCCTGCTGAAATCCGGCTGAGCGAAATCATACGATTGATCGATGGTCCGCTGGCGCCGTTTGGCGATGCCGAGCAATTGCGTGCGCTGATTGTCCGCGATTTGCCGCACCGGGCGCTTTACCAGCTGTTCCTGGACGTGCGCGACGCAGCCGCGCACATCCTGGAAAATAGAACTTTGGCTGACCTTATCGCCGAGCCGCATCCGCGCGTCACCAAGGGCAAGCAGGCGGCCAAGAAAAAAGAGACAGAAAAGGCGGCGCTCCTCCCCATGGTCGTCGGGGGAAAGAAGAGTGAGTAAGAGACTTATCTTTGGGCTGATGGTTGGGTTGGTCGCCGCGCTTCCTGGGTGGACGCAAACTGCCATTCGCGTGGGCGCGTTTCCCAATATTACGCACGCGCAAGCCATGGTGGGAAAAGCCAACGGCTGGTTCGACAAAGCCATGGGACCGCAGGTGAAAGTGCAGTGGACCAGCTTCAACGCCGGCCCCTCCGCCATTGAAGCCTTGTTTGGTGGCGCGATTGACATGACTTACGTAGGTCCAAACCCGGCAATTAACGGCTACGTGCGTTCCAACGGAGAGGCTCTGCGAGTGGTAGCAGGAGCGGCCAGCGGCGGCGCATCGCTGATCGTGCGGAACGACAGCGGAATTCAGAAGCCGGAGGATCTCCATGGGAAGCGAGTGGCTTCGCCGCAATTCGGCAACACTCAGGATGTGGCGCTCCGCAACTGGCTCAAGAGTCATGGGATGAAGACGAACGACAAAGGCGGCGACGTGCGGATCATCCCCATGGCCAATCCCGATCAACTCACGTTGTTCCTGAAGAAGGAGTTGGATGCGGCGTGGGCTCCTGAACCGTGGGCTACGCGTTTGATCCACGAGGGAAATGGCCGCCTGTTTGTCGATGAGCGCACCCTTTGGCCGAATGGGCAGTTTGTCATCGGGGTCTTAGTCGTGAATGCAAAGTTCCTGACGAGTCATCCCGACCTGGTCAAGAACTGGATCCGGGCGAACGTCGATCTTACCGATTGGATTAATGATCACCCCTCAGAAGCCAAGAAACTCTTGAACCAGCAGATTCTGGCGGAGACCGGCAAGGCTCTTCCGTCCGTGGTTCTCGATGAGGCCTTTGCCCGCATGCAAGTCACCTATGATCCGCTGCATAGTGCGCTCACCACTGCGGCGCAACAAGCCTTCGACGACGGATTCCTCGGCCGCCAGATGCCCGATCTCACGCGGCTTTACGATCTGACGCTTCTGAATCAGGTCCTGGCAGAGAAGGGAAGGAAGGCCATTCAATGAGCACGAATGCGCACAATTTTCCGTCGCAACTTCCGGTCCCAACGATTGATCCGCGGAAGAGCGATCCTCGCAAACCGTCGCGCGTCGGCGCTTCCCGGGGGAAAGTAGGTCTGGCTGTAGCGGCGCACACGAAACGCGGAGTTGCGGACATTCCGAAGGTCGGCCTTACCGACATCTGTCTCAGCTATCGGACGCGGACCGGCGAACGTATGCTGGCGCTTGATCACATTAATCTTGAGGTAAAGGCGGGAGAGTTTCTTTGTATCGTGGGGCCTTCCGGCTGCGGCAAATCGACCCTGCTGCATCTGATCGCGGGTCTGCATCAGCAGACTTCAGGCCGAGTTCTCGTAGATGGAAAGCCCGTGCAAGGACCAGGGACCGACCGCATTCTGATCTTTCAGGAGTTGGGTCTTTTCCCTTGGCTTACGGTGGGAGATAACGTTCAGTTTGGAATGAAGATGAAGGGCATCGGCAAGGCAGAAAGGGAAGAGAAGACGCGCTATTACCTGCGTCTGGTGCACCTCTCTCAATTCGAAGACAGCTACACTCACCAGCTATCCGGCGGCATGCGGCAGCGCGTAGCTCTGGCTCGCGCCCTCGCGACCGAACCAGATGTCCTGCTGATGGATGAACCTTTTGCCGCGCTCGATGCCCAGACCCGCGACCTGCTGCACGAGGAACTCGAACGCATTTGGGCGGAGACTGGGCGCACCATCATCTTCGTGACACACAATGTGCGGGAGGCTATCCGTCTGGGCGATCGCGTCATTCTGCTGACCTTCCGACCGGGGCGTGTGAAACGAGAATTCACCATCGAGTTGCCGCGGCCTCGCGTGCTAGAAGACTTGAACGTGGCCCGCACGGCTGGTGTGATCCTCGGCGAGTTGCGGGAAGAGATTAACCGTTCCCTCGAAGTGGAATACCAGGCGGGAGTGAAACCTCACGTGCAAACGGTGGTTGAGCCATGAAGCGGGCTGCTCGCTTGATCATTTTTTATGCCGGACTGTTTGGCCTGTGGACTCTGCTGGCCGAATTGAAAATCTGGCCGCCCTATTTGTTCCCCACCCCATGGGGTGTCGGCGAGGCACTGTACGCTGGATTTCAGGATCACAGCTATTGGATCGCCATCGCGGTCAGTATGCGCCGAGTGTTGATTGGTTATGCCATCTCGGTTGTTCTGGGCATGATTCTTGGACTGGGCGTGGCCAGCAGCAAGTTTCTGGAAGAAACCATGGGCGGGTTGCTGGTGAGTTTGCAGAGCCTGCCAAGCATCTGCTGGTGGCCTCTGGCGCTGCTGTGGTTTGGCCTTAGCCAAAACGCGATTCTGTTCGTGGTTGTCATGGGATCGTTCCTGTCCGTCACCTTGGCCATGGAAGATGGACGCAAGCAGATGCCGAAGATCTACGCCATGGCTGGTCGCAACCTCGGCGCCAGCGGATTTCAATTGTTTTGGCACGTCCTGTTGCCCGCGAGTCTGCCCTTCATCGTGTCCGGCTTGAAACAGGGATGGGCTTTCGCCTGGCGCTCGCTGATTACCGCCGAGATGCTTTACCTGAGTTTGGGACTGGGACAAGTCTTGATGATGGGCCGCGACTTGAACGATATGAGCGCGGTCATTGCCGTGATGATCCTGATTATTGCCATCGGCTATGTGGTAGATGGCTTGGTGTTCAAATCGATGGAAAGCCGCTTGCAACGCAGGTGGGGGTTAACATCCTCAACCTAGGCCTTCGCAGCCACGAAAGAATCCCCCCGGCTTTCAGAAATTAATTCGCCGTTAACAAGGAACGTGTAAATTTGTGCGCGTAAACACTAGTAAATCGATTGTGATAATAGGCGTACATCGGTTGGCCTCGCTCGAGAACCGTCCCGTTTTCGGTAATCGAGGCCTCAGTTATGGCGGTTCCAATTTTGCGTCACCTCCCTATGGCCTAAAGGAGTGCCCGGGAAAGTCAACGAACAAAATCGGGGCCTGTCCCAGCCCCGGATAGCAAAAAGGGTTTTCTGTAGCTCCCCCGGTCAATGTCGTCCAAACAAAACTCAAAAAGGAGAGATTTAATCCCATGCATCGAACGAAGAACGTGTTTCTAGCAGCTCTGACTCTGGCAGCATTTTCAGCCAGTGTTTGGGCACAAACGTCCAGCCCGATTACGCTGGCTTCCAACGGAGAACACGGAGTAGCGGCGACTTCGCCTGCCCCGGCTCCTGCAACTCCCGCACCTGCACCTTCCGCCGTAACGGCCGCGGATGTCCAGGCTCTGAAAGATGCTTTGGCCGCGCAGCAACTTCAGATAGACCGGCTCACGCAGCAACTGCAACGCCAGCAGGCGCAGCAGGCTGCTGCGGAAAGTGCTACCAAGGCGGATCCGGGACCCCTACCGCAGCAACAAGTGGCAGAGGTCACAACCGGTATCTCGGCCCAGCAAGTTGGCGCCACTCCCAACCTGAACCTGCAAGACGCGCAGACGCAGCCTAACGCGAGCCCCATCGAGGGCCCGCTCACCATCCATTTTAGAGGTATCAACATCACCCCCGGCGGATATGCCGCCGCTGAATTTGTGCGCCGCTCGCGAGCACTCTCCGCAGATTTGCCGACGCCCTTTAACTCCGTGACTATGCCAGGCGCCTCGCAGAGCCAAGTATCGGAGTTTTTCGGTTCAGGACGCCAGTCTAAGATCACCACTTATGTCAACGGTCGCTTGAAGGACGTAGATCTTTCCAGCTATGTATCCGCCGACTTCCTTTCTGCCGGCGTCACCTCCAGTTCTACCTCAACCAACAGTTACACTCTCCGTCTGCGACAAGCGTGGGCGCAGGCCAAGTTCAACAATGGCTGGAGCTTCCTCGGCGGCCAGGCTTGGAGTCTGGCGACAGAAAACGGGAAGGGAATCTCTCCGGACGATGACTTGGGTAGAACTAATGACGCCCGGCCTAAGACCATCGACCCGTCTTACAACGTAGGCTTCGTCTTCACGCGCCAGTATGGAATCCGGCTCACCAAGACCTTCGGCGATAAGGTTGCATTCGCCGTCGCCATGGAAAATGCGCAAGGCACGCTCACCACGCACGGCAACGGAGATAATTTCCTTCTCGGTCAGGCGGGCGCCAGCAACAGCTATAACACCACCTCAACTTATACTTTCAATCCTTCGCCGGATATCATCGCGAAAGCCGCTTTTGATCCCGGCTTTGGGCACTACGAGATCTTCGGACTGTACGACCGCTTCACCGACCGCATATTTCCCTGCGGAGAGGTCGCTTCGGCAACAACCACTCTTTGCGGCGGCAGCACCGTCCCTGGTCCTAACGCCCTCGGAGCCCATAATGCTTCCAAGGATGGAGGCGGCATCGGCGCAAGCGCCCGCTGGACCATTGCCCACCACCTGGTCTTCGGTGTGAAAGGATTAGGCGGCAGCGGAGTTGGTCGCTATGCCCCAGCAGGGCTGCCGGATGTCTCCATCAACGGCGACGGTACGCTTCATTTAGTGAAGAACTTAGAAGGGCTCACCACGCTTGAATGGAAAGCCAAGAAGTTCGATATATACGGCTACGGTGGTGTCGAGTACGCTCAGCGGACCTCCAGCTTTGATCCCATAACGGGGAAGGAAGTTGGTTATGGAGCGCCCTTGTTCAATAACTCGGGGTGCTACACAGAACTACCTCCCGCGGTGAGCACCGGCTTCACTCCTACAAGCCTTACGAACTGCACGGCCGATACCCGCGCCGTGATCGAGGGAACTGTCGGCTTCTGGTATCGCTTTTACAGCGGGCCCAGAGGCAGGTTCCAGTTCGGCTCGCAGTACTCGTACTTGACGCGTGATACGTGGTCGGGCGTTGGCTTTACGAAGGGAGTTGGCGTGACACCGGAGGGAATCGACAACATGGTCTTTACTTCCTTCCGTTACATCCTGCCGTAAGCCGCAAGCAGGTCCCGCGTCAGTTTTCGGCGCGGGACCTGCAGGTTTCCGCGGATTTTTCCACTTTTCGAGGGGCGCCTTCCCTTCGAAA
>Ga0074045_10004497_pt1 | contig 12333 bp, 13 predicted proteins | sample BogForMeECP23OM2_FD_94442 | JGI IMG/M metagenome (GOLD analysis project Ga0074045, IMG submission 94442) | Bog forest soil microbial communities from Calvert Island, British Columbia, Canada - Bog Forest MetaG ECP23OM2 | ecosystem: Environmental > Terrestrial > Soil > Wetlands ...
CTGTGAATAGACAGAGGAAAGAATCTCATCATCAAGCCATTAATTATGGGGACACCATACTCAATTCTCAGTGTTGTCATTCGCTATTAGAAGCGGCTGCCGAAATCCGGAACATGAACGTCGACGACACACATGATCCGCCGCTAGAGGAGCTTCGCTCCGCACACAGTCAGGAAAACGAGTATGGTGTCCCCCGAATTCCAGAATTCCGCGCTCCGTTGACGCCAGTCTGTCCCATAAGAGGTGCGTTATTTCAGGCACGTCAGAAAAAGAAGCATGTCCCCCTTTTCTTCCTCCATCTCATAGGTTAAAAGTACCAAATGAGGAGGGGGCAAATGGACCAAACGAAGCGCAGAAATCCAGTAATTTCTTTCTTGTTGTCGATCATTTTGCCTGGGCTTGGCCATGTCTACAATGGACGCCTGGGCGAAGGAATTCTATTCTTTTTCGGGCTGTGGCTCATCTTCTTTGTAGTGGGGTTGAGCGGGCTGATCTTCAGTCTGTCAGGTTTGATCTGCTGGATTGCTATTGTAATTGTGGGCTACATCCTTATCGCGACACTTGCGGCAATTGAAGCCACTCGCATGAAAGAAACCGCTTTGAAGCGGTACAACAAATGGTATGTTTACTGCTGCATAGTGTTACTTGCCAACATCGGATTCGCTCCAGTAATTATCAAAATTCAGCATGATTTCCTCGGAGTGAAGGCTTTCAAGATGCCAGCATCTTCTATGAGGCCCGCACTGGAAGAGGGGGATCATTTCATTGCAAAATTGGAAAAGTATGGAGACCGGGTTCCGCGGCGAGGGGATATCATAATATTTCCGTACCCGGAGGATAGATCGAAGGATTTTATAAAGAGAGTAATAGGTCTTCCGGGCGAGCGAATCGAAATCAAGGACAAGGTTGTTTTCATCAATGACGAGCGCCTCCAGGACCAGTGGGGGGCTCATGAGAGCAATGTGATTTTTCCTAGTAACGTCGCCCCGAGAGACAACTTTGGTCCAGTAGACATCCCCGAAGGGGCGGTATTCGTCCTCGGCGACAACAGGGACTATTCCCATGACAGCCGTTTTTGGGGTTATGTTGAAACCAAGGACATCGAAGGAAAAGCTGGGTTCATTTACTGGTCCAATGACCGAAACAGAATCGGCAAACAACTCCACTGAGGCCAACCGATGTCGAGTCGGAATCTTGGGGCGGAATCTTGGGGACACCATACTCAATTCTCATTGCCGTCATTCGCCGTCAGTAGGCGCTGCCGAAACTCGGAGTATGAACGCCGGCAACATGCAGGATTCCGCGTCAGAGGAGCTTCTCGCCGCACACGGTCAGGAAAATAAGTATGGTGTCCCCTGAATCCGCCCCGAATCCGAATCCGCGGGACCTGAACATTGAACACCGGGAAATCCACTGGAAGCCGCTGCCGCAAAAAAAACGGTATTAAGTCCCCCAAAATCTGAATCTGAGCGCTAGGTTCCTATGATCTCCTGAAGCCCCTCGATAACCTGCGCCAATTCTTCGGGAGTTGCCCTTCCTAACCGCTTACCGATTCTTTCGACCGCGAGAGTCCGGATCTGGCTGATTTTGACCCACGACCGCTTTGGAAGATCCTTGGACTGCAACTCCAGCGTGAGTGGGAAACCCGCACTCTGGGGCTGGCTCGTGATCGCAACAGCGATGACAGTGCCGGATCGTTCGTTGAAAATGTCGTGGCTTAAGATCAGGACGGGACGAAGCCCAGATTGTTCCTGACCTCGGGTAGGGTTTAAATCAGCCCAGCGAATATCGCCTCTTAATATGCGGGCCATTCCGACAACTCTTCGGACAGACCTTCCTCGGCCAGAGCCTTCTCGAAAGCAGGATCGAGCTTGGCACACTCCCGAGCAAGTCGGCCGTGTTCAAGCCGCGAGAGCTTCTCCGCAACAGCTTCCTGGATGGCCTGACTCCGATTCGGAAAGACGCGAGCCCTAACGAGCTGATCTAGACGATCAAGCGTGTGCTCATCCAATGTAATCGCAATCTTTGCGCGAGCCATATCCTCCTCCTTGGTATGACAATACGTCATACCAATGGGACGGTCAAGCATATATTCGTCTGGAATCCCAGCACCCACCTATCGAAGCACATCAAAGCCCAGCGCAAATTCAAGGGCTTTCCGGACCTCTCGCATACGCTGGATTGAAAGATGTGCAATGAATTGGCCTATTCGTGCTTTCGGAACTGTCTGAATATTGTCTAAATTCACCGCACAATCCGTAAACAGTCCCTCCACTGCGGTCACTAACACTTCGGTCGGGATGGAGCGGATCGTGCTTGTAATGGGAGCAATGGTAAGAGATGTCAGAAACGGAATCGCGGAGTTGCGCGTGAGGATAAGAACAGGGCGACGTTTGTCGGGCCCTTTGAAGGTGTACCAATAGACATCTCCTTGAGTCACTGCTGCCCCCACGCTTGTTCCGATTCCCAAACGTCAAATTCACCGGGGGTCGTCGGATGCTTGGCGTAGCCTTCAGCGTGCTGCCGCTCCAACTTGGCAATAGCATGCTGCCTCAATGCAATCTGAAGAGCTGAACGGATGAATGCCGAGCGAGTGGTCTTTAGATCCTGGGTTACCTCGTCTACTTCTTCCAGTAAAGACTCGTCAATAGTCATCTGAATGGTTTTCATGGCTCACCAGGCATGTGGATTATTATCCACAGTTTAATCCACATAGGATGGATGGTCAAGTACCGGCAGGGAGAATTGAGGGGACACCTTGCCCAATTCAGCAGCTTCTTGCGCCCGCAAGTTCAAGAATAAGTAGGGTGTCTTAAGAATTTCGCCAGCACACGACAGCGGGCCGGTCATTTATGGCCTACACTACTGCCTCTTGATTCACCGAGTAGCCGTAGAGCCGGTCGACTCGGGAGTGTGGCCCAGAATTTCGCTCCAGTCCCTCGTGAAGCGGTAGACCTGCCCCAATCCGTACAAGGAAAGGGTCATAAAAACCGTTTGGTCCGGGTCCTTTATCTTCTTGGTAACGGGGTCCTGTTCCCTGATCTCAGAATATCGCAGCAATACGTTCCAACATTGAGGGTGGTAATTCAGTCCGAAACTTGTGAAATACGAGAAGTCGAACTGGTGCGTGTATTGGTTCTCAAAGAAACAATCCAGGTCCGAAGTCAACTTTACCATCAGGCTCACGTTGGTCTGGCGGTTCAGGTCCTCCTGCCTTTCATCTTCGGTAAACTGGTGCAAGACCCGCACCAGGTCCCCGCGGTGATCCATAAGCCCCAAGTTCACACTATACCTCCGCGCCCGGTTGAGGATCGGATCGTATTCCGCCTGAGCGGTAAGATCTATAAGAGAATGGGGCCTTAGCGTCAATTCGGCCCCTGTATTGGTCCAGCCGCATTGCAACAAGCGCGGCTTGTTACCTGACATATCTTGGACTGTCCTGGACTCGGTGAAATCGTACCCTTGAGTAATGCTCAGCGTTATAAAGTCCAGATATTCGCCGGGTCCAACGCGACCCGTGAAAGTCTGGCGCATCTCTGCTGTGAGTAGACTCGCACGATCCAACCTATCAGTCTCATCGAAATAGGGAAAGATCTGTTGACTCGAAAAAGGCCTATATGTCCAGGAAAAACGAGGCCGAATCGTATGTTTCACTCTTTGGAACCCTAGGAACGAGCCAAGGTATACACTGTCCAGGTCCGTGAATGCGTCTGCATTAACCTGGTAAAGATCGGTCCGCAGGGCGTTCACGGAGTTTACGCTTTTTTCCCGCTCATAATAGTCTGCTGCATACGCCTTGGGAAAATAGGTCATGGACGGCTCTACCTTGAGGTAACGCCCTAGAGCGATAGGAAGACTGAGACGCGTATCCATTTGCAGACGGCTCCCCAACCACTGCTGCTGCATGCTTGGCGCGTAGAAATGGTCGTAAACGAGATTAGAGCTTACATATAACGGAGTATAAGGGATCTGCTGGTTGAACGCAGTGCCGGTCACGATGGGTAGGTTCTGGACTGTGACCGCGTTGTTGGGCAGATCGAGATTGTCAAAGTGTCTGGCCTCTGCCTCGAACAAGAAGTTGTTCAATTGCTTGTACAGGACCAGGTTTGACTCAAGATACCTCACTCTCAAGCGCCTGTCGAATCGGCCTCCCCAGAACTCGAAGTAGTCTCTGTCTGAAACCCAGTTTCCGTTGGCCTTCAACTTGATCTCACCGGTGAATTCCTGGTCGTGTCGCCAGGTCACGTAGAAACGGTGGCTCCTCGGGTTTGTTTCCGGCCCGTATTTCCAATCGTACGTATACTCACCGTAAAAGCGCCCCTCGAAGTCTTCATACGGAAAGTACCGGAACTCAAGCGAAGCCTGCGCAGCCCTATTGGTGCAGATTCTGGGGACAATCGTGGCGTCTACACTGGGAGAAATATCGACGAATAACGGAAACCGCATGTCGAAGCCTCTAACGCTGCTGTTAGCGACTGTCGGCATTAGGAAACCGCTCTGACGCTTGCGCTTGGCAGGATACATCAGCCAGGGAATGTAAAAAACCGGGATGTCTTTGATGTAAAAGAACCCGTGCTTGAGCGTGCCATAACCCTCGAGTGTCACATCCAGGTTCTTGCCGGTGATCCGCCAATCCGGAGTGGCTCCGTTGCAGGTGGTGAAGCTCCCGTCTTCCACAACGTATGTGGACTCACCTGTCTTCTCTAGTTTTTTCCCTTCCAGATACACGTTGTGCCTGGTCAGGAGTAGTTTTCCGTTGTACAGGACCCCGGTTGCTCCGGCGAGCTTGATAGTGATCTTTTCCGCCTCGATCACATCGCCCCCCATTCGGACGATCACTTTGCCCTTCGCGGTCAGTTCGCCGGTGCCGCCTTCGTAGGTAATGCTGTCAGCCCGCAGTCGCATGTTGCCCTGGCTCAGTGTGACATTGCCCTCGGCAGTATACGTGTTTGTCTGGTAGTTCATCCCCAATCTGCCGGCCGATATCTCAATGGGAATGTCCGTGGGGAGAATGGTTGACTGCTGAGAGCTGTCGGCCGCGTTTATACGCTTGGGCGTGGCTTCTTGAGCAGACACAAGTGATGCCCATAACACTGCCGGCAGTACTAGGACAAACAGAGCGCGGTGTCGAGCCGAGCGTCCCACCGAGTAATTACGGGAAAGAAACACTTTCAGTCGTCTCCGATTCCGCAGGCCCGCCTCACCGGACCGATCATGTAAAGCGATCCAGCGGCAACGATGACGTCATTCTTGGAAGCTTTTTCAAGAAGTAGCTTAAATCCTTTGGTAATGTCCTCGCATGAGGCCGCGGGGACGCCGCAAGCCCGGACCTGTTCAGCCAGCTCTTCCGGATCCAGTGCCCTATTTCCCTGGGGCGGAACACAGACCACTTCCCGAGCAATTGGAGCGATTATTTTGATCAGTTTTTCGTAATTTTTGTCCCGCAGCATGCCCAGGAGCATGTAGGGTTTGATTTCAGGGTAGAGCTGCCTCAACGTGCTCTTGAGCAGCCGCATCCCCTCAGGTGTATGGGCTCCGTCGATAATTACATCAGGCTCCCGCCGGAGAACCTCGAATCGCCCGGGAAATCGAGTTTTTCCGATGCCGCCACGAACAGCATTATCAGAAATCCGGTAACCCTGGGTTCTCAATTCCTCCACTACCGCCACTGCCAGGGCCGCGTTCTTTATCTGGTGACTTCCGGGCATTGAAAGGGAGAGACCTTCCAGAGTGAGCGAACCTGATTTGTAAGTGAAACGGCCGGGTCCTGTCCTGATGCCGACGAAGGAACGGCCGAATTCCTTTACCGGCGCCTCAAGACCTTGGGCGGTTTCCAGGATGATTGCTCTCGCCTTTCGCCGGGCAGCTCCTGTTATGAGCGGTACCCCTCTCTTGATGATCCCGGCCTTTTCGGTAGCTATGGAGGGGATGCCTACACCGAGGTAATCCTCGTGTTCACGTGATATATCGGTGATTACGGTAACGCACGGTGATACGGTATTGGTGGCGTCCAGACGTCCGCCAAGGCCGACCTCTATCACGGCCATGTCCGGAGCCGCCTGGGCCATGCAGTCAAAAGCCACGGCAGTGGTGAATTCGAAAAACGTGGTCCGGTCGGGGTCGTACAAAGAGCGAATCTTCTCGGTAGAAGCTATCAGAGCCTCTTTGGAGACCATAACGCCATTCAATTTGATACGTTCTCGAAAGTCATTCAAATGGGGCGAAGTATAAAGCGCGGCCCGCAGCCCTGCTTCTCGAAGCATCTCGTAGATGAGCGAAGATGTAGACCCCTTCCCGTTGCTCCCGGCCACGTGTACCACCGGGAACTTCTTCTGGGGATTGCCCAGCCTTTCCAGGAGCAGAGTGATGTTCTCCAGCCCCAAGAGAATGCCGAACCTTTCCATGCTGCACAGAAACTCTACGGTCTTGTTGTATTTCTCGTCGAGGTTTTGCAGCGATGGTGAGGGCATGGATCAGCCTCCGCGGGAACTCGAGCTGTCCGGCGCTTTATAGCACACCACAAGACCCGCGTCAAGGATGCCTCGCCGCTAACACATTGTATTAATTATATAATCATAAGGCGGGAACTTTGCGCCTGTCCCTGTTATTTCTTTGGAACGCAAACCGTGTCAAAGTGCCTCCTTCAGCCTGGCTATCATCGCGCTCCAATGAGATTCATCACGAAAAATCACGAGCCGTCCGCCCAATCCCACCAATTCTTTCTTCTTTTTGTCCGCTTTCATCTTGTATTTCCCGGCCAGGATTATGGCATGTTCCAGTGGCTTCTTCATGTGAACCGTCCCCACGATTTTCATGCCCGGGTTGTTTTCCAGCAGAATAGGGACAGTATCTATGACATCTTTGTCAAACCAGCAATCGAAATAAACTATCTTACTAAGCCTGCCGCGGAAGACCTCGGCGTACGGATCGTCTTTTTCGCTGCGCGCCAGCCAGTTGCCGATGGAGTTAAGGACACGACCTCCGCCGGAAAACCCAGCCAACACGATATTTGTCTTTTCTTTCCGGACATGCGGAAACGTCGTTCGGAAAGCCTTGAAGACACTATTTACCGTCCTAACGAGACGATCCGGTCTTTCACCCTTCTGAGGGACCAGGGAACTCCAGCGATCTTTGCTCCTGGCTTCTGAAGGAGGGTAGGGCGTGTCGACAAACCCTACGAACAGAAACGGACGGTTGGGCCTTTTCTCGGCCAGCAACTCCAGTTCCTTGCGAAACGCCGCATAATAGTCTTTGGAGTGCATTCCGTGGAAGTACAGGATTATCTCTACTCGATCGAATCGCCTGAAATCGTAATTACCCACCATCCAGACATATCTCAAGTCTTCATCCCATGGGGGTATCCTCCACCTCTGATACGGAACGCGCCCGGATGATTCACTGATCAACAGGTGGTCGTCCTCTAAGATTGGTATTTCACTCGTTCTGGCAACGAGGGGTGAGTGTGACAGGAGTGTGCACGAGCAAAGGAAGAAGACGATTATAATGAGAAGTGGTAGACGCAGAAAAAGCGGCAACCTAAGGCATGATTGGGCCCGGAGGATGAAACCGGACGAAGAAACATAGGTCTCCGCAGAAACGGACATGAGGACGAAAATCCCTCCGCATGGGATTTCCCTCCCCAACGTGCGAATTCTAGCAATCTCTCAGGGCACTTGTCAACAAAGCATTGCGTGAGGTGCTCGTACGGATTCGCAATCCTAGCCGGTGTCGCAGGAAACACGTTCGGAGGGACTCAATCGGGTCGGGCGTAGAACTGGAAAAAGGTTTTCATGATGAAGTCTACCGTGTCCTGATTAACGTGAAAATTCTCCCGTCCCTCTGTGTAAATCGGTTGCCCCATGAGCGGTCTATAGATGGTGGCAATCTCAAACGCAGGAAAATAGTTGGCATTGTCATGCCGTGCGCAGAATTCGTCCGCTACGGCCCGAAGAATGGATTTGGAGTTGCAGCTCGCGCTGATCACGTCGAGATCTTTACGAAAGGTGGCCCAGAGGTGTACGGGAGAGACAGTGACAATCAGTTTACATGCCGGGTTATGAACGGCCATGATTGCATGAATGCGCTCCAGATTCTCGAGGTTCTCGTCATACCTGCTCACCCGGAACGTATAGCGGCTCATGTCTCCGCCTTCGTTAACATAGGGGCCTGATGGGAGGCAGATAACAGATCCATCCGATCCATCCTCCCAGATTTCCGTCAAGCCTAGAGTCAGAATGAGCACTTCCGCGCGCTCCAGGGCCTTGCGAGAGCATATTCGATGATGCCGGAAATCTGCTTCGGCCTCCTCGAAACTCTCATAGAGTATGATTCTGCGAAACGGGTCCTGAATCTTTCCCGAGAGCGGAGCTTGCCACCACCTCAATGCCGGCGTCCACTCTTCAAAGGTGTACTCGAAGATCTGCCTCATAGAAAAAAGGTTATAAAGCCTCTCCCAGGCCGCGCTGGCATGTTTGGAGGCGGGATGATCGGCTTCCTCAGTGATGTATGAAAAACCTTCGCGGAGCAATACAGCCTTGATTTCACGAGCAAAACAAGAACCCATCGACGCGATGGGAGTCGAGCGACTAATCTCCAGGGCAGAGTCACCGGGTGAAGGGTAAAATCCGTCGGGGGCCGGATTGTCGTACGAGCCAGGCCAAACCTGCCAGGGCTCGAAGCGGTGAAACGGATGAACGTCGGAACCTGCCATTGTTGTCCCTTGGCACAAATTGAAAATCAAACCGTGAAGATCGGGGAGGAACTTCTTACAAGAAGGTCCTCCCCGATTCTTCCGGGTTTGGATTTCAACCGGTGTCATGCGCCATACTTCGCTTGTCTTTTTCCATAAGCGGTGATCAGTTTCATAAGGTCTTTTCCGTTGAATTGACCTAAAGTTCCGCGGAGGCACTGGCTCTCGCCGAAGCCTTGGACGTCCGGATTGGAACGTGTGACACCGGGTGCCCAAAAGAGGAGCGGCACAGGATGCCAGCTATGCGACTTTAATACCGCCGGCGTGGAATGATCGCCCGTAACTACCAACACATCAGGCTTTTGCTCCAGTATTCTGGGTATGATGAAGTCCACCTTCTCAATCTCTTTTACCTTCGCACCGAAGTCTCCATCTTCGCCTCGGCTGTCCGTGTACTTGTAATGCACGAAGAAAAAATCATGAGCATCCCAAACCTTGCGGAGAGCTTCAAGTTGGTCCTCAAGGTTGGTGAGGCCCTGTATGAGGGTCATTCCCACGAGGCTCGCCAGCCCTTTATACATCGGGTAAACCGCCAGCGCCGCCGCGTTAAGTTTGAATACGTCCTGAAAACTTGGCAAACCTGGCTCTGTAGACCAACCCCGCAGCGTGACCATGTTGGCAGGGTGCTGGTCTCTGATACGTTCCCTGACTTTTTCCACCCACTGATTGACCAGATCGGCAGTGCGTCGGGCAGCGTCTGAATTCTCTTCAGGCACTACAGTAAGCGGTCTCAGACCGGTCTTTTGAGGGTCCGTTTCGTTGAGAGACTGCGAGAGCCCCGGCCCTCTCAGGATCAAGACGAAACGGTAATCTCTAACAGGCTTAACTATCAGATCAACGCCCGGCAGAGTAATTTCCTCTATGAGGCCAACCATGCGGGCGCACTCCTCGGTGCTGATTCTCCCGGCCCGGCGATCGGTGATAATTCCATCTTGGTCTACAGTGCAGAAATTACCGCGCGCCGCCACGTCCTGATCAGTCAAGGTTAACCCTATGCCGACCGCTTCGAGGACTCCTCTCCCGATAAGGTATTTCAGCGGGTCGTACCCGAATAGCCCAAGGTGTCCCGGTCCACTCCCAGGCGATATACCGATACCCACCGGATGCATCAGTCCCAGCATGCCTTCTCTAGCAAGACGGTCGAGATTCGGCGTATCAGCGGCTTCCAGTTCCGTGGGGCCGCCGACTTCCCGTGGCAGGCCTCCAAGGCCGTCCATGACCAGCAGAATAATCTTGGTGTCGGCTTTCTGCGTGAGAGTCTTCATCAGATCCAGATCCGTCATGTTCCACTCCTCCAGATCAAAATGTCAAAACTACCCGCCCTCTATCGGTTGCAATCGAGCCTTTCCGCCATCGAGAATCTTCAGCGCGTGCTGGTGGTTGTAACCCCCTGCTTCTCGGAAAGCTCTCCTGAACCGAGGCAGGTAGATCAGATCGAAAACGTGCTCTTTTCCGGGAAACAGCTTCAGGACCAACTTTCTCAATCCGCTTATCATCTTTTCGGCTTCGGCTTGGCTTACGGGCCGTGTCATTAAAACATGGACCAGAAGGTCCGAGGCAATCCTGATCAGCCTGATTCGACGGTTCTCTTCACGTACAAGCTCATTCGTCGTCTGCATTCGGGTCACCTCTCAGGTGAAGGATAACTGATTTCTCCTGCTAAACCAAGGGACTCGGACAATTGCGACGGCTCGTTTTCGCTCAGCAGATCGCGATCCCTCAAACGGGAGAATAGCGATCCAATCTGCTGGACCATTTGACCCAGACCCAGGTTTCATTTTACACTGAGATCCGGATATGCTAGGAACTGGCCTTCACTCTACGATTGAACCTCGCGGGGCAGTGAAAGATCGATGAAATTATTGAAACCCACCATCAAACTCATGCGGCCCACCCAGTGGATAAAGAATGGGTTTGTCTTGATGCCTCTTATCTTCAGCGGGCGGCTGTTCGTGATTGAAGATGTCACGAAGGCCGTTGGAATGTGCTTGGCGTTCTGTCTAGCATCCTCTGCCACGTATATTTTAAATGATTACATGGACATGGAACAAGACAGGGCCCACCCGCTAAAGAAGAATCGTCCCCTCGCCGCGGGGCTCATATCACCCACAACAGCCCTTTCTGTTATGTTCCTGCTGATTGTCGCCATCTTCGTGCTGGCGCTGGCGGTGAAAACTCCACCGCGGGGCTTTATCTTTCTAGGCATTTACTTGGTCCTTCATGTCCTCTACTCATTTAAACTGAAGGACTTGGTCCTCGTGGACGTGCTGACCATATCAGTCGGGTTCCTGCTCAGGGTGTTGGGGGGCGCCGCGGTCATCGGGGTCACGGTTTCGAGTTGGCTTGTGTTATGCACTTTCTCGGTGGCAATTCTCCTTGCCCTTGGGAAACGCCGCCACGAGGTCGTTATCCTATGTGACGACGCTAGTTGCCATCGGCCTGTTCTTGAAAACTACAGTGTATCTCTGCTCGACCAGCTCCTGCAGGTCGTCACTACCTCGACATTCATCTTCTATTGCCTCTACTCAGTGCGCGGCAACCCGGCCGGTGGGATTCATGCCGAGACCATGATGTTTACCATACCTCTGGTCACCTACGGCATTTTTCGTTACATGTATCTCATTTACCAGAAAGAGGACGGCGGCTCTCCCACTGTTATGCTTCTGACTGATCCTCCCCTTTTATTGTGCGCCATTATTTGGTTGGCCGCATGCATCGCGGTAATCTACTGGTGAGGCAATCGTTCACCGCGGAGATCGCAGAGAGTGCAGAGGAATTCGGTTTCGATGCATTTTCTGGCACATGAGGCATAGTGCATGGGGGTCCGCGACATTTGGAATTTTTTATCGGCCGCTCAAGGTATCCCGATGGCCAACATGGTTTTATGAAAAGCATTTTCTTATCTCTGCGTTCTCGGCGCGCTCTGCGGTGAATCCGCCTTGTCCGGTGAACGCTTACGTTCGTCAGCGAAGGTCAATTCCGGGAGGAAGCGCCAATGTTAAGAACAGTGAAATATGCAGTGTATTTCGTTTTTTTGGCGGGTGTAGGCATCCTGTTGGGGTGCTACATCCACGGCATGAGATCCAATCAACCCACTATTATGAGCGGCGTGGCATTCGTACGGGAACTTCCTTACGGTGAGCAAATTGTGGGAAGGATCGAGACGATGGTTTTTTCTTGGTCGGAGGAGAGGGACTTGAAACGCTACCAGAAAGAGCATGAGGGTCAGATTAAGATAGATCCTGAAATCCTCAAGAAACATCAAGAATTGTATCGACAAGGCGGCTCTGCCAGATAAAAAGAGGCATTATTATCAATAATATTACCATAATAAAATAAAACATAAAACCATAACTTGACAATAGGGATGCAAGGTGCTAGGGAACCTCCCCGTTGCCTGCACTGACAAGGCGACTGTCGGGACTCTACCCCCGATCAACGGAACCCCGGAAGCTACAGGGAGCACCTATGAAAGCGGACAAGACTGCCCAGGACACCGACCTGTCCAGCATCCCCGGAGAATTCAGAGAAAACTACAGATTCTTGAGCGAACTCATCAACTGCAAACACAAAAACAATTCCGC
>Ga0074045_10004499_pt1 | contig 12331 bp, 16 predicted proteins | sample BogForMeECP23OM2_FD_94442 | JGI IMG/M metagenome (GOLD analysis project Ga0074045, IMG submission 94442) | Bog forest soil microbial communities from Calvert Island, British Columbia, Canada - Bog Forest MetaG ECP23OM2 | ecosystem: Environmental > Terrestrial > Soil > Wetlands ...
ACCGTCTGAATGGGGATGTTCCAGAGCACGTACAAGACGGTGACTTTGAGCGCATTCCAGAAGTCGGGATCGGAAAAGAGCGCCGCATAGTTGGCCAGGCCCACGCTCTTCGGCGGCGTCAGAAGATCCCAATCCGTGAAGCTGATGAAGAGACCGCGAACGGCCGGAACGGCGAAGAACACCAGGAATCCGAAGAGGCTCGGCAGAATCAAAAGGAGGGCTATGCCAATCTCCTGCGAGCTGGCGCTTGCTAGTCTTCGTGCTGGCTTTGTCTCGGCCAAGGTCATCTGCACTCAACTTCCCTACGCGAATCAGGAATCATTTCAGATAAAACGCTTTACTAAATCGTTTTATCCGTATATTGTCATCATAAAGGCCAGTTTCATGTGTTGTCAAGCTCTTTTTTCGAGATTTCCCCTTGGGTCCAACGGTTCTGAGATATATAGTGCCTTGCTTTACTAGATCAGGAGGGTGAGTTGACGCGAAAGAAAATCACCATGAAGGATGTCGCCGACAGCGCCGGGGTCTCTCTCACCACTGTTTCATTCATCATGAACGAAAAGATGCATACCACCATTCCCGAAGAAACGCGCGTGCGGGTCATGCAGGCGGTCCACGACCTGGGCTACGTGCGAAACGCGGCCGGGCGGCGTCTTGCAAGCGGCAAGAGCCATACGATCGGCTTCGTGCTGCCATCCCCTGAGCACATCAGGACAGACGCCTTTGTCCCGCAGTTCCTTTTCAGCTTCAACGAGGTGTGCCATCAGCACCATTTCAATCTCCTCGTGCACGCCGTGGGAAACCCGACGCGTCCGGATGCATACGTGGATCTGGTTACTGCAAACGAGATAGACGGCCTCTTCATAGTGAATCCACGCGATGACGACCAGCAGATCAACGCGCTCCTCGATTCAGGATTCCCGATCATCTGCGACCCCGGAGGCGTCCACCCGCGCGCATGCGGGGTAGGAATCGACAACCCGTCCGCGGCAAGGCTGGCAGTGACGCACCTCGCGCGGCAGGGGCACCGGCGCATCGCCTGCATCAACTACGGCCCCAGCCGCTTCCTCAGCGTTGCCGCCCGCTGTGACGGCTACCGGGCAGCTCTGGAGGAGGCGGGGATCGACTTCGATGATGCGCTCGTACGCTGGGCGGATTTCAGCCACGAGAGCGGATATGCAGCCGCCGCAGACCTGCTCGAACGGACGGCGCCGCCGACGGCTGTGTTCGTGGGAAACGATACGGTGGCAATCGGCGTGCTTGCCGCATTCAGGGAGCGGGGCATCCGGGTCCCCCAGGACGTGGCGCTCACCAGCATCGACGATATTCCTGCTGCGCGCTTCATGAGCCCTTCGCTCACGACGGTCCGGGTCCCCGCGCACGACTTCGGCCGCATTGCGGGAGAGATGCTGATCAAGCTCGTCTATGGAGAACGCCCCGAGCCTGCCCGGGTGGTCCTGCCGACGGAGCTGGTCATTCGCGAGTCATCCGGAGCCCGGAGCTGACGCTCACCGCGCGGCGTACTCGCGGATTTATAGCCGCGCGTCTTCCAGGAGCTCTTCGATGCGGTTGAACACCGTGTGATCCAGGTCGTCCTGGACTCTATTTGATCATTTCAACACACCTGTGACATACTCCTACCCATGGTGTACGTCTATGTCCGAGTCTCCACTAAACAGCAGCAGGAGCAGGGTTATAGCCTAGAAGAGCAGGAACGCATGGGAATAGCCTTTGCAGAATCCAATGGGGAACCTTTCAAACTCTACAGGGACGTAGACTCAGGCTCGAAGTCAACTCGTAAGGGTTGGCAATCCCTACTTGCCGAGCTTCAAACCGCCACAGACAAGGACACCATTTGGTTTGGAAGCCAATCGAGACTTTCAAGGGATGCGGAAACCTTTCAACACTTTAGAAAACTCTGCCAGTCCAAAGGTATCAGGCTCTTTGAGAAAAGGCAGAATCGTTACATAGATTTCAGCGTAAAGGGGGATAGGATACTCGGGGGGATTCAATCCGTCTTAGATGAGGAAGAGCGCTCAGAGCTAATAGAACGTGTCAGAGAGGGTCAATCCGCTTCCTGGAAACGTGGAAACCGCATACACGCAAACGTCTATGGTTACGGCGCTACGAGCTATGACCCTAACACTGGTAACAGACAATGGGTAGTGAATGAAGAGGAGGCAGAAGTAGTAAGGCTTGTTTATGACTTGTATTCAAACAAGAGGCTTTCTATCCTTCAAATTTGTCATACGCTCAACAAGCGGGGGTACAGAGCTAGAGGCAATAGACTCTGGACTACCAATGTAAAACGTATCCTACAGAAACCTATCTACTGCGGCTTGACCTGGAATGAAAAAAAAGAGCTAATCCCTTCAAACCTCTACAAGCCTATTATTTCAAGGGAACTCTTTGAGGAAGCCCTTCAAGATACAAATCAAGGAAAGACTTTCATGCCAAGGGAAGGAAGCCTTCACACTTAGGAGCACAAATCCTAAAGTGTCCTGCTTGTAGTGCACGTTGGAGAGTAGAGAAACGTAGAGGAAAGTTATACTACCGTCATGATGTTACATCTCTTGTGACAATCCAAGACGGTTCATGGTCTATGAGATTGCGAACTTCTTCTTAGGTGAAGCGTACAACATAGCATTGACGCTGTACGCGGACGATATTGTCAAGCACCTTGACGCCGATATAGGGGACGAAGCGATACAGATCAAAGCGGATATTGCAAGGCTAGAGGGACAGACAAGGAAATGCCAAAGTGAGATTGACAACTTTAATCATGCAATAGCTACAGAAGTCACAGGGGAAGCGTTGAAAAACTTTGTCAATCTGATAGAGAAAAGACTTCTTGATATCAGGCAACTGAAAAAGGAACTATCCGAGCTAAGAGAGAAAGTCTCTTTGCAGAGTTTGAAAAAGGATGATTTGATAGCATCTTTCAGCCTTAAGAATCTTGTCAAGTTTTACGACGAGAGCACAACTCAGAAAGAGAAACGGGAGCTATTAAAGCCCGTCATTAGCAAAGCAGAGGTACACAAAGACACTATCAACATAGAGACTGTAGCCGGATTCAAGATTGAATACAACTATCATGCCGCATTAGGGGATCATAGGGCGAGAAAACTAGTCCCGTCTTTCGTTGAATATGTAAACGGAAACAACCTCAAATCGCTGCCAGAAAAGACAATCATAAAGAAATGGAGAGAATATTGTCTCGCTTCAATGCAGGATTTCGAATTGGGGAAGAAGACCGCTTATTTTCCTTGTCTAAACCGCTTTCCCTGATATTCCCTGTAGGCAAGTCTTGCAAGTTTCTTTTCAGCAGCGCTCCCCTTCTTCTCGAAGTAGAACAGCTGAGCCTTGGCCTGATCATCGTCTGAGAAAGCTAGTTCAGCATCTACGGACTTCTCCGTTTGTTCTCCTCCGCAAACTCCACATGACTCCGCTGTCAGCGTCTTGTGATTTTGCAGGAACCAGCTATCTATTGGTCTATGAATACCACAACCACGATTTCCGTCATCCTTAGACACATTGTCCCGGCGCTTCAATCAATCCAACGAGACATCCTTGATGCGGAGATACGGGGCGCAGCCCAACAGCCGAAGAGTGAGCCAACTCCAAGAGAAGGCAGTGGCGAACCGAAAAGGTTCTACCAGGTCAGCGAGGCAGCAGAGTTTCTGAATGTCAGTGAGAGTCTGATTCGCAAATTCCTTATGACCAAGCGGATTCCCCACTTCAAGATCGGACGCCGTGTGTTGTTCAGCGAAGAGCAACTTCTGTCCTGGGTCAAAGCCTTTGAGTACGTCCTGGAAGAGCCTTCCCCCCGGCAGCGCACGAAGGAACTGATCGCACCCCAGGGCGGGCCATGAGTTTCCAAGACAGGCACTTTCGTATAGGATTCACTCGAAGGGAAGAAGACATGCGTGATTCTGCCGTGATCCCATTGGTTATTGTTTAGTGAATGTGGGCGAGCGTGTGTTAGACTCGCTGCTCCGAAAGGATTCCGTAGCCAAATCACTGAAAACGGCTGAACACGATAAAGGGACATCAAGATTCATACAGGTTGTCGGCGTTATCTTTGTGGTTGTTTTGCTTCTCACTGCCCTTCTCAACCAGTTCCAAATCGGCATCGTTGAACCGCATCTTGTTTTCACTGCCATTGGTGTTGTGCTCATGGCAACGGGCGTTGTCCTTCGTGTGGTCGCTATGCAAACACTCGGAAAGTTCTTTACACGGACGCTCCAAATACGAGAAGGACATCATGTGGTCTCTGATGGCATTTATCGGCGTGTTCGTCATCCAGGATACCTGGGGGACATTGTTCTCTTCGTGGGTTCGGGCATCGCAACGAGTAATGTCATCACCACCGTGCTCATCCTCGGTATGATGCTCACTGCTTACGTGCGAAGGATCGCAGTGGAAGAGCGGATGCTCACCGATCAACTCGGCAAGGAGTACTCTGACTACAAGGCCAAGAACCTGGAAACTCATTCCTTTTGTCTTCTGACCTCTGACTCGACAGCCCGGTAGGAGAGGAACGGACACGCCATCCCTCTTATAGCCCCGCCCGCAGCGTCCAATCCATCAAAAACTTGCTCTCTATGGGGCTATGAATACTACAACCACGATTTCCATCGTCCTGCGGCACCTCATTCCTGCGCTGACAGCGATCCAGCGAGACATCCCGGAAGCGGCGAGGGATGCCGCTGCCTACAGAGAGCCGCCAGCAAGACAGGAGCCAACCGATAAGGAGAGTAGCGCTCAATCAAAAAGGCTTTTTTGGTTTTCCGAGGCTGCGGAGTTTCTATGCGTGAGCAAGAGAACACTTTACAAGCTGATTTCGGAAAAGCAGGGGCCGCACTATCGAATCGGAAACTGATACCTCTTCAACGAGCAGCTACTTTTGACCCGGCTCGATGCCTCTGCAAATGGCATCGAGGCACCTTCGCCCCGCAGCAGGGGGCGATAGAACCTTTTTTCTTTCCCTACTCAAAGCGAAGGAATACCTTCGAGAGTGAGGATGTTCAGCGTGTCGAATTCCTACACTCATAGTTCTCAACTGGCACGAGGCATTCGGATTGAGTGGCTGTCCGCCGTGTGGATGGTCATCGAAGCGCTCGCCGCTTTGTTTGCGGGCATTCTTGCCCACTCGATAGCGCTTATCGCTTTCGGCGCAGACAGCGTGATCGAACTCGTCGCAGGAGGAGCGCTTCTGTTCCGGCTCTATGTCGAAGCAAACGGAGGCGCCGCAGAGCGTGTCGAAAAGGCGGAACGGGCAGCCTCATGGATTGTCGGCATCGCTCTTCTTGCACTCGCCGCCTACATCGTGATCTCTTCGGCTGTCTCGCTTTTCACGCAGTCGCACCCCGAAGCCACCACGCTGGGAATCGGGATTGCGGTGGCGTCGAGCATTCTCATGCCCTTCCTCGCCACAACAAAGAAAAGAGTAGGGCGGCGCATCAGCAGCAAAGCGCTCGTCTCGGACGGGTCGTGCAGCATGGTCTGTGCCTACATGTCGTGGATACTTCTTGCTGGCGTTGGCGCAACAGCCCTGCTCGGATGGTGGTGGGCTGATTCGGTCGCCGCCCTGGGGTTCGTCTGGTTCGTTGTGCATGAAGGTCTTGAAGCAATAAACGAGGCTCGTGAGTCCGATGCATACGAAGAGGAGACGCCGCACCTGTAAGGGAGGTGCCAAGTTGCAAATGGTTTGCGCTTGGTGTCAGAGACCGCTAAACGACGAACCCGAAGATGGAAATCCGATCTCCCATGGAATATGCGAACGTTGCCTTGAGTACGTTGAGATGAACAGAACGGCGATTCGGACCTTTCTCAACACTATCGATGCCCCGGTGCTGGCGCTTGACGGAGAAGGAAGAGCGATTTCTGCGAACAGGCTCGCACTCGTCGCTCTCAAGAAAGAACATTCGGAAATAGCGGACAAACTGGGCGGCGAGGTGATTGAGTGCGAATACTCATACATGCCGGAGAAGTGCGGCAAGACCATTCACTGCACTGGTTGTCAGATCAGGGGGAGCGTCAACCACACCCGTTCAACAGGGGAACCTCTGATGCGGGTGAAAGCATATCAGCACATCATGACTCCTACTGGCGTCAAGACATTTGATTACTACATCAGCACTGAGAAACTTGGGGATAACACAGTTCTCTTGAGGATAGATGAGGCAAAAGAAACTGACAGATAGAGAACCCTCAGCTTCTTCGGAAAATACGGAGCCTTCGCCACCCTTGTCCCCGCGCCCATTGTAATTCCGCCGGAGAGCTTAACACTTGACAAATTCTTCCAGCCATCCAGAATAGAATTGACCGTCTTCCAATCCGTGTTCCAGCGTGGTGGAATGTATGGCTAGCCGCAATGATGCCAGACTTGGAGACGGTTATTCTCTAAGGAGGAACCAGTGGCGAAACATGAAAGGTTGTATTCTGCAACAGAAGCGGCCTATGCTACACGGCTTACCGTCAATAGCTTCCGCACTAAGGTAAGCAAGTTGGGAATCAAAGGAACAAAGAAGGGCGTGAAGGTCTTTTACACCAAAGCTCAGTTGCAAGACATCTTCGATAACAAACCAAGTAAGGTAGTTAAAGCTTTGCCAGCCAAGAAAGCCAAGGCGAAACGGTCTACAGAGCGACGAATCGAAAGAAAGGCAAGGGACAAAAGGTAATAGAGGCGGTTGAAGGAAGTCGTTCGTCAGTTTGCTTACGCCTAAATTACCGGTTGGTCACTCGTTAGAAAGCCAATCCACTGACTCGTTTTCAAAATTGATGGCATTGGCGACTGAATGAAGCCATCGCACTTGTTTCAATTAGCGAGCGATAACCTTTTATCATGTATTGACCAAGCTTTCTACTTTCCGAAGCGGTGCCACAATAAATCAGATTGCAGATAGACAATGTCGGCATCAGTCCTGCAAAACTACTCCTTTTGTTATTATGACATCTGCATATAGTCTCGGATCGGCAGTCTGAATTGTTGCGTAGGCACTCCTTGTCCTATAATAGAAATCAGCTCTTGGTATCTTGTTGAGTTGCATTGCCTGTCTATCAGTTAGTTGCGAAAGTATCCTTCGGTAGTCGGCCCATATTCCCGGCTCGTGTGAGTATCCGTGATCCGGGGTCATAACAGTTATTGGAAATTCAGAGTCATCGTCAAGCGGTAGGTACTTTAGCAACTCAGCCAATAGAAGATGGTTCGAAGGCACGTAGGAGTACACCACTCTTTCGCTTAAGGCAGATGCCAAGTAGTTTGCATCGGCTATGACAAGCCGGTCCATGTGCCCCATTCTATAGATCACTTCATAGATTTCCGGAGTGATCATGTTGGAGATTTCCATCAACATCTAATGATTCTCCTTTTCAGACACTGCGACCTTTCATGGATGCGGAAATCCATTCGGTGTCAGACTAAATACTATCACGAGCGTCAAGGGTGTCATTTAAGAAGAAAAGAAGGTCGTCTCTTGAGACGCAACCATAGGGTTCAAACTGGGGACCACACAAGGCCTCTTTTTGCATTGTCTACTTGCTATCGTTTTGGATATGAACCCTGCAATTCCTGCGCTTCAAGCGGGATGACGTTTCAGTTTGCCCTTTATTTTATTGATTTGCTTGTCTGATAAGGCAAATGCAAAGCCTTCGCCGCTCGCTTCTTTGCCTCATCACCCCGTCTATCATACCGCTGAGTCGTTGCCACCTAAACTCAACCTCGTCTTTGATAGGGAAGTTTCAAAGCTCTTGCCGCTCTTTTCTTTGATTCCTCCCCTCGTCTATCATACCGCGCTGTGGTCTGCACGTTCGCATGACCAGCCAGGGCGCTAACAGTTGTCAGATCGACCCCAAGGTCAAGCATGTTACTAACAAATGTTCTTCGTAGGTCATGTGGGGTCACATTCTCCACGTTTGCTTCCCCTGCTCTCTTCTTGAGAACTCCATAGATAGCTTGATCGGTCATTCCTTGTCCCTTTATGAGTCTCCCTCCTTTCCGCCCTGCGTAGAACAAAGCTCCTGCCTCTGGTCCCCGAGTATCAAGATATGCTTTTAGAAAATCCCTTGCTCCGTTGTTGAGGTAGACAAGCCTCTCCTTGTTGCCCTTTCCGATCAACCGTATCGTGATGAAGTCCTCTTCCTCCTTCAATTGATTAAAATCAAGGGAGGAAACCTCAGCCCTCCGGAGTCCTGCCGCATAGCTCAGCGCGAGAATCGCTAAATCTCTTTTCCCAGACTGACTTTGATCTTTGGCTGTGATGGAAAGGAGAGTGAAAATCTCTCCATCCGATAGTTGTCTCCCTGCGGGTAGCCGACCTCCTTTCATGAGCCGAACATCATGGACTCTTGCATAGTCCTCTGCGCTGATAAGTTCCAACCTCCATGCCGCCTTCATGGTTCCCCTGATTGCCGCCAAACTCTTGTTCACGGTCGCAGGGGCTAAAGTCTCACTCAGCTTTGTGACAATAGCCTGAACATGCTCGTACTTGAGCTTAGGCCAAGGCATCGTTCGGAGGGTGAAGCCGCACATCCTGGCAATCTTCTCAAGAGAACTTGCCATGGATTGCCTACCCTTTGGTTGGAGGGAGGAAAGGTACACCAGGGCAGGGTTACGCCTTTCAGGGAGTGCCAGGGGGGTCAGGTTCAGCGAAATCAGGTTACTCACTCTCTTACCTTCTTTACTATCCAGAACTCTTATTCTAATAAGCTATTTTATGAGTTTGGTCAAGGGGGTTTTCACCAAAAAAGAGGACGACCTGTACCTCTCCCTTGATTTCCCACCCCCCCCAAAGATGCCTCTGATATACTCCTGGCGGGTCCGGACAATGCTGGACACGAGAAGATTGAGTCCAGGCACGTCTCAGGGAGCCGGTAGCATCCACGGACCTCCTGTAGCTGGCCTAAGATGATAGCGCTGAAAAGGCTGTCTTTTTGTCTATCACCCTTTCGGTAGCAAGGGGTGTCCTAGGAGCCATGCGTCTTCTGTAGACTGGCACCTGATCAGTCTTTGATCATATGCGACTGAATCTTGCCTGCGGGTAGCAGCGGTCTTGCTAAGCTTCCATCGCAGCACCACCGGACCCAGGTTCAGCGACCCAAAAGCAAACTGGCAGAGATCGTCCCAATAGCGTATCCTTCCAGAAACCTCAAGTCCCGCTCCCGGAGGGAAGTGAACGGCAACAAACAGTTTCTCGGAAAAAAGTGGATTCAAATGGCAAGTAGTTGATCTGCTCTGTGGTCCTTTTCGTCTCAGAGTTTGAAATAGAGGGCATTCCGCTTCACTATGTTTGTCGGAGTAGCAGTTTTCGTTCACCTTATTACCCTTGCGATAGAACTTGACATTACGCGCCTCGCGGCGGAAAACGTTGAACAAGGTCTGAGCCAACTTGCTGGCATAAGAGACGTTTGTAACGATAATCGCGATGAGAATGAAATGTGTATTCAAACGAACGGTGCTTCTTGATACGATGGCTCGTCAAGATTCTGACGGACACTCAAGACCTTAATAGCCAAAAGAGTTTGAAAAGAAGTGGGAGTTGCAGAGAGTCCATTTGTTGTTACCTCTATTTTTCCCATTTGTCGGAGCACATATAGTGGACAATCGCTGTTTGTATCACAATCGGCTATGGCGCGTGGACGGGATGGGGAGGTTAGAGATGATGGGCATAAAGGAGCGGTCAAGAGTTCAATCTTGAGCAAGGCTGAACTGTTTCAGGGCTTCTTTCCACTCATTAGAATCATAAATGGAGCGATGTTGGTGTAGCCAACGCGCGACAAACGAAAGAGGATCGAATCCTTTAAAACGATCCTATCGCTTCTGTTTTAGAATGCTTATTGCTTATACGAGACGGGTATGACCTCAAGCCCCCCTAATAGCCCGAAGCTCTTTATCTTTTTTACGATTTCCACATTTGAATGTTCTGTGATGAATACTTGAATATATGGCAATATGTAAAACAGTAGCAAATCAAACTGGTCATTAGCTTTCGGTTTTCTGTTGCCCTCAATAAATTTGTACCAGAGAGCAAAAAACTCGGTTTGTAGCGAAGGAAAGCGAAACGAATCCGCGTCTGCGGCTTCGGCGAAACCCTTATCAGCCAAGACAGAGCGAACATTTGCTATTGATATTCGCAGAAGATCATCCCTTGAAATCTTGCTATAACTTTCTCTATCCTTCATCGCTTGTTTTTCCATTCTACGGTGTTTATCGGCGGCTTCATCTCTTACGGCATTTGACCAAACACGGGCTTCTTCCACAAAACGAGCCAAGTCTATCTCGTCATGAATAAGAAAATGCTCTTCGAAGTTTTCACAAGGAAGTATGATAGCCGGTTGATCATAGGTAGCCATTTCTTGAGAAAGTATTTCGGACGGAGATTTTATGATCCCAAAGCGACCCTTTTCGAGAAAACGATAAAGATCGGATGAGTCTATCCTTTGTTGCTCTCGCCTTATCATTCGATCATAGTTATGCAGCTGCGCCTCCGTTAGGGGAAAGCGATCCTTTATGTCTCTGTGTTTCGCGCTCCCAAGTTGCGCGAGTTCTGCCGCAACACCGGGATGATAAATGAGTTGCCACCATTCTTTGACTCCTTTCTTGCATAGCTCTATTCCAACCTCATCGCCTTTTAGAATGGCACTAATAGCATTCGTGTCGAGAAGAGAGTATTTCATATTCGAATCTCACTACTGCAAGATATCCTTACATGCTAAATACTTCGACCCAGCCGCCAATAGACAGAACGCTAAAACGTTCTTGTGATTACCCATAGAGGTCTGACTCCTGATTAGGTCACGAACGCACTTCCGGTAGAGATCAAACGAATCATCAAGCCCGTAGAATACCCCTCCCTTTTGGGTCTCTATGACTCGCATTACCCCTCCTATGTGAGAGATTATGATGTCGTGGTTGGCTCCTGTAAATAGGCGAGAATAGTGAATCTACGAAGGTCCACTCATGATGCTGGAAACCAATAGAATTTGCTAGTAGAATCTTCCCCAACAATAGATTCTCTCTGCGAACAAAGTAGGTGGAGCTTTAGCCATGCCGGAATCCTTCGCTCTCATTCGTTGGAACGAGATTTCCCGAGCAGTCGCTCAGGCTCAGGACATGAATGACCTGAACAAACTTCGGGGTAAGGTGGAAGGGATCAGGATTCTAGCCAAGCAGAGCAGGCAAAGCCTGGAAACGCAGAACCGGATCGCTGAGTTTCGTCTCAGGATCGACAGGAAGCGCGGTGAGTGGCTTCTTGAAAACATCATTCAGTCTGGAAACGGATCGAACCAGTTCCAGAGGAAGCAGCAAGAGTATAGTCGTGTTACCTTAGCAACTGCTGGCGTTACCAAGATGGAAAGTTCAATCCTTCAAAGGATCGCCAAGGTGCCCGAGCAGGATTTTGAGAAGCACATCGAGAAACAGCAGAAAGCGGGAGAAGAACTCACTACGGCAAGCGTCTTGAAGCTTGAGACCGCCTTGAAGTTCGCACATAGGAAGTCGCCTCCGCTGCCAGTAGGGAAGTTCAGCGTGATCTATGCCGATCCTCCCTGGTCCTATGAATACGCCCATTCGAACTTCAAGAAAGTAGACGACAACTATCCCACGATGTCCCTCGGAGAAATCTGCGCCATGGGACAGCAGATACAGGACCTCGCTGCCAAGGACAGTACGTTATTTCTTTGGCTTCCCGCTCCGCACCTTTCCAAGTTTCCCGCAGTCTTGGACGCAAGGGGTTTCAGATATTGTACCTGTTGGGTGTGGCACAAGCTGAAACACAACTTCTCTTTCTACGGTTCCATCGATCACGAGATTTTGATTATCGGCGCTAAGGGATCGGGAACTCCAACCTGTGATCCAAAGATGGTACAAAGCGTCTTATCCGTTCAGCGAATTAGCAAAACAAGTCACAGTGCAAAGCCGAAGGAGTACTACGAGATCATCGAGGCGCTGTACCCTAAAGGAAAATATCTGGAACTATTCAGTCGATGCAAGGAGAAAAGGAAGAGTTGGGTGTTTTGGGGAGATGAATTATCAAACGATAATTAGTTTCCTTGTTGCTCGATCCGCAAGTGTGGTATCCTCACAAACCGGCTTGCCTCTGTCGAAAACAGTGCGCTGCCTGGGTGGAGGGGATTATTCTATGGCGAGCCAGATTTCCAGGCCAGATGGGAACTTTCGGACAAGGAGAATCGAATGGGAATCGCATTCGTAACTATTCAGCTCCTGGAGGCAAAGTACCGGACAAATGTTAGGGATTCCGGAAACTCAAAAAGTCTGTCACTCTCGCAGGTATGGGAGAGGAAAAAGACTATCATCTTCCGCGAATTCCTC
>Ga0074045_10004502_pt1 | contig 12330 bp, 9 predicted proteins | sample BogForMeECP23OM2_FD_94442 | JGI IMG/M metagenome (GOLD analysis project Ga0074045, IMG submission 94442) | Bog forest soil microbial communities from Calvert Island, British Columbia, Canada - Bog Forest MetaG ECP23OM2 | ecosystem: Environmental > Terrestrial > Soil > Wetlands ...
AGGCGGTTCGCCCTCTTGCACGAGGCTAGGCCGACCACTGGCAGGGGGGAACTGTCAAAAGAGACAGTCCCGGATTTGGGCGAATCGTAGAGGGCGTGGCCCGGCGTAGTGGGCCGGAGGCAGTGGTGCTTATGTCACTCTGATTAAAGGGTGGGGTAGGAAAACGATGTTCTGGAAAGGTTTACTTCGAGTTCAGACGATTCGGCGTATGGGATTTTGGCGCGGGATCATCGCAAACGGAGTCTAGAGCGACAAGCGCGTGGAACCAAGCGTAATGTTGATACGTATTCCGCAGCCCTGAGGTCCTCCGGGCGGTGCCGTCGCCCAACATCTTGCCCCGCCACCTATATTTACGGGTTGTCCAGCCACACGCACTAACTTCGTCAGAAAAATGTTTAGCGGGACACCCCATTTGCCCGCGTTCGAAGCCTTCATCGAGTCGGAGTTTGCATTGAAGGTCCAACCCGACTTGGTGGTATAGGCGAAGAACGGTTGCAGAAAAGTTGAACTCACTTCAGGTCTTGCGTTGTCTCCGGCAATCGACCAGACATGGTAGGATAGCGCGCCGTAAGTCCAGCCACCCTGCTGGCGCAAGACCACAATCGTCGGACCAAGAGATAGTTTTCCTGTGCCCAGGAAAGTACTCGTAGCTGTAGGAATGAGCAAGGCGGGTCCTGCTCCCCACATAAATGGCTTAGCCTTGCGCGGCGAAAGGAAGAAACTCTGAAGAAAATCCCCCAATCCCGTTTGACTGCCATTTCCAATCACATTGCTCTGGCGGACAAAAGGAGCGATCGTCCTCGAAATGAGGTTCCAGTGATCGTTCAATTTGAAGGGGAGCAAAGGCTGGAAATTCATTGTGTAACGAAAGCCGTCCTGCTTGGCTCCCAGCCGATAATCGAGATTGTTGACAAACGGGAAGCTCCTCACGGGCGAGACGGGATTCACAAGTTGTTTGGCAATCTCCAGAGATTGCGTCTCATCCTGATGAGCGTTCGGCGTCGTGTACGGGGTATTAGCCGCATCCTGGCTAGCGGCGTACGGTGGCATCGTGAGAATGGCGGCGATCGTCAAAACTGCGCCCCATCGGGCTCGGTGGCCGAATACTCCGTTTTGATCGTTCCCCATAGTCGAAACAAATGGTGATCATAATATCAAGAAGCCTCTGCGACGAACGGCGCGAAGCGATCAAGAAACCGTAGTAGATCCAGAGGATCTGAAAGACCGGGGGAACTGGCAAAACTACCAGAGCTCGAGGATTAAGGCACCGCGATGTCAGAATCAAGAAGTTTAAAACTAGCCTTCTTCTCGACCGAATCTAGGGTTTGGGTTTTGGCAGGTGATCATCGCAGACGGATGCGGAAATGCGGAGTTCCACAATAGGGCCGAGTATGTGCGTCGCGACGTTGGGACAGCCGGGATAGTCGCAGAGATATTCCGTGAGTTTTTCTTCGTGGCCGTCTGGAGCCGTCAGGCCCGTGCTAATCGTTACCCAAGGCATGGTGAACCCGACCGGATACCACCATTATCCTCCGAACCGACGGGCGGTGAACAAGTAACTCTTGGGCCACTCTGAAAATTAGCGTCAGGGGATTGATCGCCGATTCAGGCTCATGGCGTTTGAGGCATCGTGCTCGCTGACAACGCCTCGACCGCCGACGCAACGGTGGGGAACATTCGATCGGAACCGATCCGCTCCGCGAGGCCGGTCCGGTCGAGCATGGTGCGGACCTGGTTCTTGGCTGCAGCAACTGCCACCGCGATTCCCTGCTCGTGGAGATCGTCGCAAAGCTGATCCAGACTGGCAGCGCCCGTTGTGTCCAGAAGAGGGATGGTTTCGGCGTCGATCAGGAAGTACTGCACCGGTGCCGCTACGTCGCGGATCACGGCCTTGACCCGCGACTTGAAATGGTCCGCGTTGAAGAAGACCAGGGAGGCATCGTAGCGATAGATGAGGAGTCCCGGAACCGACTCCGCCGTGGGATGGGTAGTGGTGTCGGCATAGGCTAACGTCCCCGGGATGCGCCCAAGCAGCGCATCGTGGGGATGAGAAGTCCTGATGAGAAGCAGAACGATAGCCACCCCGAGTGCGACTAACACGCCCGGTAACACTCCGACGGTGATGACGCCGAGCAACGTAATGAGACAGACGCGGAATTCCAGGGGACTGACGCGGCGCAGAGTTCTAAGACTCTGCAGGTCGAACAGACCCATGGCAGCCTTGATCAGCACGGCCGATAACACGGCCATAGGCAGCCAACTGAGTGGCTTGGTGAAGAACAGCAGTGTCAGCGCGAGCACGGCGGCGGCAACCAGTGAAGTGACCTGGGTCTTACCGCCCATGGAGTCATTCACTGCGGTTCGCGAATCGGCTCCAGTGACGGCGAAGCCCTGTAATATCCCTGCGCCGATATTGGCGACGCCCAGCGCGATGAATTCTCGATTGGGATCGATGTCGTAGCGATTCTTCGCTGCAAAGCCTCGAGCCGTCACCATCCCGCTGTTGTAGCTGATCAACGCGAGTCCAGCCGCGCCGATCGCCAAAGGCTCCCAGTCGCTCCGTCCGAGGTTGGGAATCGTGAAGGCCGGGAGTCCGGCTGGAATGTTGCCCAGTAGCTTCACGCCGTGTCTCGCAATGCCGAAGACCGCCGAACCAGCGATCCCCACCACCACGGCAACCAACGGCCCCGGCGCTTTGGGCAGGAAGCGCGTGAGCAACAGAAGCAGAGCCAGAGTTGCAGCCCCAACCGCCAACGTCGGCAGATGGGTCTCTTCGAGCCTCGAAAAAAAATGCCACAGCAGGCGGAAAAATCCGCCCGGTGCCAGCGGGAATCCAAATAGCGCACCAAGCTGGCCCGTGATAATGCAGATCGCAATCCCATTGATGTAGCCCGTCAGAATCGGCCGAGCGAGAAAATTGGTAAGGAACCCCAGGCCGGCGAATCCGGCCGCAATGCAGTAGACTCCAGCGATTAAGGCCAGAGCTGCCGTGAGCGACAGATATCGAGCAGGATCATGGCCGGCCAGCGGCACCACGATGGCAGCGACCATCGCGCAGGTAGCAGCATCGGGCGCGATGATCAACTGCCGCGACGAGCCGAGCAGCGCATAAGCGGCCAGCGGCAAAAGGCTGGCATACAATCCGTGAACCGGTGGAACACCCGCCAGCTGTGAATAAGCGATCGCGATGGGCAAGGCCACAGCCGCCACCGAGACTCCGGCCAGCAGGTCGGCTCGGAACCATTTTGTTTGATACCCCGAGAGCAGCCAAGTCATCGTCGCGTTCCCACCTCGAAGTTCCTCATTTTGTGAGCGTCTGAGACAAGCTCAATAGATTCTGGGGATACACCGAGACCAGGCCGCGACGCGGGCTATCGACGTCAGCGATCAGAAAGAAGGACACCGCGATGGCAAAGGGCAGGACCAGGAATAGATACTTGCCGGATCGACGCGCGTTATAACCGAACAAGAGGGTGCAGGCGATGGCAATTAGCATCATCAGATCCCATGCCTCAGCCGGAATGCGGTACGACCAAGCGGCCTGAGTGTATCCCTGTGAGTTCAGCACATCATTCATTCCGGAAACGGCCAGAGTAACGGGCAGAGTAGGTTGCGCCGCAGCGCTGCCCCGCACAACAGACCACAGGTCGTTCTGCAGTTGTGTCGTTCTGATGTCGATCTGTTGGTCTTGCCGTAGATCGCGAGTGGTATAGAAGCGCATGCGTTGATCCAGATAGCTCTTCAACAGTTCTCGCACTCTTGCGCCGTCGGCGGCAGGCAGTAAATCAGCGCGAACATATTCGGTGCCGATCGCATTCGCTTCGGCTTCTTCGTAGTTCTTGCGCTGATCGTAGCGGCCCAGGGCCATTGAGAAGGTGAATCCGATCAGAAGGCTCAGCAGAGTCAGGATCGCGCTCTGGACAACTCCGAAATCTTCGCGTTGGTCCTGATCCAATGGTCCCCGCTTCCTGCGAAGGAGAACACCCAGAAGCGTGGAGGCCCAAAGCACGATGAAGGACAGCAGGAAAACTAAACGTGGGTAGTCAAGGATATTGCTCATAGAATTCATTCTCAGCCCTCAGCCAACCACCGCGCGGGCTGGTGAGGGGTTGCGGCCTACTCAATCGATCATCGGCTCATCCGTTTACTTAAAAATCATCTTGACCAGAAACTCCAGCACTTGTGGTACGGAGAAAACTGTCAGCGACAAAGGCAAGAAAGGGGCAGCGGTCGCGGCCGCGAGGCGCGTAACATCCTTGAGTCCGAAGGGAACGATGCGCATCTCGCCCACCACGAAGTAGCTACTTCCCAAGTCAGCCAACCCCGAAATGTCCGGGGTTCCCATTAGCTCACTGGTTGCAGGCGCAACCTTGATCCACTTCTCCTCAAACCCGAATACGTACCGGCTGGCAAGCAGGCCATATTGAGATGAGCCCTTCCGCTGAGTGCGCTCGAGCAGAGGGGTAAACATCAGCAACGGACCGAGGATGAACAAGACGAAAAAGCTCACGAATCCGGCGGCTTCCATCTTGAAGGACTGCAAACTCCGTCCTTCATATAGGACCCGGCTCGCGATAAGGCCGGCCATCAGCGAGCCCTGTGCAAACAGGATGGGGGCGAAAGCATAGGAGCTATGGCCCACAAATCCGATTCCCCCGCACTTGTCTGGATGAGCCGCACTGAGGTGCAAGTTTAGCCTTGAAATTTGCCACAGAAGCCGGAACCAAAGACCGAGCCGCAGATACCACCGCAACAACATGAACTGGAAAAGCGGAAGACTGACGAAGACATACCAGTAACCGGCTAATGTCAGATGAAGATGCGTAACGGTCGGTGCGGCATACCAGGTTGCGCTTCCCAATGCGATCTGACTTCGCCAGATCCAGAGCCCCACGGTATACACCAGAGCCACCAGCATCACTTCCACAGCAAAGGAATTACGTATGCGCAATGCTGACTTGACGGCAGCGTTGTACGCTGGCAAGTCTTCGTCGAGGACAATGTGCCTTTCCACGAACTTTCGGATCAACGGGCTTATTCGTCGGTGAACAACCAGATCGGCAATGATGAGTACCGGCAACGCAACCAGGAACCGGACGTTGGCCTCGACATCGAACAAGAAAGGGATTTTAATGGTCCCACCGAGAGCATGACCACCGAGCGCGGACAAGAACAGCAGCGGCAGCCACGCGAATAGGGTGATAACCAGGACTCGCCGGCGCAACAACTCCAGGGCATCGCCCGACAGGTGCGCGCGGCGGTAAAACTGAAATAGAGGACCGCCTAAGACCAATGAAAAATCAGGTGGCCCCACGGCGGCAGAAGTTGGCTCCGCTAAGCCAGGTTGTGCAGTCACTTCGTACTCTCCTCTTTGGTTCGGCGCTTGATCGAAGCCAGATCAAATGCCCGACCAACCGACTCGGGTGTTAAGGCCAAGGCCGAGTGGATGCACCTCTCAAATGATTTCGGCCCAACCATACGAGTGATCTCTTGGGGCAGCAACTGTCAAACCTGACAGCCTATGTTGCCTATGAAATTGGCGGCAGTGCGAGATGGCAGTGCCTGTAAGTTCTGCCAGTTGCTCCACGTTCCCACCCCGTTTATAACCGCTCCAGATTTCTAAAGGCATACGGCTTGATCGCTAACGATCGAAGTCCAATGCGAAACACTCGCGGAGTTTTCACGAGGGCCCGGAGGCGTTGTTATGGACCAGATGTGGATGCGCATCGGAACTCAATTGCTGGCCCGTGTCAGCGGTCCGATGAAGTTCAGGTTGGTGCTCCAGCCGGTGATGGCGAGTATCTTCGCGATTCGGTCGGGGTTGGCAGACGCCAAGGCGGGCAAGCCACCGTATTTCTGGGGCCTCCTGTCGAATCCCGGAGAACGTGCGGACATGATCAAGGACGGATGGAAGAGCGTCGGCAAAGTGTTCGTTCTCGCACTCGTACTGGACGTGGTGTACCAGATCATCGTTATACGGTTTGTCTATCCGGGGGAAGTGGTGATCGTCGCCTTCGTCCTGGCGATCGTGCCTTACCTGATTCTTCGCGGATTGGTTACCCGCGTAGCTCGCATGAGGAAAACGGTGCCGACACGACCCGCAAACACCCCCATTTAAGGAATGTTCCATGAGTGTTGCTGAAGCAATCCAGAAGGACCGGGGAACGGAACTCGCCGAAGAACGCACGGATCTGGCTCTTCACCGCACGATCATCGCGAATGAAAGAACGCTCATGGCGTGGATCCGAACTGCGCTTTCGATGATCGGATTCGGCTTCACCATTTACAAGTTCTTCCAGTACTTACCGGCGGAACTTGCTGCCGGCAACATACGGCGCCCGCAGGCTCCTCGCAATCTGGCATTGGCCCTGATCGCAATTGGCACCGTGGCATTGATGGCGGCGACTGCGCAGCACCGGCTTTCGTTGAATGAGATGGGAACATCCTCGAAGCGGCACATCTGGTCCATCTCTTTTGTGGTGGCGATCTTTGTCATATTGATTGGCGTCCTCGCATTCTATGGCGTTCTGTTGCGAAGCGGGCCGTTTTAGATGCCAATGTTTTCTCGCGTGGCAGGTACGCGGCGCGCAATCTGCTCTTGGTAGAGGCGCAATCACGACAAAGGGCTTTGATTATGTCGGATTTGCTTGGAGCCCCGAGAACGGCGGTACGCGGCTGCTGGAATTTCCGCGCATTTCCAGAACGGACAGGAGACTCAAGTATGAGAAATCAGAATGGAACACTTGTATTGCTTTTGGCGTTAGCCTTCGGCTCTCTTTTGCTGACATCCTATGGCCAAGACGACAAGAAACAGGCGGAAGCCTATTCCGCAGTCGCGATGGGGACGGGCGGGACGGTCGGCGGAAAAACAAAACCGTTTGACTTCAGGATCACCACATACACGACCGACGAAGAACTGGATAAGTTCGCCGCATTGCTGAAGGAGAAGGGGCCCGATGCTCTGCGCAGCGCGCTGGAGAAGGAAGACAAAGGCCGGCTTAATCCGGTGGGCAGTGTGGGCAACCAGATCGCTGTCGCGCGCAAGCGGCAGGTCGGAACTGACACGATCATCACCATCGTTACCGCTCGCATCATGCCGTTCATTGAGTTGTACAACAACGGCCGATCGACTGATTACCCATTCGGATACCTTCAGGTCAAGCTGAATGAAAAGGGCGAGGGCACGGGGCAAATCATGGCGGCAGCCAAGATCAAGTTCAACAAGAAAGAGGGCCGCTACGAGATTGAAAGCTACGGCAACCAGTACATAAAGGCGACCAATGTCCGTCCCTCCAAATAGGGGACAGTCCTGAGCGCTATCAATCTGGGTTGACGACTAAGAGCAGGTGACGGATCTTGCCTTACCCATATACGCTTGCAGCTGCACTGGTGCTGGCTAGTATCTATGTCTTCGGTCACAGGCTGCGCACCAAGTCTCACCACCGCCGGTGGGTTTCCGTTGCAGCCGGCGTGTCGGTTGCATGGGTCTTCGTTGACCTTCTGCCGGAGATCTCCGAGAACCAGGCAAAGTTCTCGACTGGTCCGCATCGTGGTATGGCCATCTTCCCAGAGCAAGCCATTTATCTCGCTGCGATGCTGGGATTCGTTCTCTTTTATGCGTTATATATCGCCGGCGGGGTAGCGGAGGACGGCGAGCCTAGCGGCGTTTTCTCCTCTCTTCGGGTGGCGGCCTTTGCCGGATACAGCGCTCTCATTGCCTATCTCCTTATCCACAATGTCTGGAGAGATGCCACGACCCTGGTCCTCTACACCCTGGCAATGTCGTTTCATTTCCTGCTGGTGGACCACTCGCTGTTCTCCGATCGTTACGGGGCATACGAAGGTCGCTTGCGCTGGATGCTTGCCATGTCTGTTCTGGCTGGCTGGTTCGTGGGAATTATGACTGCCATACCGGACCAGTGGATGGCCCGGATCATCGGGTTTGTCTCCGGAGGTGTCCTCATGAACACCGTCGTGGTCGAATTGCCCGAGGGACGCGGGGGACGTTTCTGGCCTTTTGCGCTGGCCGCGGCAGCGTACTCCGCGGTTCTCCTTATCGTTCTGGGTTAGCAAAGAACCCGCTTAAAGTTTGCGAGTCGTGCTAGACGTATTCAATTACAGGTTCCGTCATCCTGAAAATGGCCACTAGCCGCCATTGCCGCCATCGAGCGTGCGCAGGTCAGGATTTGCTGGTCCAAAGGATCACCCTTCAGTGCATCGGGTGAAATATAGTTCATGTTCTTGCGTGCGGACAGAATTTTATCGCTCAACTTTTGCATGCTCCTGAGTTCATTGCTGAGCAATTGATAGGCGCTTCGATCCGAGTCGGTTGAGATTGCTACAGATACCAATCTGAGGTTCGTAGTTGCCTGGCCGCGATAGCCTGCCACGAAATCGTCCGTCACGGCGTAACCATTCTGGACCGCGTTGACCAGAGCGCTGCGCCATTCCCGGATGACGCTCATTTCTTCGATACCTGCCTTCAGAAAATCTTTGGAGAATTCCGAATTGGCAGCCTGGGTCGTTTGGGCGGCAGTCGGAGCACTCCCAGAAGACTCAGGTAAAGTGAGCGTAATCTGATCTCCCTTTAGGGTGAGAGACCCATTGATCAGTCTCGCGAGGGCTTCAATATCTATGTAAGACCTGCCATTCATCTGGAGAACTGCAGCTTGTCCCGGCCGACCCGTTACACGAAGGCTGCCTTTCTGCTGAAAGGTCTGCGACAGCCCTGGGACTGGCGAAGCCAGAAGAGCCGATATTATCAACCCTGCATGCAATAGTCTCTGTCTCATCGAATTCACCCCGTCCATATTGTGAGTCCCACGAAGATATATGTTGGAAATACGCATCGGGCCCCGAAGATCAAGCAGCGATTGCTAGAATGCTTCGCCGACACCCATGCTCCAGGTCCAACTGTTCTTGCCGCGGGCGAAGTCGGCACGGAGATTCAAATGGTACTTTGGGCTCATCACGAACCTCGGCCCGCCGCCCACACTAGGTAACAGGTTGTTACTCCTGAGGATCTGAGTCTCACCGGGAACCACTTCGCCCAGGCCGGCGAATCCAGCAAGGCCAAGCCTTTTCGGCAATGACAGGCGATACTCCAGTTGGGTAGCAAACATGTTGCGATCCAGATATCGCCCGGCGACATATCCCCGCAATTCATTGCTCGTTCCGTAAATGCAATTCCCATAAAACGGAGGCGATCCGCCTGTGTCACAGATATACAAGTCGTACGCCAGGACTTGACTCTTGCCCAGGCTCACGAATTTGTCGAAGTTGGATTTGTAACGTTGGAACGAGTACTTGCTGCCTATGGCTTGGGAGAAGAAGTCAGCCGTGAATTCCAGCTTCATCCCCGAGGTTGGGTAGAAATGATTTGGCCGAGTATCGCGGACGACATGGATACCCACAGCTCTCAGGGCGGTGTGGAGTCCGAGATCGGGAGGAACAGGAGGAGTGTCGCCGCTGCTGGGCCTCAGGGTAAGAATCGAATTCCCATCCAAGAACCGAGGGCCAACGAAGATCTTCCACGCGATTCGCCGCAATACCTCCCCTGAGAAAAACTGGCCGGTTTGTTTCAGTGGCAATTTGAGATCGGCGTTGCCTGCGGGAATTCCGATGCCATAGAGGTTGTAGTCGAAATTGCCGCGCGCGTAAGCTGCGGTGACCTCATAGGTATCCTGTTCTAGAAACAACTGTGCGCCCAGGCCGAAACCGCGAGTCCCATTATTGCTAACGAGACCAGCCGCTCCGATGGTCGAAGGAGGGGACACTTTGTCGTTCCTGCTGAAAGGGAAAATGTAACCGACGATCGGTATGATTCCCGAACCAATCGCGGGACTAACGAGCGGAAGAGGGGCAACCACGATTGAGCCCCTCGACGATTGTGTTTTCTTCTTGTCTGCGTCTTCGTCGGTTGCTTTGGCCCCTTTATCCACCTTCGCGTCGGGCGCGGAAGTAGCAAGAGTGGATTGAGTGTCGTCGTTCTTGGATTTGGGTCCTGTTTGCGGATGAGCGCTGGGACCTGACATTTCCTGCGCGTTAGCCGTCTTGACTGGCATTAAGCAGTATCCGCCAGCCAGACAAGAACATAACCAGAGCAGAAGCGGCGCTGTTCTAAGATTCCCAACCCGATCAATGCGGAGACCACTGCGAATTTTGATTTGGAATGTCGCTTGTTTCGACACGTCTCGCCAGTTCCCCGGGCTGAGCCTTGAACCGACTCGCTCTCTCCCTATCAGGCTAGCTCCTCGCATTGGCCCAGCGAACTGTCAGAAATCACAGTCTCGACTACAAAGAAAGTTTCCTCCGTTAGCAAAGTCCGCTTGTCTAACAAGGTGGGGGTATTGATATACATCCGAGGAATGAACTGGCAGAAGTGACAGTCAACGCGACTTCACTCTTCATGCACAATCAAGCAGGATCGCGCCGGAGGATTGCAATGGGGGCGGGGTTGCAGTCTGCTGGAGATCGCAAAACTCCTGAAGGTAGGCCGGGATTTCGGACGAAGGACCTGTTCCGTGAAGTTGCATGTCTGCAAAGATGTCCTCTCGTTGGAAGTAGGGTCGGGTGACACAGTCAGGAACTACGCAGTTGCGAGACGGTCCATAGTGTGAGGTGCGCATAATGAAAAGCGTCGCCGAGTTGTTTCTGTGGTTGCTGATCCTGGGTACGAGCCCGCTGGCCACCGTTAGCAGCAAGGAAGATATCTCACCCACAGAGCGCGGTTTCTCGCCGGCCGCGCAGCAAAACGGAAGTTCCGACGTTTCGTCTCAGTTACGTTCGATTGCCTCGGCCGGCCAATTGGCGGAGTTGCGATGGCCGAATTTCTCTGACTATCGCCAGCACGTACAGAAGTTTTATGAGGCTTCCAACTATTCGATGGCATGGATTCGGGATGGCTATCCAACTCGGCAGGCATTGATGATCGTGGATCTCCTGAAAGTGGCGGATAGGGAGGGTTTAGACCCTGAAGACTACGATGGCTCCCGTTGGGGAGATCGAGTTGCTCGCCTGCAAGGATCCAATAGCGCCGATGAGGGAGTCTTTGATGCGGCACTTACGGTGTGCTTGATGCGCTACATCTCCGATCGTCATATCGGAAAAATCAATCCCGAGCATTTCAAGTTTGGGCTCAGCGCCGGAGCCAAAAAGTACGACTTGCCCGCTTTCGTCCAGGACAGGCTGGTCAACGCGCAGGATGTGAATACAGAGCTCTCGCAGATCGGCCCACCCTTCGCTGCCTACAAACGCACGCTGGAAGCGTTGCAACACTATCTGCAACTCGCGCGTCAAGACGACGGTGAACGACTCCCGGTTTCGAAGAAGCCGATCGGTGCCGGCGATCCCTACGATGGGATTCGACGACTGACTCGTCTGCTGCGCCTGTTGGGGGATCTGCCCACAGACACGGCAGTTCCCGACGATTCCAACTTGTACCAGGGCGTTTTGGTGGATGCGGTCAAGCGCTTTCAAAGTCGTCACGGCCTGAAGCCCAGCGGAAAACTAGACGAGCAAACGCTGGCAAACCTGAATACACCCTTGAGCCAGCGCGTCGACCAACTGCGCCTCACCCTTGAGCGCTGGCACTGGGTACCCTACCGGTTCACGAAACCACCCATTGTCGTTAATATCCCGGAGTTCCGCCTTCGAGCTTTTGATGGCACAGGAAACGCTGCGCTCACGATGAACGTGATCGTCGGCAAGGCGTTTCGCCACAAGACTCCTGTTTTCGAAAAGGACATGAAGTATGTTGTTTTCCGGCCGTATTGGAATGTGCCGCCCAGCATCCAGCGCTCGGAGATCGTACCTGCGGTACAAAAAGATCGCGATTACATTGCCAAGAAAGGGTTCGAGGTAGTCACGCAGGATGGCAAGGTCGTCACTTCCGGCACCATCAATGATGACGTGCTGGCGCAATTGCGTTCGGGAAAGTTTGCAGTACGTCAGAAACCGGGGACTACAAATGCTCTGGGTCTTGTGAAATTCATCTTTCCAAACGAGCACAACGTCTACCTGCACAGCACTCCCTCGCAGCAGTTGTTCTCGCAAACTCGCAGGGACTTCAGCCACGGTTGCATTCGAGTGGAGAAACCAGCAGAACTGGCGGCTTGGGTGTTACGAGACACGCCCCCCTGGAGCCTGGAAACAGTACAGGCGGCCATGAAGAGCGGCAACGACAACGCGCAGGTCAACCTTAGAGATCCAGTCCCGGTCCTGATCTCGTACGGAACGGCAGTAGTTGATCCTGAGGGTAAAGTGCACTTTTTCAATGACGTTTACGGATACGATGACGAACTCATGAAAGTGCTCGCGAAGGGCTATCCG
>Ga0074045_10004503_pt1 | contig 12328 bp, 15 predicted proteins | sample BogForMeECP23OM2_FD_94442 | JGI IMG/M metagenome (GOLD analysis project Ga0074045, IMG submission 94442) | Bog forest soil microbial communities from Calvert Island, British Columbia, Canada - Bog Forest MetaG ECP23OM2 | ecosystem: Environmental > Terrestrial > Soil > Wetlands ...
CAGCATCGCCCGCTGCCGCTTATCCTCACCGCGCATCCGCCTCTTCCTCCGCCACCTCGACTACTAACTCTGACCAACTATATACGAAGTTGATTCAGGCTTTTATCAACACCCTGCTAGACTGCTTCTTTTCTGAACTTGCATTAGAGTTCGGTAGCGAGATATATGCGATAAGCATCGGAACCATCGATTCAAAAGAAGCGCAGCGTAGAAGCGAATACGGAGCGAGGCCAAGTGCCGGTTGTTGTAAGATTGCTGTTGACGGCGATGTTAGGCATCACAGGGTGTATGTATGTCGACAACTTCTCAGGGCGAGCGGTCCAATATAATTTGGAAGCCGAGCAGGCTCAGGACCAGGAACTCCTAATCAATATCGTGCGTGCGAGTTTGCGAAGGCCACTTGCGTTTTCTGGCGTTCAGACGGTCGCAGGCACAGCTACGGCCCAGGGACAGATCAGCCTATCTTGGCCGTTACGCATACTAACGGGACAGACGTCAACCGTCCTCGATTCGGGCGGGACGGTCTCGGGAGGTCCAACTTTCACCGTAGGGATACTCGATACTCAGGAGTTCTATCAGGGGATCTTAGGTCCCATCAAGGGGTCCATTCTGGACTTTTATTACCATGAGCGATACTCACGCACGCTATTATTCAACCTGTTTGTCAGCGAAATTGTGATAAGGCAGCCCGAAGGAGACGAAACGAATAATCAAAAGACCTCTCCTCCGAAGAAGGTCTTGGAAATTCAAAATTATCCCGGAAGGGATGCTGACCTTGATCGTTTTCAATTCCTTATTGACTATTTGCTTAATCTGGGGCTGAGCACGGAGCCAACGGAAAAGTCGACGAGCTTCGGTCCACTGTTTAGCCCGACCGAAACCAGCAACGTGGCTGCCGTATCCAGAGCTGCGGAAGCGGGACTCAACGTGCAGGCAGTAGCTTGGTGCGATTTGACAGAGGATGAGCGCGCTGCGACTCTTTCGCGGCTTAAGCTCTACAAAGACCAGCGGGATCGCACAAGCAAGCTTTGCATACTGAACGAGATCTGCGAGGCCGAGGTTCCACAAGGTTGCAAACCGCAGCTGACACCAGACGAGCTCAAGGAGTCGAAGTTAGAAGAAGCTAGACAAAAACTGATTGTTCGCGAAATAAAGCTCTCCGATTTGTTCCCGCTTCTCTACCGTGTTGAGAGATTAAAAGAGGATTTTCGGCTTTGCTTTCAACAGCCACTTAGAGGATTCCGCGATACCGAGCAGGTTACGAAGGAGTTCGAAGCAAGAAGTAGGACGAACGTCATCAATATCAGAGCGGCGTGTGGCGCGGATCGCGAGAAAGGAACTGTGACTACTGAAAAGAACCTAGGCTTAAGCTTCGACCATCTCATATTAGCCGACAACAACACCCCGGATCTGGCGAGGAAATTGGAGGCGAGGCTTTACCCGAAAGAGCAAGGAAGCACTGCGATCGATTTTAAGAAGCCGGTCGAGTTAGAATTCGACATACGCTCTACAGAGGGCGTGATCTACTATCTTGGCGAAGTAGTTAGAAGGGAGCTGTATCCTGACTTTGAGCCGACAAACACTGACCAAGCGCGTATAGTTTCGATCAAATATACGCCTAGGCTAGATGAGGCTATTCCAGAAGAGAAGTGCATCGAGCCTTCGACTCGGCGCATCGGTGGTTCCTCTTACCGTTGCGTGCCTCTCTTTCTTTTGAACCAAATTCCGCGAACTTCGAAACCGTTCTCATTTCTTGTGGTATCCTATGATGGCAGTAGTTACACCATTCCAACCGGAATCAACGAGGTGCAGCGAGCAGACCGAACGACTCAAGTGCTCGATATAGTGACACAACTTGTTGGTCTGAACAAATCGGCCAAGAATCTGCCGACGACCAGTGTCTTCACACTAACGGGCGTCCCCTGAGAAACGAAGCGCGAGTCGGTTGCGCAGCTTTGAAGGGTGTTGCTTGCAACGAGTCAGCCAAATGTTGCCGACCCGAATGGTTTAATTCAGCCAGTACCGATCGTTCGCAGCGCCTTGGCCAGATCGGCGAGCCGCTCGTAGGTCAGCGCCCGTTGCGCAGGCGGCCCGCCGCGATCGGTCCAAGCCTCCGCCAGTGTTACCGTCCGCGGCCCGGCGCCTTCGCACACATAGACTGTTCCCCGTCAGCACAAGTTGGACAACGAGGTGTGATTGAGGAAGGGAGAGATTTGAGGCTCATCTTAACCGCGTAGGAGCGGCGATGAGATCGAAAGCGGAGTTGCATTCAGAGGCGGCAGAGAAGACGGTTCGTGATATTCGGCGAGCGACCTGCGCGATTGATAAGAAGGAAGCGCAGCGTCCTCATACTCGCGATCCGATAGCTATAAGTGCGTTTGCGCGAGCGCGGTTTGGGCGTCGCCGGCGTCGAATGTAGTTGAAAGCTCCGCATCAGGTTATGGGCGAGGATGGAGAGTTGGAGCCAGGCGCTGTTGGCCTCGTAGTGACTGGTGGGCACCACGTCGAGGGCAAGCTCGCCCTTGAGTTCGGCAAAAGTTTTTTCCTGCGCGCCGCGGCCGGCGGCGAAAGACCACAAGGCGCGCGGGGTAAGCGTGAGATTGGTCGCCACCGCGGAATATTCGAAGTAACCGTCGTCGGGGGAGAACAGATCGAGTTGGTAATTCTTCGGGCTCCGATGATGAACCCGCTTGCGGTAAACCACGACCCGCAACTGCAGTCCCCAGATCGCCAACTCAAGCTGAGTCTCAAAGCCATCGATATCGCCCGCGACCGTCGTCCGCTGCGCTTGGGCAGCGATCAGCGCTTTCACCCGGGTCCACCGACAAAAGGGTAGTTTGACCGCGTAGAAGCGCCCCAGGCGGGCGAGCAGCTTGAGGAGATTTTGCTGGAAAAAGGCCGCGTCCATGCGAAATTCCAGCGTCAGCGCGCGCCCAGGCGCCCGCGGATCTCTTCGATCAGCTTGCGCACGAAAGCCTCAGCGCTCTTCCAGTCATGGACGTTGCCAGGACGGTTCTTGAGTCTGAGAATCTGGCCGGTCTGCGCCAGGTGGGCGAGCAGCGGGTAGTAACTGGGGTCCTTGGGGTGATGGGGGTTAAAGCCGCGCATCGCCCAGGCGACTTTGTCACCGGTGCGGATCACGGTGCCGTCGAGGTCGATCGTCAGGCGGCGGAGCTTCAATTGCTCGATCTGTTCATAGAGCAACTCGCTGTTGATTCGCATCAGCGCGCGCAACGAGGATTGCGTAAACTGCTTGAGCCAGTTGACTACCGTACGGTCGCTGGGAATGCGGGTGAGACCGCAGAAGCGCGCGAACAAGGGATCATTGGCAAGGTAACGCAAGTGCTTGAGCCGGCGCGCGCCGACCACCAATAACCCCACCACCAGCAAGACCAAGTAGGTGCAGCCGTAATCGCTGCCGTCACCATGCTGACGCAACGCGCGCCGAATGCGCGCGTTCAACCCGATCAGGTGAAAGTAGCGACGCACCAAATCCAGCCCGACGTAGGAAGTGAGCTGTTCGTGACCGAACTGGATCGGAAGTTCGGAAGTTCGCGCTTGATCGCCCACCACAACCGCCGTACCTTCAACCGCATCTTTGGGGCCTTTGCCGTCGTTCAGAATTGCTTGGCTATGCACTCCAAAAGACGCGCCAGAGGCCCCTTTTCTTCGATCAATTCTTGCGCTCCGCCAGAAATATTTTCGCTTTAGGTTAGCTGTCACTGAGCGATTCTGGCGGGGCTGTGCCTAGTCGAAATTTAAATGCGTTCTTTCTTGACACGGAGCCCACCGAGAATTGGCATCGCTGCGATGCGGCCAAGCCTCTGCGGGCGCCGAACATCCGGCGCATTCTTGTCTAATGAAAGATGCGTGCGGACCCGGTAGCAGTACGCGCCATACGTCTCCGGTCGCGCGATCAGAGATAATGAAATTGCGCCCTGCACATGGGCAAATTCGCGATTCGTCTCTCCGGCGCGATTTCGCGGTGTCCCGTCAAAAATTACCTGCACTATGAATCCAGATCAACCAAAATTATTGACCATGGCGGATCGCAGTTGCCGATCGTGTCAATGCCGATAGAGGGTTGCTAGCCGCAGTGTTGAAGAAGAAGAGCCGCAATAACCACGGAAGCAACGACCACCCCGTGGAATAGAAAAAGCGTTTTCGAGAACACTGCGTCCAGCCAGGTCGGTGCACCCGGAGCGTTCAGCTGAAGATCCATAGCAAAGTCTACCGCGTCATCGCGCACCATTCGCGCGCGGCCATATAGGTTCCGGAATAGCCGTTCCTGCCACAGGAAGTAACCGTCGAGGAACCAGAAGACCAACGCCGGCAGAAAAGCGATATAGACCAGCGTGTGGTTTGCATCTTTGGCGCCGAGGGCGAACAAAGCAGACACGAGGACGACGCTCCAGCCTTTCAATTGGAATGAGTTGGATGCCAACCGGTTAATTATACCCTGAATCATCTCGAGATGAGCGACCTTGTTTTCCACGTGAATAGCCTCTCGATATGTCTTATCTTTCAGCTTGTTCGCGAGCACTGGGGCAGCAGAAGAATACTAGTCGTTTTCTCTCTGTGGCGAAGGGACCTACGTCGTATATGCAGCTAGTGGTATAAGATAGTCAAATCGATTCATACTCATCTATCATGAGGTATGCTTGAAGAAGAGTATCGCTTGACACCGAGTGAAGGCACGGAGTTGAGGAACAGGATGCGCTCGCGGACATTGCGCGCCAAGTATTTGCGCCGAGCGCGGCTGATCCTGATGCTGGTGCCAAGGGAAGCCTAGTTGGCGATTCGCCAGGTTCAGGGGTGCAACCCCAACCATATCAGTCGCTGGAGGGGTCCCCTCGGGGCTGAACGGCTGGGCCCAGTGCTCCCAGCACTTCGGATGAGTGGTGGACAAACGAACCTCGACACTGGAAGCGAGGATTCTGGAATGGACCCGCAGACCTGCGCCGGATGGCTCCATGCACTGGAGCAGCCGCGAGTCGGCCCAGCAACTCGGCAATAGCCCCATGATTGTGCCACGAATGTGGCGGCGCGCCGGACTCAAGCCCTATCTGATCGAGGGCTGCATGACTCCCAACGAGCCGGACTTTGATTTCAAAGCGGCCGATATTCTTGGGCTGTACGTCAAATCGCCCCATCATGTCGCCGTGCTTCTCGTCGACGAAAAGACCGCCATCCAGGTTCCGGACCGGCTGGATTCGGTCCTTCCGTTCTCGCCCGGGGGCGGCCGAAGGGCCACGGCCTTGAGCACTTCCGTCACGACACCTCGTTGCTGTACGCTGCTCTTAACACCCGTAGTGGCGTAGCGGTGGGTAAAATGGCCAAGCGTCATATCAGCGACGAGTTTGCGGCCTTCCTCGCCGGCCTGGTCGCTAATCAACCGCGCGGCATGTAGATTCATCTCTTTGCGCACAATCCTTCGGTCCACAGGACCAAGCGGGTTAAGCAAGTTCTCAACGCTCACTCCAAGGTGCGTCTTCATTACACGCCGATCTACCCCTCCTGGTTCAATCAGGTTGAAAACTGTCAAGATCAAACGCCACGTGTTTGCTCGTGGGTCTTCACCTCGGTCAAGGGCCTGGCCAGCAAGCTCATGCGTTACATCGGTCACTACAATCGCGCGCCCAAGCCCATCAAGTGTACCTACCTTAACCTCTCATACCGCAGCAATATCGACACCATTTCAAATGTTACTGGCCAGTAGTCTAGTACTCCTCAGACACCCCCGGAATATTGAATAGGCCGCGCCTCGTTTGAATCATAATCGGGAATATCCGAGGCGAAAGGCCCAAGGAGGCTCAAAATGAAAATGTTGGCAAAGGTCAAGCCATAGGGCCTAATTGATGATCGTCGCTGTGAAGCAAGCCTTGCCAAAAACATCATGGAAAACGCCGCAAGAGCAACGCCGAAATACCAATTCGCCACAACTATGGAGTGGCCGATTTCCATAAGCGGGTTTAGCGCAGCCGATGTATTAGGGCTGTCGAAGACTTTAGCCGCTATAGGCGCAACACTTACGATCTTATTCAGATCGTTTTCCGACGCACTTTCGATTGATTCCAAAAGTTTGACTCGCTCTACCGCGGCCTCACTGCTCACAGAAACACCGAGCTCATTAGCTATTATATCCAGTGCGTTTTTCTCCCGATCTAATGAATTCGGCCCTTGTCCATCTTTGCTCTCAACTAGTGTGTTTATAAACTTCGATGCGGCTTCTTTCTTCGCCTGAAGTATCTGCTGGTCATAGAAACGGAGACCCATGAATGCTGTTATGTACAGTAGAACGAATGCCAGCAAGATGAAGAAATTTGCCGTAGTCGCCATTTGAAATTTGTGCATCGTGGCGCTAGTGTCATAGTACAATTTCATTTGTCGACCGAATTTCTCTAAATCTCCAACAGCGATCAGATGCAACTCACGCTCGCTGAGGAGATATCGGTAGTAATAGCCTCGTTGCTGCCACAAGCGTTCTTTGTCATACACGGTTCGTAGGAATTCGGTTTCATCTTTTTCTGGTCTCTGAGTATCTATCCTCGTCGGTAGCGGTCCGAATGCATACTTCTGTAGCACTTGCTTCCGCACCTCGGGTGGGATCTCTGGTGCCTGTAGCTCCTTTCGACCCGTAACCCGCCGCGCAAGTAACTCCATCTCACTCAATAGAGTCTTTCTCGAACCCGCAGCTCCTGCCGTGTCCCCGAAGGCGGCCAGCACCTCTTCATACGCATAAAACGGCCAATAGGTGACTTCCATCTCGTCCCAGTATTGTCGCGGATCGCGTGCCGCCTCTTCTGAAAGCAAAGCGCTGAAGGCTCCCCGCGCCTTCGCTCGCGCCAACTCGAGCTTTTCCTTTTCCGAGTTTTCGATGCGCATGGCCGCGGGAAATAGCATAATTTCGGTGCTCTGCCCGCCAGCGCTGCGCTGAACTTTGATCGAGCTCAATACCGCAGCGGCACCCTCGATACTCTGCCGGTTCAGGGTGAAGCACGCTACAAGCCTATGCGGCATCTGAATCGTGCAGATGCCGGACGTGTCGCTCACCCCGGTCCGGCTGTCAATCAATACGAAATTGTAAAAACTGGTCAGCTGTTCCTTGATTCGGTCCAGCCACCGCCCACCGCCAAGGGCGTAGAAGCGCTTCCAGTCGAACGTGTTCACCCGCTCGCTATAGGTCGCACCCTGTCGGCCAGCTCCGATGAAGTCAATCGATCCGCCGGAGCTCCCGAAGTCCCAATCGATCGGGCTGATGTAGTCCTCGAGGTCGATGCTGATGTAGTTCCCGAGATCAACCTCGAGTGAGGGCGAGTCGGAGGTGCGAGGAGCATCGCGCGAACCGGGCGTGAGCGCATGCGTCACCACTTCCCAAAAAGCGTCAATCAGTCCATCGGTCTCGAACTGATCAGGGTCGGCCAGGAATGGCCTAAAATAGCGATGCAGCCCGGGCGCTTCCAAGTCCCAGTCAACTACAAGCACGTGCTGCCCATCAGCGGCCAGGAGCCACGCCACATTTGCTACTGCCATGGAACGTCCAGTGCCGCCCTTGTACGAGTAAAAAGTGATGATCTCGCCCATGTATGCTTTAGTGCGCTGTGCTAGCAACGCCCCCAAAAAATTGGCGGCCTGTCGCTGCTAGGCGGGGCCGTTGGCGTACCGGTCCTCATCACCCGTCCTCGTTCTGCCATCAGCAGCATCCTTAACGATTCTAACATTGCGTCGGGCGTCGGCGGCAACAAGGCCACTTTCCGCACGGAGCCTTTTTCAGCGCGCCACTGCTCGAACCCCGCCATAATGCTCTTGGAAATCCGCCCTTGCTCCGGTAGCGGTACAATAACGGGTCCCGCCCACCGCTCTGATAGGACTACGGCCTCGACCGCCGGTGCGACTGGTGAAACAGACCGCCCCTGCCATACCGCCGGATCGACCACCAAAGCTGTCAGTACGTTTCGTCCGGCCAGTACCTCAAGCTGCCTCGTCAGCCGATCTGCCGCATCAAGGGTCTCGAGCTTGCACGTGCATTGGAACACCTGTAGCCGTTCGAGCACTGCCGCGAAGCGGACCGCACCTAGCAACTCCTGCATCTGTATGACATCGGGTACTTCTGGGTGGGCAGGCCAGGTAGCTTCATCGACCAGGTTGTCCACGAATTTAACTGGACGCGGATCCAGTGGAAGCGGCTGATTGGTTATATAAGTGGCCACGAGGGCACCCGGACCCATCGGCTCCACGACCGGGGTTGTTGATTGCACCTGACCGCCGTTGCGAGGCTTCAACCAGTCCGCTGTGAAGGCATTATCTCCGTTCTCCAAGTCCGGCTCGAAAGCTGCCGGATTCAGTGATGGCATTTCCTTCATCCGGTGCGCGAACGCATTTAGCAGAAGTTTATAGTAGGTGCGTCCGGGACTGACGCACCCCTCCATGCCGCGTCGCTGGTATCGCGTGATCGCCGCGTCCAGCTGAGTGTCTCCACCACTCGCCGGTTTCCATTCGACGCTTCGCAGGAGCGCTGGCACGCCTTCGTTCGGCACTCCGTATTCGGCGTAGGCCTTCTCCTCCATCCAGCGGATCGCCAAAATGTTTTCCGCATGCTGCATACGTAGGCAACCGTCACTGTCCACGTAAGGCTTGGGGAACCTTTGGATGAAAGCGGCTAGCTCACGGCCGCAGTTCGGTCGGCGGAAATATAGCGGACTCAGCAGCAGTACGAAGACCTGATCCGTCTTTAGGCGATCCGCGAGCTTGCGCTTCCAGTCGCTACCCTGCTTTAACCGCTGGTCGAACGTCCCCAACTCCTTGTTCTGGTCCCGCGGGTCTGCGCCAGCCCAACGAGCTGTCCTAAGCTCGAGATCGTAGAAAAATCGCGCTACCAAGTTCCCGGGCTCTGCAGCATCGCCCTGCGCATACGAAAAGAAAAAAGTTGGCGGTGTCGGCATTCAAGCGCTATCCCCTCAGCAAATCTGTACGACGACGACCATACTTATTGCAAAATGCTTGGTTCCGGCAAGTGGACTCACCCTGTATCGAGCCGACTCGGCTTCATGACTTCAATAGTTCGCTACGTGAAGGCCCAACCGAGTTCAAAGACTTGACCATCGCGTGTTGCAGTTGCACGTTCGGCCCAGGTCACTATGCGGGACCAGCTTTTCGAGAGGTCCACCATAGTTTGCTGCGCGAATGTGGTACGTGTAGCGTGTACGCAATGGCGCTGCTCACCGAACAACGACTGCTCGCGAAGGCTCATCAAAGGGCCGGGCCCTTACAGAAATCCGCGGCGCGATTACTAACCGAGGAAGCTCAGGCTCCCTTGAACGCAAGATTCGACATTTTCTTAAGTCACTCAATCGAAGATGCGCGAATAGTTCTAGGGGCTAAGAAAGATTTGGAAGACGCGGGCCTCACTTCGTACGTAGACTGGATCTCTGATCCACAGATGTCAAGGAAGAATGTGACTTCAGCGACCGCCATGAAGCTCCGATTGAGAATGCGAAACTGCCGTTCTTTGTTCTATCTCCACAGCTGTAACTCGCAAGTTTCAATTTGGATGCCATGGGAGTTGGGGTTCTTTGACGGCTTCGCTGGGAGAGTGGCGATATTACCATTCGCCAAAGGTAGGTCGACGGGTTTTCGAGGACGTGAATATCTCGGTGTCTATCCGTATGTTGATGTCGCCCAAAACCAGGATGGAATTGAATGTTTTTGGGTAAACCGCTCGACGTCAGAGTACACCGACTTATCGAAATGGCTCAGGAATCCGGATGCAATTCGCAAGCATTGATCTCTACGTAAAGCCTCATTTTCCTGAATTGTTGAGAATTCGACGCGACGCAAGTTTTGCGCATCGCCGCAGCGTTGCTCGCCGCACGGCCTCCGACGATGACTACGTTCTCCGACGCCTTCGCGGAACCGGTTGCACGCTTCTGCTCGGGCTGCTTCTCGCGGACGAAGACCTTGCCCCCGCATGTTTCAACCCTCCAGCAGATGACTGGGTCGAGCGTCGGCGCGCGAAGTGCCTCGCCGGTGCGAAGACTAAAGCACGCGTGGTGCCACGGGCAACGGATGGTATCACCTACTAAAGGGCCTTCGGCCAGGGGGGGGCGCCATAATGTGTACAGCAAGCACTTATAGCGAAGCAGATAGAGATGAGTGCGGATCTGTTGGAAAAGGCAACGAGATCTCGCCGCCCGCGCCGCAACCGCGCTTCGTCGAACGCGATCAGGACTTCATGCAAGCCTTCGCAGTGAGAATACAGGTCGCGTCGCCAGCTGACGTCTTGGTGTTGTAGCAGGAAAAGGGCCGCTCAGGGAGACTCATCATCGGAGCGCAAGCTGGATGTTCGGCTACAACCGCAAGCACGATGGTCCGTGGATGTCGGCAGCTACTCCATTATGGATGATCCGGACACGATTTTCATCTTGACGATGGCGGCCAGAGGCAAGGCCAAAGCCGTCGCGCGTAATCGAAGGTGCGGCTTCTACGTACTGGCTGAGAAATGGCCGGCCACTTATCTTCAGCGATCTTGCGACGCTCGAATCGACGCGACGATGGAATCCAACCCGCGGAGGGTGATGGATTCGATGATGCGCCTTTACGAGGTAATGGCGAGCAAGCCGATGCCCGAGACGGGGTGTGGGTCGACGCCAGGCGGAAACCGGCCGGCGACCAAAGGCTGCAACCTATTTCGCCCAGTTTCAGGGATACCGGTGTCGGCCTTGCGGTTAGACTGATCCCAAAGGGAAGAGGGCGAGCCCTTGCGAGTCCGCCCTTCATATTTCAGTTGCGGCTAGGCTATTTCTTGACCTTTGCCTTCTTCGGCCGTGCTGCCGACCCATAGCGTTCGCCGAAACACTTGCGGCAGCGGCGATCCCGCCGCTTGATGAAACTCGGCGCCAGGTCGTCGCTTCCGCAATAGCGGCAAACCAGCTGGTCGGATTTCTGGCTACTATCCATCTTTCGCCGCAGCGGTTGTGCAGGCTTGGCTTTTCGCGGCGCAGTTTTCTTGCGGAGCGCCTTCTTACCGGCCGATCGCACTGCGTCCATCTGATCCTGCTCGGCTGGGGATGGGGCGCGTCCGTGCGGTGCTTCATGCTGGGTTCCCGTCACCAATTTCGCGTGTTCCATTTCTCTAAACCTCCTAAGCCGTCAAAGCTCGCTGGGATGTTTGCTCTGTTCCGAGCATGAAGCGAGTGATTACGCCTCTTTTCCGAGGTCATTCGCGCAGAAGGGAAAGCCTGCGATTGGCGTGGATCTACGGTCTGCACGATCGGGCGATGGGAAGGCGAATAGGACGGCGAAAGGCGCCCCTGACCAGCGCGAAGGGAACCCCGCGGAGGGACTGGCCGTCCGCCGCGAATCGAGCAATGTGTGTGTCGGGGGAGGGTTAAACATCTGTTTATGAAGCGCATGGTATCGGACGTCAAATCCGAACAACTCACTCAGGAATTGAAAGAGCTGGAAACACTCGGCGACGACGAGCTGAAGAACCGCTGGCGCAAACTCTATGGCACGCCGCCGCCGCCGAAGATTCACCGCTCACTGCTGGTCGCGGCGGTCGCCCACCGCATGCAGGAGAAGGTCTTCGGCGCACTCAAAGCTTCGGTGCGCCGCCAGCTTATCCAGGCCGCCAACCACCCGGCGACTCTCCGGCCTTCACCTAACTACCCAAGTCTGCGTCCTCGAGCTGGAACCGTATTGCTGCGTGACTGGGGCGGAGTCACCCATCGGGCGACGTTGCTGGAAGACGGGATCCTCTTTCGCAATCAACGCTACAAGTCGCTGTCCGAAGTCGCCCGTCTGATCACCGGTGCACGCTGGTCGGGACCGCGGTTCTTCGGCCTCAAATCTGCCGCTAAGGAGCCCACCCATGGAACCCGCTAAAACTTCGATCCGTCGCTGCGCAATTTACACGCGCAAGTCTTCGGAGGAAGGCCTCGAGCAGGACTTCAACTCGCTCCAGGCACAGCGCGAGGCGTGCGAAGCGTTTATCAAAAGCCAGGCGTGCGAAGGCTGGCGGCTGGTCAAGACCGCCTTCGACGACGGCGGTCTGTCGGGTGGAACGATGGAACGACCAGCGTTGCAGCGTCTGCTTACTGATATCAACCAAGGACTGATTGATGTGGTGGTGGTCTACAAAGTTGACCGCTTGACCCGTTCGCTCGCCGACTTCGCCAAGATGGTCGAGGTCTTCGACGCGCATGGCGTGTCCTTCGTCGCGGTCACCCAGCAGTTCAATACGACGACTTCGATGGGCCGGTTGACGCTCAACGTGCTGCTGTCTTTCGCCCAGTTCGAGCGGGAGGTGACGGGGGAACGGATCCGCGAC